>Ga0247844_1000744_pt1 | contig 66396 bp, 40 predicted proteins | sample LaCtaG_FD_192421 | JGI IMG/M metagenome (GOLD analysis project Ga0247844, IMG submission 192421) | Freshwater microbial communities from meromictic Lake La Cruz, Castile-La Mancha, Spain - LaCruzMarch201714.5m_1 | ecosystem: Environmental > Aquatic > Freshwater > Lake | place: Spain: Castile-La... | reverse complement strand
GCAGAGCTGGTGCGTGTTCAATATCTCATACACCATGAGGCATCCCTGGCAGCAAAAATGTTTGTCGTCCACGTGCAAGCGATCTTCTCTTCCGGGAGGCCCCTCTGGGCAAACATCATGACAGTGAAAGCAGGTTTGAGCTGCGAAGGGCGGGTTTTTAGGCTGCGAGCGGACAGATACGGACATGAACCAAGGAATTAGTGAGCGCAAAAATCCGGCGGATTGTGTGGCGGGCTTGGTGACGGCGGTCAGGGTATGGGGTGATATTGGTCAAACAAACGAATATCGTCTAAAGTCATAAAAGAGGGTGATGCTCGTCATGTTCGTGACTTTTCAAATCTATGCAACTTTGTATCAACAAAATATTACCATACTTATGGAACTCCACCTCGCTCCCGACAGAACAGTTGGCACTGTTCAAACTGAATTTTCGGAGTCTTTTCCAGGCTTGAAAATTGTCTTTTTTAGTAAGCCGCACAAAGCCTTCAAGGGCAGCGCGGCCAAGTTTCTGGTGCAGGATAAAGATATGTTGCTCAAAGAATTGTCGCCAAACATAAAGACAGGTCATCTATTAATCGAGCACAGCACGCCCGTGTGTCAACTGGAGCAGCTTTTTGAAGAAGAATATGGCCTGCACGCACAGGTATTTCGGAAATCGGGCAAAACATGGCTCGAAACCTCTGTGACCGACGACCTCACGCTCGAACAACAACAAGTCAAAGCCGTCAACAGCGAAAACATTCAACAGGAGTTCGTGGATCCGATGGATTACCGCGAGCAAGATTAAATCGTAAATTTAAATAATATGAAAACCATTCTCGTCCCTACCGACTTCTCCAAATGCGCCAACAATGCCATGATGTACGCGCTAGAAATCGCCGAGCGTACTGGGCTTTCTATCACCGTGTTGTACGTTGTTTATCCTAATGAAGGGATAGACAACAACATGTACGATGCGTTTTTTGTTGACGATTACGTTCAGCAGCGTCTGGACGGGATGAAAACCTGGGCAAAAAAATTCACCCGCAGTCCGCACCTGAAAGATATAAAAGTTGAGTTGGAGTGCAGAATCGGTTTCCCGGTCAGCACCATCACGCAAACGGCCACGGAACTGGGGGCATCGCTCATTGTGATGGGCACCACCGGGGCCAGCGGCTTGCGGGGGGTGCTTTTGGGCAGTGTGGCAGGGGGGGTAATTTCTGCCAGCAAAACCCCTGTTTTTGTAGTGCCGTTAAAGGCTGTGTTCCGCAATAAGGCACGTTTCGCATTTGCCACGGATTTCAAATTGCCCGTGAGCAAAACCTCCCTGCAAGTGATGCGCGAGATGCTGAATTTGCAACATACCGGGTTGAATATCGTCCATGTATTGAGCGAAAAAGACAAACAACCCGACAAAAAACACGAAGAAACTCTGAGCGAAAAACTGGGTACCATCCCACACAACTACCACTACATACACGACAAAAACGTAGTGCAAGCCATCCATAATTTCCTGGAATCTACGGATTGCAACGGCCTGGTCGCGGTAGCCCACGAACACTCTTTGTTGCACAAGCTGTTTGCAAAAAGCGTCTCGAGATCCTTGGCGCACCACACCAAGGTACCCATTTTGGTGCTGCACGACGCATGATCTAAATCACTACACACTTAATCTATACGGTCCGGCATCAACGCTTTGAGTTGGTGTCGGATTTTTGTTTTAGGTCACTCAAATACCCCTCAAGATAATTCCCCCAAACACCGCCGCAGACTCTCCCGCCAGTGTGGTATTTCAAGCCCAAACGCTGCCTTGATTTTGCTTTTGTCCAACACGCTGAATGGTGGACGCATGGCAGGAGTTGGGTAATCTTTGGTTGCGATGGGCCAAACGCGGCAGGGGATTTTTTCAAGCTCAAAAATAGCCGCCGCGAAGTCGTACCAACTCGCCACTCCCTCATTGGAATAATGCCAAACGCCTGCAATGGATTCCCTGGGCACTAACCCTGATTCTACTTTCTGGATGATTGTCAGCACAACTCCGGCCAAGTCGGGTGCGTAGGTGGGTGATCCAATTTGATCGGCTACTACCTTGAGCGCCTCGCGTTCGCGGCCAAGCCGGAGCATGGTTTTTACAAAATTTTGTCCAAAAGCGGAATACACCCAAGAGGTGCGGATAATCATGGTAAGCGGATGGGCTCGAAAAGCCGCGCGCTCACCAGCCAGTTTGGTACGAGCGTACACTCCTTTGGGGCTTACAGGATCCGTCTCTAAAAACGGCGTATTCTGACGGTTGTGATAAACGTAGTCTGTGCTGAAATGTACCAATGGAATGCCCCATTCGGCACAAGCTTCTGCCAGATTTTTGGTGCCCACCACGTTGATTTTCCGAGCGTTCTCCGGCTCACTTTCGGCTTTGTCTACTGCTGTGTACGCAGCACAATTGACCACCCAATTTATCTTTTCCTCTACTTTGGATTGCCTCGACGTAAAATAGGCCCTGACCGCCCGTCGGTCGCTGATATCCAACGCTTGCGAGCCTTCAAAGGTGAAGGTTTGCCCAGGCCAATGGGCGGAGGCTTGACGAAAACACTGGCCTAGTTGGCCGTTGGCACCTGTGATAAGGATCATGGACTTTGGATATTGGACGTTGGACGTTGGACGTTGGACGTTGGACTTTAGACGTTGGATTGTTCGAGCAAAAGTAGTGCGGTGTAATGCGAACTTTGAGAATGTTCTTAAACTTTGCGGCTCGAGACCTTGGAGGTCTTTGAATATCCATGCCAATAAACCTTTCCATATCACCCCTTCAACACATTCCTGAACACCCTGGAAACCGTCAGGGCATCTCTCTTTTTATCAAACGCGACGACCTGCTGCATCCAGAAATTCAGGGTAGCAAGGGACGAAAATTGGCCGCGTTGCTTCCACAAATCAAGCAAGCGCACCCGGCAGGACTGGTCACCTTTGGGGGGGCGTTTTCCAATCATCTTCATGCGGTGGCCGTGGCGGGCAGGATTGTTGACCTGCCCACCGTTGGGATTCTGCGCGGCGAACACGCAGATTTGCAAAACCCGACCCTTCGATTTTGTCAGGAAAATGGCATGAGGCTGCATCGAATGCCCAAGACCCAATATGATGCCTGTAAGAATCAGGACAGCCCGCTTTTGAACAGCTTATTCCCCCATTGCTTCTTGCTGCCCGAAGGCGGCAATATGCAAGAAGCAATAACGGCTTGCGCGGCAATTTCCAGAGAAATCGCGGAGCAATTGCCAACCACGACAGCAGGACAAAAACACTATCTCTGTACGCCCGCAGGAACAGGCTGCACTGCGGCAGGCATGATTGCAGGGCTTACGGGGTCGGACAGCCGGGTGTTGGTTTTCCCGGTCAGCAGCCATGGATTTGATCAGGAAACCATCTTGCAGCTTTTGCCCGATCGTGCCACCATGGAACAACGTTTCAGCATCGTCCACGAATACAGCTTTGGTGGATTTGCCAAACACCACCCGCCTACCATGGAATTTGTCCGCAGTTTTTTTACACAAACCAACATCCTGCTTGACCCCATCTACACCGCCAAAATGCTTTTCGGGGTATTTGATATGCTTGCCAAAGGACAATTCGAGTCCGGGAGTACGGTGGTGGCACTGCACACGGGCGGACTGCAGGGTTGGGATGGGTTTGCGGCGAGATATGGGATTGATACAACATTTTTGTTTTAAAACATTATGGCCGCTTTTGTGATGGAACGGCAGATTGTGACGTTTTTTAAACAAAAGGCAGTTATGAGGAGAAAGCGGTCAGATACAGGGCGAATTTAAAATCTAAAAAAGTTTTGCTTTTTTCCAAAAACTATTTCTTATTTCAAAACAAATTCTGTTAATTTTGACCCACTAAATGTGAAATGAAAAACTTTTACACTGTGGAAAATTAACCTTCGCTTAACTTACGAAGCCACTTGAGAACGCTCCAAGTCGCCCCAAAACAGGGGGTTGTATTTTGCTAAAACAGTGCTTTTCAAGCCTTAACTATTTTTAGGAACGGCTATTCAAAGGCTGTTGGTAACTGAAAGCAGATGTGGATAAAGTGGCTTGTTTCTTAGGTTCTCCACACTTACCAACGGGTTTCTCCACAGCTTTGCCGCCACACGGATTGTTTCAAATAGAAATAGCGCTTTGCAAAAGGTAGGTTTGCAGCCATTTTAGTATCCCGGAACGCTGTTCCGGGATACACACATTTAGTACGCCGGAACGCTGTTCCGGCACAAACACCGGAACAGCGTTCCGGGATACACATTATGAACGAATCGAGCAATAATCAACAAAGCAACCAACAGGGCGGCAACAGCGGCAAAGGCCGTCGCAATACGTCCAACAAGGAAAACTTGTCCAACTTCGTGTTTGGCAAAGTGCAGCCTCAGGCCGTGCCGCTCGAAGAAGCCGTTCTCGGCGCACTCATGCTCGACCGCGAGGCCCTGCCCATGGTGATGGATACCCTGCGCCCGGAGAGTTTTTATTTGGAGGCGCACCAACATATTTACCGCGCTGTCATCCGATTGTTCGAACGATCCAACCCTGTGGATCTGCTGACGGTGACTGAAGAACTGAAGAAGGCAGGGGAACTTGACAACATCGGGGGCGGCTACTACCTTGTGGAACTCAGCAACCGGGTGGCCTCTGCGGCCAACATCGAATACCACGCCCGTATCATCGCCCAAAAACACATCCAACGCGAGCTCATCGGCGTCAGCACGCGCACGATCCGCGATGCCTACGAAGACACCACCGACGTATTCAACCTGCTCGACGAGGCCGAAAAAGGGCTTTTTGCCATCACGCAAAACAACCTCAGCCGCTCTTACGAGAGCATGGGAAGTTTGAGCAGTAAAGTGCTGAAGCAGATTGAAGAACTTTCCAAAAAAGAAGACGGACTCACGGGCGTACCCACCGGTTTCACGGATCTGGACCGACTCACCTCAGGTTGGCAGCCCTCGGATTTGATCATTATTGCAGCCCGGCCGGGCATGGGTAAGTGCCTTGGAAAAGGCACTAAAGTATTGATGTTCAATGGCTCGCTCCAAAACGTAGAAGATCTGAACCCTGGGGATCTGCTCATGGGCGACGACTCCACACCCCGACAAGTGCTGTCAACTACCACAGGCCGGGAAATGATGTACTGGGTGCGGCAAAACAAGGGCATGGACTACAGGGTGAATGAGAGCCATATCCTCTCGCTAAAACGCAGTAGAACGGAATGGAGACATCAAAATGGAGCTGTGCTGAACATCAGTGTCAAAGAATATTTGCAACAATCGGCCAAGTTCAAGACCAATTACAAGGGCTATAAAACTGCGGTCGAGTTTGCAGAACGGTCGCTTGCGGTTCACCCTTATTTTCTCGGACTTTGGCTCGGCGACGGCACTTCAGACAACAGCAATATCTCCACCACCGACGAAGAGGTGGTGAGTTATCTGGAATCATACGCCGATGATTTGGGCTTGAGTTTGAAAAAACACCAACAAGCACCCGAAAAATGCCCGATTTACTGCATTGCGAACGATCGTCAGCACGCGATGGGGTACTCGCTGCACGGGATGTTGCGCGATCTGGGTGTAATTGGAAACAAACACATTCCAAAAGATTATCTGATTAATGCTACCGCAAAACGCCTCGAATTATTGGCCGGGTTGATTGACAGCGACGGTCATTACCTGGAGCAATCCAATGGTTTTGAAATCACCCAGAAGAACGAAAGACTTGCACGGGAGATCAAGTTTTTGTGCGATTCTTTGGGATTTAGAACCTCTTTAACCGCCAAAAAAGCCCAAATAACTTCCATCGGGTTTGAAAGCACGGTCTGGCGCTTACGGATCTATGGCGACTTGAATAAAGTACCCGTGCGCATTCAGCGCAAACAACCCAACCCTTGGAAAAGCAAGATAAACTGGCAAGTGACGGGCATTCGTGTGGAAGCAGACAAAGTGGACGATTATTACGGATTTGAGTTGGACGGTAATGGGCTTTTCCTGTTGGAAGACATGACCGTGACACACAATACCTCTATGGTGCTGGCGGTGGCCTTGAATGCTGCAAGAGATTTCAATAAAGGAATTGCCCTTTTTTCGCTCGAAATGGCCTCTACGCAGCTTGTACAACGACTCATTTCGATGGAGTCAGAAATCCCTGCCAACAAATTCCGCAACGGGAAACTGGAAGACTACGAGTGGCAAATGCTCCAAAGCACCGTGGAACGGCTCAATGCAGTACCGATTTTTATTGACGATACCCCGGCCATCAACATCTTCGAACTCCGCGCTAAATGTCGCCGATTGAAGATGCAACACGACATCCAATTGATCGTGATTGACTATCTCCAACTAATGACTGGCTCCTCGGATAACAATCGCACCGGAAACCGGGAACAAGAAATCGGCTCTATCTCGCGTGCCCTGAAATCCCTGGCCAAGGAACTGAATGTTCCAGTGATCGCGCTCTCCCAGCTGAGCCGTGCCGTGGAGGTGCGGGGGGGGAGTAAAAGGCCGCAGTTGAGTGATTTGAGGGAGTCTGGATGCCTCACAGGGGATACGCTTATTGTTGATGCCCAAACAGGCCGTCGTGTCACCATTCAGTGTTTAGCAGAACGCGCGCACCAAAGCACCTTTGCATCCCTCGGTATGACCGAGGACTTAAAAGTGCATCCGCAGAATTTGGTAAAGGCTTTCTATTCAGGCCAGAAGCAGGTTTTTGAAATCAAAACTCATTCAGGGCGCAGCATAAAAGCCAGCGCAAACCACCCATTTTTCAAATTGAATGGTTGGACGGCTTTGGAAAATTTGCAAGAGGGTGACCGTATCGCTATGCCTCGAAAAATCAACATTTCAAGCCCTTCCAATCCGCTTTCCAAAACGGAATTAACTCTTCTGGCGCATCTAATTGGTGATGGTTGCATCCTCCCAAAATCGCCTTACCATTATACCAGTGCCGACAAAGCAAATATTGAGATAGTAAACGTCTGTGCAAAAGAACTTTTTGGCATCGAAGGCAGAATTGTAGCACAGGAAAACTGGTGGCATACTTACCTCACATCACCATATCATCTTACACATCGGGTAAAACACCCTATAACAATTTGGTACGAAAAAATGGGATTGGAGCGTGTGCGTTCCTATAAAAAACGGCTTCCAGATCAATTATTTGAAAGTGACGAGGAAAATATCGCCCTTTTTCTCCATCACTTGTGGGCTACTGATGGCAATATCAGTTGGAAAACCGCGCAGGAAGGCCGTAGCCCTTCTCTTGCCATTTATTACGGCACAACCAGCGTCATTTTGGCAGAACAGGTGCAGCACCTCTTGCTTCGACTGGGGATACAATCAACTGTTAGAATAACCCGCAAGGGCAATTATCGTCCAAGTTTCAATATTTGGATTGAAGGAAAAGATTGCCAAACAAAGTTCTTGACACTCGTTGGCTGTTACGGAGAACGTGGAGTAAAAATTCCTGCAATGCAGTTAGCTTTGGACGCTATTGAAGGAAACCCAAACAACGACACTATTCCGAAAGAAGCATGGCATGGCGCAATACAAACGGCGAAAGAAGATCAAGGCCTTTCATGGCGCAGTTTTTCTGAACAACTCGAAATGTCTTATGCAGGAAGCACGCTTTTTAAACATGGAATTTCACGCGAAAGAATGAGCCGAATTGAGCAATTTTTACCTGATGAAAAAATCTCAAATCTGGTCCATTCCGATATTTATTGGGACAAAATTAAGTCCATCTCCCCCCTCGGTATTGAAGATGTTTATGATGCAACCGTCTTGAATGTTCACAACTTTGTCGCCAATGATTTTATCGTCCACAACAGTATTGAGCAAGATGCAGACATTGTTTCTTTCATCTACCGACCAGAATATTATCAGATCTTGGAAGACGAGCAAGGCCAAAGCCTGAAAGGTATTGCCGAGTTTATCGTTGCCAAGCACCGTAATGGCGCACTCGATACCATCAGGCTAAAGTTTACGGACACCTTTGCCAAGTTCAGCAATTTGGATGATCCGTCTTTTGCGGGATTGTCTGACCCGCTCACGGGGCCATTTCAGCCCAGCGTTATTTCTCGTCAGTCGAGAATGAATGACGAGGATATACCGTTTTGATGTGGTGATGAAGTGATAAAGTGATTCCCGCCTTCGCTGAGGCTATGGCGATACCTATAAAACCCGCCTTCGCTGAAGCTATGGCGGGCAAACAAAAGCCCCGTTTGGCACTGCCAAACGGGGCTTTTTGTTGAAACGAGGGCTTTATAAAAACCTTCGATTACTTTTCGATGGGCTTCTTCTCTGCATCGCGCATACCTTGACGGATTTCGTCTTCTACCGAATTTTTTGCGCTATTGAACTCACGAATACCGCGACCCAGACCGCGCATAAGTTCGGGGATTTTTTGGCCCCCGAAAAGGAGCAGCACTACCAAAAAGATAAGCACGAGCTCCGAGCCGCCGAGGTTGCCGAGAAACAAAAATGTAGCAGTCATAGTCGTTGAATTTTAAAGTGGAAAAATCGGGCGATCAAGCCCGGTATGCCTTTGACTAAAAAGACTGCGCAAAGTTACATCTATCCATTGGCAAATCACGTGGACTATTTGGAATTTAACCTTGGGAATTGGTGGCATGGCCTTTAGGCAGTCGGGAAAAGCGTCGTTATACGACGTTTCAATCTTTTTAAGGGTGTAAACGCCCTTTTTCCCGACTGCCTAAAGGTCATACCACCGCTCCCCCCTACTCCGCCATCAATTTCCCGTTACCCACAAGTCGCCCATGCTGGGTAATTTTGAACAAGTAAATACCTGAAGGCCAATCCCCTTTTTTAAGCTGGAAAAACTCGTTTTCCGACTCCATATCGTGTACAACATTGCCCCGGAGATCAAATACCTGCAAGCGTAATCCCGTGTTTCGGACCAGTCCTTTTACCTCCAGGATGGTTTGCTCATGGAATGGGTTGGGCATGGCAATCACCTTTGCTTCAGGCATTTCCGGTTGCCACAGTCCCACGGTAACGAAATTGTTGCCCAGACGATGGAAGGTAGTGTTGGTGAAAACCGGGTCATTGAAGTCGAAATAAATCGCGGCGGTATTTTCAATGATGGTTTCGAGTGGAGCATCCAAGCGTGGTTTGATGATGAATTTGGCAAAGCCATTGGAAGCAACTTCGTTCGTGTTGGAATCCGGCAAAAAGATGTCCTCAAAAATGAAATGTACGATGCCCTCGCCGTTGAGGTCGTAGCGATACGGGTGGCTGCTGGCCCCAAAACGAATGGTGGAAGGATCCAGCCAAGCAGAAAGTGTGTCAATAATTTGCACCGTGAAAGCCGTGTCCGTACCCGTATTTTGGAAACGAATGAGGTACTCGATGTCGGTGCCGGGGCGGATGTAATGGTCCGCCCCGTAGCCGACAGGGTAGCCGTACTTATCGTTCGGGTCAAAAGAGCCGATGTTGGTGGTGCAATCAACATCCACCGTGGGCGGCTCATCATTGTAAGGAAATTGGTTGACAAAACCTGTTGAAAAAGAAGCACTTGCAACACAAGCTTCCACCGAAAGCCCTACCGGAGAAGCGTATGGATGGAATGCTTCCTGATCTACTTCCACGCGCCAGGTACTTCCGTTGGCGGGTACGGTGATGATCATCGAATCGTTTTCTGCAAGCGGGGCAAGCGTTCCCGAGCGGAACATGATCCCGTCTTCTACCACGATGTATTCTCTGGTGGTAGACATCGTGGCCTTGCCATCATTTCGGAGGATAAACTGCAAGGAATCATTTGTGCAAACACTTTTCAAACTCAGGCTTGCACCCGACCAGTTGGTATTGGGAGGAGCACAGAGCGTGTCAGGATAAATGAATGCTTGCGTGCAATGGGTTTGTCCCAGCACGGCATTACAATTGACAATAACCTGGATGCTGAAGGCCCCGCACTCTCCTATTTCAAGGTCGCCCACTTCAAAATGCAGGGCGTTACTGCCCAGGTCAATGTACGGCACGGAGGCTGAAATTACCGTCAAGAATTGATCCAGCACCACCGTGATGTAGGCATCTTCCGCTTTTTGGGTGCCCTGATTGCAATATTCAACCTGATAATGGTTGTTTGCAAAACAACGGCGCAGCTTGTCGGTGCCAATGCTTACCGTAAGTGCCGGGCAGATATAAGTAGACTGCACCGGGAAGTCGCCACCCGAAACCGTGTCACCCACCATGCCTACCGTAGCCAGAATGCCTCCCGGGCAAATCGTCCAAAGTCCATTGGGGACGAAAACTTTCATAGCATAAGTACCTATTGGCACCCCCACAAGGTATTGACCCTGCGCATTGGTGACGCCATACAGCGTGTCATTCGCACCCTCCGCCCGCACGATCCAGCCAGCGAGGCCGGGTTCGCCAAAATTGAGGGCGCAGCTTTCGTCTTCATCGTGGTAGAGGCGGCCTTTGATTGCGCCGCAAGCACCACCGCCAGAGAGGTTTACATTAAAATCATCGCTGGCAGTGCAACCATTTTGGTCGGTAATGACGAGGGTATACAGGCCGGAAACATTTGCGGTAATGGCCGCCGTGGTGGCCGTGAAACCATTGGGGCCAGTCCATTGGTGGATAAGGTTTGGAAGGTTTGGGCCAGTAATGGTTTCGCTGCTGCAAGTGTTTGAGAGGGAGACGATGGTGAAGATAAGCGGTACGGACCCATGAATGGTCGCACTGGCGACTTCAAAACAACCCTGCAAATCCGTAACAGTAACGGTGCACATAATTATTACTGGCATATTTGTCAAATCTTGCGTTGTGGCGCCATTGCACCACTGGTAGGTATAACCAGGCGTACCGCCAATAACGGTTAAATCAGCTACGCCATCGCTACCACCAAAACATGTCACTGGGGTAATAACTGTCGAAAGTACTAGGTCTGCTGGTTGATTGACCGTTGCGCTCCCGGTTCTTGTACAGCCATTTATATCTGTGACCGTAACCGTATAAGTGCCTGCCACCAAGCCCGTTAAATCCTGCGTGGTTGCAAAATTTGACCATGCGAACGTGTAGGCGGGTGTACCACCAGTTGTAGTCAGGTTAATAGCCCCATTGTTGCCACCAAAACATGAAACGGTGTTTATCGTCCAGCTTAAGCTTAAGTCTGTTGGTTGACCCACCGTTGCGCTCCCGGTTTTCGTGCAACCAAGGGCATCGAAGACCGTAACCGTATAAGTTCCCGCTACTAAGCCATTCAGATCCTGCGTGGTCGCATTATTCGACCACAGGTAAGTAAATGGCCCGTTCGACCCAGTGGCGTTCAGGTCAATGGCACCATTGCTCCCTCCAAAACATAACACATTGGTAACGACTGTAGATAGGGCAAGGTCAGAGATTTGACCGACCGTCATAGTAGCCATTTGGGCGCAGCCCGCAGCATCTGTCACCGTAACCATATAGTTACCGGCAGGAATTCCAGCCAAATCTTCCGTCAGGCTGCCATTGCTCCATTCGTAGGTGTAGTTGGGTGTTCCCCCGCTTACCGTCAGATCAATCGCGCCATCGCTCCCGTTGCAAGTAGCATCGCTAATGGATGAACTGATGTCGGGTGCATTGGACTGATCGGGCACAAAGTAAACCTCTGTCAGTGTGCAGGAGCCCCCAGCGCTTACAGTGACCCCATAAGTGCCTGAAATTAAACCGTTTATAGATTGGCCGATTGCTCCACTAGACCAGCTGTAATTGTAACTCCCTATAGGCAATACTGTTAGATTGATACTACCGTTGGGAGTGCCGTTACAAACATTGTTTGCAAAGATTACCTCAATAATATTAAAAGAGGGATTGCTGTTCGTCACATCAACGCTGATAGTATTTGTGCAACCATTGGCACCTGTTACCGTGAGTATATAGTTGCCAGAAGGGATGTTGGAAATATCCTGCGTTGTCGCGTTGATTGTCCAGAGATAGTTAAAGGGTGCTACTCCCCCCGTTACACTGGCATCTATACTTCCGTTGCTCAAATCGCAAGTCGTTGGGGTCGGAACGGCAGAAGGCATTGGAAGGTTTGGATTGTCCGCAATCGTGTAGGTCTCTACCGAGGTACATAAAGCTCCATCGGTCACAGTAACCGTATAATTGCCGGGAGGTAAGCCGGTAGGGTCCTGGCTCGTGAAACCATTTGACCAGCTGTAGATATAACTCCCTAATGGTGCAACGCTTAAATCAATGGCTCCATTCGCTCCGGTACAAACAGTTGAAGTTGTGATTACTGCGCTAAGCGTAAATCCTGGAGTTTGACCGACCGTGGCGGACGCCGTTTTAGTGCAGCCCATGGCATCTGCAACCGTAACGGAATAAGTACCTGCACTCAAGCCAACGATATCTTGAGTAGTTTCACCGCCCGCCCAAAGATAATTGTAAGGAGGGGTGCCTCCGGTAATGCTTAAGTCAATGGCGCCATCATTTCCATTGCACACGACCTGGGTGACCAAGGTGCTGAGTGTCAGGCTCGAAGAATCCGTGAGTGTAACACTCAGGGTTTCGGTGCAAGATCCACCCGCATAAGTAACCGTCACGGTGTAGGTTCCGGCTGACAAATTGCTCAAGTCTTGGGTCGTTTCCCCCGTATTCCAAGCGTATTCAAAGGGGCCAAAAAAGCCGATTGCAGTCAAATCAATCGCACCGTCATTGCCAACGATGCAAGTTGGCATCGTTACCAATGCACTGAGCATCAGGGTGGAAGTATCTTTCACTTCCACTTCCCCAAAGTAATCGCAGCCGGTTGCGTCGGTGACCGTTACGGTGTAAGTGCCTTGAAAAATGTTGATTATAGCTGCCTGTGTTGAGTCATTTGACCATAGGTAAGTGTAAGGGCCAGTGCCTTGGCTCATATTTACAGCAGCAATGCCAAGTTGGCCTGTGCAGGAAACATCCAGTACTGATAAGTCTGCCGCTGGAATGACCGGACCAGGATAGACCTTCACATCATCTGTTCTTGTACAGCCATTTTGGGTGTCCAAAACCAGAATCGTGTACGTTCCTGGTTGATTTACAAGGGGATTTAGGGTATTTGTACCAGCCAATATATTCCCATCAGTGGTTGTCCATAGGTAGGTGTATTGAAGCCCATTGGATGAGCCGCTCCCATCCAAAGTGACCTGATTGCCGCCACAGGGAATCCCCGTGTCGGGGCCAGCATTGGCGACCAATGTGTTTTGGCTGCTTACTACGTTAACTTGCCCTCGTTTCACACACCCTAGCAGATTGTTGGTAATGGCCAATACATAATTGCCGGGGGCATCCACCACTGGGGACAAAGTGTTTGCGCCAGATACAATTTGGCCATTGGAAGTTGTCCAGAGGTAGGAAAAGTCAGGCCCAGTCGAGCTGCCTGTCGCATTTAAGGTAATTTGGTCTCCAGGACAGGACAGAATTGACGGATTTTGAATCGAAACCGTAGGAAAAGAACCATCAACCAAAACCGTAATTATATCGCTAGTGGAACAGCCTTCTACGGTATTTGTAACAGTCAGGATGTGCACCCCAAAATTGGTGGCTTCGATAACTGGTTGTGTAGTATCCGTACCGGGGTCAAACCCGCCTATAAAATTTTCCCAGGTATAGGTAAATTCAGGGCCTGTGGAAGTGTTCGGGCCACCGATCAAATTGGGGGCAGTTGAACACGAAATATAGATTTCGTCCGGTCCTGCATCCGCAATCGGCAATCCGGGGCTTTGGGAGATGGTCTTTGAAGCAGAAATGGTACATGCATTGGCATCCGTGATGGTGACCGTGTAAGTACCAACCACAGAAGCTGACAAGGCAGAATTGGTGTTTCCCGTTGACCATAAAAAATTATATGGCTCGGTGCCTCCACTAATATCCGGCACGATCTCGCTGTAAAAGTTTAAGCAGGAGAGCATCCCATCGTCGTTGAGCACAAGGTTCAACGGGAAATCGGGACCGGTCACATTGCGGGCCAAATTGGCGATGCACCCCAAATTATCCGAAACGGTGACAATATACAGTCCCCCCGAAAGCCCGGTAATATCTTCATCCGTTTGCCCATCCGACCAACTGAAGGTGTACGGGGCTTCTCCGCCACTTACCGTTAGGCCGATGGAGCCTGCATCTCCAAAACAAGCAATGTCGGTCACATCAGCAGAGAGCGTGATATCACATTGGGCATCAACACGTTGCATGGTAAAAAACAGGCATAGCAACACGAGCGTGGAATAAAAGCGGATGATGTTCATAAGATAGATTTGTCTTTTTGCATGATTCCGTCTCCGGCGGGGGTTTGCCTTAGAGACTTTGATACTGCAAATGTTCGGCTTAAAGCCTGCCCCTGCAAAGACAATTTTTCAGGTTTGTAATCCTAAAAATAAAATATTATCTTTGAAAACACTGATTATCAATATTTTAAAAAATTATTGGTAAAAATGGAAGTCTGAAAAGTATTCCTGAAATTTGCCCCACAACAGATACATCGCATGGAAAAAACGCTCCTTTGGGAGGCCTTCTCCGCTTTATCCGCCACAGAAGTACGCGAGTTTGGCAAATTTGTCCGCTCGCCATTTTTCAACACCCGACCACAGCTGGTGGAATGGTTCGATTTTTTAGTCGAGTGCAAGGTGCAAGAAAATGCAACCCCACCCCCGACCCTTCCCCTATTGGGAGGGGAGAGGTCGGAGGTGGGGTTGCGTTTGGCCAATTCCGCCCTGCTTACTTTGTTGGAGAAATACCTCGTGTACAAAGAAAAATTCAGCGATGAACCACGCGGCAAAATCCGCCTCGCCGCTGCATACCGAAAGCGAAACCTCAGCCGCCATTTCCAGATAACGCTCCGGGAAGCCCGCCAAAGCCGTGAACGCCAAGCCTGGCGGCACGCCGATTATTACCATGACCTGAACCTGATCGAATGGGAACAGTATCAATTCGATACGGCGCAAAAGCGCACCGACTCGCTCAACATTCAGGCTACTTCCGATCTGATGGATACGGCATTTGTGGCCCGCAAGCTCCGATTGGCCTGTCTGGCGGTATCACATCAGGCCGTATACAAAACCGAGTACCGCATTGGATTATTGGAGGCCGTCCTGGCCGAATCCGAGCGCATGGCCGACATCCCCGCGGTTGGGCTGTACTTTCACTGCTACCACTTTCTCTCCGATCCGTTTGAACTGGGCGAGGGGCATTTTGGCCTTTTTCGCGAAATGCTGGCCACTTGTGCCGACACCTTCCCCAAAGAAGAACTGCGGACGCTCTACCTGCTGGCCATCAATTTTGGCATCAAAAAAATTAACGAATCGCGGGCGGGTTGGCTCCGAACCACTTTGGACCTCTACAAAGCCGCACTGGCGCTCGACTTGCTGCTGGAAAACGGGCAGATTTCACGTTTTGCCTTTACCAATATCGTGGCCAGTGCCGTACGGGCAGGTGAAGCGGATTGGGCCGAAACGTTCATCCTCGAATACCGCCCCAGCCTCGAACGCAGTTGGCGCGACGTCACCGCCAGCCTCAACCTCGCCCGCGTGGCCTACGCCCGAAAGGATTATGCCGGCGCGCTTCAACACCTCCAGCGCTCCGATTACAAAGACACCATCAACAACATGGTGGCTAAGATTTACCAATTGAAAATCTATTACGAAACCGACGAGTTCGACCTGCTCAACAGCCACCTCGCCAGCCTCAAAAACTATGTGCGCCGCCACACGGCCATTGGGTATCACCGTACCAATTATACCCGCATCGTGCATTATACCGAGCAGTTGATGGCCCTGCATTTCAATGACGCCAAGGCTGTGGCGGCCTTGCGGGAGAAAATTGAAGGGGAGAAGATATTGACGGAGAAGGAGTGGTTTTTGGAGATGTTGGGGTGAGGGGGCTTGTTACCTTGAGAAATCCGCGCTATTTTTGAGGCTAAATTATCCAACCATGAACTGGGAAACCTACATTTCTTCTGACCCCACCATCCTTTACGGTAAGCCTGCCATTCGAGGTACACGCATTGGCGTTGATTTGATCCTTGAGAAACTGGCAGCGGGCCAGACCATCGAAAAACTGCTCAAGGCATATCCACACCTAAATGAGGCCCAAATTTTTGCCTGCCTCGCTTTTGCAGCTGATAAAATCAAAAACGAAATCGTTTACGAACGCGCCGCATGAATCCCTTGATTGTCGCCGATGAAAGTGTAGATTTTGCCATCATTGTGTTGCTGCGGGAATCGGGTTTTGAGGTGCTGGCTATATTGGAGGACTATCCCAGTTGGTCGGATGACAAGGTGCTTGATCTCGCATTCCGTCAAGTAGCCTACCTCATTACCGAAGACAAAGATTTCGGTGAACTTACCTTCCGATTCCAAAAGCCTAGTCACGGTATTTTGCTCGTCCGCCTTCCACAGGCGGAAAGCGAGGTAAAAGCCGCATTGGTACTGGAAATTATCCAATCTGATTTTGAACGCCTTTGGAAAAAATTCTCAGTGCTTGAGCCGCTCAAACTCCGTGTGCGGCCAATGAATTTTTGATGCTACTTGGCTGGTACCAGCCCGCGAAAGTTTGAATCAGGATTTGCCTGATTATTAAAAGATTTGAAGGATTTTTGAGCCCAATCCTGAAAACCCTGAAAATCAATCCTGCCCATCTTTTACACATCCTGTAAATCCTGCTTCCAGCCATGTCAGAACTCGCCCTACAATTAATAGCAGCAAACAAAAAGACCAAATCCACTACCCTCGATCTGGGCAACTGCGACCTAACCCAAGTACCCGAAGCCCTTGGCGAACTGATCTGGCTCGAAACGCTGATTCTGAGCGATAAGTGGGATGAATACGATTTCGAAAAAAAACGCTGGAAATCAAAAAACAGCCAAAACAAGGGCGGCGCCAACAAAATTGAATTTCTCCCGCCCACCCTCCCCTTTTTGATCCTGCTAAAGAAATTCATTTTTAGCAATACTGGTGTCAGCGACCTGCGTCCCATTGCAGGATTGGCCAATTTGCAACAGCTTTACTGCGACTCCAACCAGATCAGCGACCTAAAGCCCATTGCTGGTTTGGCCAATTTGCAACACCTTAACTGCTACTCCAACCAGATCAGCGACCTAAAGCCAATTGCTGGTTTGGCCAATTTGCAACGCCTTAACTGCTCCTCCAACCAGATCAGCGACCTAAAGCCAATTGCTGGTTTGGCCAATTTGCAACACCTTTACTGCTCCTCCAACCAGATCAGCAACCTAAAGCCAATTGCTGGTTTGGCCAATTTGCAACACCTTAACTGCTACTCCAACCAGATCAGCGACCTAAAGCCAATTGCTGGTTTGGCCAATTTGCAACACCTTGACTGCTCCACCAACCAGATCAGCGACCTAAAGCCAATTGCTGGTTTGGCCAATTTGCAACAGCTTGACTGCTCCTATAACCAGATCAGCGACTTAAAGCCAATTGCTGGTTTAATCGAAAAAGGTATTCCCGTAAAATGGAAAGATTTGTTTGAGCATTTTGAAGAAGAAACCAGTACTTGGCAGGAACGCCAGGCTATTTGTGTCAAAGATTGTCCGCTTACAATGCCACCAGTTGAAGTGGTGCAACAGGGGAATGAGGCCATCCTTCGGTATTTAAAGGAGATGCAGGCCGTTCAACCAGAAGATGTACGGCTGTTAAACGAAGCTAAACTCATCGTAATCGGCCAGCCACGTGCAGGCAAAACTTCGCTCCGTTACAAACTGTGCGATACGGAGCGAATCCTTCCGACACCAGACCTCACTACAAGGGGCATTGATATTGAGTTTCAGCATTTTGAGTTCATAGACAAAACGGAAACTCGGCAGCAATTCAAATACCATATCTGGGATTTTGGCGGGCAGCAAATCTACCATGCGACCCATCGTTTTTTTCTAACCAAACGGACCATCTACATCGCTGTGGTAGATACCGATGTAAATGACAAACAAAATGACCTGGATTATTGGTTGCACATGATTGACTTGCTTGGAGATGGCAGCCCTGTATTTTTGGTACAGAACCAAAAGAGTGACCGAAGTATTGAAATCTCTGATAATCTTCGGAATAGATTTAGAAATATAATTTGCGCAAAAGACTACGAACTCAACCTTGATCGTCTACGAAAAGAAGATAACCCAAAATTTGATGCGCAGCGTTTGAAGGCGTTTGAAAATTTCAAAGCCGATATCGAATTGGAGTTTTCACGCCAGCCCCAACCAGCTATGACCAAGCAAAAAAATGATGCCAGGTTAGAGCTTGAAACACGGAGTAAAAAAGAACCGCTGATCGAAATGTTGGAATATGAGCGTATTTGTATTGCAAATGGTGTTTTAGACAAAACTGCCCAACTTGACCTGCTACGTACCCTGCACAATTTGGGTATCTGCCTTTGGTATGAAGGAATGGGCTTCTTGGAGCGGATTGTCATCCTTCAAAACCGTTGGGCAACAGATGCTGTTTTCAAGGTTTTGGACAACGAGATAGTAAAAAAGAAGAAAGGACACTTCCAACGTTCCGATTTACTAGAAATCTGGAATGATCCCGAATATGCTGGCCGTGTAGATGAATTGGTATTGTTAATGCAGCGATTCAAACTTTGCTACCAAATTGACAATGTGGATGAATTCATTGCACCACAATTACTGGACAAAAATCCGCCGGATGATTTCTCTCGTGCAAGTGTGCAGCAAGGGGGCGTACGAATGGTAATTGATTATGAGTTCATGCCACGGGGCATCATTACACAGTTTATTGTAGCGATGCATCGGCAGATTTCTGGGGATCAACGCCATGCATGGGAAACAGGTTTTGCAGTCCGTTCCATTCAGGGCCCAAAGGCAACGGGTATGGCAGAAGAGAGTTACGATAGTCGAAAATTGGAACTTTGGGCTAACGGACCTGGTGCCGGGTTGCTCTTGCAGCAAATGCTCAGCGAGCTGGAAAAAATTCATGAATCGTATAACCGCCTACAGTATAACAAGCAAATTCCTTGTGTATGTGACCGTTGCAGCAACCCTGCTGCGACAAAAATAAAGGAGTTTGACTATGAAGAAATCCTGCTAGAAAAGTATCAGAATCGGCAACCTGGAATTCGATGCTCCTTTGGAAATCAGATCGTGCCATTTGAAAAACTGCTTGGGGAATTGGGGTTTACTAACGAACAAACGAAGCTAGACTTTCAGAAAAGCAGGAGATTAACGCCAGATCAAGAGATGCTTTTGGGAATGCTCAAAGGTGAAATAGATCTCAATCTTAACCCGGAAAAAACAACCGAGGTACTAATTCTTCAACCAACATTAATTGATAAAATGAAAAAGAACTTATGGATTCCAATACTGCTCGCTATTTTCATCATTTTCGTTTTTCTTGCATGGGCTAAACCCGGCAGTGAACTTGACTTTTTTGGCTGGTTCAAAGTCAAACAAGGAACAGAAGAGCAAAAAGACTTGTCTAAAATGCAAGCAACTCAAGCGGTCATTCAGCCCATAACAGTGGTAGGAAGCATCAAAATCAACAACCGGAATGCTACGGCAGAGGAGGTAAAAAAGGTGTATATCAAAGGGGAAGCTTTGATAGCGCCGTCAACACTAAACGGAAATAGCTTTAGAATAAGATCTGTTCCGATTCCAGACGATAAAATTATTGAGATTTCGCTTGATATAAAAGGTTTAGATATTTCTCCCTCAGCGATGTTCAAACTTCCTCACCCTGATAAAGACAATGTTGCTAACTTGGGAGAAGTATTACTTGAGGTAAAATGGCCGCGAAAGTCAAATAGTGGTAAAACCTCTGCTCCAACAATAGTCATCAATAACACAAATATGGTTGAGCAAAAGTAGATGGACTTTTTGCCAAACTCATCTAAATCCAATCACCTCAAAACCATTAACTTTGCATCAAAACTTCACCCATGACAGAACAATTGCTTCTCAAAGAATATAGCCACTTGCCAGCGCATTTGCAGACCGAAGTCCTGCATTTCATTGAGTTCCTTGCTCAAAAGGCAAAAAAGCAATCCAAAGCGGCCAAGCCCAGCACCCCCAAAAAAGCCCCCTTGACTTTCTCCGACTTCCGATTCCCAGAAAACGGGCAGTCTTACAGTCGCACAGAAATCTATGGCGACGATGGCAGGTAACATTTTCATCGACACCAACATTCTGGTTTACGCCAACAACTCACTTTCTCCATTTTGTACGGCTGCGCGCACCAAACTGAATGATGTAATAGCCACCTATGAGAATTTATGGGTGAGCCGACAGGTATTTCGAGAGTTCACGGCGGTGGTCAGCAGAGAAATGTTGGCGGCAGGGAATCCTGATTTTGGCAAATTGGAAAGCGTTATTCAACAGTTTGAACGCGACTTTTTGGTAGCGGAGGATTCTTCTGAAGTCACTATTAAGTGGCTTGCATTACTCAAAGAGACCAAATCCGCGGGCAAACAGGTACATGATGCCAATATTGTCGCTACCATGCTGGCTCATGGCATTGAGGCTGTGCTTACCCACAATGTTTCTGATTTTCAACGCTTTTCGCACTTGATAACAATAGTGCCGATGCTTTGAGGCTTATCTCTATAGATCGAATCGCCACTTTGACCGCCGTAGCCTCTGTGAATGAATGTCTCCCAATCACCAATTTACCCGCCGTAGCTTCTCGCCGCCGCTGGAAGCTAAGGCGAGTAAAAGCGAAGGCGGGTCACCAATCACCAATCACCACTTTACCCGCCGTAGCTTTAGCGAAGGAGGGCAATCACCACAAAACATGGTCTCCTACGAACAAATCTTCCAAAACAACCGCAACTGGATAGCGGACAAAACCGCCACCGAAAAAGACTTTTTTGAAAAACTCGCCAAAGATCAAACCCCGGAATACCTCTACATCGGGTGTTCCGACAGCCGGGTTACTGCCGAAGAGCTCATGGGCGCGCAGCCGGGCGAGGTGTTTATCCACCGAAATGTCGCCAATATGGTGGTCTCCATTGACCTTAATGTCTTATCGGTTCTCAACTATGCAGTGCGGCATCTGAAGGTCAAACGCATCGTGGTATGCGGTCACTATGGTTGCGGGGGGGTGAAAGCCGCCATGCAATCCAAGGACCTGGGCATCCTCAACCCCTGGCTGCGCAACATCCGCGACGTATATCGAATACACAAAACAGAACTCCAGGCTATCTCCGACGAACATGCCCGTTACGACCGTCTTGTGGAACTCAACGTGCAGGAACAATGCGTCAATGTGATCAAAACCGCCGTCGTACAGCAACGCTATGTAACCGAGGGCTTCCCGTCGGTACATGGCTGGGTGTTCGATATACGAACAGGAGTGCTTAAGGATTTGGAGATCGATTTTGGGAAAATCTTGCGCGAAATCCAGGAGATTTACAACCTGACCAACACGGACTGGTTTGATGGAAGTGATCGGTAGGGCACCTAATACTGAGTTTTAAACCTCCAGCCCAAAGATTGGTTCTACCTTAGCGAGTACGCGCTACAAATATGAAAATCATTGACATTCTCTCGGTCTTAGAGGCCATCGCCCCACCCCATCTGCAAGAGTCCTACGACAATGCGGGGCTCATCGTGGGCAACCCGGAGGCCAATGTGAGCGGAGTGCTTTTTTGCCTTGACTCCACCGAAGCGATTGTGGAAGAAGCTGTTGCGAAGGGCTGCAACCTGGTGGTGGCGCATCACCCCATTGTTTTTCGGGGCTTGAAACGTTTCAACGGTGCGAATTACGTCGAACGTACGGTGATTCAGGCGCTGCGGCAAGACGTGGCCATTTACGCCATCCACACCAACCTCGACAATGTGTACCATCAAGGCGTGAACGCCAAAATTGCGGAAAAAATCGGACTGGCAGACACACGCATCCTTGCCCCCAGGCCGACGGACTTTGAGATCGGAGCAGGGTTGCTCGGCAATTTGCCCTCACCCATGGGCGAATCAGAATTCCTGCAGCATATAAAAAAGGCGTTGAACACCCATTGCATTCGTCACACGGCCTTACGGGGAAAACCCGTGCGCAAAGTGGCCATTTGTGGCGGTGCAGGCAGTTTTCTTCTGTCAGAAGCGCTGCGAGCCAAAGCCGATGCATTTGTATCCTCTGACTTCAAGTACCACGAATTTTTCGATGCGGAAGGCAAGTTGGTCATTGCTGATGTGGGCCATTATGAGAGCGAGCAATTTACCATTGAACTTTTGCGCGATATTGTACAAGAAAAATTCCCTACTTTTGCGCTCCATTTGACAAGCCTGAACACGAATCCGGTTTTTTATTGCTAAAAACCACTGAGTGTCAAGCCAATATCTCAATATCACAACATCTCAATAGAATGGCCGTAGAAGCATCCATTGCCGACAAACTCACCATGCTGTGGAATTTGCAGCTAAATGATTCAAAACTCGATGAAATCCAAATCCTAAAAGGCGAACTCCCCATGGAGGTAGCCGATTTGGAAGACGAGGTAGCGGGCTTAGACACCCGTATCAAAAAAATGAAGGCCGCGCTCAAAGAAAGTGAGCAGGAAATCTCCAAGATGCAAACCTCTTCCAAAGAGGCAGACGCAAATATCAAAAGATACCAGAAACAACTCGAGGAAGTAAAAAACAACCGTGAGTACGAAGCATTGCAAAAGGAGATTGAACTGGCAAAACTTGACATTCAACTCTCTGAAAAGCGGGTACGCGAAGCAAAAGGTGGCCTTGAAAGCAAAAAGGAAAGCCTTATGATTGCGGAAGCCAAATTTGAGGCCAAGCAAAAAGAACTCGAAGCCAAAAAGGTGGAACTCCAAGGCGTAATTGAAAAAACAGAAACAGAAGAAAAGCGCCTGCGCAAACAAAGTGACAAATTGCGCGAAGGCATCGAAGCAAGACTAATCAACGCTTACGACAAGACTCGCCGCACTTACCGCAACGGTATCGCAGTGGCGACTGTAGAGCGCAATTCCTGCGGTGGCTGTTTCAACAACGTGCCTCCACAGGTACATCTTGAGATCGGCCTGCACAAGCGCGTCATCGCTTGCGAACATTGTGGCCGAATCCTGGTAGACCAGAGCATCGTGTCGCCCGAATCTTTGGTGGAAGCCTAAGATCTTTCAGTTTTCTGCTTTATACCAAGCCGCCTCAAAGTTTGACTTTGAGGCGGCTTTTTGTTTCGGATGCCATTGCTTACCTTAAAAATTTAACAATTTTGAGCTCGTAAATTATTGATAACCAATAAGTTTAAAATTCAATAACATTCGCGTTCACCCAATTGGCATATATTTTGAAAAGTAAGAGAACAGTAGTATGAACAAAACGATTACGACCCTCCTCGCATGAAAAAAACAAAACACTATCTATCCTCCTGGTCATGGTTTTCCACCTTGCCCAGATTTTTGGAGCCATCCAGTAGCTAAGGAATGTGGTGAAGATACTCCGTTGTTTTTCACCCGCCCTTTAGCTAATATTCCCACCCACCTTCGTTTAAAAGTCGGTTCAACTATAGACGGTTGATTGCCTCGAACAGCAAACGCTTGCGCTTCGAGGCCTGAAATCTCTATAATCCAAACCTTGTCTCCGACGACTACAATCTCTCAACCATTAGTGGTTTAGCCACTTCTATATTGTTTCGGCACCTAAATCATTTTTTCGTCAGAAAAAAATGTTAAAGGGTTTGATGTTGTCTCAAAACGTCGTTCCTTGCAATGTTTTTTTTAATATCCTTTGTCTCATGTCTCTCATGTTGCATCCGTTTCGGCCTTCCCTTGTAAGTATTATCTTCGCAGCTTTCCTCTGCGGGAGTCCTTTTTTACGGGCTCAAAATTTTGTTGTTTACGACAATCTGGAACAATTACAATCGCGTATCAGCCGAGCAGGCGACACCACGCTCGTACTCAATTTCTGGGCTACCTGGTGTCAACCCTGCGTGGAAGAGCTCCCCTGCTTTGACGAACTGCGCGCGTATTACGGTACTCAAAATGTGCAGGTAGTGCTCGTCAGCCTCGACTTCAGGAGCCAACTTGAGAAGAAATTTATCCCCTTTTTGAATCGCTATCGGCTGAAATCGGAGGTTGCTCTGATGGCCGACCAAGACCTGAATACCTGGATACCGCTGATCCATGAAGCATGGGACGGTGCCATCCCCGCGACGCTCGTTTTGAAGGGCGATAAAAGACTTTTCAAATTGGGCAAATTCGACGACTTAGAAGAATTGGAAACCTTTGTGCGCCCCTTAGTAAAAGACTCCGCAGCTTTTTTGGGTAAGAAAATGAATTGCATGGATCTTAGCGGCGGTAAAAAGTAAATACCTCCAAATTTCCTGGAACCTGATTTTTCGCAAATACCGAGATTATTCCCTTCCCACGCATCGTTTACTAAATTTTTAATAATTTTTACTCATGAAAACTCCCTACCTCCTCCCGGTTATGCTAGTGGCATATTTGCTGCTAACCATGAGCGCCACAACCCCTAAAGCCTATTCAATTGGAGACCTCGCCGAAGACTTTTCACTTAAAAATGTGGACGGCACCATCGTATCGCTTTCTGATTACAAAGATGCCCAAGGGGTGATTGTTATCTTCACCTGCAATCATTGCCCGTTTGCGCAATTGTACGAACAGCGCATCATTGACCTGCACCGGATGTTCGCCCCCATGGGTTACCCTGTAGTGGCCATCAACCCGAACAGTCCACGTATCATCCCTGAAGACAGTTTTGAAAAAATGCAGGAGCGGGCGCGGCTGAAACGTTACCCTTTTGCTTACCTTTTTGACGAAGAGCAAACGGTGTATCCCAAGTTTGGCGCCACACGCACCCCACATGTATTTGTGCTTGACGACAAACGGGTAGTACGCTACATCGGAGCCATTGACAACAACGCGGAAGACCCCAATGCGTCCACGCAGCGTTGGGTCGAAAATGCCGTTCACGCGCTCATGAGGGGTGAAATGCCCAATCCTCATTCCACTAAATCCAATGGCTGCACGGTGAAAAAAGCACCGCCGCCTGCTCCGGCCCCCGCGCCGACCCCAGACACGACCGCTCAAAAGAGCCGTTAACGAACGTTAAAACTTTTCGATTTAAAAAATAAGGGCCTGCTGTTTAGCAGGCCTTCTTGCTTTCTAGTGCCGCATCCGCCGAATGACCTATGAATTTACGGCCATATTTTCCGTTCATCTGCGTTCTTCGTCGGTTAAAATGTCCTCCCGAGTACTCGGGACCCTCCTCAAGCCTTGATGAACAAAAAATCTGTCGCGCCAATTCATAGGTCATTCGGCGGATGCGGCACTAGACTCCCATTTTGACAAATCAAAAAGGCCGCGCTGGCTTCACGGGTACCACATCGTCCGGTGGGTTGAACCACCAGCGCAGGGTAGCTTCTATGGAGCCGTTGTGGTGCTTCTTTAGCCGGGTTAGCCCAAGATCGTAAGAGAAGCAAAAAAACAGTTTTTCAACGGCCTGAAAGCCGAGCGCTACGTCTACGCTTTCACCGGCAAAGTTTGTATCGCCACCCACCCGATACGTCAGACCGCCATAAAACTTGTTTCGGAGCAGGGCACTCAGGTTCATCTCTGCATCAAACGGCGCACCCACCGCGTAGCGGAGCAAAACCTGGGGCGTTACATCCAGCTCGTCTGTCGCTTCAAATTTGATGCCGCCCATGGCATTGACATGCTGTACCTCCCGCGAAAGGACATCCCCAAATTCAGAAAAATCAATGCTGTTGCTCACGATGCGCGGCAGGGCAACACCAGCATACCAGCGCTCGGTGTAGGCATTGTAATACACTCCCGCCCCAAAATTGGGCACAAATTTGCTCTTCGGGTCTGTGGGGATACCCGGATCGTTTTGGTCTATGACGATAATACGTGAATCCGCCCAGTTTTGACGGATGTTGCGCATACTGGCTTGCAAGCCAACAGACAGTGTGCCGCGATCCAAATGGATCCGGTAGGCATAAGCCACATCAATAGTCAGGTTGGTATTGATGCCGATGCTCTGCCGCGTAATATTGCCTCCTATGCCCACGCGGTTGTTCAACAAAGGTTGTGTGTAGGATAGCGATGCCGCTTTGGGCGCGCCATCCAAGCCCATCCATTGGTTGCGGTAAATGGCTGTCAGCGTGGGCGACACGAAACTGCCTGCGTACCCAGGATTGTAGGTCAATTTGTTGAACATGAACTGGGTATACATCTGCTCTTGCTGCGCTGAAGCAAAATGTGCCACTAGAAAGAAGGATATATAGAGGTAATTTTTTTTCATTGTGTTGTCTTTTTAAGAAGTGACACTTTTTGAAAAAGTGACCCTGGACATTGGACGTTGGACTTTGGACTTTGGACATTGGACGTTGGACGTTGGACTTTGGAGTTTGGAGTTTGGAGTTTTAGATCTGGCAGGTATTTAGTCCAATGTCTAATGTCCAAAATCCAACGTCCACGTCAACGCTGAATCAGCAAAAAGCCCGTTCTAGGCTTGTCATCGTCGTTCAGTTTTACTACAAAATAGTAGGTGCCAGCAGGCAATTCCTGACCGCCATAGGTGCCGCTCCAGTCATTGAGGTAAGGTTTTCCGTAAAAAACATGGTCGCCCCATTGATTGAAAATCGTGACCTCCAGCTCTGCGGCTCCTTCGCCCAAAGTACACTCTTGGGGGATTTGGAACAGGTCGTTGAAACCATCTCCATTGGGCGTTATAATGGTTGGAATAAAACAATCTGGCGCGCCACCCACCTGAAAAGTCACCGTAGCGAAACTACACGCATCAGGACATTGGGTATTGCAAACGCGATAAGTCATCACCTCTGTTCCCGTAAAACCAGACTGCGGACGATAGACGTAAACGCCCGTTGCTGGCGTTGACATGATCGAACCCGCAGCAGGAGGGACCGTGATGTCTACCGTGAAGGTCGTAGGCAACACATCGTTGGGCAATACATGTACATGGGCGGTGTCGCCAAAACCGACCGAGACAACATCATCGAAAGCTGTTGGAAAAACCGCATAAAACACTTCTACGGTATCGCGGGACTCATTGCCGCAGGCACCCTCGTTTATAGTCCAGACAAAGACATTCTTACCCGCCTTTAGCCCACAGACCTTGGTTGTATCATTGCCCGGAAGACTGAAAACTGGGCCTGGAGGAATGCTCGTCCAAAGGCCACTTTCAAAGCCTGCCAATGTAGAGGCAGTCAAAAATGTGCAGTTTTCGTTGTTGCAGACAAATTGGTTGGATCCCGCACTGGGTTTGCCGCTATAAATAAACACCTTAACAATGTCAGTGCTTATACCACAGCCCGGATTGCCAATTTCCCAGGTAAACCCATAGTTCTGGCCTCGTTGCAGGTTCCCACTGATGGTGGTATTCGGGTTACTGGGGTCGTCAATTACAATACCAAACCCTGCTTGTTGGGTGGATTGTGTCCATTTACCCATGGTTGTAACCCCTTGCGTGGCATGTAGCTGAATGCCTACGGTCTCGCAGGTACGAATATCATCACCCCCAGTTGCTTCTTCTGGATTTTGAGCGGTGATTTTTACTTCATCGCTACTAAAATTCATACACGCACCATTGGAAATGCTCCACTGAAAAGTGTACACACTGTCTGCCATACCCATAAACCATGCATTGGGCGTCGTAGCGCCAAAAATCAATACCGTGTCTCCGCCTCCTATTTGCGTCCACAAGCCGTCTAAAGTACCTGGCAATGGGTTGGGACCTCCCGTCAGGAGAATTGCAGAATCTACACAGGCCGTACGATCCAAGCCAGCATAAGCATTGATTCCAGCAGGGATGGTGTCGAATTGGACGGTTGCCACGAGGGAGTACAGAGACGCGCAATACGGCGTGTCCGGGGTATTGGCCACCACTTGGAATTGGTGCGAACCAGCTCCCAATGCCAGCACATTCGGCAAACCCAAAAAGAGGTTGGTTGCTGTAGAAGATTGTAACACAATCCCCGAGGCAACATCTTCCCAAGTGTATACCATCCCATTTTCAGGGTTGGATATGTTCAAAAACGTAGTTACCGGAACATCAATACAAATACGCATTGGAGGAGGGGCTATTTTTGGGGTTTTCGGTGTTGGTATCACATCCACGAACCGGAACGCCTCTGGAGAAGTACAGCCGTCTTTGTTAATGGTCAAACGGTACATTCCTTCCATACTCAGTGTAACAGGTTGAAGAACAGGGTTTTGCACCAATGTATCAATAAAGCCTGCAGGCCCTGTCCACCGATAGCTTACGCCCGTGAAGCCGCCAGTGTTCCCATAAAGCATCAAAACCCCTCCCTCGCACACAGGAGCATTGCTGGTGATGGTGGGGAGCGGTGGAATCGGGAAGATTTTAATCTCCTCAGGGGATGAAACCCCGGAAGCACAAGTTCCGTTGCCAGAAGTAGCAAATACGGAATACTCCCCGCTTTGAGTCGGCTGAACATTGGTGAGTTTTAAGAATGGAACATTAGTGTTGATCGTACTTCCATCGGGCAAAATCCAGGTGTAAACCGCCCCGGCAGTAGGGTTGTTGATCGAAAGCAGCACCGAATCGCCTGCGCATACCGTCTTGTCGTTGACAGAAAGGGTGGGCCCTGCGGGTGGTGCTTGCATGTTAATCCCGGTAGTGGCTGGCACTGATGGACACCCAAAGAGGTCTTTTACAATAAGGGTATATTGACCATTAAACGAGGTGCAATTAGCTCCTGGTCCAATCATCGGATTCGCCAATGTAGAGGGTGTACCCCCAAAGGCTGGACCCGTCCAACTATAGCTGTGGGGAATCGGGGTTACGAGGGCGGATAGCGTGATGGTACTGAATTCATTGCAGCAGAGCGGGGCATTGCTGCCAATGGTATCAATAGTTGGCGGCGACAAATTGGTCACACTGGTCATTGCCGTATCCACACAACCAAAGGAGGTTTTCCCATAGACTTTATAGACGCCACTGGCTCCATTTGGAAGGCTCAGGGTATTTTGGTTGTTACAAATGACATTGTTGCTGGGTACAATCCAGCACCAGGTTGTTATCAGGTCAGCAGAAGAAAAATTTGCCGTTAATAGGAGCAGCGAATCCTTACAAATAGGAGCATTTGAATCCAAAGTTATATCCGGATATGCCTGAACGTTAACTTGGATTGGGGCAGATTCATCGGACAAACAATTGTTTGCGCTAACAATCACGGTCCAAGCGCCCTCATCCCCCTGATCTGCATTGAAAATTTTGAAAGTGTTACTGCCATTGGTCAAATCTGTATAAAAGGTATCGAAATTTGGATCAGTCCAGATCCATTGACTTCCACTGGCCACATTAGAGACCAGGGTCACCGTATCTCCTTCGCACACTTCTACTTCCCCTGATAGACTTGGCTTGGGCGGTTTGGCATCGATCCATACCATGACCGTATCTGGCTTTGAAAAACAGCCATTTTGCTGGGTCACCAGAATGTATATTCCCTCGTGGAGGGCCTTTACGGCATTATTGGTCACCAAGTAGTTTTGCTGTGTAAAGGGCATGCCGGTCGGCCCTGTCCACACATACGTCAAGCCACCGGTTGGAGGCGTGGGTGAGTTTAGTAAAATAGACTTCCCCTCACATACCTTGGTTTCTTCAGGTTCAGCATCCGCCGGTGGGGTCGGGTGCATCGTCACGATTAAAGGATTGGAGAGTACGGAATTACAACCACTGGAAAAAACTTTCAAGTAGTAGGTGTATGTACCAGGAGGAGGGTTGGATATGGTGAATGTAGTATTAGGGGTAGTTCCAAGTATGTCCAGGCCCGAAGGGGATTCCCTAAGCCATTGATAACTCACGTTTTGGCCACCATAGGAAATCGTGGTCAAGGTGATATTCTGACCAGGGCAAAATGACACACCATTTGAGTTCAGTGGCGGTATAGTGGTCAGTATAGTCAAAGATACCACCAGGCAGGCCGTAGCGGTACATCCAGTGGCCCCGGTGATGGTCACGCAATAGGTGCCGTTGTGGATGGCCATGGCATTGGTGGTCACTATGGGGTTTTGGTCTGTGCTGATAATGCTGCCCGCAGGGTCACTCCACCGGTAAGTGAAGGTGTTGGGCGCGGCGGGAGGAGTCGTACAAAACAGCTGAAGCGTTCCCCCTTCGCAAACCTCGGGGTAGCTCAGTACGGGAAGTTCGTTTTCCACTCGAACAATGCTGGTGCAAGTGGCTGAATTATTGAAGCCGTCTGTGACCGTGAGTGTAACATTAAAATTACTTCCTGCCTGATTGCAGTAGAAGGTATCGGGATCTAATGCAAAAAGAAGATTGAGCGAAGGGGTGCAATTGTCTGTGCTTAGATTATTTATCTGCGAAGGAAGCAGCGTGTAGGGCGGGAATCCGGCAGGGTTTGCCTTAATAGTCAAAGTAGGTTGACAATTGGCTTTGGGCTTTACGTTATCCCTTACGGTGACGGCAAAAGTGGTCATCCCTGTCAGCCCGGCATTGTCAACCGTTGTGTACATCACGGTGTAATTGGCTGGAGGAAGCGCCACCGTAGTGGTGCTACCCGTGAGCGTCCCGCTTGCCACGGTTTGGTTCAACGAATTTTTTACTGCGTAATTCACCACAGCGTAACTGTATTCCAGCGTCACCTGAATTTGACTGATCCCGTCAAACCCATTCACTAGTGGGGCGCAATTACTCACAAAGTCATTATAGTTGTTTATATCACGATTGGATTGCAAGTAGAAGGTAGTATTCCCACCGCCCATTGCCCAGGTATTGATATCCTGCGCAGAGATGGGGATAATGGTATCATAAAATGTAGAACATTCTCCCGACATCGGTCCTTGGCCGGTAGGGCCTAAATCATTGCCTATCTCATCAAATATCTGGAAAAACTCTCCCAATTGCGCATTGTCGCCCTTAAATCTCACTTTTAAAATTCCCGTTCCTACAGCATTCGGGATTAAACCCGTTAGGGAGGGGCTTACATCCATTGCCACTATCCCCACATCCGGGTCATTCACAAATTGGAGGGGCAAGACTGGCGAAACGAGGCTCAAGTTGGCCGACATGGCACAGTTCTCTGTGATGGCCGGAAATGGCAGCGTCACCGTGCCTTCACAATTATTCTGACCTGTGAAGACGGTAATATTGGCAGGTGCTACCAGACTCGGCGCCTGGGTGTCGTTTATCGTGATTTGTACCGAGGAGGTGGAAGAATTACCAGCACAATCGGTTGCAGTATAGACCACGGTGTGCGTTCCCACGCTCAGGTAAGTTTGCCCTACGGGCGGGAAACTTTGCGATGCCCCACCGTCCAGGCTATAAGTCAATCCAATCGGAACATCAGAACTGGCGTAGGAATACACCAAGCGCGCGATTACCTTGCCTACTGAACAAATTGGGTTGCAGGCCAAAGGTCCCGAGCCGTTCGGGACGACCCTAAAATTCGCGACCCCATCAATCAGCCAGGTATTCAATTGATTGGTACTCAGTTGGAAAACATTCGTCTTGTTTCCGCACTGCGAATTGGTGTTAGCCGTTCCAATTAAGACATTGTTTTCGTCAAACACGTTGAAAAACTCTGTGGGGCCTTCCGAGTCAGCCTTTTCAAGCAGGATTCTCAATTCCATAGCCGGGCCTGATACAGCGGGCTGAAATGGCAAGGCATTGGGTGGACTTATTTGGAACGACATACTCGCCACAGGGGTGTTGAAGGGGGAGCCAGGCCCATCCTGTACCAAGGGCTTTTCTTCCGAAATCATTACTCCGGCCAATTGGTCACTGCACACATCCGTTACCGAAAGCGGGGCTGGAATGGTGATATTTGCTCCGCAATCGCCCACATCGTTGGAAAACATCATGGCTGCAGGGGGCACGATACTGGGCGGGGTCGTGTCCTCAATCTGAATCTGTTGCGTGTAGGTTCGGCTGTTGCCGCAATTGTCCATTGCTGTCCATTCACGCTGGACGATATAATCCGTGTAGTGTTCGCAAGCGGTAGTGTCGGGATTCCTGATCTCAGTTTCCACGAGCGTGACTATCACCGCATTGTCGCAGTTGTCTGCCGCGTTGAATGTGCTCGTGTTCGGTGCCGCAGGGATGGCATCACACTCTACCGTCACGTTGGGTGGGATATTTACGAGGGTGGGGGCTACCGTGTCAACAACGTGTACCAATTGGTCAAAATTGGTCGGATTGCCACAAACGTCCTCTGCAACCCATTGCACAGAGATGGTGTATTCGTCAGCACAGGGGCCCGGCATGATCGTTTGTCCGAGGTAGCTCGGTGGAGCTGTAAGTCCACTGCATGCATCCGTGGCGATTGGCACGGGTGCGGGAAATGGAACCAGTGCACTGCACAAGGCCGTAGTATCCAAAACGCCGCCTGCCACTGGACCCAGATTATCAATCACTGAAATGGTTTGTGTGGCCGTGCGCGTATTTCCACACTCGTCCATAGCCGTAAAAGTGCGGAGAATGTCGTAGGAGTGATGGGCGCAAGTATCTGGATTGGGATCTTGAAATGAAACCGTCGCGGTGGTAATACTTACCACGGGACTGCACACATCGGTGGCCATGATGTTGAGGCCCATGACCGGTACCGGCGGCAACACAAACGTGTCACATCGGAACGTCAGGTTTCCAGGAATGAGGGTAAAATTAGGCCGTGTAGTATCGCTTACGAAGATGGTTTGCGTTACGGAATCCGAATTACCACAGTCGTCCAAGGCTATCCAGGTGGTGAGTACAGTGTACGAGCCATCGCAAAGGCTATCCTGATATACCCTTGAAAAGCTGATGCTTACATTGGCATCGCAATTGTCGCTGACGGTGGCGGCAGGGACCGTGGGTAACGGATTAGGGCAGTAAACTGTAATCTCTGGTTGTAAACCCGTGATGGTCGGGACTTGCGTATCCAGGATGCTCCAGCGCAACGTAACCGTATTGCTGTTGCCACAATCATCGGTGGCGCGGAAGGTTACATCGGTAAACCAGGTACAATTGTTCGCTTGTACGGTCGGGTATGGCCCCGTATTGAAATTCCCTGAGCCCGATTGTCCATTGGAGCTGGTGAACGTGAAATTTGTCCAGGTAAAACCAGAGCAATCATCCACAACGCTTGCATTCCCTTGGGTGTTTATCCAGGTTTGCAAGGCCGTTTGATCGTTTCCTCCACCACATTGTTCCGTCCTATCCAGCCCCGTAATGACGGGTGGCAAGGTGTCAATCGCGCCAAAATCAGCATTGCCCATAGGCGTTTCATTGCCACAATCGTCTTGTACAAAAAAGTTAACCGAAACAAATCCGTGGACTTTGTTGAAGTTTTGAGTACCCACCGTTTGCATGGAGCAACCATTGGAAAACGAAGCCAAAAATGCCGCTTCCACCTGAGCTGAGTCCTGAAGTACGGACCCTATTTTCATCGAATAACTCAAGGGCGACGAACAAGTGTCGAATGCCTGTGAATAGGCTTTTGTACTGATCCATTCCCGGAGTTTTGTCAGTTCGTTGTCGCTCTGGGAGCAATAGGCCACCGTATCCTTCGGAGATTTAATAACCATGGGGCCTTGCATATCGGAGGTAGTGAATATCACCGTTACGATTTGCTGGAAACCACAATTGTCTATGGCCCAAAACTTCACCTCGAGCGGCTCTTTACAACCCGGTGGGAAAGTGAGTGGGGCGTTGTTTATCAGCGATTTGATGCCCGAGGCATCGGTGGCTGCAAAGGTTGCAATTTGCAGCGCGCGCCAAGCCGGGTAAGCCGTGACCAATTGTTCGCAGGATGCCGAGCCGTTGAGTGGGTAGCCAGTAATCTGTGGCGGCAGCGAGTCTTTGTAAATTATAATGGTTTGCGTGTAAACGGCCGTGTTGCTGTTTGCGTCCGTAGCCATCCAGGTGCGGGTGAAGGTACCGCTTTGGCAGGTGTCTGGCGGAGGTGTTTGATAAAAAGTGTCACTTACAACTGCTGTACAGTTATCCGAAACAGGAAGGGCGGTCTGGGCCGGAACTTGCACGACGGAACTGAACTCAAGCGTATCAAAAATACCTGTCAAATCAAAAGTGGGCGGCGAATTATCCACAAAATTGATGAAATACTCATACGTGTACGAATGCCCCATGTCGTCTTTCACAAACCAGTAAACATGTGCTATCGTGCCGGCTGTGAACAAATCATTGTATTGAAACCCGGAAGCCGTGGCGTCAAACATGGACATGGTGATGTTAAAACCCATGGTAGAAGTCACCACCGGGTTGGGCACGTTGCCCTGCAACATAGAATTGCAATTAGCGCCCACCGTGAGGGTGGTAGGGCCATTGTAACTGAAATTGAAAAAATCAGGTTGAGCTTTTAGCCAGGTATTGGGCAGTAAAAAAAGACAGAGCCCCACACAGAATGGCACAGCCCGTAAAAATTTGTAAAATCGGTTTGTCATACGGACGGGTTGGGTTTCAAGACGTAATCAGCGCCTCGTGTTTGTTCAATTGATTATTGGGGAAGTGATGGAGTGATGAAGTGATAGAGTGATGAAGTGATAATGCCCACAGCGCTCCAAATCACTTCATCACTCTATCACTCCATCACTTCATCACTTTCTAAGAATTTCTTATCGGGCACATTTTCATCCAAAAACGTGTTAATATCATCTGTCTTTACGTCACGGACTATCTCGCCAAACTCATTTACATGAAGGCTGACTTTTTTCAGATCCGACGCTTCTGGAGAGGTTTTAGGGATAGGTTTAATGCGTTTTGATTTCTCCATGATCAGAAATAAATTTTGCGTTTCTATGGTTATTGTTTGTAAGTGGAACACTTCAAAATCAATCCCTTCAATCGTGCCACCGTCTCTTCCCGTCCAAGCACTTCGGCCGTTTCAAATACGGCCGGGCCTTTCATGGTACCCACGAGGCCGATGCGCAACAAGGGCAAAATTTCGCCAGGCTTCAAACCCTTTTCCTGAATAAATGCTTTGACTGCGTCTTCTAGTTCTAATGCCTTAAAGAGATCAAAAGTAGCCACTTTTTCGGTCAATTCCATAAAAACTGCCGCTATGTCGCCATTCCATCGCTTTTGCAGGGTCTCCTCGTCGTAAACGCGTACTGGTTCAAAGAGGTAATACCCTATTTCGACAAAATCCGGTAAAAACGTCACACGCTCCTTCATCAAAGAAACGGCTTTCGACAAAAATGAGTCCGAAACCTGGTAACCTTTGGCCTCCACAAGGGGCCGGACGAGCATTGCCAAGGCCGCATCGTCCATCGTATGGATGTATTTTTGGTTAAAAGACTTCGCTTTTTCATAGTCAAATCGCGCCCCGGCCTTCCCGATATGTTCAATTGAAAATAATTGGATCAGTTCTTCCATCGAAAACACATCCTGATCGCCCCCCGGATGCCACCCCAGCAGTGCCAGGAAATTGACTACCGCTTCTGGCAAAAACCCAACTTCTCTAAATCCATCAAAACTTTCCTCTGCTGTTTCGCCCTTCCAGGAAAGTGGAAACACGGGTATGCCAAACTTGGCGCCATCGCGCTTACTCAATTTGCCATTCCCAAAAGGTTTCATAATCAAAGGCAGGTGTGAAAACTTGGGCATCGTAGTCTCCCAGCCAAAACCTTCATAAAGCAATACGTGGTGTGCCGTGCTGGGCAGCCATTCCTCCCCGCGTATCACATGCGTGATGCGCATCAGGTGGTCATCCACGATGTTGGCGAGGTGATAGGTTGGCATTCCGTCTGCCTTCAAGAGTACCTTATCGTCCAATTCGCTGCTCTCAAAAACTACGTCGCCGCGTATCAGGTCCTGGATGTGGATGCTCCGGCCCGGCAATACTTTCAGTCGGACTACGAAGGGCTCACCCGCTTCAAGACGGCGTTTCGCCTCAGCTTCATCAAGGGTCAGGCTGTTTGCCAAGTCATTGCGCATCAAATGATTATAGGTAAAATGCTCTTCAGCTTGGCGGCGAACATCCAATTCCTCTGGCGTGTCAAACGCATAGTAGGCATGGCCGCGTTGTACCAGTTCGTGTGCATATTTTTGATAAATTTCTTTGCGGTCACTCTGGCGATAAGGGCCATCTGCCCCACCAAAGCCAAGACCTTCATCGGGCAGCAAGCCTACCCAGCGCAAGGATTCAATAATGTAATCTTCCGCACCTGGCACATAGCGGCCCTGGTCGGTATCCTCGATGCGGAGGATAAACGTGCCGCCTTGCTGGCGGGCAAAAAGGTAATTGTACAATGCCGTGCGCACACCGCCGATGTGCAGCGCGCCAGTGGGAGAAGGAGCAAATCTTACGCGTGGTTTCGTCATTTTGTCATTTATCATCATTAATCGTCATTAATCGTCATTAGGTCATTTCGTCATTGGGTCATTTCGCCATAATTGGGAATGTCCCAATGACGAAATGACCTAATGACGATTAATGACCTAATGACGATAATGACAAAAAACGCGGCGACCGAATGATGTCGAGCCGTCGCGCTTCGTGAACAAGCGGCAAAAATAACAGTTTTCTGAGATGACAATGCACGACTTATCAACTTGTCGGATTCTGGCGCAATTGAGGTACCCAACCTTTTAGCCACATCTACCTGTCTTGCGAAAACTAGTGCCGCAATCCTCCGGCGTGTACCTTAACGGGCACACTGACTAGACTGACATAACGGATTCTTACTGATGTACCTTTCAAAAACACCCCGACTTCTACAAAACCTCCTACCCAGCTATATGTGGCATGTACCCACATCGGAAAAAGTGCTTTATCTTACCTTCGATGATGGCCCCATTCCAGAAGCCACGCCCTGGGTTTTGGATACACTTCATGTTTATGGAGCAAAAGCCACGTTTTTTTGCGTAGGGGATAATGTTCGGAAATACCCCGACATCTTTCAACGTATTTTGGCCGAAGGCCACGCCGTTGGAAACCATACTTTCAACCACCTGAAAGGTTGGGGAACAGACACTTCCGACTATCTGGAAAATGTAGAACGTTGTGCGGAAATGGTGCCCAGCCCGTTGTTCCGTCCACCTTACGGCAAGTTGAAACCTTCCCAGACGCGCTTGTTGAAATCCCAGTACCGCATCGTGATGTGGGACGTGCTGAGCGGTGATTTTGACCCAAAAATATCTCCGGAAAAATGTCTGCAGAATGTACTGGAGAATGTTCAACCAGGCTCTATTGTCCTTTTTCACGACAGCGTGAAAGCGGAAACCAGGATGCGTTTTGCGCTCCCTAAGGTTTTGGAAAAACTAAAAATGGAGGGCTGGCGGTTTGAGAAGGTGGAGAGTTGAGATTCACTTCATCTCAAGCATTTGAGCTAACTTTCGAGTGATAAGTTCCGGACGGCTCCACAAAATAAAATGATCCCCGTCAGGCAAGATTTCCAGCTTCAAATCTGGGCAGTTTACCAACATCTTTTGAGCAAATGCTGCATTCCCAACGGGCACAAGGCGGTCATTGGTGGCATGAATGATGGTAACAGGACAAGTTATCCGCGACCAAAACGGAAGTATTTTTTCCAATTCTTTTTCCAAGGGAATTATCTCGGCATTGCTGGCCCACAAAGCTTTGGGTATTAGCCATTTGACGGGCGGCAAATCTACAACCGCTTGCCACCAGGGGTGCTCTTCTTGTAGCGGGTCAATAGAACCCGCCACAATGACTAGTCCGGCTGTTTGTGTTGGATAGTCCATTGCAAATTTTGCAATGATGGGCCCGCCGAGTGAATGGCCTACCAGCAGGATTTTTTGATTCGGGGCAACCTGATTTACAATGGCTTGCAAAGCGCTGGCTTGGGCTTCGAGCGAAGGTTCAGGCTTCCCAAAACCATCGGTGTAGCCAAAACCCGGGCGATCAATCGCCACCAATCGTGCCTTTCGGGTGAGTAGGGTATCTGACAGATAATCGAGAAATACATCCGCAGAGCCCGGCGATCCATGTACCAAGGCCACCAAGGGCAATGAATCCGCCGCACTGATGGCCACTGCGTGGATGCGACGACCATTCCTATCCGCTATATCCAGAAACTGTGGGCCAATCTGCTGGCCCTTTTTTTGCAATTTTTTGGCCCATTCGACATCTGATGTGCGCATGGCAAAACAGCCGGACTGGATGGCAATGACCCAGGCTGCAAGAAGGCATAGAATGAGGTAAGCCATTTTGCGAAAGAAGCTTCGGATGCGAGACCGTTTTTTCATCTTTCAAGGATAGCAAAATGCGTCATGCGAATCAGGGGTTAAAAGCCCCATCGGGGCGACAACATTTATAGTACATCAATCCAGCAAAGAAGGAGGGGCGTTAGCCCCGGCAACCAAACCGACAACCAATGTTGCCGCCGCTACGCGGCTCTTTTCTACTTCGTCACCAAGGCTATAAACGTTGTCGCCCCGATGGGGCTTTTAACCCCTGATTCGGATGACTCATGGAAATTTTGGAAACTACAACTTCCCCAACGTCTCCTTCACAAAGCCCGTCAAAGCTTCGCCCCGCAGCATCCCTTGTTGCAAAAGTGCCAGGTGCAGCAGGTATTTTGAAAAGCCTACCTGGGCCTCTTCTCCTTCCATTTTCAAGAGTTTATTCACGATGATCGGGTGGTTGGAGTTCACCACTGCATTGTAAGAATCCGGAAAATCGCCCAAGCCACCCATGCCGTGCATGGATTGCATTTCTTTCATTCGGCGCATAAACTCGGGTTTCACGATTTGCACCGGCTGATCGTCGGGCGAGAGCGCGGACAGCTCCACAGAAGCGCCGACCTGACCATTGAGTGCTTTTTCAAAAAGCGATTTCACCTCGGTTTGTTCCTGTTCGGAAAGCACAGATTCACGCTTTTCATCCTTTTCTACAAGATGATCGGCAGTGGCTGAATCCACCCGCACGAACGCCAGTCCAAGTTCAGAACGGTATTCCAGATGCTGCATCCAATGGTTGTCGAGCACGGTGTCGAGTCGCAAAATATCATAACCACGCGCCTCGGCAGCAACGATTTGGGCATGTTGACCTTCCACGTCGTTGGTATAAATGACCACGGTTTTTCCGTGTTTGTCTGTCTGGTTCTCTTTGACTTTTTCCTTGTATTCGCTCAACAAAGCGAACTCCGCCTTCGTGTTTTCCACGAGGGTGAAATTACTGGCTCGGTCTTCAAATTTTTTGTCAGAAATAACGCCATATTTGACAAAAACACCCAAATCTCGCCATTTTTGCTCAAAAGCCGGGCGGTCTGATTTGAACAAATCATGGAGCTTGTCGGCCACTTTTTTGGTGATGTGCTCGCTGATTTTTTTCACATTGCCATCGGCCTGAAGGTAAGAGCGAGACACATTGAGCGGAATGTCGGGCGAGTCAATCACGCCATGCAGCAATTGCAGCCATTCAGGCACGATGTCGCGCACATCGTCCGTCACGAAAACCTGGTTGGAGTAGAGATGGATTTTGTTGCGGTTCAGTTCCATGGCGTTGCCGCCGATTTTTGGAAAAAACAGCACGCCCGTAAGATTGAACGGATAGTCAATGTTCAAGTGAATCCAGAACATGGGTTCCGCGGACATGGGGAACATTTGGCGATAAAACGCCCGATAATCATCATCTTGCAGTTCCGTCGGTTGGCGTTTCCAAATTGGATGGATATCGTTGATGATGTTGGCCACTTCATGGCTCTCCTCTTTTTTATCCTCTCCTTCGCCGGTTTCGACATATTCGGTTCGGGTGCCGAATTGAATCGGCACGGGCAGGTAGCGACAGTATTTCTCTAACAGCCCTTCAAGACGGTTTTTTTCAAGAAACTCCTGATTCTCCTGGTTGATGTACAGGATGATATCGGTGCCGCGCTCCGTTTTTTCGGGAACCGGTTCGATGGTGTAAGAAGGATCGCCCGCGCATGACCAACGCACGGCTTCTGCGCCTTCTTGCCATGATTTTGTCACGACCTCCACTTTGTCGGCCACCATAAATGCCGAGTAGAAACCAAGGCCAAAATGGCCAATGATGCCGCTGTCCTGATATTTTTCGAGGAATTCGGTGGCACTCGAAAAGGCGATTTGGTTGAGGTATTTGAGCACCTCCTCTTCAGTCATGCCAATGCCTTTGTCGCGGATAATCAAGCGGTTGTTTTCGGGTTCCTGGATAATCTCGATGGTCGTATCGCCAATTTCTTGCTTGACTTCCCCGCGCAACACCAGCACTTGAAGTTTGGTGGTCGCGTCCACTGCGTTGGACACAAGTTCCCGGAGGAAAATCTCGTGATCGGAGTACAGGAACTTCTTGATGATGGGAAAAATATTCTCGGTCTGAACGGAAATGGTACCGGTCTGCATGGTTGGTAGATTTGAATAATCGTTTATTGATTAATTTTTTGATTGGCACGAAGCCGCTGATTTACCCATTGTCCCTTTCAAAGGCTGTGCCATCGCTGCGATGCTGCCAAAATGTCCGTCAATTGCATTTAAAAGTTAAAATATTGAAAATCAATACTTAAAGCCAAAAAAAACTAACGCATGAGGCTTGTTAGGCTCAAAAAAATGTTGCTCAATTGTTAATTGTGGCACAGTAGTTGCCTTAGAATTAATCACGAACGCTGCTGCCTATGACACACTCTGAATGCGAGCACTTTCGGAAAAACGAGGACAAATTCTGTGTAAGAAATTAAGGCCAAATGCGGTCTTAAGCCCGTGGGCGAGGGACCAGTCCATCTGGGGGGTAGGGCTGGTCTCCTCACCACATTTTGTAAAAGCACCTGATTTTGGGCAAAAGAGAATACCCCCTTTTGCTTTCGGTTTAATCAAAACTTGGTTCGTTAATCCATTAATTATCATCGTTTAGTGCAGCAGCAGGTAGCCTCCTTCTTGGCTTCCTGCTTTTTTTGTTGCGCGAAATTCATTTCGCCCTGCGAATGGCGAAATGAATTTTGCCTTACAGCTTCAAGCCCCGTATTTTTGTCCGCATTATTTCCTTCCATGAAGTCTTCCGCGAAATGAATTTCGCGCCACTATACATCCATGTCCAACACATTCGGCCATCTTTTCCGGGTCACGACTTTCGGCGAATCCCACGGCGTGGTCATTGGCTGCGTGGTAGACGGATGCCCTGCCGGGCTTGAATTTGACCTTGATTTTATTCAAAGTGAAATGGATCGCCGCCGACCAGGCCAGAGCAGCATCGTTACCCAACGCAAAGAAAGCGACACTGTGCAAGTGCTCAGTGGCGTGTTTGAAGGTCGCACTACCGGCACCCCCATTACATTGCTGATCCCTAACGAAGACCAGCGCAGCCGCGATTACGACCACCTGGCCACGGCTTTCCGGCCCAGCCATGCCGATTATACCTGGCAAGCCAAATTCGGCCATCGTGATTACCGGGGCGGAGGGCGCAGCAGTGCGCGAGAAACGGCTGCCCGTGTGGCCGCCGGGGCATTGGCAAAATTACTTTTGCGCACACAAGGGGTTGAAATCCAGGCTTACGTGAGTCAAGTCGGGAATTTGGGATTAAAAAAAGATTACACCCAACTTGACCTTACGATCACAGAAACCAATGACATTCGCTGCCCCGACCCTGGAATGGCTGATAAAATGATTTCTCTCATCAAAAAAATCCGAAAAGAAGGTGACACCATCGGAGGCGTGGTGACTTGTGTGGTACGTGGATGTCCTCCCGGCCTTGGAGCACCTGTTTTTGATAAGCTCCATGCTGATCTCGGAAAAGCCATGCTTAGTATCAACGCAGCCAAAGGTTTTGAATACGGTTCTGGATTTGCGGGCGTAAAAATGAAGGGGAGTGAGCACAATGATTTGTTTAGGGTGGAGGGGGTTGAGAAGGTTGAGTACGCTCCCTCAACATTCTCAACCCCCTCAACACTCTCAACCCTAAACAACCACTCCGGTGGCATTCAAGGCGGCATTTCTAATGGCATGGACATTTATTTCAAAGTGGCTTTCAAGCCCGTGGCGACCATTATGCGCGATCAGGAAACGCTCAATGATACCGGCGAAACGGTGACCATCAAAGGCAAAGGCCGACATGATCCGTGTGTCGTCCCACGTGCGGTACCCATTGTGGAAGCCATGGCGGCGTTGGTGTTGGCAGATCATTTTTTGAGGTCAAAAAGTAATCGTGTTGCTTAAAACCTATGAGGTTTTTGAAACCTCATAGGTTTCACCCGCCAGATTTTCGATAAATTCCACAATGACTTATTGACCAATAACGCAATGACCATCAACCTCCTATCCGACACCGTCACCAAGCCTACCCCCGGCATGTTAAAAGCCATGTGGGCTGCCGAAGTGGGCGACGACGTTTTCCGCGAAGACCCCACTGTAAACGCGCTTGAAGCCAAATGTGCCGGATTGTTCGGCCATGAGGCCGCGCTTTTTTGCCCAAGTGGTACCATGGCCAATCAGATCGCACTCAAGGTCCACACCCGCCCGTTGGACGAGGTAATCTGCGATGAAATGAGCCATATTTACCAATACGAAGTAGGCGGTTATGCATTTCATTCCGGTATCGGGGTCAATCTTTTAAAAGGCGAAAACGGCATCCTGACCGCCGCCATGGTGGAGGCCGCCATCAAGCCCCTTCAGGATTGGCTGCCGCGCAGTACGCTGGTTGTGATCGAAAATACCTGCAATAAAGGCGGGGGAAGCATCTACCCTCTTGAACGCATTCGCGACATCCGCAAAATGTGCCAAAAAAACAACCTTGCGCTCCATCTGGATGCTGCGCGAATTTTCAATGCGCTGGTAGAAACAGGTGATTCTCCAGCGAATATTGGTGCGGAAGTAGACAGCCTTTCCATCTGCCTTTCCAAGGGCCTGGGCGCCCCGATTGGCTCGGTTCTGGTTGGGAATCAGGCATTTATCGCCGAAGCACGGCGAGTACGGAAAGCGATGGGCGGAGGGATGCGCCAAGCCGGCTACCTCGCAGCAGCAGGCATTTATGCGCTCGATCATCATGTGGAACGCCTCCGGGACGACCATGAACACGCGCGCGAATTGGCAGCAGCCTTAAGCGAATTACCCTGGGTGGTCAATATCCGCCCGGTACAAACCAATATCCTGATTTTCGACTTGCTGCCGCCGCGAACACCTGCCGACCTCCTTCGTTATTTGAAAGAGAATGGCGTAATTGCCTCAGCTTTTGGCCCACAAACGATTCGTTTTGTCACACATTTGGATGTGACGGAGCCAATGGTGGAGGAAGCAATTGCGATAATGAAAAGATATTAAAATAGCAGACTGCTGGACATTTGGACATTTTGACGTTGGACATTTAGACATTGGACATTTTGACACTGGACCTTAGACCCGATTCTGCAAGTGTATGATTTTTAATTTTTTAGAGTGCAAGTCCAATGTCTAAATGTCCAGTGTCTAAATGTCCAATGTCTAAATGTCCAATGTCTAAATGTCCAATAGTCTATTTTCCAAATCCTTACTTCCCACCCATTTTCCGAACAGCCTCTTGAATGGCTTGCGCTTCCTGAGCGTAACGCGCCGCAGACTCCGTGTACTCTTTGAATTGTTCAGGACTGGGTATTACATCCCCGGAGTCTTGAGTGTTCTCTTTGGGTGATGTAGATGGTGTTAAATCATTTAGCATCCCTGTTTGTTTCTCGATCATCCCTTCAAGTGTAGCGTACATGCCATCAATTTCTGCTGCCTTTTCCTTTTTAACTTTGGCAGGGAGGGCATCTAGCTGCTTGCGAAGGTCCTCCATCATTTTCACGCCCGTCATGAGATTTGTTCTGACTTGTTGCACCGCTTCGGGTGAAATGGCTTCAGGGGCAGCAGCAGCGGCACCTTTGGTGACTGGGTCAGCAGGGACTAAGGGGGTATCTGCTGCGGATTTGGGGGTATTCTGGCAGGCCGACAAAAACAAGCCGAGCAGGAGGGAAAAGACGATTTTGTTCATATTTTTTGAATGTGAAAATGTTGGAGATAGAATTTGAAACCAAAGCCATTTGGGATTGGAACCTTCCACCGGGTGGATATTGACCCGGTGAATAGCAGACACCCGGTCAATATCCACTCGGTAGAACGTCGCAAAATTACACAAAGTAGCTGTTTGGAATACCCCAGACGAAACACATCCCAAGATTATTTCTCTAAAATCAGCACCTTTGTCATCGGTCCAGACAACTTTTCTCCAGCGATTCGCTCCACTTGTTCGCCCCATATTGCGAATTCAAGTTATTGATTATGAATACAAAAACAACTGCACACGGCCTCCCCTTTGCGCCCCCGCCTTCACTTTTACCCGCCTTAGCCTCTGGCGGGGGAAAGAAGCTCCGGCAGGCAAGTCTGCTTCTATGGGTGCTCTTGGCCTGCTCCTGTTCCTACACTTTGAAGATAAAAGATGGTAGCACGGCGTATGAACGAAAACAGTTTGCCACGGCTGTGCCGCTGCTCGAAAAAGAGTATCCTCGCGCCAAAACCCGGAAGGAAAAAGGCCAGTTGGCGTACTTGCTGGGCGATTCGTACCGCCGCATTGGGCAGGACGAAAAAGCGCTTCCTTGGTTTGAGGCTGCTTTTGCCAACAATTTTGGCGCTGACGCGCTCAAGGCACAAGCTTTAACCTTAAAAAAACTCGAACGTTACGCCGCCGCCCGGGAGGTGTTCAAAAATCTGGGCATCGAAATCGGTTCGCCCTACGAATACCGCAAAGAAATAGCAGGTTGCACCATCGCTGAGGGCTGGCTCAATGAACGCCCCGACAATGGTTGGAGCATCGAGTCCGTGCCCTTCAACAGCCCCCAAAATGACTTTGCACCCGTGTTTTACCATGATGGCAGACTCGTGTTCACCAGCGATCGAAACATGATCGTAGGCAAAGAAAACTACCGCTGGACGGGCAACAAGTTCATGGATATTTTCATCGCTGAACCCAAAAGTGCCAGTCCACAAACATTTGACAGCCAATGGAATACAGCCAGCAACGAAGGTACTCCCTGCTTCAATAAAACGGCAACAGAGGCGTTTTTTGTGCGTGCCGTGGGCGCCTACAAGGGAGATGATGCTTATTGCAAAATCTATTATTCGGAAAAAGGTCGCACGGACGCGCTCTGGTCGCCCCCCCTGCCACTCCCTTTCCAAAAAGAAAAACTGAACTACTTCCATCCCGTGCTCAGCCCCGACGGCAACACGCTCTATTATGCATGCAATGACCCCGAAGGTTGGGGTGGTTTTGATTTGTGGTGCGCCCAACGCAATCCTAAAACCGAAACGGGCTGGGACGACCCCAAAGTGCTCCCTCGCAGTGTGAACACCACCTCAAACGAACTTTTTCCCACGTTCGACGCCGACACACTGTATTTCGCCTCCGATGGCCACACGGGCATGGGCGGATTGGATGTATTTCGCAGCTACAAATCAGAAAAAAACGCCTGGTCGCCCCCGCAAAACCTAAAAGCACCCATCAACAGTGGCGCGGATGATTTCGGTTTCATCGTGGATCGTGCATCCATGACGGTACTCAAAGACCCCAGACCGGGAGATCTGATAAAATCGGGCTTTTACACCAGCAATCGCCCTTCCGAAACCGCGAAAGGCGGCGATGATATTTATCGTTTTGAACAACGGGTGCCACCGCCAAAACCACCCAAAATTGACACGGTGCCGAGCAAACCATTGGCCTACAAAATCATTCTGGAAGGCTACATCCTGGAAAAAATATTTAGCGACCCTGCCAACCCAAACAGCAAAATATTAGGCCGCAAACCGCTCTCGGGTGCTTCAGTACAGGCCGAATGGAATAGCAAAAAACAGCCTTTCAAAGTGAAAGACGACGGTTTTTTCCGCATGGAATTGGCCGAAAACACCGACTACAATTTCAACGCCACGCTGGAGGGCTACCTTGCCAACAGTGCGAAATTCAGCACCAAAGGCATTGCCAAAGACCCCAGCAATCCGGTACAGACCTTTGAAATTGAAATCGTGCTCGACCAGATTTTCCGCAACCGTGAAATCGTGTTGGAGAACATCTACTATGACTACGACCAATGGGACATCCGGCCCGATGCCGAACCCACCCTCAACCGTCTCGGTGAAGTACTGCGCCAAAACGCCGAGATCCGTATCCAACTTGGCAGCCACACCGACTGCCGCGGCAATGATGCTTACAACCAAAGTCTTTCTCAACGACGGGCACAAAGTGCGGTCAATTATTTGATTTCCAAGGGCATAGACCCGACCCGGCTTTCTGCCAAAGGATATGGGGAAAGTCAGCCAGCGGCTTTGTGTGCTTGTTCTTCTTGTACGGAGTCAGAGCACCAGACGAATAGAAGGACGACGTTTAAGGTGGTGGAGTGAGCGGCTGGATGCCGATTTTGTGGTGATACACATCAAAACTTCACCGCATACCGAAACACCGGCAATACCGGCAACAAAGTATACTGAATCGCTTTCCCCTTTATGCTGCTCCCCGCATCCACAAAAAGATAAAACGGATTGGCCCGGTTGTAGGTATTATAGACCCCCATTTGGATTTCATGGCGCACCCGTTTGCCCCAATTGGCATTGAGCGCGGCATCCAGGCGATGGTAGGTAGGGAGTCGGTAGCCGTTCACTTCCGTGTAAAAATAGATGTCGCGCTCCACGGCGCCTTCTACGGATTCATGCCGGAATTTCACCCCGGCCAGCGTGATAGGATTGCCCGTAGCAACGGCCCATACTACATCGGCTTCGAGCCATTTAAACAACTTTTGGCGCAGCGTAATTTTCACATCATGCCGCCGGTCAAAACGAAACGGGAACGGGCGGCCTGCATTGAGATCGGGAAAAAAACGAGAGGTTTCGGAAAGGGTATAAGCAACGGAACCGGTAAACTTCCCGGCATTTTTTTCAAGCAAAACCTCCATACCCCGGCTCTTTCCTGTACCAATGGCGATGCGGTCTTCCCAGCCGCTCGCATCCACTGCGCCACCCGCGAAAAGCGCGTCGTTTGAAGCAATGAATGTAAGTACACGTTCCATTTTTTTATAGTAGCCCTCCACCTGCCAAGCCCAGCCTTCATGTTGCCAACCAATGCCTGCGGAGACTTGCCAGACGATTTCTGGGGGTACGCGGCGGGTACTGGGCACCCAAAGCTCAAATGGCAAACTCACGTTGAAGGAGCCGATTTGGTGCAGATTCTGCGCCATGCGGTGCAAGCCTGCCCACTGATTCCAGCCCCGAGGACCAGTGCGGCGAAGGCGAAAACGAGGCTGTAATAGACGATAGTTGGTGTTTTTAGTCTGAAAAACGGAGCCATTGGCCCCAGCTTCGAGTCGCCAGTTTTCCCAGAAGTCAACTTCTGCGTCAAAATACGCCTCGGCCTCATCGGCGTTCAGCCGTTCGTTGTTGAGCAGTCGGTTGGCGAGCGAGTCCACGTTTTCCGTTGTTTGTCCGGGTTGAAGGAAGTTGGCAGAAAGTGCGCCGGGCTGGAAATCATGCGCCGTGTACGCTGCACCCCAACGCAGGGTAAATGCATCGGAAACATAAAATGTAAAGTCTGTTTTGCCCGACCAATCGCGGATCAGTGTTTGATACAATTGGCCATAGTCCGCAAGTACAAACTGTTTGCCGTTGGGATACAGGATATTTGAGCGAAACCCGAGGCCGCTTTGGTAAAAAAAGCGGCTGTACCGAAGCGTCGTGTTCGTAAAAAGGTTCTCCCGCAAGAGGTGGTTCCAGCGCAAAGCGGCAATGCTGTTGCCCCACTTGGTGTTCAGTTCATTGACATCGGTGATATAACCTTTGGGATCGTCATAGAATTGGGTGAAATCATTTTTGAACACATCTCCCCCACGATAAAAAGAAAAAAACACCCGATCTCGGTCGCTGAGCGCGTAATTCAGTTTGAGGTTGGAGTCGTAAAAACGATACTTCACCGCATCGCCGGAGAAGGTGAGCAAATTGCCCCGATCGCTAAAAAACTTGACCCAAGGGTCGAAATAAGTCGTGCGTCCGCCAATAAGAAATGAACCTTTTTCGCGCTTCAAAGGCCCTTCCACGACCGCTGAAGTAGCAAAAAGTCCCGCAGAAACTTCGCCCTTGAAATGTTGAGAGTTGCCGTCGCGGGTACGCACATCCAGCACCGAAGAAGCCCGGCCACTGTAGCGAGCCGGAAAATCGCCCTTCCATAGCCGTACACTGCTCACCGTGCTGGGATTGAAAATAGAAAAGAGTCCGAGTGCGTGACTGGGACTGTACACCGGCACATCGTCCAGCAGGAAAAGATTTTGATCGGCATTGCCTCCACGCACGTGTAAGCCTCCAAGGCCATCGGCGCCCGTTTGGATGCCCGGCTGCAATGCGGTCTGGCGAAGCAAATCCGCCTCCCCGCCAGGCATAGGCAAGGAACGCATCTCCTTCATATTCAGGTAAGTAGGACTGCCACTTTTTTTCTCTTTCGCTTCTTTGTCCGACAAACTGGGAATAATCAATTCGGGTAATCTGGTGGCAGATCGCAGGCGGAGACGGATGATTTTATCCGTAGTAACCGACACGGTGCTTCGCTCCATTTGATAGCCTACGTAAGACGCGGCCAACAAAAGGTCTCCTTCCTCCACTTGTAGGCTAAAAAAGCCAAATTCGTTGCTCACGGCACCAGCGCTTACTGTTTCGGGGACAGAAGACAGCACACGGACACTTGCCCCGATGAGTCGTTCGCCCGTTTCAGCATCCTGGATATAGCCGCTGAGGGTAAGTTTGGAGGATTTTTTGAAAAAAACGATTTGCCCGTCCACATCCTTGAACGACACCCGACCGCAAGCGCTGATGGTTTCCAGCACCGCTTTCATCGCCTTGCTTTTGACCTGAATCGTCAACGATGGGCAGCGTTCAAAAAAACGGTCGCTGAACACGATGTTCACCCCGGTCTGACGGCTCAAAGCCACCAGTGCGTCGGCAGGTCGGCAGTCTCGGCAAAAAAAATCCACCGGTTTGGAAAGCGGTGTTTGTGCACTCAAGAAACTGACAACCAACAGGTTAAAAAAAGTAAAAACAGCCTTGATTTGTGTCATTGAAGGGGGAATGAAGGCTGCAAAATACAGCGAATGGTAGACGCTTGTATGTGTTTAACAGTTGGGATGTTGGGTCATTGGGGTCATTAGGGTCATTAGGGTCATTGGGGTCATTGGGGTCACCTTTGATCTCCACGATTTATAATAAGAAGTAAAATTCCCATTTTGTACATTTGTGGCTATACCTCAACAACTACCAATGACCCAATGACCCAATGACCCTAATGACCACAATGCCCCCTAATGACCCCAATGACCCCAATGACCCCAATGACCACAGTTTTGCCTCCTACCGATAGCTTCCTTTGAAAAACCTGCAGCCAACACTTAACAGTCTAAAATCCATTCCCCGTGTTGGTATCACCGGCGGCATCGGCAGTGGCAAAAGCACCGTGTGCCGCATTTTCCACGAAGCGCTGGGCATTCCTATTTTTTATGCTGACATCTGGGCAAAAAAACTGGTTAATTTTGACCCTGTACTGCGCGAAGGCATCATTGGAATTTTTGGGCCGGAAGCATACACCCTGAATGATGAATACAATCGTGCGCATGTGGCCAAAATCGCTTTTTCCGATCCTGTCAAGCTCGCTGCGCTCAACGCGCTCGTTCACCCGGCAGTAGAAGCCGAAAGCCTCCTCTGGCACAACCACCAAGCCGAGCTAGGTTTCCCTTACACCCTCAAAGAAGCCGCTTTAATTGTGGAAAGCGGCGGCCATCTATTCCTTGATTTTCTGATCGTTGTGACTGCCCCGGAGGATTTGCGCATACAACGTGTAATGCAACGGGACGGAGTTACGGAAGAGCAGGTGCAGGCACGGATGCGGGGGCAATTGAAGGAATTCGATAAATTGAAACTAGCCGATTTTGTGATCGTGAATGATGGTTCGGAGCTGTTGATCCCGCAGGTTTGGGGGGTGCATCAGGAGATTATTAAATCACAAAATTGACCGGCTCATCAAAAGGCCGGGTTCGCACCTTCAACTGGCTCTGATGCAACACCACCGAATAGGCCGGCACACTTTCTGTTAGCCAGGAGTTGCCGCCCACCACGGAGTCATGGCCAATCACGGTGCGGCCACCCAGAATGGTACAATTAGCGTATAGAACGCAGTTGTCTTCAATGGTCGGGTGGCGTTTCACATTGGCGAGCGATTTGTCCACCTGCAATGCACCGAGTGTCACCCCTTGATAAATTTTCACTTTGTTGCCGATGAGCGCTGTTGCCCCAATCACAACCCCAGTTCCGTGGTCAATAAAAAATGAACGACCAATCGTGGCCGCAGGGTGGATGTCAATGCCCGTTTTTCCATGCACATATTCTGCAAAAAAGCGCGGAAGGAGGGGCGCTCCCAAGCGGTGCAATAAGTTTGAAATTCGATAGTTGGCAATGGCATAAAACCCTGGATACGTGGCAATTACCTCCTCAGTGCAAGTTGCAGCCGGGTCAAAATCATAGAAGGCCTGCGCATCTTCCAAGAGCATTTCGTACACCTCGGGCAACTGATCAAAAAAGCCATCGGCAATGATCCCTACCGACTCGCCACCATCCTGTGTGAGTGGGTAAATCAATTTCATCAACTCATGGCGAAGCAGGGCATATTGTACCCGCGCAGGTTTTGGCTCCTCACTGAGCATGGGGAACAGAAATAAAAACAATGCATCCGCCAGGCGATGCGCCTCTGCCCTGGGCGGAATGGAAACATTCTGCGCGAGCTGCTGATGTTCAAGGGTTTGGAAGAAATTTTCGAGATTAGATTTCATGGATAACGATTAGATAAGTATAAACAGACGTTCAAACTCCAAGCCAAAGAAAAGGTTTTGAGCAATTTTCGCTTTCATAATTTTTAGTCTTTCGACCTTTGCGCCTTCTTAACCCAGTAACACAATATGCTATGCTTGGTCTTTCCCGACTTCAAAACACCGATTCCAAAAACTTTTTCCTCATCGCTGGGCCTTGCGCCATTGAAGGCGAGCAGATGGCGTTCGACATTGCAGGCCAAGTCAACGAAATTTGTCAACGCCTGCGTATTCCCTACATTTTCAAAGGTTCGTACCGAAAAGCCAACCGAAGCAAACGGGATTCATTCACCGGCATCGGCGACGAAAAAGCGCTCCTCATTCTCCAAAAAATAGGCGATACCTTTCAAGTCCCCACCACAACCGATATTCATACCGAGCCAGAGGCGGCACTCGCCGCCCAGTTCGTAGATGTACTGCAAATCCCCGCCTTCCTTTGTCGGCAGACCTCTCTGCTCGTGGCTGCGGCCCAAACAGGCAAAGTTTTAAACATCAAAAAAGGCCAATTTGTCAGCCCGGAAGCCATGCAGTTTGCTGCCGAAAAAGTGCGGGAAGAGGGCAATTCCAACATCATGCTTACCGAGCGCGGTACCACCTTTGGCTATCAGGACCTGATTGTTGATTTTCGGGGCATCCCGGTCATGCGCTCTTTTGGGGTGCCGGTAGTACTGGATTGCACTCACTCCCTGCAACAGCCCAACCAAAGCAGTGGCGTCACCGGAGGCCGGCCCGCGCTCATTGAAACCATTGCCCGGGCTGGTATCGCTACGGGTGCCGACGGTCTTTTTATCGAAACACACCCGCGCCCTTCCGAGGCAAAATCAGATGGAGCCAATATGTTGCCGCTCAGCGAATTGGAAAGGATTTTGGAGCGATTGGTGCGGATACGGGAGGCCATCAAATAAAGTGCCAGGCAAAGAGGTGGACATTAAAGTGGCCGGCATCACCCGCGACGACATGAAAACTCAGATATCGGTGTGGACACTCGGGCAGCACTATGACGACACCCTCAACCAATTTTATGAAGCGCTGCGAAATTCGCTGAGTAAGGCGGGTATTGAGTTGGCCAAGGAGCGTCGGAAAGAGGTAGTGTAAACGGTTATACGGTTACTTTCAGAAGGAATTGTTAACCTTTTTACCCCTTCCGCTCCAATTACGCAATCCTTGTACCTTCGCCAGCGTTTAATCCACACACATCTGCCCGGGCTTCTATGCCCGCGTCCATCATCAACCATCAACCACCTATTTTGCAAAGAATGTTCCGCAAACTAATCCTTACCCTTCCGCTGCTAATGCTCGTATTGGCCGTTTCGGCGCAAGGCTCGGGCTCTTCCAAAAGCAAATCAAAAGACCGGTTCCGGGAGAAAGACGACCGGCGTTATCCCGTCCGCGTGGATAACATCAAGGCCCTCAACCTTCCTGGCACCGATTACGCCCCGATGTATTATGACAACGGGATACTTTTCGTGTCGGCACGAGGCAAAAAAGGGCCGCGCAGCGAGCGCACCAAAGAACCGTACGAAGCGCACTTCCTTTCTACGTTTGACCGCTTGGGGGCTTTGGTCGAACCCGCCAAATTCGAGTTCAATGCAGATAAAAAATCCGATTTCCACGAAGGCCCTGTGACTTTCACCCGGGACTTTAAAACCGCTTTTGTATCCCGCAATAACAACGAGGATGGGGTGCTCCGTGGTGGAAAAGGTGGAAAAGCTTCCATGAAAATTTACCAGATGGGATATGGTTTCCCAGACTGGACACCGCCCATTGATCTGCCATTCAACAGCGACGACTATTCTTGCATGCATCCCAGCCTCAGCCCGGACGAAAAATGGTTGTTTTTCGCCTCCGATATGCCAGGCGGCGAGGGCGGTTTCGATCTCTACGCGGTAGAACGCCTGGGGAGAGACAACTGGGGCGAGCCGGTTAACCTAGGCCCCAGTATCAATACCGATAAGCAGGAGTTGTTTCCTTTCATGAGTTTCTTCGGTTCGCTGTTTTTCTCTTCCAATGGACGATCAAACACGACGGGAGGCATGGATATTTACTTTGTCAACAAGCCGCTAGAGGCTGCCGATGAAAAGGAAATCGTGAACCTTGGAGATCCCTTCAATTCTCCTGACAACGACTTTAGTTTTATCGTGGATCCGGATGGACACAGCGGTTTTTTTGCCAGCGAGCGCAAAGAAGATACTTATGGCAAGTCTGATATTTTCCAGTTTTTCACGCCCAGCGGGTTAGGAGGCACTGGCAAACCCGAAGTAAACCGGGCCCGGATCAGCGTGATTGACGAAAAAACCGGATTGCCACTTCAAGGCGCAGAAATCCGAATTTTTCAACCTACGGATGATGGTTTCATCGCGGGCAATAACGATTTTTACGATTTCGACTACATTGCAATGCCCGATAAGCCCGATGTGTTCACGTTCCAATTGGTGCGAAAAGACGCCAAGGACATGGGAAAGCCCGACCTTTTCTCCAATGCCGCAGGTGCTGCTCAATCTGAGTTTACCCGTTACCGCAACTATCTCGTGATGGTCAGCGCCAAAGGGTACACCTCCCGCGACCGCTTTTTGGTGGTGGATTCAGACGAGGAGCTCACCCTGAATTTCAAGATGAAAGAAGCTCCACCCTGTCTTCGTTCCGGTGGAATCGTGCTGACCACAGAGTTTAACACCCGGATCGCCAATGCGACCATCCGCTTTGAGCATCGCAGCTCCGGGATGGTAGAAACGGCGCGTACCACCCGCAACGGCGAGTTTGACATCTGCTTACCCAAAGAAGGCGATTGGATTGCCCGGGTGGAAAAAGCCGGGTTCCGCAACGAGACCTACCGATTGACCGCTGGCCGTAGTGCGGCAGCCTATGAAGAAGTACGCTTGAAGCCCCTCGACGAAGGCGTAACCATCGCCGAGGCAATGCCCCTGGCCAGCGGCCTCATGGAAGGTTCGGTGTTTATTCTGGACAAGATTTTCTATGAGTACAACAAGGCAACCCTGAACCAAGGCGCGGTACGCCATTTGGACAATATGATCGAATGGATGAAAACCTATCCTGAAATGGAAATTGACCTTGTGGCACATACAGACATTCGTGGAGATGCGCGTTTAAACCAAACATTGACCGATGAACGGGCTAAAAACGCTAAAATTTACCTTATGGCGAAAGGGATTGACGAGAGCCGAATCAACGCTTTTGGAAAGGGAGAAACTGAACTCCGCAACCATTGCAGAGAAGGAGCCGAATGTTCTGATGAAGAACACCAGCAAAACAATCGCCTGGAAATCAAGATTCGGAGATTAGGGGCGGCCAAAAGGCCCTGAACGAAGTATCTTTGCCACCGCTATACCGAACAAAAACGTTGTGTGTCCAATCATGCTGTCCCGCCTGCTGCTTGCCCTTATTCTTGTTTCCCCTTCATCGCTCCCTGCTTTTTCGGGCGAACCTGACGACAATTCAAAAGCCGGAACAGACGGACCGCACGTTTTTTTTCGTGGTGGTAAAATCACCGTAAAATATGTGTTGCGTCGAGATACCGGGTTCATTGCGAAAACCCAGCATTTCAACGATAAAAAAAGCGTTTCGCTGACCTGTCAAGTCCCTGAAACGGGCGACTCGTTTTCCTTTCTGCTCCACGACAGCCAAACAGAAGAATCCACCACCTACCCCACCCCAGACCGCTTGCTCGCCCTTTCTGACATAGAAGGTGATTTTTCTGCGCTCAAAACGATGCTCCTGGGCGCAAAAGTGATGGACAAGCAATTTAATTGGACTTTTGGCAAAGGTCACCTCCTCCTCCTGGGCGATTTTTTTGACCGTGGCCTGCACGTAACCGAATGCCTATGGCTGCTTTACAAACTGGAAGCAGAGGCTGAGGCTGCCGGGGGTAAAGTTCATTTCATACTGGGCAATCACGAAGTGCTCAATTTACAGGGAAATAGCTCTTACGTCCGCCGTAAATACCTGGAAAATGCTGAGCTAATAGGCGAACCCTACAAAAACTGGTACGACCAAAACACGGAACTGGGTCGCTGGCTTCGCAGCAAAAACGCCGTAGAAAAAATCGGCGACTACGTTTTCTGCCATGGTGGTATCAGTCCAGAACTCGCCAGCACCCGGCTCGGTCTTGCCGAGATAAACCGGATCAGCCGCCAATATCTGGGCAAACCCAACGAAGCCATTTTAGACGCGGATGCCAAAGCCATTTTTGACTTAAGAACCGGTATTTTCTGGTATCGCGGCGCTGCTAAAAACATGGCCTCAAAGGCAGATATTGATGCTGCCTTGCAATTTGCGGGTGCCCGCCGGATGGTCATAGGTCACACACTCCAGCCCGACATCACGGCACTTTACGGAGGGCGAGTCCTTTGTATTGACCTCTACCACGAGGAAAACATGCGACAAGGTTTTATGAAGACTTTATGGATGGAAGCAGGATTTTGTTACACACTCACCAGCAGAGGTGAAAAGTCGTCGGTTTTCAGTGTTTCTTTTCCGCGCAAGACGGAATGAATAGACTACTGGACCTTTTGACATTGGACGTTGGACTTGATTCAGTTAGCGCTTGATTTTCAATATTTTAGAGTGCATGTCCAACGTCCAATGTCCAACGTCCAATGTCCAATGTCCAGTAGTCTTCCCTGGAGGATCTCAATGCTTCAGCACTTTTCCCACAAACCTCTCTTTTCCAGCACTGCTCCGTAGCGTTGCCACATAGCTCCCGCTCGGCAGCCCGCTAAGATCCATCGTGCAACTGACCGATTCAGCGGCTAACTGGATTGAGCGCAGCACCCGCCCCGAGGCGTCCGACAGTTCCAGCATACCGCCCCGTATAGGTTGGGAAAACACCACCTTCAGCCAATCCGCCGCAGGGTTGGGATAGACAACAAACGCCTGTCCTTCAATCGCTTCCGTGCTGCTGACCATCAGATCCACCACCACTTCCACTACGAACTCGCAACCGTTTTTGTCCGTCACCGTCACAATGTAATCACCCGCCGTGAGACCCGCAATCGCCTGCTGGGTGCTGCCGGTGCTCCAGTCGAAGCCATAGGGAGCCATGCCGCCAGAAATGGTAGTCACCACCGCCGCGCCATTGGGCATGGTTAGGTTGGTCTGATCCTGCGTGCCCACCGTGGCATAAAGCGAGTCGGGCTGGTTCGTGGGCGGAAAAGTAAAAGCAGCGGTGCAGCCGAAAACATCGCTCACCGTCACCGCATACAAGCCCGGCCCGAGCGGCTGAGCGACAGAATCCGTACCTGCCCAGCCCTGCCAGTCCCAGTAGAAAGGGCTTGCACCCGTGAGCGGAGTAGCCGAAAGCCAGCCATCCGTTTCGCCGAAGCAGGAAATGCCCTGACCGTCCACCATCAGGGCAAGCAGGCCTAGTAGGGAGATACTGGCCGAGGTCGAATCCTGACAGCCATTAGCATCCGAGACGGTGAGCGAGTACGCGCCTGGCGATAAACGGGTGAGCAATGAAGTGTCCGCCGCAAGAGGCTGCCACTGATAGTGGAAAGGGGCGGTGCCATTGCTCACATTCGCTGCAATGCTTCCGCCAAGGGTGGTGCCGCACTGCACATCCGTGACTAAAGGATTCAAAACGGGCAAAGGCGCAGAAACCACTTGCACCGTATCCAGTATTTGCCGACCGCTGCCGTCAGTGATGGTGAGCAGGTAGTTGCCGGGAGGAAGCCCATTGAGCTGGGGGCCATTGCCTGCATCAGGAAGCCAGTTGTAAGTGTATGGTTCACAGCCGAATACAGGCGTAATGGCAATGCTGCCGTTGGAACTGCCCTCGCAAGCTGGCTGGACTTGAGGGGAAGCAGCCAAGGCGAAAGCCGGGGCTTCATAGGCACCGATGTCTACCGTGCCGCCCTGGATGCGGGGGTTACCCGCTATGTCTGTGAGGATGCCCATGGCCGCTGCGTTACTGCCCACGTTGATGAGGGGGGAGCAGGGGAGCAGGGAGTAGTCACCCGCAGCGGGATTGCGGAATAGGGGGGCAAGGCCGATTAGATTGCCAGGGCCACAAGTGATGTATGGCCCTAAACCGGCACAATTGACGGCATCAAAGGAACAATGGGAGAATTCGCCGTAATTTTCTGTGTTTAAAAAATCCTGTTCACTTCCGATGTTGTTTAAAATGCAGTTTGTAGCAATTTTTATTTCCTGATTTGTATTAGTTGATACCTGACCTATATTATTTTCAATAAAAGAGCAATTTCTTAATAAAAAAGAATCTAGATTTGATACAGAATAAAAATAACTGGCTGATGATGAGTTGTTTTTTGCAATAAGGCAATTTTCAAAAACAACATTATTAAAAACACCAAAACCAAAAGGGGATATAAAATTGCTATTTTGAAGAACATTTATTCTTGTCACGTAGGCGTTATTTGCGCCATTAATTGTAATAAGCGAACCACATTCTTTGTTTTTCTCCAACAATATATCTTCTAAAAAAACATCAGTAGTGCCTATAATACTACCTATCAGTGATCTAAATAGATAAGGCCAGTTTGAATTTTCAATGAACGTACAATGTCTAATCTGAACTATAGCATCTGACGCAAGGAAATCTATTTTAGCAACAGCTGGATCTGGTGTGTTATTGAAGGCATGAATATTTTTTTCAAAAACGCAACTGTCCATCTTAAAAAAGGAACCATATCCAAATCCTTGTGGGAGCATAACAAACGCTGCGCCATCGTCGGCCACATTGCTAATGAAAGACGTTCCAATGATCGAATAGCCTGAGGGGTTTTGTCGACCAACAGCCATATAGGCGCCACCTCCATCGTCAAGCGCCCTATTCTCTTTAAATATACATCCATTTATTTCCAAAATATCCTTGCGCTCGTTGTCCCGGTAATAAAAGCCCCCGCCACGATACCCTGATCTGTTCTGGTAAAAAACACAATCCGCAAGATCGTCACCGCGTTCTATCAAACTACCGCCAATACGAGACAGCCCACCCCCATAACCACCTGCAAAATTCGCTTCAAAACGACAATTTACCATTCGTGGCGCCACCGAGCCGTTATTGCCTCCATATACCATCACGCCACCGCCATAATTGACAGCAGTATTGTGCAGGAATACACAATTCCGTATCTCTGGATAGGCATACCCGTTTTCTCCCATGATATAAATCCCTCCTCCACTCCTTGTCCTGAAAAATGGATTGGCCGTCTGCTCATCGGCCACTCCGTCCCGGATAAAAAAACCATTTATCATAGTATTCGAATCAGGTTCAAACATATACACCACATTGTAACTATTGTCAGTGCTATCTCCAGCGACCCCAATGTCGCCACTCAATACAGTTGGGTGCGCAACCCAATCGCGTTGACTAAGCTCGTTTTCGATCCCTGCAAAACCACCATATAGCCCTACGCCACTTAGGGGCTCAAAGGAGATGTTGCGGTCCTGTGTGCCAGTAGGACGATATATTCCTTCGGCAACCCATATTTCATTACCCATCTGAGCTGTTTGAATGGCATTTTGAAGATCCTGAAAGGCATCCGTCCAGGATTGTCCGTTGTTAAGGCCAGTGGCCGCATGGTTGACATAAAGGCGGTTTTGTGCCGTTAGGTTAAAAAAAACAACGCATAGTATGAAAGTGAAAGCAGGTTTCATATTTTTACTAAGATGACAAAGTGAATTAAAAATCATACGGAACGAATTAAAGCCTTTGTGCCTGACAAAAATGGGCAGCCTGAACAAATTCCTCACTTCGCTCCGTATGAAAAAATGGGGGAGGCAACCTACTGTTTCACCCAATGCCCTTGTGCCTGGGCACCGCCGGAAAAGACTTTCCAGGTGTAAACCCCATTGGGAAGTTGGGCGGCTTCAGGCAGATTGATTTCTTGTTCACCTACGGTAAACGATACATCATGCACAAGCACGCGCACCCCATAAGGGTTGAATAGAGCGATACGGCCCTTCCCTGCATTCGCTGAAAGAACCGAAAACGTCAATACTCCCGAACTTGGATTTGGGTGGCAACTCGCCGAGATTGTAGTTGTTTGGATTTCGGACCGCTCCGATCGTTTTGACTCCTTTGTCTGGTGGATCAAGGAACATTCTGTCCCATCGGTTCTCCAGCCTAAATTGGGCATCAGGGCATCATCAAGCCAGATTGTCGCGCCATTGTTAGGCAATTCTCCCAAAACCTTGAATGTAAGGTAGAAAAGCACATTGCCTTGTTTAGCACACTGTTCCGGATCACCAAAATCTGCCGGAAGCCAGACCGTACGTATTTCTCCTTTATCTGTGTGTTCAAGGTTGAACGCAGCACCTGTCCAGTCGGGTAGGTCACCAATAGAAGGGCTAAGAAGCTGCAACAAATTGGGATCAAATCTTAAACCGATCTGAATAGCTTCCAAAGATTCGGAACCAGCATAAGTGACAGGCAATGTGAACACTTCTCCTGACGTGGCCCTAAAGCTAGGCCAAGAAAGCAGCGATTTGGGGCGTTCTCCAGCCGGTTTGTTCGCAACTGCCGTATTGTTCACATCGCCGACTTTGATGGCCACAAAATCTCGAGAGGGAGGAGAGGGCGCTAATTTGTCAATATTCCTAATATCTTCAGGAAATACCGTTTGAAAAGGGTTGAGGAGGTTCGGAAAGGGAAACGCCTTGTCCACAAAACGCCAGGAAGTGTTGTTTGCCAATACTGTGTCAATTCCTAAAATCAATTTTCGCAACAGTACAATGTCTAAAGTGGTGATTGTCCCGGATTTATTAGCATCTGCTGCTATCATCTTGTAGGGAGTATTCAATACTGGGTTTGACTGAATGTGCTTGCTGATCAGGACTAGATCATACGTTGTTACCCCATTAAGTGGGTTGTCGTCCCTGGTCGGCGTAAGCTTAAAGTATTGACAGGCGGCACAAGGGCAAAAACCATAGGCTCCGGAAGGCCCAACTCCAGCAACTCCTAAAAAGTTTGTATTAGGGCAAACCGATGTGTCGCAGCCCGGTGGCTGAAGCGGGTTCCCGAATTCTGCTGCCAATCCTACCGTAGCTTCTTCCACCCCCGCGCCTGTCTCCGTGGTCAGTACGCCAAAAATAGCACCCATACAGATAGGAATGGTTGGATATGGACCTGGATTGAATGCCGGGATGCATGCCATTGTATCAACATTTCGCTTCAACGATATAGATGATATATTTATGGCATCTATGCACCCAGCGCCCTCAAAAACCAGTTCAATAAAAGCATCAGGAGTAATTGTAAACGAAGTAGATGATTCAAGTCTGCAAAATGAAAATTGAATTAGTCCGGGTGCATTGGTAAACTGATAGCAAGAGAGTGGAAAACACCCTAATAGGCCACAATTTGGCCATCCGCTGGATGGGAAATTTACGGCTGTAAGGTTAACCGCACCTGTAGTAACAATATCCAAATTAAACTGAAGGCCTAATAAAACCAAGACATCTGATGCAGTCAGGTCTGTATCTACGAAGCCAACTTTAACTTTCTGAGAAAATGGATAGCTGCAATCATTGGTTTGCACCCCATCAATAGTAAACCGGACACCTCCATTGTCATAAGTGCAAGGAATATCTCCGGGATTGGTGAAAATCTTTGGGCCACCAAAGCCTATACTTGTGCAGGCTTTGACACCAGCTTTGACCGTCTTGACACGCGTTTTATCAACTTCTAAGAGCGAAACAACTGCATTCCATGTAATGTTAGCTATCTGGGGCTTTACTGTTATCGTACCAACTAGTTGTGTACCTCCAGCTGGCAATGTCCACCCTAAATCGGGAACAATAAACTGAATAAATCGATCAGAAACGCTTCCTCCAGATAAGGGTGGCAATATTGGGCGATCATACGCGCCAGGTATATCGATGGTAACTATTTGATTAGCCGCAACTTTAACCACAAACTCAAGATAATCAATATCTAGCGTATTTGGAGTAGCGCTTAAGTTAGCCAACTCAACATCCATAGTAAAACCTCCCCCGTTGGTTTGTACAGGGTCCTTCAGTCTTACCTCCAGGGAGCTATTTTGTGTGTTAAATGGCACTGCAGGGTTTACAGCCATGCCGTTTCCTGATATTGTGTTAGTTGATGGAATCGTACAATCTCCGCCAGAGGCCTTATACACTGCAGAAACCACTTGCAATTGAACCACTTCACCTGGATATGCATTTACTACAACCGTAAAAAGATCAGCAGATGCACATTGAACATTAAAATTTGGTGGGCAAGCGTTGGCAAGGGTAGGAGAAAAATGGATGATAGCAGCATCAGGACAAGGATAGAGGTCATTGGTAAACAGAATGTTTGTCGTTGTCTCTTCAGAAATAAAACTAACTCCGTTTGATAAGCCATTTCCACTCCCTCCAGATGTTGCCCAGCCATTAGATGCTGCATTTTGTTGGTGACAAAGAGCTGTAGCAGCTTTATCTATGAAAGAGTAGCCTATTGCCCCAGGAGGACCCGCTATTATTTTTTCAATGGTAACATCTACCTTATCATAATTCAAATCGAAATTTAATACTCCATTCGTTGGATAAGCAATCAATTTTACTTTGAAAAACAATTGCCTAAACTGGTCGCCACCTCCGCAAGGAATCACATTAGGAAGAGGGCAATCTGGACTATTGAGAAAATTTGGGTCTTGAGTAATTTGAACAAAAATGCCCGAAGGACAAGGTAGAGTGGTACAGATCTGGGCCTGGACATTGAAATGACAAAGAAGTGCAAGCAGAAGCATCGTTGCCCCCCCCCTATCAAAACAGAAGAATTTTTTATTAAACATGGTTGTACGGTTTTAGAATTTGAAATAAGATTGATTTCACTCATTGTAACATCAGTTGCAATGGTTTAGAAATAAGTGAAAAATTTGCCTCCCTTTCAGGAGACAAGCTCGCCCCACCTTGGCTTCGGGGCAATACAATAGCACTGTAGCGCAGAGCGCCACACGAAAAATAGCATTGAAAATCATGCTGATGAACAGGCGCTGAACTTTAAAAACGCTTGCGCAATAATCAAGGATTAGGTCGAAGAGTCGCGGTTCGGATGAAACTAAGGCTACTGGGAGCAGCCCAAGGTTCTCGTCGGTTGTTGTCGGGCATTCGCTAAAAACCGCTTTAGGCGGCCATAGAATCAGGTATACACTATAAATATTTAAAGAGCCATTTACTGGCTCTTGCCAAAGTGATGCAAATATAGCAACGCCCAAATATGAACCAAGCCCAATGCATATTAATTAACCTCGTATGTCGGATTTAGGCAATTGGTTCAAGCACTTATCATTCCAAAAACCGCCAACTGATTCCTTGCCCGCAGCAAATTGTGTTCGGGTGCATTGATTTTATAGTACACATCGCCTGCAAGCCAATCGGTCAGGAAACGTAAGGCTTGTTCCCCCACCATCCAGGCAGCGCCCAGCATCAGGTTTTCTCTTTCTATTTTGGATAAAAAACCATCGGTTTCTTCCAAAAAGCCCCTTTTGAGTGCGTCTAAAATATCATTGCGCAGGAGCGGGATTTGGGGAGCATCCTCTGTGCAATCTGGTACGAAGGTGCGCACCATGTCGCCAAAATCAGACAGCAAGGTTCCGGGCATTACCGTGTCCAGGTCAATGACCGCCAATGCTTTGCGCGTGCTAAGGTCAAAAAGCACATTCCCTGCCTTAGTGTCGTTGTGCGCCACGCGCAAGGGCAACTCGCCTGATTTTTTCAAGGCGCTGATTTTGTCAAAAATGGGTTTGGCCGCAAAAATGGCTTCGATTTCTGGCCTTGTTTCTGCTGCTCGATGGGCAGGATCCTCCTCTAGAGTTTTTAAAAAAACCTGCCAACGTCGGTCGGTGTCGTGAAAGCCGGGAATGGTTTCCGTCAATGTTTCTGCGGGAAAATCGCGCAAGGCACGTGCAAAAGCACCATAAGCCCGAGCGGCTTCGTAAGCGATGTGGGCATCGGAGACTCCCTCTGGTGCGAAGGAGTTTTCAATCCATGGAAAGGCGCGCCAGTAGTTGCCGGCCTCGTCTTTTTGCAAAAAAGTCCCGTCGAGTGCGGGCAATGGGACTGCAATTTGATAGGGATAATCTTGCTTTTCAAGGTGTTGACAAACCCGCAGTGTGTTCTCCATTAAGGCTTCCGGATGTTTAAAAACAAGGTGATTAAGCCATTGGAGCAAGGCGGTTTTGTGCTCACCCGCCACTTCATAATCAAGCCGGTAAGTGTCGTTGATGTTACCGTTCCCGATGGGGGATGCGCCCAGAAAGCGATCGAAGTGGAAGAAAAGGCGGGCGATGTGGGTCATGTTTGCATAAATCTTTTATTTTTGCAGCAACTGCTTTCATATTGAACATAATTCCAGTATTATTGCCTCACAAATCAGTCTGTCCGAAACACTCAAAAATCTAGAAACCTTTTGCAAATGTGGTTCGAAACAACTTTAAAAATCCTTGAGGAGCACTACAAGGGCGTATTTATGCTACTCCTGGTGTTCCTTACATTCGTTTACGTCATCAACTGGTTGGCTAGGATTTTCAACTGGGGGCGATACCGACTTGAGGAAGGTTTGAATATTAAAACTAATAGAGATTCTATACTTGCGGATTTCTTTGTCCGTTTAGTCACTGATTTTAGGCATTTATTTGCTTTAGCCATCTTTTTGTTTTTTGTCAGCCTTATCTTTTATGCGATGGGGATGTCTGACAAGTTTGACGAGAAGATGGACGCCCTTCAAATGGTAATTGCATCCCTTGGTGGCCTCTTAGGTTCAATAATAGGATACTACTTTGGCGAGTCGGCTGTTCGCAGGTCACAAATCCCTTCAAACAGCCAAACAACTGCCGAGGGCAATGTGCCAGAAACTGAACCAAAACCTGAACCAATCGTCGAACCGCCTGTTGCTAAAGGCATTCCCAAAACTTGACACTAGAGGGCTGACAATAACAAAGCATTATAATGGAAAAGAGAAGTTACAACTTGTTCATACAGGATTCATTGTTTGATCCTAGCGACCCCAAGGCGGCTTTGGGGAAGACAGCCACTTATAAAAAGTATCCCGGACCGGATTCTAAAGTGCTATACAAGGTCTGGGTATTCTTAGATGGAAGGGATATGCCTTTTGTTCAAAGTGTTCAATATCACCTCCACCCCTCTTTTCGCAACACTCAATACCAGATTGACAAAAGTCATAGCAACCCAAATTTTGCTCTTGTGATTTGGACATGGGGAATATTTAATGTAAAAGCAGAGGTCACGTTGATCAGTGGGGAAATTCTTGTGTTGAACCATCTTTTGACCTATGCCAACAATTTTGATTCTGATGAAGATGTAATCCAGTGGAAAGCGATGCCAAGCGGTTCCTTGCAGGCCTCCTAAATCATCCCTCATTACGTTTATTTCAACACCTTTTCTGATAAGCAACATAGCAGAAGTGACACTTTTTAAAAAAGTGTCACTTCTGTTATACCGCATTATTTAATCCGTATCAAATCCACCCCCGACTCCCGCACCAATCTATTCAACTCCGGCAAATCCTTTTGCTTCACTGCCCTCCATTTTGACAACTGTTCATCTGTAAGACGAAACAATAGTTCACGGACTTCGGTGGCTTGTTGTGTGGGCGGGAAATCACCTTCTACTGTTTGTCCCATGAGGTTGGCTAGCTTATCGTTCAAGCGCACCGGGAAGTTGAGCGGGTCCTGGCTGCTTCGGTTTTTGGTCTGGTAAATGGCCTCTTCAACAGCCGTCATGGCCGTATCTATTTTGGCTGCCAAGCTGCGGATTGCTGCGAACTTCTCGTCCTTGGGCAGCCCCTCCACCATACCTTTCAACTGACCGCGCAGGTTTCGGATTTCCTTGATGGCGCGGTGAGCCTCGGTTAATTTTGCTCCCACAGATTGCACAAAATCAAACTGTTGTGCAAAACCTTGCGTCGTTGAGTTAGTACGCGGATCGGGAAGAATCGTAAAGGGCTGTTCCTCTGTTTTGCCCGCAGCGCTGAGTCGGACGCGGTAACTGCCTGGCACAGCTTTGGAGCCTTCCAGGTCGTAACTCCATAGAATCATACCCTCAAATTTCTCTGCATCGGGATAGCGGTGGTTCCAGACGAAACTGTTGCCACCTGCTTTCAGCCCCTCCAATTTGCCCCCTCGGTTTTCCCAGGCAGTCGGGAGTTTTTGATTCGAAAAAACCTTGATCGTGTCGCCATCATTTTCCAAAATTGTCAGTGTTATGGTGTCCTTTTCGCCCGGTTTGTTTTTCAAATAGAAATGGGCGACCGTACCGTTCGGGTGGTTTTCCCCACTGGTTTTTGAACCTTTTGCCGAGGCTCCGCGCATTCGGTAGGAAGCGGCGGGCTGAAACAAATGCAGGGCTTTGTTAGTGAGGGTCTGACTTGAAGTCAGACCCTCACTGGACATGGCTGCAGCTATTTGATGCAAAGGCGTTAGGTCGTCCATGATCCAAAACGAGCGTCCCTGCGTGGCGACAATCAGGTGATCGTCTTTAATGGTCAGGTCTGTGATCGGCACCATGGGCAGGTTTTGCTGGAATTTTTGCCAACGCCGACCCTCCGTAAAACTAATATACATACCCTGTTCCGTGCCTGCATACAAAATGCCTTGTCGTTTAGGATCAACACGTACTACACGGGTAAAATCCTCACTACCAATGCCTTCGGTGATTTTTGTCCAGGTTTTACCGTAGTCTTTGGTCTTAAATAGGTAGGGCCGAAAATCGCCCTGTTTGTATCCGGTACAGGCAACATAGCAGCCGCCATCGCTGTGTGGGTCTGGTTCTAAGGAATTGATCATCGTCCATTGAGGTAAACCCGGCGGCGTTACATTGGTCCAGGTTTTGCCGCCGTCCCGGGTAACTTGTACAAGGCCATCGTCACTTCCAGTCCAAATCAAATCCTTGACCCGCGGGCTTTCGGCGGCGGCAAAAATGGTGCAGTAGTATTCTACGCTGGTATTGTCCTGCGTGATCGGGCCCCCGCTCGATTTTTGGCGACGTTTGTCGTTTGTGGTCAGGTCGGGCGAGATGGTTTGCCAACTTTGTCCTTCGTTCGTAGTGACATGAAGATGGTTCGAAGCGACATAGAGTTTTTTCGGGTCATGTGGACTGAAGAATACGGGATAATTCCACTGAAAACGATACTTGGCATCTTCGGCGCCGTGGCCCATGTTGTCTTCCGGCCATACGTTGATGGGGCGATAGGAGCGATTTTGGTGGTCTACCCGGCTCAAAAAACCATGGTATTCGCCTCCGTACACAATGTCGTTGTTCGTGGGGTCTACGGCAAGGTGCCCGCTTTCCCCTCCGGCAGTGGACTCAAAATCGCGGTCACCGATGGATCCGCCTTCCGTTCTGTGCGCGATGCGGACACTGCTGTTGTCCTGCTGGGCTCCATAAATTCGGAAGGGGAAGGCATTGTCGGTCGTGACGCGGTAGAACTGTGCCGTGGGCTGGTTGTGGTAAGTGCTCCAGGTATCGCCGCCGTCGTAACTGATTTGTGCGCCACCGTCATCGCCGATAATCAATCGTTTCGGGTCTTCAGGTGCAACCCAAAAGTCGTGGTGGTCTCCATGTGGAGCGTATTTAGATTGGAATGTTTTGCCACCGTCTTTGCTTTTATGGTAGGCTACGTTCATTACATACACCACGTCCTCATCCTTGGAGTCGGCATAAATTCGCGT
>Ga0247844_1000741_pt1 | contig 66498 bp, 71 predicted proteins | sample LaCtaG_FD_192421 | JGI IMG/M metagenome (GOLD analysis project Ga0247844, IMG submission 192421) | Freshwater microbial communities from meromictic Lake La Cruz, Castile-La Mancha, Spain - LaCruzMarch201714.5m_1 | ecosystem: Environmental > Aquatic > Freshwater > Lake | place: Spain: Castile-La... | reverse complement strand
CATATCGCTGCAGAGATAATCTAAATCCAACTGAAGTTGTGGATAATTCAAAGTTAAAAGTCGAAGTAGGGAAAGATTATTTTTTAAAAAATGATAAAAAGATATTTGATTTTCCAACTGGTTATTATCAAGAAAAAATTCATAGGCATGTAGAATATCATGAATGAGAAAACTGAAAACATCTCTATTATGTTCTACTTCACTTCGCCATTCATTTTCTGTTTTTAGAAGAGTGACACATCTCTTTCCTTGGCATTGATAATTTAATATTTCTTCGGCACTTGGGGTGTAATGAATGAGTTCGATGGGAATAATCCCACATCTCCAATTAATGAGAACTTGGTTAATTTTAAAAGGTAGTGATCTCAAAACCTGGGTAGACCAAAAACAAAGAAATTCATCACTTTTGCCATCAATATTAATGGGACTAAAATAATAATTTTTTGATCCAAGCCATTTCGATTGGTGGCGATGTTGCCAAATGAGTTTTATATAGTTTCCTACAATTTCTTCGGGGTTCTTATCTTTTGTTAAAATGGTTTGAAACTGTGGAAATAAACTTTCTAGTTCTATTTCCCGTTGTAGATCAGTGGAAAGGAGAAATTTTTTGCTATAGCGACCCTTTCTCACGATTACTTTGAAACAACTTTTGTATCAAAAAGTAGGTCGTGGAGGGCCTTGCCGTCAGCGCGAAAAAGTGTAATAATGAAACCGAGACCTAATAAAATACCAGAAATAAATTTTCCTAAACTTTCTCGCCCAATAATCGTGCCAGTAGTGAGTGTTTGATTTGTTTTACTTACTATTCTTAGTCCAAATAACCATTTTCCCAGAGTGCAATGAAATTTTCTAATAGGAATAACAAAATAGAGATAAGCATAAATATACCAAATAATGAGATAGGCAATGAGCGAATAGAGCAAGCTATCAGTGAATTGAAATCCATCATGTTGAAGTACCGAGGAAAATTGCGTGTCTATAAAAGTATAAAAAAGACCACTTAAAAATAGATCCACAAGGTAAGCGAGTAATCGCCAGGCAAAGGCAGCAGGCATTTATTCCTATTTGTTAAATTATAAATTTTTTTTAGCATAATGGCTTTGCTGTAAATTATCTAGGAGATTTTTTTCCTGTCTTTTTTCTAATTCTGAAAGAATTAGCCTTTTATCCATGAAAGAGATTTTTTTTAGAATAAGTGGTGCTGGGTAGATCGTTGATAAAAGAGAAAAAAAATAAAAAAATTCTGAGTACCGCCTCTGCCTTAGAAGTGTTTTTAAGTATAGTTGGATGGACTTTGTCCAAAGTGCCTTTTGAGAATTCGTAAGAGTATTTTTTCTCCAGCGATCGATGAGGAGAAGTGATATTTGTTTTAAAGTGAATAGATTATTTCTATTAAGTTGATAGGACTTTTTTAGAAGATTTTCCCGCTCATTAGGATTTTCCAAAGGTGTTTGGGAGAATTTTTGGTAAAATTCTAATTCCTTTGGATAGAGAAAGGGGAATGGTAGTTTAATAAAAAGTCGTAATAATAATCCTGAAAAAATTCCAAATAAAAAAATGCTTACATTTAGGGCAATTGAAGTTTGAGAAAAATATTGGTGAAGAATTTCCATGGATAAAAGGATAAACGGCAAGACAATAAATAGAGGTATAATGAATGTACTACTGAGAATTGGGAAAATGATATTTGTAGTATAGAGGTGTTTAAAATAAAAACAAAAGTAAATTCCTAGGAAAAAGTACGAAATGGTGGATTCCCCAATAAAAATTTCTAGGGGAATGTGTGTAAAGGAACTGAGAAAGAAATTTAAGATGAGTGGTATAATAAAAGCAATGAATAAAAAAATCCAGGGGCCAAGTAAAATTTCTAGAATTGGAGCAATGATTATAAGGAGAGTTATATTAAGACCAAAAAAGAGGGGATTTGAAGTAACAAAAGTCGTTCTGAGTAATGAGACAAAATGATTTGTTTTTTCTGTGAAATAATTTTTTTTAAAAAAATAATTAGAAAGTTCTTGATCATAATTTGAAATTCTATTTTTTAGATCAAAATCCATATTCTCTAGAAAAATTTGATAGTGAATATCTAGAGTTTTTTTCCATTGAAAAATGATTTGGATTTTTTGCGGAGTACTTAGTTGAGAATTTGGAATGGGAATTTGAATTGACGTATTTCTTTTGTAAAGAATGATATTTTGAACTTGAGTTTCAAAATAGGAGCAGCTTTTTGAACTCATAAGAGAAATTTCAGATTTATCACAATAATCTTTCGAAGAATTTGTCAGCAGTGTTATAAGATCATATTTTAAGGCAAGATTTTGCTGAAAATTTAAAAGAGATTTTGAGTCATATGGAACATAAAAATGTCCATAAAAAAAAAGACCAATTAAAAAAAATGAGTAAATAGGGATTTTTCTAGTCCAAGATTTTAAATTTAAAAACATAAAACTGATCTCGTGCTAAAAGATATAAAGTCTTAATTATTTTAGCACGAGATCAAAATGAAAAAATATGTATTTAATGTAATTAACAAATTATAATACAATAAATTATTTAAGTTTTAGTTTTCCCTTAATGCTCATTGTGGAATCAACGTACTTGTAAGTTACTTTCGAAATACTCCAAGTGCCTTCGAATTTTTTTTCAGCTGTTTGTTTTGCTAAATCGATGCATCCAGTAATGTTTTCAACTGGCAACTTTTTAGTTTTAAGTGAAGCAAATTTAAATGGAAATTTTCTCAAATGAGATTTTAAAACACAGGTAGGCGCTTTTGGTTCACCACTAGTTATCTCATTTGCGATTGTGGTGATTGAAAAAGTTAATAAACCGCATAATAAAAATGAATTTAGTGATTTCATAGATCTCCTAATAATAAGTTTGGAATGTTATAGAAATGTATTATCTAAGCAGATTAAACAAAAAGAAAACTAGAAAGTTCTAACATTTAAATTTATATTGAGAATTTCTAATGTAATTAGAGAAATTTTTGCTATGAAAATCCAGCTAATTGAAGAGTTTCACCTTGGAGAGTTTTATCAGCATTATTTACGACATTTTGCTGAGTCAGGAATGGGGGATGAGATTATTTTTCATCCATCCCTTGAATTCAAGGAAACCTCATTGGAAGATTTTAAAAAAAGATTCAAAGCAAACGAAGTCAAAAAGGAAGGCCAAAGAAAAGATCGGGTCTGGGGGCTTTTTGATGAGAAGGGAAAGATTCGAGGAGAAATTTCCTTGCATTTTAGCTCTATGAAGAGTGCTCATCACCGGGCAAAAATGTCCATAGGAATTGAAGCAGAATATAGGGGAAAGGGTTTTGCTAATCAATTGATGAATGTCGCCCTTGAGTGGGCAAAAAATGAGAATAATCTAGATTGGATTGATTTATATGTCTTTGCCCATAATGCAAAAGCAATTAGTTTATATGAAAAATATGGATTTAAAAAATTGGCTTTAAAGAAAGATGTCTTTAGAGTTAATGGAAAGAAAATAGATGATATGGAAATGACATTAAACCTATTATAATATCAATTCTAGAATTGGTAGAACTCTCAAAGGAGAAATGATGAAATCAGCGCATAGAGAAACAATTCAAGAAGCAAAAGCTTGTTTTTTTACAAATTTTGGCGATTTTGAAATCAATTTATTTATTAAGGATTGTCCTGAAACAGTTTGGAATTTTATCAATTTAGCAGAAGGAAAACAGGATACTGCTAAGGCTGGTCCATTTTATGAAGGACTCATTTTTCACCGAGTCATTAAAGGATTTATGATTCAAGGTGGATGTCCTGAGGGAACTGGTCGCGGTGGTCCGGGGTATAAATTTGGCGATGAATTTCACAATCACTTAAAGCATGATAGTGAAGGAATTTTATCCATGGCCAATGCTGGAGCCGGAACAAATGGATCTCAGTTTTTTATTACACTTGCACCAACTCCACATTTAAATGGAAGACACACTGTTTTTGGAAAAGTAACCAAAGGAATGGATGTGGTCAAAAAGATTGGAAATACTCCCGTTGGAAGTATGGATCGCCCTGTTGAAAATGTTGTGATTCAAAAGATTGTTATCGAGAGACCTGCTTAAGAATGGTATAAAATATTTTTTTATTTAGTAATGTATGACTTGATTTTTTATAGGGTTATTATTGTTTAAAGCATGAATGATTCAATCTATAAATATATGTTATACATTACTATGACTTTTATGGCCGTTTACCGCCGATGAAGTAAAAAGAAATGAAGAAATTTATAAACTAGAAATGGTGAGAAATCCCTATGTAGATCTTCCAGAATTAGTTGATCTTGTTCAGGATTTCTAAATTTTTAATTGGTCTCGAAATTCCATCCATATATTATAATATTCCCATTCTTTGGGAGCATTAATTTCTCCATGATGATCTGGTTTTAAAACTAAAGGATAAGTTTTTAGTAATATATCTTTTACTTTAGGATTTTGTTCTAATTTTGCCATCATAGCACGTTTGATTAGCTCATAATGCTCCAAAGGTTTTGATGATCGGTAGAGAAATTTTTTTCCTTGATAAGTTACCCAATCAATTCCAAGAATCTTCATATTATTTTCAGCCAAATCTCCCGCCATCTTTGCTTCAAAGGCAACCATCTGGGAAACTTCTTGGCGCGTGTATTTCCATGTTACTTTTTTGTTATATCTTAAATCATCTTTAGTTTCGGGATAGAGCATCATTTGCCAAAAACCCTCAATACTTTGATAGGTAGTACCATCGAGTTTGAAAGGGGCAAGTGTAAAGTTAGATAGGATTCCGAGTTCATTTCTTTTTGAAAGGATGACTTCTCCTGGTTTTGCTTCCTGGGGAAGGATTTCCCAGGCCGGTGCTGTAGATTTTTCTACTGTTTTCCACCAGTGAGATGGATATTTAGTTGAAGTAGGTAAAAGTGAAGTACAGCTAAATAGAAGAATGAATGAGGCAGTGAAGAAAATTTTTTTTGAAAACATTAACAAAAACCTTTGATATAAATGTGCACATCTACTTTAATTAAATTTAATCAAAGTAGATGTGCAATGAAAATTATTTTGTGTTTTTAAATTTAAACGTAATAACTGAAACGATTCCTTTAGCTTGATCAATTCTTTCCTGTGTATAAAACTTTCTAAATTCAGTTTGTTCAGCTGCAGATAGATCAGTAAGTTTTGAAACAGTTAATTGAGTTAGTTCAACAAATTTATAGGCCTCAATTTTTACTTGCTCTTCAACGCTTCTTGTTTCTTCTGTTACATTAGAATTAACAATTGAAAGAACAGAACTTACTTTAAACAAGTAAGGAGCTTGAGTTCTATCGCCAAGTCGAATTGTTTTAGTAAGGGAACCTTCAGTTACTTGTTTAATTGTTGCATTGCCATCAAAAGACATTATTTTGTCATTTAATTGAGCAAAACTTGAAAGTGATAATAGTAGTGCAATAAAAGTGAACATTTTTTTCATGGAAAACTCCTAATGAATGGTTGTTGTGATGAGCCATTCTATGAAAAAAATGTTGGCGATGTATTGTTAAGAATTATTAAGAGAAAAATAATTTTTTTGGTGGATATTCGACACCAAAAGAGAGAGCGCTTTATGATCAATATTTTTTCTTGATGTATGAAATTGCTTAAAAAAATGACAGTGAGTAAAAAATTCTTAGATTGAATCATGGGAGATTTTTTTGTGATTATATTGTAAGAATGAAGAATATTTTTGTTTTTACATATTATTTATTTTTAATATTCAATATGTCAGATTTATGGGCAAAAAAATCTGAAAAGACCTATTGTTCCAGTTTGAACAAAGATTACAAAGCTTATGTTAATTTGTTCGATGATTCTATTGTTGAATTTTTTGTGATTAAAAAGCTTGCTAGTAATAATGGTAAAGAAAAGATTATTGCGACTTATGATAGGACAAATAGTGAACTAAAAGCTGAGATAGAGATAGTCGAAAATACTGAGATGAAAAGAGTATACCGTATTAAAATTAATGATATAAACGGTGAAGGTGAAATTCCCCTTGAGTACTCCTGTGAAATAGCAAATTCGCGTATTTAAAGATATTATAATTATTGAATTAATTTAATCTGGTCTTCTAAATCTTGAATTTGTTCTTGCCAATAATTATCTGTCCCATACCAGGAAAATGATTTTTGGAATGCTTGATCTTCAAATCTTTTTCCGATCCATGCTGAAAAATGAATTAAGCGAAGTGCTCTTAAAACTTCAATTATTTTTAAAGATTGATCATCAAAGGAATAAAATTCTTCATAGGAATTTAAAAATTCATCAATTTGTCTTTTAGAATCATCATCTCTGCTAGGAAATAATAACCAAATATCTTGAACGGGAGGTCCTAGTACCATGTCATCAAAATCTATAAAAAATAATCCTTCAGGTCGCCAGAGGACATTTCCCTTATGACAATCTCCATGAATTCTTTGGACGGGAAATGAAGTGAGTGAAGTTGTGGCGATTTGACAAACAGTTTTTGCCACTGATTCATAGGATTTTTTAAGATGTGGTGGAACAAAGTTATTACTAAGAATTGTTTCTAGATTGCTAAGCCCATAGTTTTTAGCATTTAAAGTAAGTCTATGGTGGCAGGTTTTTAATTTTCCTACAGCATGGATACGACCTAGGGTTCTGCCAAGTTGTTGGGTGGTGGGTAGATCAAATTCATCAGGAGAACGTCCACCCTGTTTTGGAAAAATGGAATAATAGATATCACTATTTTCAAGATTAAAAAGTGATATTCCATCTACAACAATTGGAGCAATGACAGGAATTTCTTGGTTTTTTAGATCTAATAAAAATTCGTGTTCTTCTAAAATTTGTTCTTTCGTCCAACGACCAGGTCTATAGTATTTAGCAATAATAAAATTTTCAGAAGGTTGAGTGGCATTTGGGTTTTCAATTTCTACCTCATAAACTCGGTTCTCAAAGCTATTCATGGGTAAAATTCTTCCTGTGGTTTTAAACCCACGTTTATCCAGGCTTTTTAAAATTTCATCAGGCCCAAGTTCATGAAAGAGTTTTGTCGATGAGCTTCCCCACATGGATTGATTCATGATTACATGCCTTTTAAATTATTGAAAAGGCCATCTTAGCATTTTTAGTGTCGATATTGGAAATATAGTGTTTAAAATTATATGATATGGGTGGTAGTCACATTTAAAGAGCTTTAGTAGAACAAGGAGTTCATAGGTGATTCTGAAGGAGTATTTTAAATATGTTGAATTATCGTAATTTTTTAATATTTAATCAAAAAAAATTTCTAGGGGTTTTTTTTCTTTTTAATATTTTTATTTCCTATAATATACATTCTCAAATGCTGGAAATATCAAGTATTTCTAAGACAAATTCAAATCCTCCATTACCTTCGGAACTTTTAAAAGTGATGCCCCTTGGAGATTCACTTACCGAGGGAGGATATAATGAAAACAGAATATGGAAAATTGGTCCAGGTTACAGAGAATATCTATGGAATAAACTAAAAATGGCATCGTTAAATGTAGTCTTTGTTGGATCCATGGATACTGGAAGCTTTGGAATAGATAAACCTCGTCACGAGGGACATTCAGGTTGGACCATAGATCAAATTAATGAAAATATTGAAAGTTGGATTCAAGCTTCTAGTCCTAATCTTATACTTTTAATGATTGGCACAAATGATGTGTTAAAAAATATAAAGCTTAAGTCTATTAACCAAAGATATTTAAGATTATTAGCTAAAATTATGAAAGTTGCTCCAACAGTAAAAGTGATAATCGCTTCTCCCATAAAAACAAATAATGATTTACTAAATTTAAAATTAAAAAAAATCCATGATTCTTTAATTCTTATTGTAGAAGAGTTAAAGCGACGCCAAATGAATATTGAATTTGTGGATATGTATTATAAAAGTGGAATAGAAAATTCCTCAACTGATCTCATCGATGGTGTTCATCCCACAAAAATTGGATATGAAAAGATGGGAGAGAGTTGGTTTCAAAGTATTATAAAAAGTTATTCAAAACTTTTTAAAAAGCGATAGTTTGAAATTTTTTTAGTGAGATTAGATTTTGGTGATAAATGTTTGGTTAAAAATACAAAAAATGGTTGAAAATTTGTTAGGAGATTTTCAATTCTTTTTTGCTCTTCAAATTTGTCTAAAATTTTTCGCTCCCTTGGATTTAGATAAAAGAAACTACTAGGATTTGATGAAATACCTTGGTGAATTAGAGCGTCATTTTCGCATCCCCAAAAATATTCAATATAACGAATGGACGAACCACCATAGATATAGGGAAGGTGGTGAAGCCAACTTAAAAAAGTCTGATGAGATTCATGAATAAAATTTTCTAGAGATGAATGATCATTTACTGTTGAGAAAATGGGCGAAGCTTGAAGTGATTGAATATTATCATGAAAGATATTTTTAATGATGAGCTTAGATTCTGCATCACTTAGGGATGTAAATCTATTTGGATCATTTAAAAGTTTAGCTTCATTTTTATTAAATTCTAAAAGAAATTTTTTATAATGAGCTTGTGGAATTTTGCTTAAAAAAAGCATGTAGTATGTAAAGAGTTCGCCGTTTCTAGGATCAAATTTATTTTCAGCACTGTAAAATCTTTCCTTTACCCAATAGCTTGAAATTGGGCTTTCGAATATTTCCTTAATTGAAAGTTCCTTCTGCTGCAAACTCCAATTAGAACAACTTACTTCCTGTGCTTTTAAGAAATGGGATGTTAATAAGTATATAAATAAAATGGTGATCTTCATCTTCATGGTTCACTTTATATTACAAAATGGGATTATTTTCTAAGGGAATAGATTCTTCATGTAAAAATGCCATTTTATCATTTGGTGATTGGTTTTTTATATGTAATTTATTCAATAAAAGAATGAAATGATTAAATTGGAAGTAGTTTAGGTTATTAATAAAAATAGACAAAAAAATAGGGATTTAAATTTATGAAAATGATTCTTTTAATTGTTTTAATTGCAGGAGCAAAATTACAGGCCGCTGAAGGTATTAATGGGAGTCAACTTTATTTTGAAATTGATCAAACTTGTGATCAATTTCTTTGGAAAAGTGAGCACCTTGGGAAAATTAAAATAAAGACAGTGGAAGAACTAGTTAGTGAAGTTCAGATCAAAATGGAAGATCACTTTAATGAACTAAAACTAAAATATCCCGAAGGATTATCTGCCCAAAATCATTCAAATGAATGGGAGTTATTAAAATGGCGAAGTCCCAAAATAAGAATTTATTGTGAAAGAAATTCTGAGTTTTTAGGTACGGTAAGATTTGATGAAAATAAAATTCTACTTTCTTCCATGTATAAAGATTCAAATTATTTATCAACAGTATCGGATAACATTTTATTTCATGAGATCTATCATTATTTATCTGGAATACACGGTACTTCCGTTTTAGATTACACGGTTATTTGTACAGCTGGTCGGTATGGATATGATTCCTATTTAAATTCAGTAGGTAATCTTAGGCCAGCAACAGGATCAAATCGAGAAGTCATGTTGAAATTATGTGCTAAAGGTGGGATTGGAGATCTCATTAGCTCTGATCATTATGAAAATATTTTAAAGCTAGGAATGATTAGTTATACTCCTGATTTATGGTTGAAGTCTGTTAATAATGTTTATTGCAAGGGGAATGAGAAAAAATTTAGTCAAACATGTGATTTAGTAAAAAAATTATTAATACAAAATCCAATGAAAGCACAATTTAAAGCTAGTTTAGAAGAATTGCATCTTAGAAATCTATTAGAAAAAAATAATGAGAATTTCTCTGTAGAATTAGAGAGAGCAACTTTTTTAAATTCCTTAATAAATCCCTCAGACAGCTTAAGAGGTCTCATTAAAAAAATAAGTCATAAAAATAGGCAGTTACTCTCAGAAAAATTGTTTAAGATTGTGTTTGAGGGAAATAATTTAAATATTTCTGCAACTGGCGAAAATTACTGTCAGAGATATGAATTAATCTTTAATAAAGTGGAAGGTCGCATTTTTCAAAGTTCTAGTAAATTGTCTAATTCATGGTGTCACTCCGGTAAAAAAATTGAAATACTTTCAGGACAAAAATATCTTGTAGAATTATTTTATGCAGGAGAATATTTAGGTAAGTATTACCTGTTAAGATAGTGAGTTTTTTTTTGACAAATAAAAAATTAGAGGAATTAAGGAAAATTTCTTATGATTCCTATGAGAAATATCTTTATGGAGGAAAACTTTCATCATTTGTCATGGGTGTTTCACATCAGCTTTTAGAGAGAGGTATATTACATTTTGATAATGATCATGTACTAGAAATTGGTGGAGCAAATTCTTGTCATTATAAGTGGATTAAATCTCCAGTTTCTAAATATGTTGTTATTGATCACAGCTTGCCCATGGAAGCCCAAAAAATAAAAGAAGTGGAATATCTTCTTTGTGATTCTGTTTGGAAACCACTGGACTTTGAGGATAATTTTTTTTCGCGTGTTATAGCATCACATCTTTGGGAGCACGTTTCTGATCCTGAAAAATATTTATTAGATTGGTATAGAGTTTTACGACCAGGTGGAGTGATTAGTATCGCGCTCCCCTGTGATCCAGGTTTTTTATGGCAACTAGGAAAAGAAATAAACGTGGGAAGGTGGTTGAAATTAACAAAATTAATGAGAGAAGATTACGATTATATTAATGCTCATGAACATGTTAATAGTATTTATAATTTAGAGGCAATTTTAAGATTTCATTTTAAGAAAAATTTAGTTATTCACAAATGGCCTTGCTCATTTTTACCAATTTGGATGAATTTATTTTACATTGTATCCATTAGGAAAATTTAATATTTTCTATGGATTTTTCGACATTGAGAAAATAAATGGTAGAGGTGATAATTTCCAAGAGGGCTAACAATTTGCGGCTCTAGTAAATTGTCGTATTCTAAGGGATCAGCTGGCGGCAAAATTGCATTTGATTGTTTATTTTTTTGAATGATGAGCCAATGTAAATTTTCAGTTTTAGCAAATTGACAGATTTCCTCTTTATTTGGTGCTTCCATAAGTTTATAAAGTTTTCTAGTTCTTTGTTCAGTGTTGTAGCCAAGACCCCAGGCAAAATATGGCCAACCTAAATAGAGTGGATGTCCAGACCAAGTCGCAGGATTGTAATATAGTGAATTTGTAATAATACATCCCTTGTCATTATGATTTTTTAAATAATGAATTAGTGGTTGTTGTTCTCTATCTGGCACAAAAATGTAACTACTTGTCCATAACATCCGTTGATCTAGGATTCCACCGATACAAATTAAAAACAGTAAAATTGGCATAAAAAGGTAATGGGTTTTTTTTATGATCCAATGTAGTCCAATGAGTGCAATTGGAATTGTGCCAAGGACAAAGATATTGAGAAATTTATGATTGCCTGCCATTTCTCGAGCAAACTGAATAGTATTAGTAATGATGAATAATGCAAAAAAGGAGAGTGTAGATTTTTTGATGAAATTTGTGCTTTTAAAATATCCAATGAAGAGTAGAGGCAAAAATAGCCCTAGATTTTTAAACCAATAAATAAAAATGTCATACCATGGTCTTCCATTTAAATATCCCCAAAGATAACCAAATTTATAAAATGGTTTAAATGTCAGAGGAGTTGTTAGAAATTGTGACACAGTTCCAATGAGTAAAAGAGCAAATAAACCAAGATAGAGAAATTTTTTTCGGCTTTTATCAAATGAGGGTAGAAAAAATTGAAATAAAAGAAATAGGGCAAGTCCTATTAAACAGGGGCGGTGGAGTGCATATAATAGAGGGGTAACTAAACCTATGACAATAAACTGATGTATTTTGTTTCGGTTTTTTTGGAGTAAAATAAGGATTGCAAAAAACAATAAAAATAATCCAAAAATAAAGTGTCTTTGATTTAAGTAAACATGTAGAGACCAAAATGCTGCGATGTCGCCTTGATCGTATGGGGCAAAGGCCAAAAAATTGTTGTGATAAAAAAAGTCATTCCATAATTTTTTAAATGTTAGGGAAGAAAAAGAGTTGATTAGATTTAAAAAATTCAATGAACTATTAAAATAGATTAGTAGTGGAGTTAGCCCAGTAATAAAAAGGGATCCTGTAAAGAGCCAAGATAAGTAGGAGAGAAAAAAAAGTAATCCTATCCAGCTAACGATGCTGAGACCATTAATGGCAGTATTAATACTAAAACCAAAATTGTGGATAATTGAAACTATTTTATAATAAAAAAAATGATAACGATTAGGTTCTCCGCAGTGAAGCGGGTAAACCCCAGGCCAGGGATCTACATTAGACATGTGATTTATTTGATGAACATGGGAGTCAAAATCGCTCGCGATATAACTTCGTATAGCAAATTCATTCGGAGCAATTTCAACAAATGATTCATTAATTAGTTCACTCATCAGTATAGAAATAATGAGAAATGTTAAAAGTGGAAAATAAAAAGTTTTTAAAAAACTTATCATTTCCTGTAATAATGTCATATTACTAATATTAGAATCGGTGTGTTCAAAGGGTGTCACTTCAACAATACCCGTTGTTAGTTGGGCCTGTTCAGAGCGCATGAGAAATTCCCAATCAAAGAGATATCTTTTACAGCCAATTTTTTCAAGTATGGGTTTATGTTCTTTTTTAAACATTTTGATACCACACTGACTGTCGCGGATAGGTAATGCCCAAATATAGTAATTAAACCAAGACATAATATCGCTAAGTAGACGACGTTTGAAGGGTCTCTCTTTTGATGAAGTTTTAATTCTGTTACCTAGAACAATATCAAAACTAGAAATTTTTTTAATAAATTCAAGTATGACAGAAACAGGATATGTTAAATCGGCATCAGTATATATAACGAAATCTCCACTAGAGTATTTAAGACCTGTTTGAATTGCTGCCCCTTTTCCTTTATTAGAATTGTGAAAGTAAACATCAATGGGAATTTTTAAAGCATTAATTTTAGATTTAATTTCTAATTGTTTGGTTTCATTTTCAAATTGATCCTGAATAAGTATCCAATGAAAACGATGGTTGGATTTTAAATTTAATTCTTGATGAAACTGATGAAGTTTTTCTAAATTTAATTCATCAAACAGCCGAAATGGAATAAGAATGTCAACTAATGGCATGGGAAAAGGTTGAGCGGTTGATGACATGAGATAAAAAACCTATAAAAGTGAGATTGATTGTTTCATTTATTTAAGACTAATCATCTCCTTTGAAGGGTTCACTGTAAATACTTTAGACGTAAAAGTGAGACTGTTGGAGTGAGTGGCGCAAATTTTTGGCACCTGAAAGAAAACAGTGATCTTTTAGGGCCAGTAACTATTGGAATTTTATTTGGAGGGTGGATAGAAACCTATAATAAATACTGAATATCTCCAAATTCTCTAGGGGAAGTTAAACTATGAAACCATTATTACTATTAAGACCGCTTATACTTTTATCATTATTTTTTTTTCTAACAGGTTGTCGTTTTGGTGAGAAAGTAGATTCAACCTCAAAAGTTTTACCAGAATATTTGCCTGATTTACCTGAACTGAATCTTGAATCTAATTCAATATTTTCAGAGATGTCTTCAGGAATGGCAGGTTCTTCAAGTTGTAAAGTCTTAAACGATGGCCAATACATTTCATCACTTTATCGTCCACCAGTAAAAATAGAATTTAGTGATCAGGTAGAAGTTTCAGGATTTCAAAATCAATTAGATCAAATTGAAAGTAATCCATTAAAAATAATTCCCCAGAGGAACATATCTGATTGTGGCAGTTCAGGTCAAATTGGAAGGAACAAAGATGGTTTACCATTTATTGTTTCGAATATGATTGATAATGGATGTCAAGGATTACGTAGAGATGTTCCCGAGGAAATACGCCAGTCCGATAATATAATCTGGAGAAGCTGTTTAAAAAAAGATTGGCAAAAAAAAGTTTTTGAAAAATATGATCCTAGCATTAGAGCATTTCGATATCAAGGAAAGTTAGAGGATAAGGAAATTATTCATTATGAATTTATGCCAAAGGATAAGCTTGATTTTTTTAAGTGCTCAATTGATGAAGATGGTGGCCTAGAGTTGTTTAAAATAAATAATAATCAATGGGAATCAGTAGTTTCTAAAGTAATTTCTGATACGGATTTTCTAAAAATTAAAAATAATATCGAAAGTTTAAAGCAGTCCAAAGACTATATTAGTATTGAAGTTAAAAAAGTGACTCCCAGTTTAGTTGAAGAATTAAGAGATTCATTAATTTTAAAGATGCTCTTAAAGAGTCCTGTTGATAATTCAGAATCAGAATTTGTTGGGGTGTTTGATGGTTTTGTTGGGAATATATTGGAAAATTATAATGTTTCTGTTCGATCCACTTCAAATGATCCGATGAATTGTTTGATACAGAAAAATAAAAATTTGATACAGATGAGTATAAATCAAAATTGCAATTCGAGAAATGTTCTGACTAAAACTGAATCTCTCATTGAAGAATTAAAACAAATTTGCCAATAATATTGTTCAAATAATGCAAATATTTTTAAGCTCCTTGTTGGCTTTTTCTTCCTCGGAAATGACCAAATTTATTAATTTCTTCATAATGCTCAACTGCTTTTCGCACCCCAAGTTCAGTCCAATTTCTAATTTGGTGCGGAGCCTTTTTATGGATAGCTTGGAATTTTGCCAATGAAATTTTTTGATGTTCGATATTCTCAGAGTGCTGCAGAGGCATATAAAAAAATATTTTTTCAGGCAGAGTTAAACTTTCTTCAAAGGATGATTCTAAATATTTTAACACAAGATTTTGTGCTTGAATGTCGTATTGATAGGCTTTTTTAGAATTTCGGAAGGAGTTGCGAGGTATTTGATCGAATAACAGAATAAGCCCCAGAAGTGATGTGGGTGAAGTTGGAGTAAAATTTAAAATATTAGGTATGTTTAATGTGTTAGAGAATTGATTAATACAATCTTCATCAAATTGATTATCTTTTCCATAGAACCACCGGACTATTTGATGATCATAATAGGCAAGTGAAATTTCAATTTTTTCAAACCAAAAACTATGGAGCCTCTGAAGTTGATCTTCTAACATAATATCTTTTTAATAATATGAAATGGATCTTGATATTTAGGAAGATTAAGGACCTGATATTTAGTTGCCTCGTTTAAAAGATTAGAAATTTTTGAAGTGAGATTTTCTTTTGAAATTTCTCTGGGATATATTACTTCGCCAAGATTTAATTCTAAAATTCTTTGGGCATTAAAAAGTTGATCTTTTGATTGTGGTAATACAAGCATGGGGACTTTAGTTTGTATTGATTCATGGATAGAATTAATACCACCGTGAGTTATAAATAGATCGACCATTTTAAGTAATGTTAACTGTGGAAGATGAGAAAAAGCAAAGATGTTACTGGGTATATCTTGAAAATAAGGATGATGAATGAGATTTCCCACGGAAACAATAATTTGCAATTTAGGAAAAGAAGATAATGTTTCAATAATTAATTTATAGAGATCGATAAGGTTAGGGTCTTCATCTGGAAGTATGGTGCCAAAACAAATTAATATTGTTTTTCCAGAAAAATTTTGAAATTTTTTAAGGGGAAAATTATTAATGGGTTCAATTCGCGAAATGTTATGACCTATAAAATGAAATTTTTTTGAATTTGCTAAGTGCTCATCTTCGTCCTCTAAAAGTGGAGGATTAAAAGTACTGGAGCTAAAAACCAGATTGTGTTCATGGTAGGCTCCTAAAGTATCGTGAAAATCTAATGTGATATGATATTTTTTTTGAATTTCATCAATTGCCCTTTGAGTTTTGTCATCGATAACAACTCCTTGAGATTGAAACATTTTTTGTTTTTGATTTTTAGTTAAGGCGAAAATGGCCGATAAACAAAAACTGGGAATTTTTGTCATTTTTGCAAGGGCCAGTCCCCATGGGGCCATGGAATCATAAAGGAGAAAATCAGGTTTTTCAGTTTTAATTTCATTAAGTAGAAAAGGTAATAATCCAAGTGTTGCTGGAATTGTTTGAAGGACAAAATTTTTTCCAGGATTATAATCAGCTGCTTTGTAATCATCTCTTCCATAATTTCTAAAAATGGCGCCGTGGTCAGACAGTAGTTTATTTCTTTCAGGAGAAGAGTGATAGATAACCTCAATACCACTTGTACTTAGATCTTTGATCAGTTTTAAACTTGGTGATATATGCCCAATGCCAAAGATATTATAAAAAATAGATTTTTTTAAATTCATAAACTTGAGTAAAGCTATAAAATATCAATAAGACAATTTGCCTAAATGTAATTACATTTATAGGTAAAAGCCTATGGTATAATTATTCTTTATAGGATTTTTTTAACATCTCAAATATAAATTTTCCCTCTTGAGATTTTAACATTTCGGGGAAACAAACAAGGGCCAATTTATCCTTGTAATTAGGTGCCCCTGGTACAATTTTAAATGAAAAACCCTGAGCTTTTACTACCTGACCTGGAAGAATTCCCATACCGGCCCCGGATTCCACTAAATGAGAAATTAATTCCAGATTTGGAACTTCAATTTTATTTTGTGGAGCGTCCCTCCATCTAGTTAAAATGCTCGATGATTGAATCATTTCAGGGTTAAAGATGATCTGATTATCATAGCGATTTTTTGATTCCCAAACGGAAACGAGATCGCCGCCAATGATTCTAGTGACTAGCCCAGCTATGGGGAGAGGATTCATGAGGATTCCAAAATCAATTTCACCAGTTGCCACGCGTTTATTTATTTCGTTAGATGTTCCATTGATAATTTCACACTTAATGTTAGGGAATTGTTTGTGCATGAGTTTAAAAAAATCTCCTAAAATAAATATTCCAACTGAAGGATGACAGCCAATTTTAAAATGAATTTTAGTGGGTGCTCCTTTCATTTGATAAAGGTATTTTAAGGCCTCCTCTGCCTTAGGATAAATCATTTTTCCTTGGGGGGTTAATTTAATTCCATTTCTACTTCTGATAAAGAGTGGCATGCCAAGTTCCATTTCAAGTTTTTTTATTCCAATAGAAAGTGAGGGTTGCGCCATGTCCAATTTTTCGGAAGCTTCGGAAAGTGTTTTAGATTTTGCAACCGTTAAAAAGTTTTCTAGATCTTTAAAAGTAATACTCATGTCATACCTCAACTTTGATTAAGATTTTATTATATAGGCATATATATATGTTAAGTATATTTAACATAGCATTATATTATGATCAATCTTTTACTAATTTTCAGGAGATCAAATGTACTCTGGAGGATAAAATCTATGGAAAACTATAATGATTCAGTTAAAAATGAATCAATCTATCATATTCCACTATCGAAACAGTTCTCAAAAGATGTTGTTTTTTATAGAAAAAAAGAAAATATTGCTAATTTATTATTTCAAAAACTTATTTTTTATTCATTTCAAGATGAGGCAAACCAATTGTTAGAAAAAGACTATGTTAAAATTCCAATCTATAATAAGATGCTTGAAGCAGTTGTTTTAAAAAGAAAAATTCATTTTATTTTGCCTGCCTTTCCTGCAAAGAGTCCTAATCCATTTAAAACCAATGGCCATCTTCCCGATATGGGGGAGGTTCTTGCCCTTAAAGCATTACAAAAGTTAATGAATGAAATGTCTGATCTTCATCATCCAGGAGTGGAATTATTAATTTGTAGTGATGGACGTGCTTTTAGTGATGTGGTTGGAGTAAGCGATGCACGAGTAGATGATTATTTAAAGGGTCTAAAAAATATTATTCATGAATTTGAATTAAAGAAAATATCAGTCATGAGCATGGATGATCTTTATCCTGAAGTTGAGGGTGAAGAATTGAGACAAAGGTTATTGAGGCTTTATGCTAAGTCCATCGAAGAAGTGAGAATGGATGTTTTAAGTAATGTTAGACAGCAAAAAATATTTAATGGAATGCATCGTTTTATATTAGAAGATCGTTATCAATTAATGAACGGAATTTCTAAAAATCAGGTATCCAAGGAATCTAAAAGATTAACTTATGAATTAATTAGAAGATCTGATGCCTGGTCATCTTTAATTTCTAGTTGTTATAAAGATTCGCTACGACTATCCATTCATCCTCATTCTCTTCAAAGTGAGAAATTTGGAATTAAACTTGTTTCTAGTTCGCAAAAATGGGGAACTCCCTGGCACAATGCAACGCTTTTTGACGGAGTTTCCTTTCAACTTGTTCACTACGGTGAAATTCTTAAACTTAAGGCCAAGACCTGTTATTACAAGGATCAGTATGTATACTACAAAGTTTAATGGGCTTAGCATTTTTCAAGGTAAAGATTTTACTAAAGATCAATTATTAGAATATGCATTAAGTTTTAGTAATGAAAAATCAAATGATCTGAAGGATAAAATTCTCCATTGGGATTTTGGTCCTATTATGGAAATGAAATATGATATTAACGCTCAAAATTATCTTTTTTCTGATGAATTAGTTCCCTTTCATTGGGATGGAGCTTTTCACCGAGTTCCTCGATTATTACTTTTTTATTGTTTAGAAACTGAGGGAAAGGGCGGAGAGACTCTTTTTACTAATACGGAACTTCTCTGGAAAAGTTTGACATTAGAAGAACAAAACCTTTGTTTGAAAATCCAGCTGACCTATCAAACTGAAAAAAAAGCCCATTATGGTGGAGAAATTTGTCTACCTTTAGTGCAAAAACATCCATTGACCGGGAATATTATTTTGAGAATGGCCGAAGAAGTCAGGACTAAATTAAATCCCGTAACAATGTTGGCTCAAGCAGAGGGTGAAAATAGTGATAAAGTTGATACTCTAATTAAAAAGATATTGAGTAAACTTTATAGTGAAGAATTTTTAATCACTCATTCATGGAATGCAGGTGATTTAATCCTGGTTGATAATTATACTTTTTTGCATGGTCGAAATAAACTTGGCAATAATAGATCACGTAAATTTTATCGAATTCAGATTTTATAATATATGAAAGGATAATGAAGATGAAACCTAATACAAATATTATGACAAATAATATTACAAACAATGATTTTTCTTTTTTAGAATTTAAAAAAATGGCTTCAACAGTTGATTTTCCCAATGAGTTTGCAAAATATATATCTTCTTTTGGTGAAAGATATTTTTGGCAGAAAGGAAATTTTCATGTTTTTACAAAAGCTAAGGAGGCAAAAACCATTTTAACAAGTAGTGATTTTAGCGCTGATAGGGGATCATTTTTTATCTCAAGAATGCCAGATATGGATTTGAATTTGATTGTTGATTTTTTTGGAATAGTAAAAAAAATGATGGTGATGAGCGACGATCAGGATCATTTACAAAAAAGGAAGTTGGCTTCCCTTGGATTTGAGGATCATATTTTAGAGCGTTTCACTATTATGATAAGGGCCACTGTTAAAAATATACTTAAGATTTGCAAAGACAAGACTAATGGTAATGCTCAACTTGAATTTGTGGAAAGTGTAGCAAAAATTTTGCCATCAACAGTCCTCGCAGACCTATTTAGTATTCCTGAAGTCGATCGAGAAAATTTTTATGAGTGGTCTAATACTATGACAGGATTTTTTGGTGGTGCTTCCACCTATTTTAATGCTGATGGTATTAAAGTAAATCAGGCTGCAAAATCTCTAAAGAGTTTTTTTGAAAAACTTATTAAGGAGAGACGTGGAAAAAATGGGCATGACTACATCTCTATTCTTTTGGAATCACAAAATGATTTTCAATTTGATGATGAAAATTTAATTGCACAACTCATTATGATGCTTGTGGCTGGACAAGTGACCACTACTGATCAAATTAATAACTGTCTCTATCAATTTGCAACCAATTTAGATTTGCAGATCGAACTAAAAAAACACCCTGAATTGATCCCGAGTGCTATTGAAGAATGTAAAAGGTTTGACCCTGCTGTAAGTTTTCTATTTAGAGTAGCTAGAAATGATTGTGAAATTGAAGGACATGTTATTAAAAATGGTGATGTGATTTTTATATCAAATCATTGTATTAACCGAGATTTGCCTGATACCGAGGATCCCAATTCCTTAAATATTCATAGAAAATCAGTGGCCAATCATTTTGCCTACGGACATGGCCCACACTATTGCTTAGGTGCTAAGTTGGGACGACTAGAGATGAAAATTTTATTTGAAGAACTCATAAGAGATTTTCCACTTTTTACTTTAGACGATAAAAGGGACTCTATTCGCGATCATTATTCACTTTCATTTTCAGGATTTAAAAAGATATATTTAAATATATTATGAATTATGAATTATGAATTATGAATTATGAATTATGAATTATGATGATTTCAGTGGAAGATATATTTGTTACTATTTTACATGGGGAAATTTTTACAAGATCTTGGAGGCATAAGGATGTGCAAAAGCTGGCCCCAGTAATTCTCTTTCACGATTCATTAGGCTGTGTTGATATGTGGAAGGATTTTCCCTTAAAAATGGCAGATACTTTAAAAAGAGATGTGATTGCCTTTGATCGATTAGGACATGGAAAATCGCGTGGGTTGCCACTTCATTTAGATCAACATTTTATTTCATTAGATGCAAAGACTTATACAGATATTTTACTAAAATATTTTAACTTAAATTCAGTTGTATTAATGGGACATAGTGTTGGGGGGGGGATGGCCCTATCTGCTGCAGCTCAATTTGCTAGTAAAATTTCTAGGAAGGTAGAAAAAACTATATCTCTTGCAGCTCAAACATTTGTTGAAGATAAAACTCTTGAAGGTATTCGAGTTACTAGTCAAAAAATGTTAATTGAAAATAAAGTGGAAAAATTAAAAAAATTTCATGGTGAAAAAGCTGAAAACATTTTTCATTTTTGGGTAAACAAATGGAACTCTAAGGAGTTTAAAAATTGGAATCTAAAAGAAGTCATTTCTAATATTAGTTGTCCTGTTCTTGCCATTCATGGTGGGCAAGATGAGTATGGTTCGAGGGCCCATCCAGAATTAATTAAAAATGGACTCCCTGAAGGACAAAGACAGATATTTTTTATGGATGATTGTGGTCATTTTCCACATTTTGAAAAACCTGTTGAGGTATTGAAAGCGATTAAGGAATTTCTTGCGATTACCTAATTGGTATTAGTCGGTTTATAAATAGAATTGATAGGAAAAATTCCTTTTCAATTAAAATCAACTTTGGATTATTAACTAAAAATTAAACATCTCTAATATAAAATCATCAAAATCACTTTTATATTAGTTTGGAAGTAGTAGCATGGATAATCCCAATTAAGGGAATAATGTATTTTAAGGAAAAATCTATGAAGAAATTAATCTTAGTCCTTTCACTTTTTGCAACTTTTGCTTTTGCTCAAACAACTGAAACAGCTGCTCCTGTAGCACCTGTTGCCGATGCTCCTAAAACAGAAGCTCCAACTGCTCCGGCTGCTGATGTAGATGCTGCTGCAAAACATCAACATGGGGATCACCATAAAGGAGGTAAAAAGAATTTAAGAAATGAAGCTAAAGAGGCTTGCCTTGTAGAAAATAAAGAACTTAAAGGTAAAGAATTAAAAAAATGCGTTAAAGGCAAAATGAAATCAAAAAAATAATAATATAAAGTTTAATTTAATATAACCCACTATTAAAATGAATTTTTTGATAGTGGTTTAATATTTGTTTATTTTGCTATTTTCCAATCTTAAAAAAATCACATTAAAACATTTTCAAAATATGTAGTTACGGAATTAACATATCTTTTTTGTCAGATTTTCTTCTAAATATGTTTATTGTCTTATTAAATTTCATCCATTCTAATTAAGTAGTATTCCTCAGTTACATTTTTCCATTAGGGTTTTAAAGTGAAGCGAAATCATGTTATACTTATTTTTTTATTTTTAACTTTATTTACAGTCCATACTTATGCTTCAGTTATAGAATTTTTACCTATATTAGAAAAACAATGTGAACCCAAAGAAACAATTTTAACAAAAAAAATTCTTATTGAGTTAGTAGTAATAAATAAGAAAAAACATGTAAAAGAGAAAAAATGTTCAAATTCTTTAAAAATTTTTTTTAGTAAATGCACCAAGTCCATTGATTGTGAAAAACTTGTTGTTGAATTTCATGAATTTATAAAGAAACAATCTGGTACTGTCATAGGAGAATAGAACAAATGGAGAAAAAGTTTATGATGAATAGGCATTTTGAATTTTTTTTTATAACTTTTTTTGCATTTATGATGTCAGTGAAGGCCGAGGAAATTTCCACGGAAGAAAGATTAGAAAAACTAGAGAATGAAATTTTAGAATTAAAACTTATTCATGAAAATCAATCTATGCTTTCTATTTCAGGAGATTTTTCCACACTTTACCAAAATACAAACTATACGAAGCCTAGCGCGAATTTATCAAATGAAAACTATGATTTAATTCTTAGCGAACTACAATTGAATGTTGATAAAACAGATAATGAAAAAATCAAGTTTTATAGCACCTTTAATGCAAGTTATATTTGGAATAGTACACTACAAAGTCCTAGTGTTATTTTAGATAATGGTCAGTCAAATTTACGCGGAAGTTATCTTTATTTAGATAAGATTTATTTTGATTATTTTTTTCCCAATAAATCCTATTCATTTTCTCTCGGGCGTTTACCCACTCAATTTGGTCCTCCTCAACACTTTGCAACAAATTCCGAGAGACAGGGAACATATCCAATTTTACTTTATAGCTTACCCATTGATGGAATTGCCTTTACTGCAAATATTGGAAATTTATTTAATTTAAATCAACGCTATATTGGGCGCATTGTTTACTCACCTAGCTACAATAGGGATGTGGTAAATGGTCCAAATGCAACGGGAAGAAATAATGGAATGAATTCACTGGAAACAATAAATGGTAATACTTTGCATGTAAATTTTGAAACGTCTGGTGTCAATAAATTAGGAAAATATAATGTTATTTTACAGGGATATGATGCTCTTTTTGGAAGAGCTAAATCCTTACAAGGTGTAAGAGGTGTTTTAGAAAGTGGTCTTCCAACAGGTTCAATAGATAACAATGTGTATGAAATTGGTTCAAATGATAAATATCTTGCAAGAATGCAGGCAGTAATTTTATATGGAGATGTGGAGTCTCTTTTTAAAACTCCCTTTGATTTATATGCCTCATTTAAGAAGACAGATTATCGCAAATTAGGAAATTTAGATGCAATAACTACGCAGGATAATAGTGGAGGTGCACTTGGCCCAGTGGGGACAGTTACTGATATTGGTGGTTTTATTTATAGTGACGACAAGTTAAGTGGTGATTCTTATTTCTTAGGTACTCGTTATGGCCTATCAGATAGTTTGAATATTGGTGTTGAATATATTAATCAGACCTATGGAAACGCATCAACCACTTTGCGTTCAGAAAGGTATCTAGATTTTTATAATGTGATTGGAAAGGCTTACCATCTTTATATTAATTATCTTGTTGATACAGATTTTTCCATGGCGCTAGGTTACATCAACAGTCATGTTGATAGTGATTTTGCAGGATTTAGTTTTGTTAAAGATGATAAAGCTAAAATTTCTCAGGTTTATTCACAAATTAGGGTAAGATTTTAATGTTTAAAAATAGTCTTTTCAATTTTACATTTAAAATTGTTTCTGGGTTTTTTTTTGGATTAATTTTTCCAGTTGTTTTTATTTTGCTTGATTTAAATCAACTAGATGAACAGGTTGGATGGGACCAGGTTTGGTTTGTCATTTATTCACAAAATATTTATTTTTTTTCGATTATAATTTTTCCCTTAATTTTTACCATTTTTAATTTTTTATTTTATAGTGTAATTGAGGGAAATAAAAAATTACAAATTGCTAATGTAAAAATCATCGAAGAACAAAAGAAAAATCAGTTAAATGAAAAATTAGCCTCAATAGGAGTTTTGGCTGCTGGGATTGCTCATGAAATAAATAATCCCATGGCCATCATTAAGGGCAATTTTGAGTTGTTAAAAAAGTATTTTGTAAAACTGAGTATTATTCATGATATTGAAATTGAGAAAAGAGTAAACATTATTGAATTAACTATTGATAGAATTACTAAAATTGTCTCTGGATTAAAAATATTATCTCGCACGGAGCAGGTTGACGATGATAAAGAGATTATTAATACTCATCAGGAAATATTGCAAACTTTTGGTAATGATGGTGAATTAGTCAATTTAGATGGAATTAAAATTCATTATAAATTAAATAGTAAAAATCCATTTGTTATTGGATCAACTTATAAGTTTCAACAGATCATTACTAATTTTATTTCAAACTCTAAAGATGCAATTTTTGTAATGAATAGAAAGGGTGTTATTGAAATAGAATCACTAGATGATAATGAATTCCTTATTTTAGTATTTTCTGATAATGGTTGTGGTATTAGTAAGGAAAATTTAAAAAAAATTTTTGACGCCTTTTTTACAACAAAACCCGTAGGGAAAGGAGTTGGCTTAGGATTAAGCATTTGTCATTCACTTATTAAAGACATGGATGGTAAACTGGAAGTTCATTCGGAAGTTAATAATGGTTCAACTTTTAAATTGAAATTTCCTAGTACAAAATCATCTTCAGTATGAATATTATAAAACAAATCAGAAGAGATTTTAGTCTATCTGCTTTCGCTGCAGGATTTATAGTTGTCCTTGTTGGTATAACAAGTTCGGCCTTATTAGTTTTTTTATCAGCAAAATCATTCGGAGTTGATTCTATAGGAGCCAGTTCATGGCTGGGGTCACTCTGTTTTTCCATGGGACTTTTAAGTATTGTTTTATCTTTAAAATTTAAAACTCCTATTCTTATTGCCTGGTCAACACCTGCTGCTGCAATTTTGGCCGCCGGAGTAGGACAAACTACTTTGGCGGAGGGAATTGGAGCATTTTTATTTTCTGCCACTTTAATTTTTTTAAGTGGTATAACAGGTTTTTTTGAAAAAATGATGGATAAAATTCCCTTGTCACTTGCTTCTGCATTACTGGCAGGGGTTCTCATTCATTTTTGTATTGATGCATTTAGTGCATTTAAAGTGCAACCGCTTTTAATTGGAATTATGGTTTGTAGTTATGTGATTGCAAAAAGATTTTTTTCTAGATATGCCATGCTTGCAGTTTTATTATCTGGATTAATTATCTCATTTTTTACAAATTTATTACATTTTGAAACAGTGCAATTAAGTTTAACAAAATTGCATTACGTTTCTCCAATCTTTTCTTTGCATGCCATGTTGGGACTAGGGCTCCCTATTTTTATTGTCACAATGACTGCACAAAACATTCCAGGATTTACTATTTTTAAATCAAATGGTTATAAAACTTCAATTTCTCCGATTTTAATTGCAACGGGTATTGGTAATTTTCTTATTGCTCCCTTTGGTGGATTTACTTTAAATCTTGCAGCAATAACAGCTGCCATTGGCATGGGCCCTGAGGCTCAAGAAAACCCTAATAAGAGGTATATTGTTGGTCTTGTGGCAGGAACTCTCTATTTAATTCTTGGCATATTCGCAGGGACTGTCACTTCACTTTTTGAAGCCTTCCCAAAGGAATTAATTTCTGGACTTGTGGGGATTGCATTACTTTCAACAACGGCGAATTGTTTATATCACGCAGTTTTTCATCATCATGAAAGAGAGGCAGCATTTTTAACTTTTGTCATAACTGCTTCTGGAATTTCACTTTTTGGTATTGCTTCTCCCTTTTGGGGAATTTTAGTTGGAAGTGCTTTAATGTTTCTTTTTTCAAAAAAATCTTTTTTTAGTAAAATTAATTAAATTTTAATTATTCAATTAATTAATTAATTATTTATTTAAGACAAGGTTTCTAACAGATTTATTACCAAACCAGAATGTATCAACACTGCATTTTTCTGATTCATTTTTGTATTCTTGAATTTGCATTAATTTTTTTCTAAATGATTGCATTTGATACCAGGGTATCCGAGGAAAAAGATGATGTTCTAGGTGTAGACCAGAATTAATAGGATAGAGGAAAAAATTTACAAAAAATGAATAACGATGAGTCAGTGTTTTATCCTGTTCAAGTTCTGCGTTTATTCCAGTGTGTTCTCCTATTCCATGCCAACGAACAAAGGTGGCAGTAAAAATAAAATAGGTAATAAACCAAAGGAGAATGGCCTCTAGGAAGTTGTTAAAATATAGGGAGGGTAAAAATAAAAGGATCAGTCCAAAAATTCCACATGACAAATCAGAAAAATTTGTGGACCTAACTTTTTTCTCTTTAATATTTCTTACTACAACAAGAGTAAGCTTTAGCATTGTTTTGAGACTTGTTGTTAGGGTGATATCGCCTAGAATTGTTTTAAAAACTTTGTTTTTTAAATGACCATAGCCAATTGGGACATGGTTATAAATTTCTACCTCGGGGTCATTTTGAGGATCGCCTGAATACTGGTGATGGGTTAAATGAATATATTGATAATCTTTTAAATTCATAAAAAATGGAAAAGCGCAAAAAGTTTGTCCAAAAAAATAATTCCATTTTCGGTCTCTATGTAACAGTCCATGGGCTCCTTCATGCATTAAAATAATTAAATGATGTTGTAAACCACTAAGAATGAATGCTGAAATAATGATTATATATAGATGATGATTAACTGAGATAAGATAAAAAATGGCCCAAATTGTAAAAAAAATTCCTGCAAGGATAAAGTAAGTTGGGAAATTTTTAATTTCGCTGTGTTCTTTAATAACTGCACGATCAATAATTTTAACGAGGTCATATTTTTTATTTTTTGACATTATTTAGTTTCCCCAGATCAATTCTTCTAAATTTTTTTCAATCTCGGTTGGATAGGGCATGCTTAATACTTCATGGTCACTATTTTTTAATTCCTTAAACCATCCCCACCGAATTAATGTTGAAAGTGCATTTTCTGAGCCCGTTAATTCTTTGATTTTAATACATTGTAAAGTACTAATGGGTTTTTGCAAAATACCCCTGGATACTTTTCTTCCAGTTAAGGGGATTCTCCAATCATTTAGAAGAGTGAAGTTGTCTGGATAGACTACGGGATAAAGTTGAACATCTAATCCCTTTGATAATACTTCGTAAGTTGCCCGTGCAAAAGTGGGCATAATAGGTCTCATTTCAAATAAGCCAACCCCAGTGATACCTTCAACTGCTAAAAAAAATTTGTTCAATTGCTTTTTTCTAATGAGTTCAATAGTTTTTGAATTTGAATCTCCATGACCTATTGCCACAAAATGCTTGCAAGCAATAAGTCTTCTTAACAGATAGGGTGGAAAAAAAATATCCACATCTCCGATAGAACTAATGCCTTTTAGGTGCTTGCTAAATTCCTGTTGCGCTGAAGTATCTAAAAATGAATTAGCATGATTCATGGCAAATAGATGGATGGTTTTACCATCATGGTTTGTATTTTTGAGATTTTCTAATCCATCCCATGCAACCTCTATCTTATGAATTTTGACAAGACGAGTTTGAATGTTTGCGAGTGCCTCAATGAGTGGGGCTCGATCTGGCGTAGTTTCCTTGTTTCGAAAAAAGGCATTCCATAAAAGGACAATATATCGATCTAATAGTTGAATAAATTGTGGAATAGTATCAATAAAAGGCTGAAGGTCTCCATTTCCAAAGGATCGATTAGGATTTTCTCCTTTGAGGATTTTTATTTCTCGGGCAAATTTTCCGTAGAGTGGTAAAATTTTTATCGCGACCTCTAACCTCTTTGTATCTTGTTCTGTTTTAAAAAAATGTTTTCTTTTATTATATTCTAGGTAGTTTTGGTCAAATAAGGTTTTGAGATTTTTAATTTTTTTTTGAGATTTTAAATTTGAATTTTGTAATAATGAAAATTCAGTTTCAATTCTCTTTTGTGATTTTTGAAAAAAAAAATCAATTTTTTCCATATTAAAATCATCATATTGTCCAAAAAATAAATCCATTTTTTCAAGATATGATTTAACTTTTTCTGGGTTTAGTGATTTCTCAATTTGATTCCAAATTACTTCAAAGGAGGGAATTTCCCCATTTAAATCTTGAAAGGATATGGCCAGTTTTTTTTGTTTTTCATCAAGTAAGGATAGTTCAGTCATAAAAGCCAGTTTATAAATGGATTTATAAAAAATTTCATTCTACTGGGATCTCTTTTTTAGAGGTCGTAGAAAATAAATAATCAAAAAAAGGAGTAACAACTCCATAAGATCCATAGGTTCCATCTTTATTAATATAGCAGTGATGTGCCCTATGATTGAGCATGGCAGGACGGATAATTTTTTGATAAAACATATTTTTTTGTTCAGGTAAGTGCATTAAAAGATGCATAGTTTCATAGAGAATCAGATAGGTAAGAAAAGCACTAAATACAGTAATTATATATAAACTTTTTCCAAACAAGAAGAGGCCAAGAATAATCGAAGTGGGTAAAGCCCCTGCAATTGTAAATAGAGTTATTGCTTTGATTCCGATGAGTATGGTTGATACATGATTTTTGGGTGAGAGTTCGTAATCAGATGTAGTACTTAGAGTGTGATGTCTCATATGTTCTTTCATAATAGGGCGAACTAATTTGCCTTTACCATGAAGAATAAATCGATGAATGGAGTATTCTACTAGGTGGAAAATGATAATTGTTGAAAAGTAAATTCTTCTTGCCTCACTGTCATTAATCCAAAAAGAACCAGTGACTAATAAGCTTAAAATAAGAAGAGATGCATTTCTAATGATAAAAAATTTTGTATTCATCATACTATTCTCTTATATAATAAAAAAGACATAAATAAACCAATGAGATATTGAATATAAATTACAGGGTTATCACATAATGGTTAAAAGATTAGTCATTTATTTAAATGAAATGTTTCCACTTTCTAATATTATTGGAACATTTCTTTATGCTTTTATCGTCTATTCCTCTTTGAATTTGATGGAAGGACAGTTAATTCAGTTTGATATTAGGTATCTAGTTGGGGCGACAAGTCTCCTCTGTTTTATTTTACTTATACGGGTGATGGATGAATTTAAAGATTATCCCGATGATTTAAAGAATTATCCCAATAGGCCACTTCCTAGCGGACGTGTTTTTAGAAAAGATTTACTCATACTGGGAACGTTTTGTTTTTCATTAGGGATTATTCTTAATCTTTTTAATCAAGTGATGTTCATTGCTGCATTGTTTTGTCTTGGCTATTCGCTTCTAATGTTGAAATGGTTTTTTATTGAAAAGAAGATGCGTAAAAGTTTGTTTCTTGCACTCATTTCACATCATCCTATCGTTTATTTTTATCTCTTTTACCTTGCTGTAGTTTACTTTCAGGTAAAAGGAGAATTTCATTTTTTCCCCCTATTAGTTTTAATTCCTATTGGATGTACCTCTACTAACTGGGAAATTTCTAGAAAAATTCGCTCTCCCTGGGAGGAAACTGATTATGTCACTTATTCTCAAATTTGGACGCCAAGAAAGGCGATTGCTGTTGCTCTTTTTCATCAACTTTTAACCTATGTTGGATTGGTTTTTTTTCTAGTTCAAACACAATCTCCTCAATGGTTTATTTTTATAACTTTATTATGTATTCCATTTCTTGTGGCTCCATATTTTATTTTTCTAAAAGAATTTAAGCACCAAAAGCATTTTAAAAAATACGCTGAAAATGTGACGGCATTTCTCATTGTAAATTTATTTTGTTATACTATTCTAAAATATTTTTCTCAAACATAGCATATTCAGCAATCGTTATTTGATTTTTAGGATTAAATGATTTATTTGCAAGAGAATCACTGGCCGTGTAGCAGACAAATACTTCTTTTACTCGGAATAAAAAAATGTAAAATCCTAAATGTTTTGAAACGAGAGATTGAATACCCTTAATTTCATTTCCATCTGAATCTGTAGATTTTCCCACATAGGTAATGAGTAGTCTTTTTTGATTGAAAATAAGTTTTAGTAAAAGAATTAGTTTTGACCAGGGCTTTTTAGAAGAATTACTGTTTTGATATTCTAGAAGTATAGGAAGTGGATCAAAATAATTAATACAAAAACCAACTACATTTTTATTGTACTCAATGGTATAGGAGAAAAAAGGATTTACTAATAATTTAAACCTTGAATAGAGCAGAATAAACGTTTTTTCATCGATGGGGTTAAAATCACTCATAAAGGCATAGGTATTATTAAAGAGTTGGAAAATATCTTTAATAGTTCTGTTAAAGCGCCAAGGGAAAAGATATTTAATTTTTAATTTATTAAACCGTATGTCTTTTTTTTTTGTTTTATTGCGTATTTCAGAAAAATTATTCCTTGTTTTTGCAATATTTACAGAGGATGAAAACCACTTTTTATATTCATTAAATCCCCATTTATTAAGAATATATAATGAATGTTTTGTAGTGTTTGGTTCGCCATAAAATGGAAGATCTCCCCATAGTTTTGCTCTGTAACTAAAAAAGAAATGCCCCTGCATTGGCCCACGGATTTTAGTTCGATGCTCTGTTTTGCAAATTCTTTCAATAAAATCATAAATTTCATTTGTCATTAAAGTTTCATGGCAATCAAAATATCCAAAGTAGAGGAGGTTAGCTAAATGAGGGAATTTCTCTGGTGGATAAAGATAAAGAATAATTCTACTTACAATTTTATGATCATTTTTTAAGAGAGCTGCTTTAAATGTAATTTTATTTTCTACAAAGTAGGGACTCAACAGTTCATTTTTTAATTGGATTGGATCTTCTTCAAGATAAGATTTGTCAAATCTATGAAGGGAGTTTTTAAATGAAGAAAAATTTTTAAAAAATAATTCATCCCAATGTTCTCGAATTTCTAATATCATATTAAAGTGTCTAAAGTTCTAATAAAGCAGTATATTATATTGTTTAATATGAATATTATACAATGTTCTTTTAAAGAGGTATATGAGCAATCTTTCGCTAAAAAATAATCCCATTTCAAATTTTCTGGCCTATAGAAAATCCCCACTACATTTTTTACATTCCAAAATTAATTCTTTTGGTAAAATTGCAGTTTTAAATATCTTGGGAAAAAAAGTTTTTCTTATTTCTAATCCCGTGGATGTTGAATATGTTCTTGCTAAAAACGCTAAAAATTATATTAAAGGGAGAACTACTCAAAAACTCTCGAAAATCATTGGAAATGGCCTTATTACAAGTGAGGGGGAATTATGGAAAAATCAAAATAGATTGATTCGAAGAAGTTTTTCGATCCCCAATGTGGAAGTTTTAGGATCAACTTTTTTAAGGCACTTAGACCAATTATTACATGATTGGGAAAAAAAAGAATCCATCGACATAATTGAAGAGATGTATCGTCTTACTTTAAGTATTATTTTAGATACATTATTTAAACAAAATATTTTTTTAAAGAAGGACTCCCTTTTTCATGATGTGGATTTTTTACTTAACTATATGATCAAATTAATTAGATCTCCTAATCCATTAAAAAGTTTTTTACCAACTAGAGAAAATAGAAAATTTAAAGAAATAATGAAAAAATGGAATCAATTAATTGATTCTATGATTGAAAGTGAAATTAAAAATTCCAGTGAAAATGGTGAAACTAGTTTATTATCCATTTTATTAAATCAGGAAAATTTAAAAGAAATGTCTAGAGAGCTAATCCGAGATGAAATCATGACACTACTTTTTGCTGGTCATGAAACTATGACAAATTCTTTGGCTTGGACTTTTATTTTGCTAACAAAAAATCCATGTTATTTTTTGCCACTCAGAACCCAAGCCCAGCAATTTTTTATGGAAAGTCAGTTTAAAGAATTACAAAAGGATAGTTTTGCTAAATGTGTGTTAAGCGAAGGGATGCGACTTTATCCTCCGGTTTGGTCCACCATGAGAGAATCTATTGGTTCAGATGTAATCGACAATGTTTCTATTCCAAAAAAATCAATTGTCGTTCTCGGTATTTATTATACTCACCGACTTGAAGAATTTTGGGATAGGGCCACTGATTTTTACCCAGAACGTTTTGGCCATGAACCTAATCCCAATGCGAACATTTCCGGAATTAAATATTATCCTTTTGGACATGGCCCCAGGGCTTGCATCGGAAATCACATGGCCTATTTAGAAGGGCAGTTAACTCTTTTAAAAATATGTGAAAAGTATGAATTTATGTTTGACTCGCCCTATGAGGAGCAGCAGTTTGATCCTGGCCTTACTTTAAGGCCATTGAATAATAGAAGATTAAAATTAATAAAAATAAAAATTTAAAATTTAAAATTTATTGAAGAATGAAAATCAATGAATTTATTAATAAATTGTAATGTTTATCATCTGAAATGAATTAAGTTTTATTAAAGAGTTGGTGCTGTATGAGAATTTTTAGTTTTTCTTTAGTGAGTTGAATGGGCAAGGATCTTCTTTTTTTGATAGTTTGGATTATTGTGGAAATAGTGGGAATTTATTGCGCACAGATTTAAATATTATTGAATTGTTTTATTATAATATTTCAATGGTTCCACTGTTTCCATTAAGTCTTATTTTTTGACCTGATTGTAAGATTTTTGTAGCATTTTTTGCGCCTACTACAGTGGGTATAGAGAGTTCCCTGCCTATAATAGCAGTATGACTTAAAAGACTTCCTTTTTCGCTAATTAAGCCACGACATTTTGACATAATAAAAACCCAAGCTGGATCAGTATTTTTTGTTACTAGTATTTTTTGAGAGAGGTCATTTTCTTGAAAAGCTTCATTGGGATCAGAAATAACAAGTGCAATACCTTCTACAACCCCAACGCTGGCAGCGTCACCTTTTAAAATTTTTTCTTTTGATGAAAATTCTTGCTGCATTTTATAAAATGAAAAATAGGGTTCTGATTTTTCATCGTGGGCATAGAATTCTGGAACTTCAATTTTTGATTGTCTCCAATGTTTATTGGTCTCCATAATCGTCGCAAGATCAATGAGAGAAATTTTTCCTAATGAATAGTTTTCAAAATCTGAAATTGTTGCTGAAAAATAATCTTGGCAAATTAATCCTTTAAATGTGGAATCATATCTAAGAATTTCAAATAGTCGGTAGAAACATTTCCTAATAAGTCCATAAAATTGTCCTCTAACAAAGCGAGAATGCTCTCTATGGGCAATGAAATGGAGTAATTTTTTTCCAATAAATTTTTGTATACCTGAAGGTGAGATTTGTTTTCCTTGTTTTTTATTATCAGAAGATTTTTGAGAGATATTTTTATATTGAAAATTCCATTTGATAAAAATTAAAAAATTTTCTGCACTTTGTCCAAGAGCTGGACTTTCAAATTTTAATTCCTCAAAAGATCGATCACCATAATCTCTTAAATAATCAATAAAGTAGTTAGATATTTTTTTATATTGATCTACACTTTCTAGCTTTTTTAAAATTTCAATGCTTGTTAGTTCAGGATTTTTTTTGATAGTTTCTTCAAAAGTTGCAAAAAAAGGATTGCTCAAATCTGTTTGATCAATGATTTTGTGAAATGCAATTTGAGGTTTGAGTGACTCAAGGGTTTCACCCTTTGATCTTAGAAACTGTGCTGTATCAATAAATGTCCACCCCCTAGGAGCGCATTTTTCAAAAATACTAAGACAACTCATAATGAGTAAGTCATTAATGGCAGTAAGTCCAAAGCCAAAACTTTGACCCGTGATTGAAAGTAATATCTGACATACTTCTAGGGGAGTTTTAGCTTGAATGATTTTTTCTTGATAAGCAGAGCGAATTTTGGCTGCTTCATTATAAAATGTGTCATAACTAGACTTGTTAAAAAAAAGTAATTTAATAAATGAAATTAGAGAAAAAAAATTTTCAATGATATTAGGAAAAAGTGGCTCATATTCTATTTTTACATGGTCAATTTTCCCTCCAATCATTCTGTGCCAGTTCACTATGTTTTTTTCACCACCAGGTAGTACCGAAAGAGCGGAGTAATAACTGGAAAGGTCATAATAGAGGTGCCCAGAAAATTCTCGTATGACTTTTTTGTAATGTTTTTTTAATTTCAAAAGTTTGTGTGGCCTTGCTCCTAATCTCGTTGCAACCTCTGTAAAAACATTCTCATAAAGTTTTGGAATGAGTGAACAGGTAAAGGGAGAACAAATTCCAGGATAACTCTCGCTTAAATTAGTATCTGCATAATAACTTAATGTTGGCATTTTTTGTGTAATAGGACGGATTTGTAATATATAAAGTTTTTTTGATAATTTCGAATAACTCCATTCAATATCGGCAGGCATCATTAATTTTTTTTCTAAATCTATTACCTTAAAAAAAAGTTCTTGAACTTGGTTTGAGTTTAGACTTGGTATATTTTGATCACTTTCTGGAACTGAGCAAATGGAAACTTTTTTATTTTCATAATTCATCATGACTAATTTTTCACGGATATCAGCTTTTACAACTCCTCCAAAACGATCAATTAAAAATTGATCGACTTCAACTTTTCCTGAAACAATTCCTTCTCCAAGGCCCCAACCACTTTCTATAAGAACTAGCCCCGAATGGCCAACAGGATTTCGCGAAAAACATACTCCCGAAATTTCAGAATCAACCATCTTTTGAATGACGACACTCATGAGTCCATGATCAACAATTTTTTTTTGAGTAAAATATGTATTAATTCGATCACTTTGGAGTGAGGAAAAACAGGCCAATATTTTTTCTTCAATTTCTTCTTTTGTCACGTAAAGGAAGGTATCTAGCATTCCCGCAAATGAATGTTCAGCCCCATCTTCCAATTGCATGGATGATCTCACTGCATAATATGTTGTTTCCCAAGAAGAAATTTCTTCAAAAATTTGTTGAATTAATGTGGGGGGAAGTTTTTTTTCGCTGAGCCAGTAAGCGTAACTCTCTGAAGTGATAATGCCAAATTCAGGGACATCAGCTCCCATTCTTATCAGCTTAATCAAGTGAAAGCCTTTCCCACCAACCTGTAAAAGATTATCCGAGTCTTTTGTCCAAAAAGTTTTTTGTTGATAATTGTTCAAAGTGGCTCTCTTCTTAATTTGAAAACATATAGCAAAAAATTAATAAGTAAATGTACTAGGATGGAAATGGCAATGGCGGAAGTAGCTATTTTAAGATTAACCATTGGATGATAGTAGAGGTAAAATAGCATTACTGGAAATGCACTATCGCATTGGTCAACAATTATATGTAAGAATCTATTTTTTTTTGTGGATTTTTTTCCTTCTTTAATTCCCTTTTTTCTTTTCCAATAGGAGTTAGGGAGTTCTCCAATTGCATAGGCAATTCCTAATAGAAATCCTGCAAGAAGAGATTCGTGAATATTGGGGAATATTTGAAAAAGTGAATTTGGCTGTAGGAGAAAAGTTAAGTATCCCCCTAGCATGGCAGTCAGCGGGATAAAAATAAAACCTCTAATTGTCTTATTTTTGCCAAAGGCTTTTTCATGAATGGGAATGGCGAGTTGAGGTAACATTTTTTTTGAAATTAATATCGAGTGGAAAATGCCTGAAAAAATAAGTGGCAAAAGTAAAAAAAGAATAAAATAACAATCTCTAAGGAGCATTTGCAAGAGTCACTCCAAGTTGTATTAGTGTTTCATATCCATTCACAGTTTCTTTTTGAATTCTTTCACAGGGATCCCATTTGTTTTTTTGTCCAAGTATTACAATGCTTGATCCACCAAATAGAAAATACCCCTTTTCTTCGCCTCTTTTAAAAAACCTGCTCTGATTACTGTGGACAATTTTTCCTACGCATAGTGCCCCCACTTCAATATAGGCAATCAGGCCAAAATTTTGTGTTTGTAATATATTAACACAACGATGGTTTTTTAAATAAAGATCATCAAAATTTTTTGCAGAGACTGGATTTACGGAAAAGAGGTCTTTCCCCAGAGAAAATTGATCAAGAACTTCTCCATCATCAAAATAATGAAATCTGTGATAATCAATGGGAGCTAGTCTCGCAATAAGAATAGGACCATTTGTGAATTCAGGTGCCCATTTAATTCCGGAATCTGAAAAACCAAGAAGTTGTTCTGAATTTAACTGAGATCCCTTTACTGGAAAAAAATTTGATTGAGTATTTTTTTCATATCCAAAGTATCTTCCTTCACAGGGAGCTCCCAGGTTTGTTAGATGAGTTGGAAATTGTCTTTTATTTTTTGCAAATTTTCTAATAAAAAAATCATTAAAATTTTTATAATCACTTTCTTCAAATTGAGACATATCAATTTCATATTTTTTGATAAAATCACTAATTTTTGAAATACTTTTTGGTTTTGAGTATTGGGCTCCATAAAGTTGGCTAAAACATTTTTTGGAAAGTGCATGTTTTACAAGAAATCTTCCGATTTTTGTTTCAAAAAGAAATTTCATTTTTTTCTCTTCAAAGAGAAGTTCAATTTCATATTTATTTAAATTCATATTAAAAATTTTAGTTTTCATAAAATTAACTTCGGTTAGATTAAATATAGTTTTAGACTTGCACCTTGCATTTCTTCTATTATGGTATATAACAATTGCTATTCAAAGAGTTGGGATTAAGATATAGATCTTTAGAAGAGGTTTTTATCTGTGGATCATAAAATAGTAAAAAATACACATTGCGAGGACTGTTCTGTAGTTCATAAATCTCTTTTCTGCAATCTTGAGTTAAAAGCTTTTAGTCAAATAAATCATCATAAAACTTGTTCGATCTATCTTAAAGGGGCAAAACTTTTTACAGAAGGGAACACGCCATTTGGCTTGTTTTGTATTTCTGAGGGTAAAATTAAACTCATTAAAGTTGGTGAAAAGGGAAAGGAATCAATTCTTAGAATTGTCGGACCTGGAAATATCATTGGTCACCGCAGTCTTTTTGCTCATGAACATTATAGGGCCACTGCCATTATTTTAGAGGATGCAAAAATATGTTTTATCGGCAAAAAACAAATTTTTGATCTAGTGAAAGAAAACACTCTTATTTCCTTAAAAATTATAGAAATTTTAAGCCAAGAAATGGGAGAAGCTGAAAATAAAGCTACTATGCTATTTCATAAAAATGTACGTGAACGTTTTGCCGAGCTTCTACTAACTCTAAACGAAGCATTTGGCATTCAATCAGGAAATAGATATGAGTTAGAAATTAAGTTAACGAGAGAGGAAATGGCCAGTATGATAGGAGCAACTTCGGAAACTGTCATCCGTCAGTTTAAAGAATTTAAAGAAGAAAAAATTTTAGAACTAGATAGAAAAAAAATTTTTCTTTTAAATTTGGCCAAACTCACTGAAGTTGCAAATTTATCCTACTAAAAAAAATAGATAATTTTGAAACTAAAAGCCAAATTTTTTGTATTGTTTCAACATTTTTCGTCGTTGCCGTTCCATGGCCTTTCTTCCTGCTAAAACAAGAAAAATGGCAGCTGGGCCATGATAAAGCATCATGCGTTCTGGGTGATTAAACATTCTTTTTTCAGCAATACCTGCAATTATTAGAAGAATAAAAAGTATAAAATAAATTATTGATTCCCACTGATTTTTTTTGTCCATTTGAATACTCCATAAGTTGCTAATGTTAATAAAATTAAAAAAATGCTCATTTCCATAGGAAATGAAATGGCTTGACTTGCTCCAATGAAAATACTTGCCTCTTTTTCTATTCCCTCAGAAATTATTTTAATATGGTAGGTGCCAGGAAATTTTTGCAAAAAAGTGGCGGTATAAATCTTGTTACCTTGGTTTTTTACATCAATTTTTCCTAAACCTTCAATCCATACTGATGGCGGTGAATTTGATTCTTGGATTTTAATTTCAAGCCACTGATCAGTGAATGCATCACTTTTCTCCGGTAAAATGACTTTCATTATCATTCCTTTTCTTAGGGTTTTTCCAAAGGACGTATGTAACGACACTAATTCCTAGAACAACACTTAATTCAAGTAAATGAATGAGCCAGTCAAAATAAATGGGAATACTTTCTTGGCCGTTAACGAGAATTTCCTTCATATAGAATTTCCTTTTGTGTAATAAGCCAGTTTCCAAAGAGCTGATTGGGTTTTTCGTTATTAATCTCAGAAAAAACAATTTTTCTTTCCCAAGATGATGAGTTGATATTTTCAATTATCCAAAAGGGTGACTTAACTCTCTTTGTAAAATTCCATGTATAATTTTCATGGGCCTTTATGATAATTACTGCAAAAAATATTTTATCAAAGCTTTTTAGATGGATTTTTAATGCACTAATTTTTAGTCTTAAAGGGAAATTTTGTTCATTTTTTAAAATTAATCTAGATTTTTTAATTAGATAAAACTGATTTTTAAGTTGGTTTTGGTTATTTGAAAAGATAATGGTTTCAGTTTTTTTAAGTTGTTTCAGAATATCTGGATAAAAAAAACGAATTGCATTTTTTAAGTTTTTTGCTGAGTTTTTTTCTGAGCTTTTTTGATCGAACTTATTGATTGTAATCGTATTGTCTTTTGATTTTTTTTCAAAATGAGATTTAATAAAATAACCGACGATAACACCGATACAAAGTGATAAAAAAAATGTAGGCAAGGGAAGTGTTTTTTTTGTTTTATCCCAAGCAAGATAGATAAAAACTAGGTTAGATGTTTCAGATAAAAAAAGAGAAAATAATTTCCATGATATTGTATGTAAATAGAAAAATTCCAAGATGATTCTAAGCAAGCTACCCATTAAAACAATAATGAGACTATAATTTAATGTTGATAAGTTCTTATGAATGTAGAGAAAATAGACGATAGGTAGTTGTAATATAAACCAAAATTCTACTTCATTATACCAAGGACGGCCATTCATCAAGTTATTCACAAGAGGAATCAATAGAGAATGAATAAGTAAATAAAGACAAAGTAATCCATGGGAAATTTTTAAAAAATAAAGATGATTTTTTTTTAGTGTTTCTTTATTCCATTGGGGATTTTCAATTTCTTCATACCGAGGAAATTTTGTCATTTATGTTATTTTCCAGATTTTTTTATTTGAGCCAGTTTTGCATTAGATCAGGGACAGAATATTTTACAACATAAAAGACACACCAAATGATAAGTACTGTCCAAACCAATATGATTACCAAAGGGACTTTGTGTCCTTCTCCTTCATGAAATTGTCTTTCTGCGTCTGGAGTAGGTTCATCAATTTGTTGTTTTTGTTTCACTTTAAAAATCCTTTATATTATTAAATTAAAAAGTATTCATTTTTTATTTTTAATCTGAGATAGGAAAATCCTTCAAAATAAACCATTGAAAATATTTTTAAATCAGTCTCTTTCTGTAGCAAGCTCCCTCATAAAAAATACTTTACTCCAAGTTTTTCTCAAATTTGCTGACTCAGGAAGTTTTTATCAATAAACTTCAGAAAATATTCTCCGAACTGAGGTTCATTAAATGTCCTTTTCATCATTGGCATTTTCACAATCTATTGGCTTAGCATTAAGTTTTTCTGGAAACTGGAAATGTCCCCGTGCCCAAGCTGCAAGTAAAATAAAAAGGGAGCAGGCAACAAGTGAACCTATAACCACAATAAGAAAAGTTTTTAGTTGCCAGGAATCTACTGAGCAATAAAAACATGGAAGTGTCCCCGTAATACTTCCTGGAAAACCCCGCCACTTTTTATTTATTTTCATTTTTCATTATCTTTTTTCAGCTTCAAATACTTTAAATTTTACATTTTCTACGTCTTCATCGTAGACAAGATGTGTTCTTAAAAATGCATAGATTTGGAAAATTAAAAATAGAAAACAAACAACTGCATAAATTCCGCCCGTCCAAGCGATGGCATTATTCATTTGTCCAGCACTGCCTGCCCAGATGAGAACCATGCATAGGGAAAAAATGGCAACGCCAATGATGAGTGGGAGATGAATTATTTGTTTTTTATTTTTTTTAATATTTTTCATTATTATTCTCCTGGTGGCATGGTTATTTCATTTAAATCAAATGAATCTCTTTTTACATCTCTAACCCAATGACCAAGCTGCTGAATATAGGCAACAAGTGCAACGCCACGCTTTGTTGGAGTTGGGGGGCTTGTACTTTCATCAAAATACCAACTATAAACTGGCATTATTGAATGTGGTTCAACATTTTTTGGATTGTATAAATGGGCAAAGTGCCAATCGTTTGTTCTCTTGCCGCCCACTCGGGTTAAATCTGGCCCAACTCTTCGTGTACCAAATAATTGGGGAAGATTCAGTTCGTTTTCGTATTCCATGGGAGTAGAGACATTACCATAATATAATGCTTCGTTTGAAATCGGCCTTACATACTGACTGTGACAGTGCCAACAACCGTCACTAATATAGGAATCTCTACCCGAACGAAGGGCTTCATGATATTCAGTTACATTTTTGTAATATATTTTAAAATCAGTAGGAACATCTTGAGGCATATTTTCATCAGGAAAACTTTCAGTCATTTGTGCAGGCCAAATTCCTAAAAAGAAAAATGCTACGAAAAAAAATCCCAGACCTGCAATTAAAAAAATAGTGCTAAATTTTTCTAAACTTTTCATACAAGTGTTTCCTTTAATTCAACTGCTCTAGAACTATTAGTGGGATCTTCTTTTAAAGATTTAGATTGTTTCCAAGTCATAATAATATTAATGAGAAAGCAAACCTGGCCCACCATAATACCTGTTCCAGTTAATGTTCTTACCCACCAGAATGGCTGACTTGCAATGACTGAATCGATAAAGGGAGCCATGGATTTCCATAAATATCCTTGGACAACACCTGCTGCTAATAGATCCGTATCCATAAAAACAATTCCGCAAAAGGAAAGCCAAAAATGCCAATTCATCAGTGCTTGGCTATACATGGGAATTTTCAACATTCTAGGGAGCATGTAGTAGATCCAAGAAAATGACCAAAAACTAAAAGTCCCAAATAGAACTAGGTGAGCATGTCCCACTACCCAGTCAGTAAAGTGAATAATTTCCTGAGCACTAAGTGTTACTTGAACGGCGCATTGAATGCAGGTTAAAAGATAATTAATCGCCCCAACAGTTATAAACATGAGTGGAACATTTCCCACTACTTTTTTCCAGTCACTTCCTAGTGTAGCTAATATATTAAAAACCACTGTATAAACTACAACGTGTACTCCAACTGAAGCGACAATAGAAGCGTACTGTGCCCACATGGGAATAGGACTCCAGAGATAATGATGTGCAGAATTTAGTGGATAAAAAAAGGCTAGTCCCCAAAAACCTATTAGAGAAAGCGAATGTGAAAAAATAGGTTTTCTCACAAGAACTGGAAGTAAATAATAAATCATTCCCGTTCCAATGGGAGTCACAAATAGTCCCACTAGATCATGTATGTACATTGAAGTTATGGTGGCTCCAGCAGCTCCACGGTAAACAAATTCCGGAAGAAAATTTCCCATGACAAAAACTAGAGGTGTCCAAATGAGCGCTGCTAAAACGTACCAAACGGTAACGTAATAGGGTTCATGTCTTCCTCGCCAAATGGAAGTCACCACATTGACAACAATGCTGACCACAGCAAGTGCAATAAAAGGATCAAGAAAAACTGGAGTCTCACCCCACTCAAGGGCCTGGGAATATCCTGCTAAAATGAGGACAACTGCGCCAAGAACAAATGAGTTGTAAAAATAAAAACTAAACCAGGCAAGCTTATTGGATAGAAGTGGTTTATTGGTGAGTTTAGGAATCATCCAATAAACAATGGCAAAAAAAATATTAGCTAACCACCCATAGGCCACACCTTGAGTATGAACCATTCTAACTCGTACAGGAGATAGAAATTCAATACCTTTAAATGGATACAAATCAATAAACTGAAGTGAGTACGCAAGTCCTGTAAAAACAACAATGATAATAAGTATCGTGGCAAAATACAGATGTGCCTTGATGACGCCATAGGGGACAAGGTTTGAATTTTTAGGTGAACTTGTACTAGTAGTCATAATTTTTCCTTAAAGACATTAGAATATTGCAATAAGATAATGTGTTAGTTTTCTTCTTGTTTTAAATTTTCAATTGGGTGACTTGGATAGAGTCCAGCTTCATCACCTCGAAAATAAAGAATGTAAGCAGTTAAATCCTGTAATTGCTGGTCAGTGTAGGCATCCTTAAAGGCAGGCATAGGCGTACCATTTACACCAAGTAAAATCGCTTCATAAATTTTATTAACTGATTTACCTCGTTTAATTGTTAACAGTCTTAAATTAGCAGGAGCAATTTTTTCATCCCAATCATTTTTTAAATCAACTGCACCTGGACCATTTCCTTCTCCTCTAACCCCGTGACATGTCATGCAGGCTTCTTTGTAAATGAGCTGCCCTTTTTTTGCTCGCTCAATAAAAATTTTATTATCGGTAAAATCCCCTGGATTAAGTGGTTCAAAGGAAACCTTCACACCAAATTGGGTTGGATCTTTCCATTTATCACTAAAAGTTTTTATATATTCAATCATGGCAAATCGTTCGCGTTCGGGAACAAAAAGATAGCTAGGCATGCTTGTGCCAGCCACACCTTGGCGAAGCGTATCCATTAAATCTTCGTCTGAGGGTAGAGCTCCTAATGGAGAGGACCTAAATTTAAAAATGCCAGTTGTAAAATTTCTTGGTTTAGGATTTAAAAAGGGAGCTGCTGGTCCATTTCCATCTCCTTTTATTCCATGACAACCAATACAGTATTTTCCAAAAGCCATTTGCCCTTGAAGGACGAGTTCCTGGGTGGCCATACTTTGCGCTAAAGGCGAACCGTAGGAGGCATAGCAATTTTTTAACAAAAAAGTTGAGTAAATAAAACTGAGGATGAGTATTTGATTAAACATGTTGATTCTCATTTGGATTAGAATAAAAATATTATTTAGTGTTTATGCTAAGATTTATTAAAAAGAGTTAACATGATCTAGATCATGTTTTTTTAATTTAGGGAGTATTTTTTCTATTCAATTTGAACCTAATGAACTATCAATAATTAATAATCTAAAATTTAAGAAATATTGGAAACAGACATGGACGACGACCCAGATAGATCAAATACATTTTTGCATTTAACAGTATTATTTTACTGTTTCATTTTTACTAATGTTTTAACTACCCTCTGATTTAGATTTAATCCTAAGTCTGAGGACTTGGATTAAATAATGGATAATACTCCACCAATTGAAGAAATTTATCAAGCCTGGCCATCCTTTGATGAAGTGGAAAAAGTTGAAAAATTTTTTCAACTTGATCGCGATGATCAAGATGAGTTATTTTTGCGTCTTATAGCAAGTGATCAACAAATTATATTACAAAAAACTAATCAAGTGAAAACCCGCAGTTGGTTGCGATCTCTTGAACCTGATGATTTAGTAGATTTACTTCAACATTATTCTCCCGAAGAACGTCCTGAACTTATCGAGCTATTAGATCAAAAAACAAAATTAGAAATTAATGGATTACTTGCTTATCGAGATGATGTGGCCGGGGGGCTCATGAATACTCGCTATGCAAGACTTCGACTGAACATGTCTGCTGAAGAGGCCCTAAAGTATTTGCGCGCTCAAACCTCCATGCAAATCGAAACAATTTATTACGCCTATATTTTATCTCCCGATCAAACACTTCTTGGAGTTGTTTCCTTAAGACAGTTATTTACAGCAGCACCTTTAACTAAAATTAGCGAATTAATGAGTGAAGGAACTAGCCTCATTACAATTCAAGAGGGCCTAGGCGAGGAGGCCATTGCCCAATTATTTTCTAAGTGGTCATTTCTGGCCATTCCAGTTGTTGATAGTGAAGGAAGGATGAAGGGGATTTTAACTGTTGATGACGTCGTCACTGTTGTTCAGGATGTAGCAACAGAAGATATTCAAAAACTAGGAGGGCAGGAAGCTCTCGATGCTCCATATTTACAAATTGGACTATTTTCCATGATAAAAAAGCGCGCAGGTTGGCTTATGGTCCTTTTCGTAGGAGAAATGTTTACAGCTTCAGCAATGGCAAATTATGAAAAGGAAATTTCTCGCGCCATTGTCCTAACGCTTTTTATTCCATTAATTATTTCTAGTGGCGGAAATTCTGGATCTCAAGCTTCCACTTTAATTATTCGTGCCATGTCTCTTGGAGAAGTAAAATTAAAGGATTGGTGGACGGTTTTTTTAAGAGAACTTTCATCAGGGCTAGCATTAGGATTAATTTTAGGAGTCTTAGGAATTTTGAGAGTTGTTCTTTGGCCAGGCAAATTGGAAGTTTATGGAGAGCATTATTTACAAATAGGCTATGCCGTAGGATTTAGTTTGGTAGGAATTGTTATGTGGGGAACTCTTACTGGTTCAATGCTTCCATTTGTACTGAGAAGATTTAGACTTGATCCTGCAACTGCTTCAGCTCCCTTTGTTGCCACAATAGTTGACGTGACTGGACTCATTCTTTATTTTACAATTGCAGCTTTTTTTCTCAGGGGAACGCTATTATAGTCATCAGGAATAACTCCTTTCTCTTAGATCTAAAAGATTAGCACTCAGATATTAGACTTCAAAGAAATGTGACCAAAATTAATACACCTGTGTAAAATTCTTCTTGATTTACACTCAAAAAATAATTTTAATGTAAAAATTAACTAGAGCTAAAATGTCACTGGTAACAAAATGGGATTCTTGTGATTGCATTAAAATATTATAATTTTATATTTAGTTTCTTAGCTGTTTTTTGGTTTGTTAAAGATGCAAATTCCATGAATGAAGAACAAGCAATAAATTCTCATATAACTGTTGAATCACCTTGGAATACATCACCATTTAATTTAACTGCAGGGGTAGAGTATCAATCAAATATTGATCTACTTGACGAAAAAATCTATCCAAGTATTTATAAAGATGTGGTTAATTTGAATTTAAACGGTAAAATCACCTTTAGTAAAAAAATATCTCAGGGGGAACTTACATATAAACCAAGCATAGATGTAAAATTAATGGAAGCAAGCCATTATTTAACAAAACAGGATATTTTAAGAAACCTTGAAATTAACCAAAATTTATATTTAAAACATGCAAGCTCAACAGAAAAATTTAGTTGGGGACCAACATTTGATTTAAATTATCGAAAATATTATACATACGGTGGATGGAGAAGGATAAGAGATTATGCATCTGCACTTGTAGGATTAAATACTGATTATTCTCTATTAAAAAAAATGAATATAAATGCTACTGTAAAAGTTGGTTACTTAGATCACTATGGAAATTATGTTAACCCCGATGAAGCACACCGCGCTAACGAAAAAAAATTGCAAGAAGATAGAATGCAGTACAAGGGAAGCCTAACCGCAGTTTATTCTCTAAGTGAGAAAACAACAATTTCAATTCCACTAACATATTCTTTGGACGATTATTCAGAAAAAAAAGTACGAGCTGGAAATGATCCAATTGATCGCGACATGCTGAAATTTAATATAGAAAATAATTTGCCCTATAATGATCCAACTTTAAATTTGCAAAAAGTTTCTGCTGGTTTTGATGTATTACAAGCTTTTGAAGCATTTGAAGCAAGCCTTAGTTATTCCTTTACCGATGTTAAAGAGCTTAATGATGGGCATGGAAGAAATAATGCTGACGATAATATTATTTCTTTTAGTTTAAGTTATAAAAATGAAAATTTATCAGTTGGAATAGACTATAGTTATGAAACCTATAAGTTTCAAAACCTTGTTGGTGGAGAAGGATTAGAAATTACTAATTCATATGGGATGAATTTAAAGATAAAAGAATTATTTCAAAAGACCATTCTTCAAATTAGTTTAAGTAGAATTCACGGAAGCTACTGGTACCATGATGGATGGACAGAAAAACCAACCAATGATTCTTTTGCTTTACAGTTAAACAGAGTTTTTTGATATAAAAAGTATTGAATTTTGTAAAACTTCATTAAATCTTAATATGATAATTTAGATGTGTCTGATTATTTTGAAAGTAATTCATTAAGAATTAATGAAGATTACTGTTTTTATTGGCACCTTACTGATTTATTTCTCTTTTTATTGTTCACTATATTTATTTATAAATTAAATATGGAGAACATTAAGATGAAAAAAACTCAAAATCTTAAAGAAGTGATTACTACTTACGTTTGTCCAGGAAAGAATCTTTCAGCTAAAGATTTAGATTCTTTATATAATGAATTGTTAATGGTTGCGAAAGAAACCTTAGATGAAATACCAGACTATCAATGTTTGAAAAGTGACAAATCTGATTTTGATAAGTTGATTATTTCTGTAGCACGAAATCAGCAGGGAGAAGTATTGGGATTTTGTTCATCCTATGTTTTCGATATCCAAAAATTTGGAAATGTTTTGCATCTAGGATTAACCTGTATAAGGTATCAAGCAAGAGGCCTAGGGTTAACACATAGATTAACTGGCAACGTTGTTTTCCATTTTATTTTAAAATTTGCTTTATTTAAAAAAGCTTGGGTGAGTAATGTCGCCTGTGTTTTATCAAGTTTAGGTAATATGTCCCAATATTTTGAGGATGTTTACCCTTCACCATATTTTAATAATAAAATTGATGATCATTTAGATTTAGCAATTTATTTTTCACAAAATTATCGCAGAGAACTTTATATTAGAGACGAAGCTATTTTTAATGAATCAAGATTTATTTTTGAAGGCAGCGTTTTAGGTAATATGTTTCAAAAGAAGGCCAATGATTTTAAATATCACCATCGAGATCATAAATTAAATTTTTACTATAAATATTTAATGAATTTTGATAATGGTGATGAAATTCTACAAATAGGAAAAGTTAGTTTATTCACCTTTCCTAAATACCTTATAAATCAATTTTTTAAAAAAATTAAACCTAAAAGTATGGATAAAATTTTTAGTAAAAATTCAATCTAATAAAAAGTTTCATTTTTAATAAATATGTCTTTACGTAATATTTTTTAAGAATTTGGAGTTTGTTCTTATGCAATTAGTAAAAATGAATTTTGAACAATATCAAATTTGGTTTACTAGGAGTAAAGAAGAATATATTAAAACTAAAATGGAGTCTAATGGCTACACAAGATTAGAAGCAGAGCAAATTGCCAGTGATAGTTATGCTAAACTTTTACCTTTAGGACACGTATCAGTCGATCAATTTCTTTATTCAATTTATCATGAAGAATTTAATGATAAAATTATTGGATATTTATGGTTTTATTTTAAAACTAATGGCCAATCAAAAAAAGCTTTTATTTATGATATTATTATTGAAGAGGAATATCGTGGAAAAGGTTATGGACGATTGGCCATGCTCGCCTGTGAAATTGAAGCAAAAAAATTAGGAGCGATGAATTTAGGACTTCACGTTTTTGCAAATAATGCAGCAGCAATTGCTCTATATCAAAGTCTTGGATACGTGACTACAGATTTTTCTATGGAAAAAAATATCGTTTAAATGATAATTAGTTTTCATTTCTTAGAAAACTTCTAATTTCTTCAGGTGTTAAATAACTCATTTTTTTTATTACAACGTCCTTTGGACTTATTTGTTTGTAAATCCAAATTCTATAATCAGCAAGTCCAATTCCAGCGCCTCTTTTGAGAGCTTTAATATCGGTGTATCTTTCGTAGTCATATCGAAATTGAGTATTGTTGGCGTATTTCAAACCAAAGTGGCTGAGTTGATAAAAATTTAAATCAAGATAGTCTATGACATGTTCTAATTCATGTATAAGTATGGCCCTAATGGCAAATTCTCCAGGATTATTTTTATATAAAAGAGGATTGATTTCTAAATAGTAATGTCTTTTTTTTGATGGTCGAAAAAGGGAAAAATTAATCTTTGGACGGATTTGTAAAAACGAATCTCTTCGAGATTTTTTAGGCATATTTTTAATGCCAATTGAAATATTATTACGTTTTAATTCCTTGTCAAAAAATTGATTAATCGTTTCATTAAGAATTATTTTCAAACGATCTTTCGTAAGTGAACTAGATGATTCTGATGCTAATAGTTGAGATGAAAATAAACTTAAAAATAAGAAAGTTAATTGAAAAAATAGATACAATTTTGTTGTCATAAATAATAATATCTGAAATATAAAATATTTCTTTAAATCCTGATTAAATTACAGAGTTATAGTTTTTTTGAATTTTTTATCTACAATAAAAAACTCCATACAAGTGACGATTATCAAAACCATTACTTACATCATCCATATAACTTAAAGATGCAGATTGAAATCCTGGTACTTGAGAACAAATATTAGTACCACAATATTGCAATGCCGATTGATCGCTTAATGATTCGCATGTAACAACTCTAGGGTAATCAGTAGGAACACCTTTATTAAAACAGGTAAAGCGTACGCCTTTTGTAATTCTTTGAGCAGTAAATGATTTATAGCCCATGCAATAAGAAGGGACATAGGCGTAAAGTGATGAGGGAATTTGTTCTTTTGAACAAGTAATTTCCCAGTCTTTAGTATTTTGTGCAAAGGCGTTTGATAAAAGGTTTGTGGAAATAAATAAAAAAGAAAATGCAACTAAAAAAAGATTATTCATGATAACTCCATTCGTTTTTGTGGTAATTTATATTTTGAATTAGTTTGAAATAAACGCAATTTTATTTTTAGAAAGTAGATATAAATTATAATAATGTAATATTTTCATGTATTGAATAAATACAGGGCATTTTTGTTGTTTTATTAGCTTTTAAAAAGTGTTCGAACGTCCAGTTCTTCCCGAGTATAGGGATCAATGAGAGTGTGTGCATCTTTATAAACTCGCGGTGTTTTAAACAATAATTTAAGTGCTGCCCAGTGGGATAAACGGCGATAGTGCTCAGGACAAAGTTCTACTAATTTTTTACTTACATATGGGAGATATTTAGCATTTAAAGTGGGAAACATGTGGTGTTCCACATGATAGGAAAAATTGTGGTGTAAAAAATCTATCAATGGAAGAGTTTTTACAGAGGTTGTATTAATCAGAGGAATATTTTGATCGGTCATAGGGCACATCAAATGTTGTGTATAGATGTAGGCCATAACAGTAGTATTTGCGATCATCATGGGAATAAAAAGAATAAATAGTGAATTTTTCCAACCTAAAAAATTAATGAGTAATCCCCATAAACTATAGATGAGAAGTGTTTCAAGAACTCCTCGCCATAATGTCATCCCTTTAAAAATCTTTGGATTTTTAAAGGCAAAATACCAAAGGACGTTAAAAGATTGATTAGTAAAACGTGATGTAAATGAAAGAAATAGGCTATCAATTTTTCTTGATCCAGGGGCTTGACGATAAAGTACTTTTGCCATGGGGTAATTAAAAAATGTATCTTCAAGACCAAACATATCTGGGTCAATGCCATTTTTATTTGTTTCAGGGTGGTGTAAACGATTATGCCAGGCCTTCCAAACATAGGAGGACATAAAGTAAATGCTAAAGCCTGGATATCCTATCAGATTTTGTAATATTTTAGATCTCACTACGCTACCATGTAACACATCATGGGCCAGAAAAGTCCAGCATCCATAACATATTCCAATGATCAAGGATAAGACCAGTGAAGTAATTATTCCAATATTGTCTCTATATAAAATGATCGATGAGGTACCAATAATTAATGCATAACATAGACCCCAAATTAACATACTAGGGTTTTCTTCGAAGGCATCCTTTGGAAGAGAATCAAATATTTTTTTTCTAATGCCTTGATATTCTTCCCAGTTCATGTGATTCTCTCAAATTATTTTTAAGATTAAATTTTATGTTTGTTTTAAGTATAAAACAATAATCGATTTAATATTTATAGAGAATGAATAATCTACAGGGTTAATATTGTAGGTAAATAGTGCGATAAATATTGTATGATTTTTTGTATTTCAGAATTATTTCAATAATTTTTCTATATAATAACAGCTAATCCAAAATTCTGGTATTGGCCATAAGACCACAATTGATTTTCCTGATTGTTTTAAATTTTTTTAATAAAATTCCAATTTGTTTGGAGAATTTATTAAATATAACTCATATTGAAATTAGGATTAATATTGGATGGAATTTCCTCTCCCCAAGTTGGAATAACTTGGTAGTGACCTAGTGGTTCAATTTGTGTTAAAAAATATTTTTTAATATTTGGAAGAAAAAAGAAATCATTTTCAAATAATGATAAAGAAATCACATGATAGCGCTTATTAGAAAAATTTAGTGCAGTTTTTAAAGCGTAGTTAATCACATCCCACATTTTTTTTTGCTGATGAATAATTGAAAAGTGAAAGGAAAGATTGGATAAATAGAGAATGTCCAGTGAACTTCCCTCGGAGTAAGCTTTACCCTTAATTAAGGGTAGGGCTTTGGTAAATAACTTCAAACCAATCGGTAGGCGCTTAATGAGAATTCTTTTTGCAGGGGAGACATCCTCTAGGGTCGCACTTAAAAGGATCTCACCTTGTTTATTTGTGATTTCAAAAATGGTGGCATTATCTTTCATTTTCTCTGCACGATATTTGATGAATTCAGGATGATCAGCTCCCCATTTATTTTGTGCTGAATGTTGTAAAAGATGATTCATCTCTTCACTAGTAGCTTGTCTCAAATGATGAGTTAATTCGCGAGAACTACTTGAGAAATTCCACCATTTTTGTCCCAAGATATTGATCATTTTATAACTCTGAAATTTTTTAATATTAAAACTTAAAATATTGCTAGCAACTAGGCGTTGATAGGCCTTGGTATTGTCATCCATCATGACCATATAGACGTATTTTACATTTTTAAATTCTTCCATCTCATTAATTTTTTCAATAAATTCTTCGGCAAAATTTCGCCAGTTTGTTTTTGTAGCATCGGAACTGGCCTTTATCTTAAGGTCCCCCATATAGAGGATGTCAAAATCTTTTCCCTTAATGAGTGTATAGGAAATGATTCCTTCTAGTTCTCCCAGTTTACCTTCGTATAAAAGTACAAAGTTATAGGGACTTGAAAGTTGAAGGAGTGAAAAAAAATCTGGCGATCGATCATAGAAAAGCGTAAAGCGCTTTTGTGCTTTAGTTCGCTGCATGAAAGCGAGAATCCTTTCGTTGTCCTCTTTGCCAGCTTTTTTTAACTGTGGGAGTTTTTTGATGAATTGATCAAAATTCATGGTGGTCCAAGGATTTATTTGCTTAAAAAATAAAAGGCAAAACCGTATTTAGGTTTCATCTTTTGAAAATTTTTTTTCATGATAGGACGAGATCCTTTGGATGCTTTGGCTACAAAAATAGACCATAGGATATATTTGAAAGTCCAGACAGCTCGAGAAATTTTTCCCTTTTCTGGGAATGTTTGGGACATTGCTTCATAAGCTACTTTTAGTAACATGATTTGCATCATCATAAAAAAGAGGATGGCACCAAAAAAAGTTTTAATAAATCCATGGTCCTTCACGAATGTATCGTGAAAATGATAATTTAATGGAATATGATAAATTTCGTCTTCATAGTGTAGTTGATGAAGTTTAAGCCAATTATTTTCTGCACCATTGGGATAGGCTTGTTTAATTTCTGTGTAATAGGCAAGGGATAGGGCCTCTAACCTTGGAGAACAAATATAGAGTGCTCCTGGAAAATGTCGCACAATAAAAGCAAATGCGTTTTTCATCCAATGACAATTTGTAATTAGGGGGTTTGGAAATTGATGAAAAATTGAATGTGAATAGAGAAAATGCTTAAAGGCCATGGAGTGATAAAGTTCTTCCACAGTAAATTGAGTAAATGGTTTTGAAAAAGTTTGAGTGGCATAATTTGGTCGATGGCGATTGGTGTAATAGCCAAAGAGTAGAATTTGCTCAAGGACAATCAAAGCCTCGGCCATCAAACGAATGTGATTAAGAAAAAGATTATTTTTTTTTTCATTTGATAATTTTTTATATTCAGTTGTCCCATGAAAAGGAGTGAGCTCATCCAAACGGTCAGTGAGATCAAATCGAGAATTAAGCTTGAGATAGTCTTTCCATTTTTGACGGAAATTTGATTGTTTTTCAAGATAAGAATGAAATGGTGCTTTGGTTGTTGTCATAAAATTTTTAATCTTTATTGTTAATATTTATTGTTAATCATTTAATTGTTACTCACAAGATAATTCACCGTGGAAGGAATAGATCGCGATGCATCCTTTGGATGAAAAATGCCAAGGGAATTGATCAGATTTATATGATTTAAAATAGTAGGTTCGTCCTGAGGTATCTTAAATTGAATATTTTGATAAATTGGGAGATCCTGAAGTTGAATTTTTAAAACTGATGGTAAAAGAAAAGGAAGTTTTAGAAAATTTAGACCTAATATTCTTGTGAGATTTTTTCCTTTAGAAAGAAATAAAAAAAACTTCGAAATTGTTTTTCCCTCTACGGTTGGATTTAGGGCTATGAGAGTTTTAAAATGATATCGCTTTGATGAAATGTCCATGATGATTAAATTTGAACCATATTGAATGACGTGAAAGTCGTAAATGGTACCAAAGTAGAGTCCAAATAATTTATCTATAATATTTTTGGGTTTGAACTGGATTTTGTATTTATAAATGAGTTGATGTTTACTACGAATCTGTTCTGGTTTGTTATCTAAATGAAAATGGTGAAGGGTTTCTAGGTGATTAAAGTCTGGATTATTGGTGCCCACAATATGAGGGTGACAATGCATTTTATTATTAGGAAAACTTAATATGTAGTGATCATTTTTAGTCCAAGGAATTTCTGGAAATGGAAAATCTGCTTTTTCTCCATTAAAAATCCAGATGAATCCATATTTTTCCAATATGGGAAATGAAATTGTGTGATAGTTATCAATTGAAGCTATTTTTCCACTAACCCGCGTGCATTTACCTTCCTGATTGAAGGCCCATTTGTGATAGGGACAAACAAGAGTATTTTTTAAAACTTTACCTATTCCAAGATCTGCCCCCATGTGTGGGCAGTAGGCGTAAAGTGCACTTGCTTTTCCATTTTCATCACGAAAAAGTGCAATTTTATAGTCAAAAAAAGGGACACTTTTAGAGGATTTTTTTTTTAATTTAGAGGATGGCAAAAGATTGTACCAACTTCGTGAAAGGACTTTTGGATTATTAAAAAAGTATCCCATTAAGAAACGGTATGAAAAATATTTTGAGTTGTCCACAAATCTAAAAATGAGAAATCATGGTTGGCAGAATGAGTGTTTTTAAAGCTAAAATAGGAGAATGATTTCTGACATTATAACAATTTCACTTTTTATTTTTGGTTTTTATCATTTTGTTGCGGGCATTTTTGCGATTGGTCCCCATCGTTGGCTCCAGTCCTTTGGACGGCAAGTGTATCATTTAGATATTCCTACAGTTGTTGATCCTCGATATTTTGTCTGTTTAAAATTTCTTGGTTTAATGGCCCTAATGGTTGCAGCATTAAGCTTTATAGTGGCCTATGGATCTAATAAGGCGGCAAGAGAGCTTTCAATGCTAAGTTTTGGAATGTTATTTTTAAGTCGATCTTTTTTTCGTTGGATATTTAAAAAAGAATTCTTTGATGCCTATCAGTTAGAATTCAAACGAAGTCTTTGGAATATTATTTTTAATTCACTCGTCGCATTATTTTCTATTGTCATTACCTGGATGTCCTATGCAACAAATTGATTATGACCTTTTAAAAAAACAGATAAAAAATAAAACGAGTAATAATTTAATCGCGACATATATTGTTTTCATAATGTCATTTTTAACTTGGGGTGCGATCTACTTATCTTATTCACATACTGGTGTACTGTGGTTTGTTTCTCAGGTGTTGCTTGGCTTTTTTATTTTACAATGGTTTTTTTTGTTACACGATTTGGGTCATGGGCATTTTTTTTCTCATCCAATTTTAAATAAAATATTTGGACTCTACTCCTCATTTTTTGTGATGTTGCCATTTTTTTCATGGAAATATCTCCATCGCCACCATCACCTCTGGACTGGGTGGAAAGACAAGGATCCAACTATGGCCATTATTCTTCCTGAAATGATACCTGAATGGAAAAAATATGTGATGAATTTTTGCTGGAAATTTTGGATACCCATTTTCAGTTTGATGTTTTCCCTTTCCAATTTTTGGAATATACCAAAACTCACAAAATTGTTTCCGGAAAAGCGAAGCTCTTTTTTTTTCGGAATAATCTTTATCTGCTCAATTCATATGACATTGATTTTCTTTTTGAGTTGGGAAAAATATCTTCATTTTTGGGGATTGGGCTATGTAATTTTTTTTATACTTTCAGATCCACTTCTTATCAGTCAGCACGCCGGAATTTCCCAATATCACAGTCATGGCCAACAAGTGACTCAGTTTCATATGAGGGACCAGGATAATTTTACACGTTCCTTAATTTTTCCTCCTTGGGTTTCAAAATATATTCTTTTGGGTTTCAATAATCATAGTCTCCATCATTTGTATCCAACACTGCCTTGCTATCATTTAATTTTCATGAAAGAGAGTTGCGGAAAGAATGATATCCATTGGCTTAAGTGGATTAAATCCGCCAAAAAAAAATCTGCAGTAGAATTACTATGTAGTAGCGAGCTAAGCTGAAAAAATAATTTTTTTAATTTTTATTATTGAATTTAGAAAAACTGAAATTAGAAAATAAGCGTAAAAATCCATTGAGAATAATGACATCTCCAATAAAAATAAAAATCACACCTATGGCCATGAGCCAGGCAATATTCACAGCAGGTTTAAAGTAAGAAAATACCATAAGTAAAGAAATGCCCACCATGAGAAAAATTGTTTGCAAACTCGCAACCGCATATTGTTTTACTGAGTCAGAAAAATGTTTTTGATTGAGTAGTAAAAATTGGATGGCGTTATCTCCTGTCACTCCGACTAAAACGGAAAGGGCAACGGAAGCCACCATATCAACTGCAAAATTTCCCACAAAAAGCATGGAAAAAAGTGATAAGGGTGCCCAAAAAGTTGAAATTAAAACAGGGAATGTCACCGCAGGATTTACTGCTAAACAAAGCCAAAGCAAAATAAAAAAAACAATGATGATACAGGCGGCAAAACTGTCATAGAGAGTATTTAAAACTGTGGCTGTATAATCTTTCGCAACAATTGTTTCTTCCATTAATCGACATCTCGTGCCACAGATTTTATTCACTCGCTTTTCAAAGGAATCTACGTCTTCACTTTCGATAGATTTTCCTCCTATGATAGCTCTCCAATAATGTGACGTCTCAAAAGACTCCCCTGTTGGAGATTGTCTAAATTCGTGCATGAGTAAACTATGAATGCTCTTGGGAAATTTTTGGATGTATTCTTCGTAGTTTGCCGATGAAAAAAAGGCACTCACCATCTCATCTTTTTTTATTTTTTCTATGATCTGCCGATCAGTGTTATCAAGCTGAGAATGGAAAAATACTAAACTAAATTGAACACTCTGATTCCAACTTTTTTTGTATTCATTCGAAAACTGGCGTATTTCATGGTCATCTTTAAATACATTAAGAATATGTAATTGAAAATTTGGTTGATGATAAATAATCATTAGTGCTGCAGGAATGATAGTTGCCAATATTGTCCATTTTTTACTCAGAGAAAAACCTGTCATTTTTTTTAGTAAAAAATAGTTTGCCTCCATTTTTTTAGATTTAAAGCAAAAATATTTTTCTAATTTGGGCCATACTTTTAGCAACGCAGGAAAAAATAAAAAAAGCAATCCCCACTCTAGCATTGTCCCAATTGCTGTCCATGCTCCAAATCGGTAAATACTCATACTTGAAGAAAGAGCTAAACTCCCAAAGCCAATGGCGGTGGTTAGTGATGTAAAAAAACTGGGCAATAAAATTTTCTCTACTGCTTTTGAATAACTGAGTGCTTCTTCTTTCATGAGAAAACTGAGAAATACAAAATCTTCAATAACTGCTACTGTCATCATAAAAAAAAGGAAGGAAGTGAGTGTATCAATGCGGTGATCAAAAAGATACATTGCACCCTTAAGGGTAGCCGTTGTAAATAAAATGGATAAGATCAATATTAAAGACAAAGATTTAGAAGGATAAAAATAAAAATACACTAAAAAAATCATAACTGCGACAAGAAGATTTAGTGCTTCTGCCCATTGAAGACCATCTAAGACACTGGATTGAAAAAATAAACTGCCACTAGTTAAAATGTTAAAAGGTAATTCTTTTTTTGTGTCTTTAATAAAGTTCTTTATCCCTTCATAATCGTATTTAAAACGCTCAGAGGGATCAGAATTGGCTCTCACCTGGATAAAAAGCATCATTTCATTAAACTGTTCAGACATATAATAATGATGTAATGGATGATCATTTAATTTTTCAAAAATATGTATTTCATACTTTGAATCATTTAATCTTAAACAAGGATCTTGGATAGTTAGTGGATAAAAAAGTGTTTGATCTTTTTGATTGTAACTTATACTTCGTAAATCGAGCACACTCTCAATTTTTAAGATGTCATTGTTTTCTCTTAAAATTTTATTGCGCCACTTGAGCAATGTACAATAATCCTTCATAGCAAATGGTTTTCCACCATTTTTTATCAAAAAAATGATCTTTTCCTGTTCACCAAATTGATTGTTTAAAAATTGCAAGTCCTTAAAAGAGGGCATCTCGGGATCATTCATATCTACGCTACGAAGCGCTGGTTTTGTTTTTGGACTAAGACTTCCTAAAATAATAAAAACTGCAAGAAATAAACTTACTGTTAGTTTGGAATACTTTAATGAAAAATGACTAATTTGTTGAAGAAATAGAATCACCCAATTTAAGTGAGTCTGTGCAATGAGTTGTAATTTTTTATAAAATATTTTTTTCATGATACTTATTTTTATATTAGACCATAAACAAGAAAACATTGAAAAATAGTATATTGAAATAGAAAATAAAATGATTAAGGAAACCCTATGAATCCATGGATCAACTATCACCATTTATATTACTTTAAGACAATTGCAGAAGAAGGAACTGTTTCTAAGGCTGCAGACAAGCTACGTATTGGACAGCCTTCTTTAAGTGCTCAATTAAAGCAATTTGAAGAAACTCTTGAGGTTCAGTTGTTTACCCGTCAAAGTAAACGACTCATTTTAACAGAGCATGGCAAGCTTGCTTTAGATTATGCAAAAAATATTTTTAAGATGGGTTCAGAAATGTATGAGGTTCTTCATGACCGTTTAAGACCTTTGAGAACGACTTTGCATATTGGAGCTCTAGATGTGATTCCAAAGCAAATCATTTTACAAATGGTAAAGCAGGCTTACCGGTTTTCTGATTGCCAGATTACCTTATCGGAAGGCAAATCTGATGAACTCTTAAGAGAACTTGTTGCTCATAAAATTGACATCGTTGCCACAAATTTTCTACCAAATGGTATTGATGCCAAAGGATTAAACCCTAAGTTAATCACTAAAAAAAATGTTGCATTTTATGGTACAGAAAAATTTAAAAATTTACGTAAAGGATTTCCTAAGTCTATTAATGGTACGCCCACAATTTTTCCAACTTATGATAGCAGGCTTAGGCAGGACTTGGATCACTGGGGAAAGCTAAATCACATTGAATTTAATATTATCGCTGAAGGACAAGATATCTCCGTTAAAAAACTCATGGCCATGAGTGGAATGGGAATTATCCCCACTGCCACTCATACAGTTACTGATCAGGTCCTTAAAGGAGAACTCATTGAAATTGGAAAACTCCAAGAAGTGCACGAAGAGCTTTTTTTAATAACTACCAATAGAAAAATCGAAAACCAAATCGCCTCCCAACTCATGAAATCTTTTTCTATATAGATTAATAGTATAATAGATAATTTTTTTATCAATTTTTTTCATATTTAAATTTGAGCTAAGCTTTTATTAGGTCTCTACAACATGGGAGTTAATATGACAAAAATTGTGTTTAAAAATTTAGAAACTTCTGAACTAGCAAAGGAAATTGCCATGGAACGCTTGAATGCGGTACTTGTTCGTTTTCCAGAATTAGCAAAAAGCGATCTTACCTTAACACTGAGCATGGACAATTCACCCTTGCAGGGAGGTAAAGATGTATTTCATGTAAAGTTTTTTGCTAGAGGTGGAAAATACAGAGGTGTCATCTTAGAAAAAAAAGCGAGTAGCTTGTATGTGGCCATGGCGGACTTAGTTGATCATCTTCTAGAGAGATTAAATCGTTTTGGCGATAAAGTGAGGGTAAAAAAAATAAGCAAAGATCGTAAATTTCAAATGCAACAGATCCCCTCATAAGGGGAACCGTTGCATTATAGTATATCAAGTTTCGCTTAAAAACTTCGACTTCTGATCTCTTATAAAACGGCAGGCAAAATGAACTGTAACTCCCAGAACTAAACCTTGAAGAAGACCAAAAACCATAATTGCCACCATAGTCGCTACCCATACTGAACCATCAAGTTTACTTTGTTTAAAAGTGGAGAAAAGCTTGCCAATATTTAAAAGTTTTATTCCTGTCATCACAAGAACTGAAGCAAGTACGGTCAGTGGAATGTACTCAAGAGTCCAAGGCAAAAAACTAATAAAAAGTAGCACCAATAGGCCGTGAAATATTGTGGATAATCTGTTGGTTGCACCTGCATGAACATTGGCAGCACTTCTAACAATTACCCCAGTTAAAGGAAGACCACCCAGGAGACCAGAAATAGAATTTCCAAGCCCTTGAGCAAACAACTCCTTATTTAAATTGGCTTGAAGTTTTAGGTGTTTTTTTTCTAAGGCAATTTGATCTACTGCCCTTGCGGTGAGTAAAGTTTCAGCTGAAGCAACAATACTCATAAGAAATCCTGCCAATATTAAACCAGGCCAATTGGATATCCAGCCTCCTGCTAGGACTTGCTTAAATATAATTAAGGATTCACTACCAAATGGAGCAAGTTCAACTCTTGGCAAAGTAAATGATAGAGAAATAATCGTGACAAAAATAACAGCAGGTAATGCGGATGGAATCCAACTAAGCTTTGGAACTATGTTCCCCCAAAACCTCTGAATCATGAGTCCAACTATTCCTAAAAATAAAATATGGTATTGATTAGTCTTGATCATTTTCAAAAAGCTATCCGAAAAAGTATAAATGCTACTAAGGACATTACTTGGGACACTTTGCCCTAGCATGACGTGAAACTGACCAAAAAGAATAATAATACCAATAGCTGCAAGCATTCCTTCTAGTGCGCTCATGGGGAAATATTCGAAAAGTTTTCCGGCCCTAAGAGCTGAAAAAAGGATCTGGAAAATACCAGCGCTTACAACAATGATAGGTAGGGCCTCAAGGCCATGTTGCTGGACGAGCTGAAAAACTAAGGCACTTAATCCTGCTGCAGGTCCACTTACAAGAAGAGGAGCACCAGAAAAAATACCCACCACAAGTCCACCAATGATGGCTGCAATAAGTGCAGAAGTGGGCGATGTACCAGAAGCCATAGCAATCCCAATAGAAAGCGGTATTGCAATAATAAAAATAACTAAAGAAGATAAAAAATTTTGTTTAAGTTTTAAATTTTTTGAATACTTTGATTCTAATTTATCTAGAAAACTCATTTTATTTTCCCTTTAATAAATGAGAGTTAAAGTGATGGAAAATGTTTACTTTTCCGCTGGCAATATCATATACAGAGCCCGCTAAATGAAACTTCTCCTGGGATAGTAAATCTCTTACTATCAAGCTTTTTTCAATAATTTGATCAATACTATTAATAACATTATTTTCAGTAACTTTTGCAATCATTTGTTCCCGGTCGTTTTTGTTAACTGGTACAAATTTCAAGATTGCTGGTTCAATCTTTTCCACTAGTCTCTCAAGTGATTTGGAGGGTAATTTTGTTTCCCCATTTCTTGCTGCGATGGAAGCACTTATCGCTCCGCACTGAGTGTGTCCCATGACCAAGCAAAGAGATGTCTGAAACGTTAAAGCTGCAAATTCTAAGCTTGCAACAATATCATCGTTAACAATATTTCCAGCTACACGAATAACAAAAAGATCACCTAATCCTTGATCAAAGATGGTTTCTGCTGGAGCTCTAGAGTCAGAGCAACTAATAATGATGGCAAAAGGTTTTTGCCCTTTTTGTGCTAACTCTTCCATCTGATAAACAGCGGATAAAGAATAGACTGATTTTAATCCACTACAAAAACGAGTATTACCTTTTTCCAATTCATCGATTGCTTGTTTATAATTTTGTACTACAGGTTTCATGAAGATCCTCCATGGATAAAAAATGTGACTTACTTATTAATATCTGTTTTTTATGTATTAATAAAAAACATTAAAGTAATAAAATATATACCTTAAAACGATATCATTGCCTTCTGAGTATTTTATTTTTTAATTTCTGGCACATCCAAATTGCCCAAGTATCAAATGAAGATAAATTCAGAAACAAAGAAATTTTTAGAAGTAGAATGAAGGTCGAAAATTTTTTTGGAAAATTAAAGTGTTTCAAAATATCAGGACACTTTCGTTTAAGCGGTTTGAATCCCTTAAGAGTTAAGAGTTAAGAGGAATAAAATCGTAGAAAACAAAGTCAACAAATTCAAAGGTCAGTTTACATTATAAATTTTATTTCCCCATCTCTTAGATGGGGAATTTTTAAATGCAATTTTTTGGGATAATTCTATTGAAATTCATATTCTATTTCGACCGAACTAATAAATGAATTAATGACTGAGACTGCAGATTAAACCTGATGATTCTCTATCCACGCTCAAGTTACCTATGCCCTTAAATCGAGTTAGGTCAGGATATAATGTTACAAAAATATTTCCTCTGGAACCCTGAAGGCTTAATTGTTCATATCCAGTATCAAAATAATGAACTCTAAAACTAGTTAATTGTTCATAATTTTTTGTGTAAGTATTAAATTCGGAGACACTTACTTCACCGCTGGAAGTATCTCGAGGTACTCCATAGTGGGCCGAGTAGATAACTTTATATTTGGCCATGTAAACTATGTTACCAAATCGGTCTTGGTAGGAGACCTTTAAATCATTAGACTTACAAACTTCTGCAAAAGCAAAATGATTCAAAAAGAGAAAGGAAAAAAAAAATATTAGGGAAGATTTTGACATAACATACTCCAAAAAATCGATAGTGTCCCAAGTTATGTGGAACAAATTAGTTGATTTGTTAAATCCATTTTGAAGTCTAGTAGAAATATTCTCAAGACTATTTTTTTGTCTTTAGACAGTATTAGAGTTTTTTTGTACATTTTTGTATTCTTTATAGACCAACTGTAATCCCTACCTAAAATGTTTCCCATGCCAGCTTAGTTCTCTACTTAAACTCTAGCTATCAATTGAGAAACTCGCCACCAATCAAATGTTTAAAACAATTTTTACTGAAGTTTTTTGAGCAACTCTTAGCTTTTGATTTTATTTTTCTTAAAAAAGTATTTAACGACTCTAATTTTAACCAAATTTCCCACTTACATATTCTGCAGTTTTGTTATTCTTGGGATTGCTGAATATTTCTTTGCTGTGTGAGTGTTCAATCAGCTCGCCCAGCATGAAAAAACTTGTATAATCAGCAATTCGTGCTGCTTGCTGCATATTGTGTGTAACGATAACTACGATATATTCTTTCTTTAAAGTTTGCATGAGCTCTTCTATCTTATGAGTGGCCAAAGGATCTAATGCAGATGTTGGTTCATCCATCAGTATAATTTCTGGATCGATGGCCAAAGTTCTTGCAATACAAAGACGTTGTTGCTGTCCTCCTGAAAGTGAAGTTCCATCTTTATAAAGTTTGTCTTTTACTTCGTCCCATAATGCTGCTTTCTTCAGATATTTTTCAGCTACCTCTAGTTTTTTCGTTTTAGATAACCTACTTTGCAAATTTAGACCAATTAAAACATTATCTATAATACTCATTGCGGGAAAGGGAGTTGGTTTTTGAAAGACCATGCCTATATTTTTTCTTATAACGACAGGATCTACGCTTCGAGCATAAATATTAATCCCACTTATGTGAACTTCTCCAGTTACTCGAGCTTTAGGCACTTCTTCATGAATGCGATTTAAGCATCTAATGTAAGTGGATTTACCGCATCCAGAGGGGCCAATGATTGCTGTAATACTATTAGGAAGATAGTCAATGGAGATATTTTTAACGGCGTGTAAAGTATCAAACCAAGCATTTAAATTTTTGACTTGTAAGATGCTCATGTTTTTTTCCTCATAAAAAATCTTGCCGATAAATTTAGCCCAAGAACCAAAATCATTAAAACTAAACTTCCTGTCCAGGCCTGTCTTTGCCATTCTTCAAAGGGAGAAATTGCATAGGTATAAATCTGTACTGGAAGGGAAGCCATTGGAGATAATAAATCAAAAGATAACAAATTATTGCCGAAAGCAGTAAAGAGAAGAGGAGCAGTTTCACCTGCGGCCCTAGAAATGGCGAGCATGATTCCCGTAAGTAAAGAAGACCGATTACCCTTAATCAAAATATGCCATATTACCTGTGTTCTACTTAGTCCTAGGGCAAGCCCAGCTTCTTTAATTGAAGCAGATGTAAGTAATAAAATAGCTTCAGAAGTTTTTACGATGATAGGAAGAATAATAAAACTAAGTGCTATGGAACCACTTAACGCAGAGAATTTCTTTAAAGGAAGAACTGCAATCACGTAAGCAAAAATACCAATAATGATGGCCGGAACACCTGTTAGTAAATCAATCGTTTGCCGTAAAAAAATGGCCATTCTTTCTTGACTATATTCTGCTAAATAAGCTCCAAGGCAAACACCTATAGGGATTGAAAATAGACAAGCAAGTCCAACTAAATACAGTGTTCCTAAAATCGCATGCTTCATTCCTCCACCTTCACCACCCACTGGAGCAGGTAGTTGCGTGAAAAAATCCCAATTTAAAGAATTAGCTCCCATTTTAAAAATAAATACAAGAATGAGAATAAGAGGAATAATCACTATAAGTGCAGCAAAAGAAATAAATGAAAGATGAACAGTATTTTTAAACTTTCTCCAAAAAGTCATCTTCGAACCCACTTCCAAATAATCATACGTGCAAATAAATTGATAATTAATGATAAAAGAAGAAGTAGTAGAGCAATGTATAATATAGCGCCCATATGTAAATCATTAGTTGCTTCAGCATATTCGTTTGCAATTAGTGAAGCCATTGTTGAACCTGGAGCAAATAATGATGAGGACAAACGCCGGGAATTACCTATAACCATAGCTACGGCCATTGTTTCTCCAAGTGCCCTTCCAAGTCCTAATACCATTCCGCCCACAATCCCTGGGATTGAAGGACGTAGGATAGCTAGTTTTAGCATTTCATAGCGTGTACAACCTAAGGCCAAAGCAGCTTCCTTTGTGGAAACTGATACTGAGGAAAAGACTTCTCGGCAAAAAGAGGAAATAGTGGGTGTGATCATAATTGCCAATATAACAGAGGCCGTGAGTACACTAATTCCAAAAGAAGGTCCTTGAAAAAGTGGTAAAAATCCTAAATATTTTTTTAGAAAAGGAGTCGCCGAACTTTGCATCCAAGGGGCAAGGGAAAAAATCCCCCATAATCCAAAAATAATTGATGGTACTGAAGCAATCATTTCAACAAAAATACTCAGAATTTTTCTTAAATATCTTGGACAAATTTCGGTGATAAAAAGTGCTACTGCAACACTAAAAGGTGCAGCAATAAATAATGCTAAAAAAGAAGTTACAAGTGTTCCAATAATGAAGGGTAGTGAACCATATTGACTGGTCACCGGATTCCATTCAGTAGACCATATAAATTTGATTCCAAAGTGTAAAATTGCTGGAACAGCTTTATACATCAACATAAGCCCTATTCCAATAAGCATTAAGATAACACTTATTGAAACAAGTTTCATGACAAAATAGGTAAACCTATCTTGCTTGCTTGTGCCGAACCAGCCTTTCAAAATTAATCCTTTATTGCTTCTAATTTATGAATTAATGCTTCAGATAATTTGGTGGGTAAAGAAGCATAATGAAGGTCTGATGCAAAAGACTGACCTTTAGTTAAGGCCCATAGAAGAAAATTTCTTACTTCTTTATTTTGAATATCACCCTTTTTTAAGGGCAAAAGGATGTAAGTAAAAGACGATATAGGGTAAGCATTTTTTCCTTTGGCGTTAACGATCGATAGACGTAAATCCCCTTTATAGTCCTCATTTGTTAAAGAATTAGCAGCTTGGGAAGTGGTTTCACTTGTTGGCAAAACGAATTGATTGTCTTGATTTTGAACAGCAAAAAAACTGAGTTTATTAGTAAGAGCATAGGCAAGTTCAACATATCCAATAGAACCATCAGTTCTCTGGACAATTCCTGTAACTCCCTCATTACCTTTACCACTTATTCCCACTGGCCAAGCAACAGATTTACCACTGCCTACTTTTGATTTCCAATCAGAGCTTGTAATACTTAGATAATCTGTAAATATTGAGGTTGTCCCTGAACCATCAGCTCTAGTGACAACTGTGATGTCTTTATTTTTAGGAATCTTGGCAGAAGGGTTGAGTTTTACAATTGCCACGTCATCCCATTTGGTAATTTTCCCCAGCATAATGTCAGCAAGTACAGCAGGTGAAATCCTTAAGTTTGAAACACCTGGCATATTGTAAATGAGTGCAACTGACCCCATTACGGTAGGTATATGAAGGATTGGCCAAGCTGCCTTTTTTAAATCTGCATCTGAAACTGGTGCATCTGATGCTCCAAAATCTACTGTCTGATTGAGAAGCTGCTGAATCCCGCCTCCGCTGCCAATTGATTGATAGTTAAAATCAACCTTGGAATTGTTTTTTTTGTATTCATTAAACCACTTAGAATAGATTGGATAAGGAAAAGTAGCTCCTGCGCCAGTAATTTGAGTGTTACTAGCAGCAATAGTAAATCCTTGAATCATGAAAAATGCTAAACTAGCTTGTAAAAAATAAAATGATCTAAAATTAAAAAAATTCACAATGGCCTCCAAGTAGTATGACTGGATTTAAAACTGATTTATATGAACCTACCCAACAAAATAGGGTCCTTGAAAGTTAAGATTAGGTTAAGTTCATTTTGAAGTTGAGAGCATTAAAAATTAAAGACTTAGCAATAATTTACAGCACTATCAGATAGATTATAAAACTTACAGTAAGGCAAAAAGAATGGCTAAGTTGAAAAATGATGGTGAACTGGTTTTTTTTATAAGGAGAAATAAGAATATGAAAACAATTTTGATAATCGTGAGCAGTTTCATTTGTCTAAACGCTAGGGCTTATACAACAAATGATTTCTTACTCAACAATACCTGGTTTTCTAAAAACATTTATTAAAGCTATAAAAACTTGAGAGCCATATGCTTTTTAACCTTTCATTTTATGAAAACTTTATCACGCACCCAAATACTAGTCCTGAATTATATAATGCATTAGCAATCTGTTGACCTTCCAGGAACCACACATTGGGTTGAAATTATTTCATTTAACTTTAGAGTGTTGAATTTTCTTTCCAACCCATATTTTATGAGAATAATAATTTATTTCAATTATTACAGTAATCCACTTAAAGAAGTTGCAAACTGACACCATGATTCAGATAAAATTTATTTCTTAAAATTTTTATATTTTTTATGCTAGTGAAGATAACAAGTGTGTGCAAAATAATTGTTCACATAACATTTAATAAATTAGGTGGCCTTTGTGAAAAAAATTTTAGCTATTTTTACTTTTTTCTTATTTATTGGATCAGTTATAGCTTCTTCAGTATGTCGGGTTGAAGTTAATATTTGTAAAAGTCCGAATTCTATTAAGGTCACTTGTACAGAAGGTAATGAAGCGAATCCTAAGATAGAAGATGGAACTTCATTTATATACATCTTGAAAGAAATGGCTGACGCAAAATACGATCTAAAAGATAAAACCTTGGTCGATTGTTCTCAAGAACTAACATTCGTAAAACTGGACTGAGCCCTGTTGTCTAGACAGTTCGACCCCATATTTTCTGAGCGGGACGATCTTCAATTTTTAGCTTCTTAATATCACACTCGAACTCTTGGGGACTTCGGTAACCAAGAGACGAGTGCATTCTTTTTTTATTGTAGACCTCTTCAATAAAATTTGGAAGATTTTTTAAAACATCTTCTAATGTTTGATAATTTTTAAAATAAATTTCTTCTTTTTTTAGGGTCTTAAAAAATGATTCTATAAATGCATTTTCTTCTGGAGTTCCCACTGCCGACATAGATAATTTAAAGCCGCTTTCTAAAAGGAATTTCACATAGTCCTCGCAAACATATTGAACTCCACGGTCGCTGTGGTGAATAATTCCAGGTGGCGGATTTTCTTTTTTTATTGCGATCTTCATCGACTCCAAACAAAATTGATGATCAAGTGTTTTTGATAATGACCATCCAACTATTTTTCTAGTGTAAATATCAATCACTGCAGAAAGATAAATAAACTGACGGTGAAGTCTGATATAAGGTAAATCGTCGACATAGCAGGCTAATTTAAGAATTATTTGCCGGTTGGTTTAGTGAATACTCATTTGGAGTAAATATTTCTTTTCTTTCATGAATGGCAT
>Ga0247844_1000739_pt1 | contig 66596 bp, 61 predicted proteins | sample LaCtaG_FD_192421 | JGI IMG/M metagenome (GOLD analysis project Ga0247844, IMG submission 192421) | Freshwater microbial communities from meromictic Lake La Cruz, Castile-La Mancha, Spain - LaCruzMarch201714.5m_1 | ecosystem: Environmental > Aquatic > Freshwater > Lake | place: Spain: Castile-La... | reverse complement strand
AGCCTTGCGGCGCGACCTCGGCCAAAGCTGTAGCGGGTGGATAAGAGAGGTTGCGCCGGTCTAAAAAAGCTCCTTTCTTTCCTTCTTTCTTTGGAGCAGCAAAGAAAGAAGCCCACCGCGGGAGCGGAGTGCACATCAGAGTCGTAGACAGAGAATTAACAGCGCAGGCGAACTTTGAATACTCATCGGCGTAGCCGGAAGACTTCGGCACGAAGACCCATAAACATTTTGGAAGATAGGAGTTCAAGCAACAAGTCGCAGGCCTTATTTTAACAAAAGCAGAACTCTGGAATGATTGATGAAGCTTCTGTGTCCAGAAATACCCCGTGACCCCTGCTGCCCCAACCCCCGAGACGGCCAAAAGTCTAAAGGAGTTCACTTTTGAAAAATCCGTGAAAAACCCTGGTCACCCTCCACCCTAAACCCACCATACCCGAATAACTTTACCGAAACTGCCCCTGCCAAACCCCCACCCCATGAGCCGCCGTCGCATTGCCGCCGCTAACTGGAAAATGAACAAGAGCTTCGCTGAAGCCGAACTCTTTGTAGAGCGCCTGCTCGAAGACATCGATCCCAACAAAACCGAAGGAGTCAACATTGTCCTCGCCCCTCCCTACATCCATTTGCAGAATCTTGTTGAGATGCTGACGCTCAACGAAGGCATTGCCGTAGCGGCCCAAAATTGCCATCACGAAGCCCAAGGAGCCTATACGGGCGAAGTGTCGGCTTCGATGCTCAAATCGATCGATGTGGATGCCGTGCTGGTCGGGCACAGCGAGCGCCGTCAATACTTCGGCGAAAACGACATGCTCGTTTCCAAAAAGATTCACCGCGCGCTCGAAAACGACCTGATGCCCGTCTATTGCTGCGGCGAAACGCTCGAACAGCGCGAAAGCGGAGCGCATTTGGGCACCGTGACCCATCAAATCGAAGCCGCGCTCACGGGGCTCAGCGCCCAGCAAATGCAGCAACTCGTCATCGCCTACGAACCCGTTTGGGCCATCGGCACCGGCAAGACGGCCACCGTAGAACAGGCTGGAGAAATGCACCAGCACATCCGCAGCGTGCTCGAGCGGCTCTTCGGAAAAGAAAGCGCCGAGTCGACGAGCATTTTGTACGGTGGCAGCGTAAAGGCCTCGAATGCAGCCGAATTGTTTGCCCACCCCCACATTGATGGCGCACTGGTGGGGGGTGCCAGTCTCGATCCGGAGGAGTTTCTCGCGATCGTTTATGCCCTCGCCTCCAAACGTCCCTGAACTTCGATTGTTAGAGCCCAGATTTGGAACACCCTACCCGATATCTCGTATACCGGCTCGTCTTTGACCAAGCCGAAACCGCCGACGTGGCCATGGCTTTGCTCAGTGAAAGCGGATTCGAAAGCTTTGAACAAAAAGACGACGGACGGACCCTCGAGGCCTATTGGGATCTCCACAGCGGGGCGGCGCCGAGCGAAGCCCGCTTAATCGAAGATCTCGAAGCCTTTGCCCCGACGGGGCTCCGCATCGATGGGTTGGAAGAACGCAACTGGAATCAGGCATGGGAAGCCCAATTTGACCCCGTCGAGGTCGGTGATTTTTGCCGCATCCGCGCCGAGTTTCACCCCTCGGTTTCCGGGTTTGAGCACGAGTTGCTCATTCAACCCAAAATGTCTTTTGGAACGGGCCATCACCCCACGACCCATCAGGTGATTGCGCTGATGCAAGGCCTCGATTTTACCGACAAACACGTCCTCGATATGGGCAGCGGCACCGGTGTATTGGGCATTTTGGCCGAACGCCTCGGTGCCTTTTCGGTAATGGCGGTCGACAACGATCCCTGGTGCGAAGCCAATGCCCGAGAAAACGCCGAGCGCAACAATTGCCGTCGCACCCAAGTCGTTTTGGGTGGAATTGAAGCCATTGAAGGCAGCGAATTTGACATTGTCTTGGCCAATATCAACCGCAATGTGTTGTTGGAGCAAATCCCGGTTTATACGCGTTGCGCCCGACCGGGTGCCCAACTCTTGCTCAGCGGCTTTTATCCCGAAGATGTAGCGCATTTAGAACCCTTGGCGGCACAATGGGGTTGGCATCCGCAGCGTTCGAGCGAAAAAGGAGGGTGGATGGCCCTGCATTGGAGCCGATGAAAAAGGCGCTGATTTTTCTGAGTTTGCTTTGGAGTACGGTGGCCGTTCAGGCGCAGAAGCTCAAGCAATTCAGCGAAGTGCCTGAGAATTTTCTCGGCGAAATGGGAACCCTGATTCGCGATCTCGACAAAGAGCAAGCCGAGGCCACCATGCTTTCTTTTGGGGCTGTGTTTCGCTCCTTCGAAGCCGATCGCCAGACCGAGTTTATCGGCATTTGCAACGAAATGCTCCGCAAGCGGGTCCAGAGCAAAGAAGCCTGGTACGATTTGCTCCGCGTGGCAGAACGACTGTACGAGGGCGAGGAAATGGAACTCCAGAACGCCTGGTATACCCACTACAAAGAATTGGTCCGCAAATCGCCCAACCGTGAGAGCCAGGCTTATTTGCACATTTGCGCGCTCAATTTTGCCGACAGTTTGATCGGGGACGAGCGCGGTATTTTGTGGAAAGCCGTAGGTGGAGAGCGCCGATTTGTCTTTGAGGGTCGGCCCAGTTTCGTCTATTCGGGGATTGATTTGCTCGGATTCTACAAAACCGACAGCACCTTGATCGAGCAAACGTCGGGGATTTTGTATCCCGAAGAAGGGCGGTTTGTTGGGAAGGGGGGGCGGGTCTACTTTGCCCGGAGCGGCTTTGGTCGAGACACCGTCCATGCCGATCTCAAGCACTTCGAGATCCTTCTCGACAAAACCGGGTTCCGCGCCGACAGCGCCGTTTTGACGAGTTTGATCTACTTGACCCAACCCGAAGAAGGGGTACTCACCGAGCAACTCAGTTCGCAAAGCGAAGAAGAGAATGCGACGTTTCCCCGATTTGAAAGCTATCGTAAAGACATTCTCATCCCCGAAATTGCCCCGGGTGTCGACTATCGAGGGGGCTTTAGTATGGTCGGTTCCAAGTTGTTTGGTTCGGGGAATCAGAATCAGTGGAGCTCGCTCATTTTCAAACACGAAAACAAGCCACTTTTTCGCATTGCCTCTGACCGATTTCGGCTCCGGACCGATCTGATCGCCGCCGATGCGGTGCGGCTCAGTTTGTATGTAGGCGAGGATTCTATTGCCCATCCCAAACTGGCTTTTCGGTACATCATTTCGGCCAAAATTCTCAATCTATTTCGGGAAAGCGAAGGGCTGAGCCAAAGCGCCTTTACCAATACCTTCCACAATATGGAGATGCGGGTGGAATTCATCCGCTGGGTGCAAGGCGAACCGTCCATCGACTTTTCGAATAGCCAAGGCGGAGGAGCCGCCTCTTTTGAGTCGCAACAGTATTTCCGCTACGAGCGCATGGAGCAAATTCAGGGGTTGAACACCACCAACCCGCTCTACTATTTACAGTGGATGTCCGAGACCTATAAGAGGAGGGACATCAAGCTTGAAGAGGTGGCGTCGGCCCTCAAAATGCCCCCCAACGATGCAGAGCGATTTTTGATGACGATGATGGTCGGTGGGTTTGTCCAATACGATTTAGTGGCCAAGGAGGTTCATCTCAACGACAAACTGTTCGACTACGTCCGCGATTTTGAAGGCAAACGCGACTATGATGTGATCCGGTTTTCGAGCGAAGTGCCCAGCGGGGTTAACGCGCGTTTGAGCTTGCTCAACAACGATTTGGATATAGCGGGCATTCAGATGATCGCCGTAAGCGATTCCCAAAAAGTATCGATGTTTCCGAAAGGCCAACGCATCACCGTACAGGAAGGATTTAATTTCAACTTCGACGGACTGATCAGGGCGGGTCGTTTTAGTTTTTGGGGCAATCAATATTTCTTCAACTACGACCAGTTTAAGGTCAATATGAACGACATCGACTCGATGCGGTTTAAGGTCGAATCGTTTGAGGCCAACTCGCTGGGCGAAAAGACCTTAGTCGATGTAAAGAACACGCTTCAGGACATCAATGGAGAGTTGTTTATCGACCGCCCCGACAACAAATCGGGCAAGAAAAGCTATCCCGACTATCCGATTTTTAAGAGTGGAAAAGAAAGCTATGTTTTCTACGATCGCAAGGATATCTTCAACAAGGTCTATCCTCGGGAGCGGTTTTATATCGAATTGGTGCCCTTCACCATCGACTCGCTCGACAACGCCAAAACCGAGAGCCTCAAGTTTGACGGAACCTTTGTCAGCGCCGGCATTTTTCCCGATCTCCCCCAAACGGTTACAGTTCAAAAAGACTATTCGCTGGGGTTCATTACCGAAACCCCAACCGAGGGCTACGCGACCTATGGGGGCGAGGGGCAGAGCTTCGGTCAGATTGCACTGAGCAACAAAGGGTTGATCGGTACTGGGCGGATCGAATACCTCGCTTCCACCAGTACCTCTCAGGCGTTTTACTACTTCCCCGACAGCACCTTGGGTCATGTCGATCAATACGAACTGCGGGCCGTGGCCGGTCGGCCGGGCCATCCGCACTGTACGGCGGTCGACTCGAAAATGCGGTGGATTCCGGGCCGGGATGTCATGCACCAATACAACGCCGACGGCAAGCCCTTCGCGCTCTACGACGACATCGGGATGATCGCCAATGGCCGGGTTTCTCTTGGGCCAAGTGGGTTACAAGGACGGGGGGTGATCGATTTTCTCGATGCCCAAATGAAGGCGCAAACCTTTGTCTTTGAGCATCGAAACTTCCGTTCCGACACCGCCGATTTCAAGGTCCGCAGCGGACCTACGGCCGACTATGCCTTTGCGGTCAAAGGAGCGCAATCGGCCGTGGACTTCGACCGCCAAAAAGGCGACTTTTTGCTCCAAGGGCCCAAGCCCTTCTTCGATTTTACCATCAACCAATACCGGGCGTTTATGGACAAAGCGGAATGGCTCATTCCGCAAAAAGCAGTGTCGGTCAGCAAGGTGGGTCCCAACGCCAGTTCGTTGATGTTGTCGACCAACCGCATACAAGATTCGCTTCAGTACATCGCGGGGTCGGCACGCATTGATCTGTTGCCCTCGGTGCTTGAGGTGTTTCAGGCGAACGAAATCGACGTGGCCGATGCGCGTATTTTTCCGGATTCGGGTCGGGTTACGGTCGATTCCGCTGCCGATATGCGGATTCTGCGCAAATCGCGTTTGGTGGCCAGCCGGGTCAATCAGTTTCACCAACTCCACGATTGCGAGCTGAAAATTCAGTCGCGCAAATCGTTTACCGGAACCGGTACGCTCGATTATTTGGACGAGGATCAAACCCCTTGGCCTTTGTTTTTCCATACGCTCAAGGTGAGCCGTCAGGGTACCACCCAAGGGATGTGCGATGTCAAACAGGAAGATGAATTCTATATGAGTTCCTTTTTCGCGTTTTATGGAAAGGTCAGTTTCGAAAGTCCGACCCGCGAAATGCTCTTCGACGGATTTACCCTGATTCAAAACAGCTGCGAAAACATCGTAACCACCTGGTTCCCCTTCAAGAGCTCCATCGACCCCAAGAACATCATCATCGATTTGCCGGTGTTTGGCGAAGATTTGGCAGCCGAGCGGTTGTTCAATGGTATTTTTATCGGAAGTGACTCAACCAGTGCCTATTCTGCCTTCTTAACCAAGGGCAATGCCAAGGTCGATTTGCCGATTATCCGGGCCGATGGGCAGTTGTTCTACGACAAGGCGATTTCGAGCTATGTGGTGGCGCGCAAGGAGCGGATCGTGAATCCGAATTCGCAGGGCAACTATCTGGCCTTCGACAACGACGGCTGCACGACCCAGGGGCAGGGAGAGGTCAATTTGACCTCGAATACGGGTATGCTGACACTGAAAAATTTTGGTGTCGTGGACCACGATCTCAAGACCGACGAGATCAAGGTCGATGCGACCATGTTGCTCGATTTTCCGTTTCCGGAAGAAATCCTCAAGGCGATTGCCGAAGATTTGGTCAAGAGCGAAGGACGGGGCGGAGGCAGCGATTTGAACCGCAAGGCGTATAAAATTCAATTGGTTGAATTGCTCGACAAGAAAGAGAAAGACAAATTCGAAGAGTTTGTCAAAGCCTACGGGGCCATTGGGGAGATTCCCGACCCCATGCGCTCAGCCTTCCAGTTTGCCGAGGTCAAGTTCAAATGGAACAAATTCAGCAATTCGTTTATTACTTCGGGGCCTTTGGGCTTTGGCGGTATGGGAAAAACCCCGATTACCAAGCGGTTTAAGGGGAGCATCGAGATTGTTCGCAAGCGGAGGGGAGACGAATACTATTTGTATTTTGAATCGGGGAGCGGAGCTCAGTATTACTTCGAATACAAGCGGAATGTGATGAGTTTTTACTCTTCTAAGGCCGAATTGGTCACGATCTTGACCGATATGGATCCCGACAAAAAACGGATCGAAGGCGAGGGCAACCGGATTTTCAACATTACGGTGGCGAGCAAGAGCAAAATGAACCGCTATGTGAACCGCGTCGAATAGGTGTGCCGAGCACGACGGGCCCATTATATTTGCGGTCGGTGGACGGAGTTGACTGATTGCAACCACCTGAAAAAAATGCTAAAGCAGTTCCCGACTTGAACGGGTACTTAGGCGCTTTTTCGGGTTGTTGGACGGTGGCAAAGTCCTTGTTGTACAACGCTAACAATCCGCGTTCCATGAGCTATTTTTTTACCTCTGAATCGGTATCGGAAGGGCATCCCGACAAGGTGGCCGATCAAATTTCGGATGCCATCATCGATCATTATTTGGCGTTCGACCCCCACTGTAAGGTGGCGTGCGAGACCTTGGTTACGACCGGTCAGGTTATTTTGGCTGGTGAGGTACACTCTTCGGCCAACGTAGACTTTCAGCGGGTTACGCGCGATGTGATCCGCCGGATTGGCTATACCAAGGGGGAATATATGTTTGAGGCGAGTTCCTGCGGGATTCTCAATGCCATCCACGATCAAAGCGGCGACATTCGCCAAGGGGTGGAGCGGGGCAAACCCGAAGATCAAGGTGCGGGCGATCAGGGGATGATGTTCGGCTATGCGACCGACGAAACCGAGAATTATATGCCGCTCCCGCTCGATCTGTCGCACCGTTTGCTGCTGGAGTTGGCGGCTTTGCGGCGGGAGAACAGCGACATTGCGTATTTGCGCCCCGATGCCAAGAGCCAAGTAACCATCGAATACTCGGACGACCACCGTCCTTTGCGCATCGAAGCGATTGTACTCAGCACCCAACACGACGAGTTCGGCACCGACGATTTGATGCTCGAACGGATTCGGCAAGATGTACGCAACATTTTGATTCCGAGGCTTAAGTCGAAATTGAGTGCCGACATTCAGGCTTTGTTCGGAGACGATATCCAGTACCACATCAACCCTACGGGTAAGTTTGTGATCGGGGGGCCCCATGGCGATACGGGGTTGACCGGGCGCAAGATTATCGTCGACACCTACGGTGGCAAGGGCGCGCACGGGGGCGGGGCTTTTTCGGGCAAGGATCCGAGCAAGGTGGACCGTTCTGCGGCTTATGCGATGCGGCATATCGCCAAGAATTTGGTGGCGGCCGGTGTGGCGCGGCAGGCGCTGGTTCAGGTTTCTTATGCCATTGGAGTGGCCCGTCCGATGGGGCTCTATGTGAATACCTACGGTACGGCCCAGGTGGAGCTGAGCGATGGGGCCATTGCGGAGCGTTTGCTCGAATTGTTCGATCTGCGCCCGGGCATCATTGAGCGCGATTTGAAACTGCGCCAGCCGATGTATCTGGAAACCGCGGCCTACGGACATGTGGGGCGCAAGAACGAGGTGGTGACCAAGTTTTTCCACGAGGCCAACCACCAAGTCAAGTCGATGCAGGTAGAGTTGTTTACTTGGGAAAAACTCGATCGCGTCGCTGATTTGAAAAAGGCCTTCGGTCTTTCGTAAAACGGATTATCTTTGCCGTCCGATTCCAAAAGAGGTTTGCCTTCTGCAGGATTGGTAATGGCCCTGTAGCTCAATTGGATAGAGCATTTGACTACGGATCAGAAGGTTTGGGGTTCGAATCCCTACAGGGTCACCACTGTTCATTTCTAAATCCCCGATGGTGCATTGGCGCGGTCGGGGATTTTTTGTGGATTATTGATTCGAATTGAGATTCTTGGTTGGGCGAAGGCTCTCTCTATGTCCTGCATTTACCCTAGCCTCCGGGCTACAAGGGAATTGGAATGGCGCTCTAAAGAAGAAGAGTGTTGCGGTTGGGTCGAAGCGGAAAGGATGAGTTTCAGTGAAGTCTTTGTCCTTCGATCTCTTGCTGTGCAAAGTCCGCACCACTATTCGGCAGCTGGAGCTGCCGGCGAAAGTCCGGATTACAGGGATTCCTCTGACCTGTTCAATGGCGGTACGCCGTACACCTTGGAATTCCGAATGGAGCGTTCCAGTTTTTCTGTACGGAAGTTGTTCAGATCCAGCCTATCCAAGTCCGGATCTATGGTCAGAAACGGGTATCGAGAGGGCTTTTCAGGTTCTTTCATCAATGCAATCTATATGTTTTACTCACGAATATAAAAACGAGCGAATCTGAGCTTCTAGAAAAACGCTGCGGAGTACTTCACCGCTCCTTCACAAACCGCAACCGCATCCCCGCATTGCGCTCTTCGAGGGGTTCGAGCCAAAGCGTATCGCCCGAGCGGCGGTAGCGGCGCACCGAGGTTTGGTTCCATTCCGTCGGGTTGTTCGAAGCCTTTTTGGTATGGGTCACCAGCGAGCGCTCGGCATCGACCGCATAAGGCCCCATATACGCATAAGCCAAGGCCAGGTGCCGCAACACCGAATCGGGCTGATCGGGCTGGAAGTTGCGCACCGACCCTTCAAATGTTTCGTAGCCCACCGGGCTTAAATGCAGCGCCATCCCCCCACTTTCCCCATACAAGACATACCCCTGCCAACCCGCATCCCACTCCCTCCAGGGCGCGTCGTCCCCCTCCTTGCGCTCCGCTCCATCGAGTCGCCAATAACCCCAGAGCGCGGAATCCGGAGAGGCTGTCTTGGGTGCCGTCGGAAAGGGAAAAGAAGCGCAGCCGACCGTCAAGCCCAGCACAAGTCCACCCAAAATTTTGGAATATTTCATGCGATCCATTGTAACAAAGCCCATACCACGCATCAAAAAACGGCTAATTTCATCCCCAACCAACCGCCCATGTCATGAGCCTACCCCAGAGAACCCTGAGCGAAAACCTCGAACAAAGAGCGCTGTTTGAGAGTCGTTTCTTTAAAAACTTTATTGCCAGCTACACCTTCCCAAGGGCATCGATCAGCCCCAACAGCAGCCAGGCATCGGGTTCGGTCAGCGTGGCCCCCGGACGGGCGCTGTTGTGCAGCGGGGTCATGATTTCGGCCGATGGACCCTGCCGGGTGTTCGGTGTGCTCAACGAAGTTGAACTCATCAACGAATGGGGGGTGCATCAAGTAGATCCCAACACCGGTGAGGCCGTAGGGGGCGGATACGAAGTCATGTTCGGGCCCGATGGAGGCAGTCAATTCATGAGTTTTGGCGCGGTTCCCCACCTGATTCGCGAGCTCGGGGGGGTTACGCTGCGCTATATGGCGACTACGCCCGATCAGACCGGAACCGGAACCGCCAAAACGGTCAACGTCAGCGCTGTTCTCGTGGGTTCCGAAATCACCAATCCCCGCAATCCGAATCCCGAGTTCAAAATGCTCGTGGTCGGGCACAGCCTCGCCTGGTCGTTGCCCGGTAAGTGGAAGCCCGGAATGGAGCCCGATCTCAGTCTGGCGGCGGGTTCGGTCAACCCCGATTTTCTTGGGGACGTGCTCTGGGCATCCCGGGTCGAAGAGGCCTTGAATCTCGAAGGTATTTCGACCGGATTGGTCAACAAAGCTTTTGGAGGAAGCGAAGTCATTTCCAAGCAGTTTCGAACCTTGATCGGGGGCTTTTACACCCTCGACTACCACCTGCTCGTCGTCACTCTTGGCGCCAACGATGCCAAAGAGCCCATGACGCCCCAACGGCAATTGGTGTGGAAGCAGCGGTTGGCGCAGTTTATTCGGCAGCGCGACGCGTTTGCGCCCCAAGCCGATATTGTATTCTGCAGCGATTTACCCCTCGACGATGCCTCCGAAAATCTCAACGAGCGCTGTGGGTCGCGCAACAACCGCGATCGCGTTCCCAGCGCCACGGGAATTTCTCTGATGGGTTTTGCGACGGGCACGACGGTGCTCGATGTTCAAGGCGCGTCGAGTGGAACGGTATTCAGGCTGGGACAAAACAGCCACAGCAGCCGGGTAACGATAACGGGCATCACAAATGGGGTGCCCAATGCGGAATACATCTTCGAAGGCCGAGGGCCCGTTTCGGGCAGCGGAGCGTGTTGCGCGATGCAGCGAAGCAACCAACGCAAAATTCGGAGCACCATTTACCTCACCGATTCGGTGTATTTGCGGGTTCGAATGGACGCCAACGGCAGTTCGTTTGCCGAAGTCGAGCGGGGCAATGTACTGGGTCAGCGGATTCCGGTTAATGCCACGACCATGGCGTTGAGCGGTTTGCGCGATTATACCCTCTTTTGCTCCGCAAATTCCCAACCCACCGTGCTCAGCGGATTTTCAGGGCTGAACGACCAAGATCAACTTACCCTCGAGGGATCGGGCGGGGGATTCCCGACCCAAATCGTGCCTGGGGGCATTTTTGAATTGAAAGACAACCAGCCGATTGTCCTGAACGAAGGGCAGTCCATTGTGTTCGGCGTACAACTGCTCGGCAGCCGATTGCGGCTCATCGAAACCCGTCGGGGTTCCGTGGTTCCCCAAGGACAAAAAACCCGCATCCGCGTGGTGCGCGATTTGTGTGCCGAGGTGGCCTCTACCAACTCCTATGGAGGGGGAGAGGGTCAGTTTGTGTACTACGCCGATCTCACCAATGCTTTTGCGCTGAAAGACAGTTCTATAGATCCCATAACCGGACTGGTCGATTATGTCGGCAATAGCCCTGTAACCGGTCAGCCTTGGGTGATTGGAGACGAAATCGACGATCCGAATTTTAAATGGGTGCCCACCGTCAACAACGAACGCTTGATTGGGCATCGTGTCCATTTGTGCCCCGAAGGACATCGGGCGGCTTTTGAGGTCATTATGAGTGTGGTGAGGGGAACTCGGTTCTACACCACGCATGTGCCCTCGCCTTGAGCCGTATCGGGTTAGGTGCTGACGGACCTCATTCCTTATCCCTTTTTTTGTGAAAACCACCCCGGAACACGATCAGCGCATTGCGAGAATCACCTTTGCCTCTGTCTATCCGCATTATGTCGAAAAGATTCAGAAGAAAGGCCGATCCGTCGAAGAACTGCACGAGGTGATAGAGTGGCTCACCGGATTTGGACCGGCTGCCCTCGAGACCCTGATTTTAGAAAAGTGCACTTTTGAGGAATTCTTTCATCGGGCTCGTCTCAACCCCAATGCCCGGTTCATTACCGGTTTGATTTGTGGGTATCGGGTCGAAGAAATTGAAACGCCTTTAACCCAAAAAGCGCGCTATATGGACAAACTGGTTGATGAGTTGGCGCGGGGTAAAAAGATGGGTTCAATTCTTCGTACAGGACCTATAGAGGAGCCGAAAAATCGATGATGATCGGGTAAGGCCCTCCAGATTTTCGATCCATGGCCATCCACCGAAACGATGCGGCGTCGGTTGGATGTGTTCTGGGCACAGTCCAATAAAAGTTTCGACCTAAGCCGAGGTACCCCCCAACCGTCTACTACGGTTGCTGGAGCGGGCGGCTTGCCCAAAGGCAACCACTTAGGCCAAAGGGCTCAGTAGATCTCCGCGCTCAAACCGCGTTCGAGCAGGGCGCTACAGCGGGGTTCGAGTTCGTCGTACGTACCCATTTTCACCGAGCAACGACCGTTGTGGTGCACAATAAACGCGCACTGCTCCGCCTGAATCGGGTTGTGGTCACAAATCTCGATCAAGCTCAAGATGACGTGCTCGAAGGTATTGACATCGTCATTGTAGAGCACGATTTCACGCAACCGCTCGTCTACGGCTACGGTCATTCCAATACTTTCTTCCTGAAAGGGATAGGCGTCTATCATAGCGGTGCAAATTTACGGAAAATGCCCCGAACGGGGGAGAAAACCCGAAAGGGAGGCTCGAGTATCGTGTATAGGCCTGTATTATCTTTGTTGCGCTTATCCAGAAAGACCGAGGGACAGGGCCCGTAGACGTCTTGGCAACCCAGCAACCGATGTGCACACAGCCATCGGAATGATGAAGGTGCCAACTCCCCCTTCGAAAAGCCGCTCAGGTCGCTTTTCGAGGAAAGATAAGGATCGCAAAGTGCCCCCATCCGCGGGGTCTTTCGGGACGAGCAGACCTCCGAACGCTTTGCGCCCGAACCACATGAAACTGACCGAATTCGCCCAAGATCGCATCGTTTTGCTCGATGGAGCCATGGGCACCATGATCCAGCGCCATGCGCTGACCGAAGCCGACTACCGGGGCGATCGCTTTTCTGATTGGCCGAGTCCGCTCAAGGGCAACAACGATTTGCTCTGCCTTACACAACCCGAAATCATCGTTCAAGTCCACCTCGAATACCTCCGGGCCGGGGCCGATTTGCTCGAAACCAACACCTTCAACAGCAACGCCATTTCCATGGCCGACTATGGAATGGAAGCCCTTGTGGAGGAGCTCAACCGGGGCGCCATCGAATGCGCCCAAGAAGCGATTCGTCGCTACCGCAACGAAAGTCAGCGCCCAGTATTCATCGTGGGATCCATCGGACCAACCAACCGTACCGCCTCGCTATCGCCCGATGTCGAAAACCCGGGGTACCGGGCGGTGGACTTCGATGGGCTCGAAGCCATCTATGCGGAGCAAGCAAAGTCTTTGGCTTCGGCCGGGGCCGATGCCCTGATGGTCGAGACCGTCTTCGATACGCTCAATGCCAAAGCCGCGCTGTCGGGCATTCGGAAAGTGTTGGATGCACAGGGTCTCAGCCTCCCGATCATGGTGAGCGGAACCATCACCGACGCCAGTGGGCGCACCCTTTCAGGTCAAACCCCCGAGGCCTTTTTAATCTCTCTGCAAAACCATCCGCTGTTTTCGATCGGATTCAACTGTGCGCTCGGGGCCGATCAGCTTTTGCCGCATGTGCGCAGTTTGAGAAGGCATTCGCCCTTTCGGGTCAGCGCCCACCCCAACGCCGGGTTGCCCAATGCGCTGGGCGGTTACGATCAAGGACCCGAAGAAATGGCCGATTTGCTCGAGCCTTATCTAGAGCAGAATCTCGTCGATATCCTCGGCGGTTGTTGTGGCACAGGGCCCGAGCACATCCGCGCCCTCCGAGCCCTGCTCGATCGCGTCGCCTATCCCGGTCAACCCATTCACGCCCCTGCCTCATGAGGCCGCTCTTGCTTTCAGGGCTCGAACCCTTGGTGGTCGACGCGCGTATCAACTTTGTCAATATCGGAGAGCGGTGTAATGTGACCGGTAGCCGCGCTTTTTTACGGCTCATTCAACAGGATCGATACGAAGAAGCGGTCGCCATTGCCCGCGAACAGGTCGAAACCGGGGCCCAGATTCTCGATATCAATATGGACGAAGCCCTGATCGATGGGGTAAAGGCCATGACCACTTTTCTCAACCGCCTCGCCGCGGAGCCCGACATTGCCCGCATTCCGTTTATGATTGACAGCTCGCGCTGGGAAATTGTCGAAGCGGGGCTCAAATGTCTACAGGGCAAGGGGATTGTCAATTCCATCAGTTTAAAAGAGGGCGAAAAAACCCTGCTGTATCAGGCCGAGCGCCTGCTCAATTTCGGGGCTGCCGCCGTGGTGATGGCCTTCGACGAGCGCGGTCAGGCCGATACGCTCGATCGACGAATCGAGATCTGTGGAAGGGCCTATCGATTGCTGACCGAAAAGGCGGGCTTTGCCCCCGAGGATCTCATTTTTGACCCCAATATTTTCCCGGTCGGTACGGGTATGGAAGAGCACCGGCGCAATGCCATCGACTTTTTCGAATCGACCGCGTGGATCAAGGCGAATTTGCCCCACGCCCGGGTCAGCGGGGGGGTCTCGAATGTATCGTTCTCGTTTCGCGGCAATCAGAAGGTTCGGGAAGCCATGCACTCGGCATTTTTGTATCACGCCATCCAGCAGGGTCTCGATATGGGGATTGTCAACCCCGCTTTGCTCGAAGTCTACGAAGAGATCGAGCCCGAATTGCTCGAGTTGGTCGAAGACGTGTTGCTCGACCGCAATCCAGAGTCCACCGAACGCTTGCTCGACTACTCCGCCCGCCATGCCGATCAGGGGGGGCGGCCCGAAAAAGTCGAAGAGGCTTGGCGACAATGGCCTGTTCGAGAGCGACTAACCCACGCACTGGTCAAAGGCATCGACGCCTATGTCGAGATCGATACCGAAGAGGCCCGACAGGGCTTTGCACGTCCGCTCGAGCTCATTGAAGGCCCGTTGATGGACGGAATGGGGGTGGTGGGCGATCTGTTTGGTTCGGGCAAGATGTTTTTGCCGCAGGTGGTGAAAAGTGCCCGGGTGATGAAGAAGGCCGTGGCCTATTTACAGCCGTTTCTCGAAGCCGATAAATCCACGGAGTCTCAGGCCAAGGGCAAGATTTTGATGGCGACGGTTAAAGGCGATGTACACGACATCGGAAAAAACATTGTGGGCGTCGTCTTGGCCTGCAACAACTACGATGTGGTCGATTTGGGCGTAATGGTGCCCCTCGAGCGCATTCTCGATACCGCCCTGGCCGAAAAGGCCGATGTGATTGGTTTGTCCGGGCTTATCACCCCATCGCTCGACGAAATGGTACTCGTAGCCGAAGAAATGCAGCGCCGTCAACTGCAGGTCCCCTTGCTTATCGGGGGGGCGACGACCTCCAAAATGCATACGGCGCTTAAAATCGAGCCCAAATATCCCCATGCGGTTTATGTCAACGATGCCTCGAGGGCGGTGACCGTGGTGCAAGGACTCCTCGGACACGACCGGCCTCGTTTGGATGCTGAGCGGATCGAAGAATACGAACGATTGCGACAGGGCTACTGGCGCAAACAGAGCGGCGAGCGCTTGCTCGATGTGACGGAGGCCCGAGCGCGCAAACTTGTGTGGGAGGCCGAAACGGCCGGTGTCGTTACCCCCCGGGTTACGGGGACCCATACCGTCGAGGGGGTTTCGGTGGCTACCCTGCGGCCCTTTATCGATTGGACCCCGTTTTTTCAAGCCTGGGAACTCCATGGGCTCTTTCCCAAGATTCTCGACGATGCGGTGGTGGGCGACGAAGCCCGAAAACTCTATGCCGATGCCGCGGTCATGCTCGATCGATGGGAACGCGATGCGGTAATCCAGCCCCGAGGGGTGTTTGGCATTTATCCCGCGCGTTCTACGGAGCAAGACACCCTGGAAGTACTCGATCAACAGGGTTCGGTCGATGCCGTACTGATTGGACTCCGGCAACAAAAAGAATCGGATCGCTGCTTGTGTTTGAGCGATTTTGTCGCCCCTGCTACGTCCGGTCAATCGGATTACATCGGTGCCTTTGCCGTCAATACCGGCCAAGGGTTGGAGACCGAAGTGGCTCGGTTCGAGGAACAACATGACGATTATAATGCCCTACTGGCCAAGGCATTGGCCGATCGGCTAGCCGAAGCGTTCGCCGAATATCTCCATTGGAAAGTGCGCACCGACTATTGGGGTTATGCCTCGGACGAAATCCTGAGCAACGAAGAGTTGATTCGCGAACGATACCGCGGTATTCGGCCTGCGCCAGGCTATCCGGCCTGTCCCGATCACCTCGAAAAAGATGCGCTTTTTCGATTGCTCGACGCTCCCCGCAACGCGGGTCTTCACTTGACCGAAAGCCGAGCCATGGTGCCGACGGCAGCGGTGTGCGGCTACTATTTTGCCCATCCCGAAGCGCGCTATTTCGCGCTCGGCAAGATCGGGGCCGACCAACTCGAACACTATGCCGCACTCCGGGGTTTGAGCCCCGACCAAGCCCGGAAATGGCTGGGTTCAGCTGTGTATTGATCTTATTTTGAACCAACGCCTTTGATCTCCTTCGACCGAACCGTATGAAAGTCACCGAACACCTTCAGCAGTCCCAAGGCAAATGCCTTTTTAGCTTCGAAATTTTGCCCCCACTCAAAGGGCAAGACATTTCGCACATCCACGAAACCATCGAGAATCTGCTCGAGTTTGAACCGGCCTTTATCGACGTGACCTCGCATCGAGAGGAGTTCGTCTACAAAAAGCGCGAAAACGGGTTGCTCGAAAAAGTGACCACGCGCAAGCGTCCAGGTACGGTAGGCATTTGCGCTTCAATCCAGCACAAATACAAAATCGACACGGTTCCCCACATTCTCTGTGGAGGGTTTACGAAGGAGGAAACCGAATACGCCTTGATCGATCTGAACTTTCTCGGCATCGACAATGTCTTGGTGCTTCGGGGCGATCCGATTCGCTCAGAAAGGGTGTTTCGCCCAGAACCTCATGGCCATGCGTACGCCATCGACTTGCTCAAGCAGGTATCGGCGCTCAATCGGGGTGACTATTTGCACGAAGAAGTTCAAAACGAGCGTCCTACAAATTTCTGTATCGGGGTGGCCGGCTATCCCGAGAAGCACTACGAAGCGCCCAATCTCAAGACCGATATCGGTTTTCTGAAGGCCAAGGTCGATGCGGGGGCGGAGTATATCGTGACCCAGATGTTTTTTGACAATGCGCGCTATTTCGATTTTGTAGACCGCTGCAGGGCCGGGGGCATCGAGGTTCCGATTATTCCGGGCATCAAGCCGATCACAGGGCTCAAGCAACTGCGTATGATTCCGCATTTCTTCCACGTTGATTTTCCCGATGCCTTGACCGATGCCGCCGAGCGCTGCACGACCGATGCCCAGATGCGCGAATTGGGCATTCAATGGTGCATCGAACAATGCACGGAACTCATCGCGGCCGGGGTTCCCTGTTTGCATTTTTATTCGATGGGCAAGAGCGAGGCGGTCAAAGAAGTGGCTTTGGCGGTGTATTGAGGGGGGTGATGCACGGGACGGACAGGGTAGAACGTGGAAGCTCAATTACAATCGTTTTAGGCTCATACCCAAAGTAGGGGTGATGCACGGGACGGACAGGGTAGAACGTGGAAGCCGGGAAGACTAGAGAGTTAACTTTTCCGATGCAATAGCCACATCCTAAGCTTTATTCCATATTCGAATTGTGAATAGAGAATGGAAGTTTCGGTCGATAGGTGATTACAAGGAAATGCGCTTTTTCGATGTAATGACCACATCCTAAGCTTTATTCCATATTCGAATTGTGAATAGAGAATGGAAGTTTCGGTCGACAGGTGGATTACAAGGAAATGCGCTTTTTCGATGTAATGACCACATCCTAAGCTTTATTCCATATTCGAATTGTGAATAGAGAATGGAAGTTTCGATCGATAGGTGGATTACAAGGAAATGCGCTTTTTCGATGTAATGACCACATCCTAAGCTTTATTCCATATTCGAATTGTGAATAGAGAATGGAAGTTTCGGTCGATAGGTGGATTACAAGGAAATGCGCTTTTTCGATGTAATGACCACATCCTAAGCTTTATTCCATATTCGAATTGTGAATAGAGAATGGAAGTTTCGATCGATAGGTGGATTACAAGGAAATGTGCTTTTTCGATGTAATGACCACATCCTCAACATTATTCCATATTCGAATTGTGAATATGGGATTATGTTGACAGACAGTAGGTAACGGGAACAGAATGCCTCGTATGGTTAGTATACAACTGAATTAAAGAATAATACACTTTCCGGATAGAGACTTGGAAAGGGTGAACAACGGTAGATGAAGTAAAGAGTTCCCGCTGTTCATCACCATCTTTTGTACTGAAGAATGTGCAGCAGGTATTGAATTTTTTGGGAACACTTTAGCTATCTCACCTAAGAAAGCACCACACCATGGATGAGTGTCCACGCACACAAAAAAAAAACGACCCGAAGGCCGTTTCAGGTTTCACGGAGATAACCGACTCCAAAGAGACAGGACATCCTTGGAGTCGTTCCTGTCCTTTACAACAACACCTTATGCGCCTCGTTTCCGAGTTTCAACAGGTGAATCCCGCTGCGCAGTCCTTGTACTGAAATCGCAGCGTTGGCATCGGTCAAGGTGCCGCGCATCAGGCTGCGACCTGCCAAGTCGATCAATTCATACGCCACGGTTTGACCGGCTTCGATTCCGACAATGTCCAACGATGACGGCCCGCGGTGCACCGAGAAATGCAAAACGGCGTTTTCTCCGATGCCAATACCGCTCACAAGGCCCAAAGCCGTGCTCGAGGCCGCATCGAGACTCGGGCCCTCGTAGGCCAAACTGCCGTTGGGTGCGTAGACCTGATAGCGGGGAGAATAGCTGCCTTTGAAGGCTTTGGTGGCATCCGAAAAGGCAAACAAATCGGCCCAACCATAGGAGCTGGACCATTGATTGACTTGGGTACAACTCGGATCCTGATTGCTGTATTTGTACGTCATAGCCGCCCAAACCCGAACTTGGGGGTTATTGGACGCGAAAGTGCCCAATTGCGGGGCTTGGGACATACAAATGCTGCAATCGACACCCTTCGAGGCCACGAGGACCGGGGTTCCGGCGCTTAGCCATTGTTGGAGATTTTCGCTGCTACCGGCGCAGTTGGTGTAGTTCTGGGCCGATAATCCAAAGGTGGCCGCGGCCAAAATCAAGGAAAGGAGGTTTTTCATGGGTATAGGGTTACTGTGAGGAGGGAAGGATTGGATTCAATACAAAGAACCGATCCGATCATAAGGCGCTGTGTCGGCTGGATGACTCCGAAGGCCTTGGATTCGATTGTTTGATAACCGAGGAGTTCATTTTTCTTAAAGTCATTCAATCATAAGTGTTTATATATAATTCACCCTTTATCCTACCTATAAAGTAGAATAATTACTTTTGCCTCAGAATCAAGCTTTGTCCAAATGCCGTTCGAACAACTCTATTTACTGGTCGTGCTCGGGCTGCTCATCGCCGGGCTCATTTGGGAGCGGTTCCGACCCTCTTATCTCTTTTTGGTGGCCATTGCCTTGCTCTGGGTCGGGGGGTTGGTCGAGAGCACCACCTTTGTGGAGAGCCTCGCGAACACGAGCATATTGTCCATTTTCCTGCTGATTATCATTACCTCCGGCATCAACGAGCACTTCAATTTGGGGATGTACCTCGATCGATTGTTCGGCAAAACCAAAAACCCGAAAATCTTTTTGCTCCAATTCGGGTCTTTTGTTTCCGCTTTTTCGGCTGTCATCAACAACACCCCCTTGGTGGCTATGCTTATGCCGTATTTGCACGATTGGGGTAAACGGAACAAAATCAGCCCCTCCAAATTTTTTATGCCCCTTTCGTTTTTCGCGATTTCTGGTGGGATGATTACCGTGATTGGCACCTCGACCAATTTGGTACTGATGGGCTTGGTCGAGCAAAACACCGATTTGAGCCTAAGGGCCATTGACTTTGTGATTCCCGGCACTTTGATTGCTCTGGTAACCATCGCGTACATGGCCACGATTGGATATCGGCTTTTGCCGAATCGAAAAGACCTGATGGCGGTTTTTGAAGAGAATCAAAGAGAGTATTTGGTGGAAACCGCCGTGCGTTCCAATTCTCCCCTTGTAGGAAAAACGGTTGAGCAAGCGGGGCTCCGAAGCTTGAAAGGGGTGTTTTTGGCCGAAATTCTCAGAGACGAACACCTGATTACACCCGTCAAGCCGAACGAAAAGCTGCACGGCGGCGATTTGCTCTTTTTCGCGGGCGATACAACCCAGGTCATCGAACTCATCGATCGAGATAATGGCCTGGAAATCAGTAAAAAAGAAAAGCTCGATATCGAAGGACATCAAGAGATTGCGGAAGTCGTGGTTCCGTTCAATTCTTTGCTCTCGGGTCAAACAGTGAAAGAGTCCGGTTTCCGCGAGCGATACGATGCCGCAATCGTTGGAATACACCGCAGGGGCGAGAAGTTGAGTGGTAAAATCGGAGAAGTCGAACTCAAAACTGGCGATCTCCTTTTGCTCACGATCGGACCCGATTTTCGAAAATTGATCGAGCAGGATAAAAACCTGTATATGGTTTCAGCTTCCCGTCGGCAGAGTTCGATCAAACCGATGCAAAAGCGCATTTTTTTGGGTTTGATGTTGGCGGTCATAGCCCTCGCTGCCCTTCCCGCCTCTCTTTTTGGAATGGAACGCTCCGGTGCCATACTGAAACTGTACGAAGCCTTGTTCGTCATCCTAGGGCTTCAGTTTGGTTTTGGGATGATGGACAGTTCAGGGGTCAAGAAAAACGTCAGTCTCGATTTGCTCGTCATTCTAGCAGCGGCATTGACATTGGGAGAAGCCTTGATTCAGTCAGGTACAGCCGATTCGGTGGCCCAGTTCTTTATTGGACATACCCAAGGACAGGGCGCACTGACCATAGCCATCGTCCTCTTTCTGCTGACCATGGTGCTGACGTCGTTCATTACCAATGTGGCGGCTGTTTCGATCGCCTTTCCCATTGCGTATTCACTGAGTCAAAGCCTTGGAATTAGCGGCATCCCGTTTTTTATGATTGCCGGTTTTGGGGCCAGTTGTTGTTATTTGACGCCCGTGGGTTATCAGACCAATTTGATGGTGTATGGTCCGGGGGGCTACAAATTTTCCGATTTCTTCAAAGTCGGAATTCCCTTGGCCCTCCTGTATGGGCTGATTACTATCGCTTATTTTGCAATCGCCTATCAGCTGCCGTGGTAATGAAAAAATCTGCTTGATTCGACCCATTTCGTTCCAGACCCGTATCCCTGCAAACCGCCCTAGGCACCGCTTCATGAAGACCGAAAAACTCCACATCATCCCCCACGACCACGTGCTCTCTCGGGCCGATCGAGAAACCCTGCTCGAACAGCGGTCTATGCTCCTGTGGTTTACCGGACTCAGTGGTTCGGGCAAGTCGACCATCTCCACGCGTGTGGCCCAAGAGCTCCACGCCCGCGGTTTTTTGTGCTATATCCTCGACGGAGACAATGTCCGCGCTGGGTTGAATAGCGATTTGGACTTCGGCGAACAAAGCCGAAAGGAGAACATCCGCCGGATTGCCGAAGTGAGCAAACTGATGCTCGACGCCGGGGTCATCGTGCTGAGTGCTTTTATCTCGCCTTTTCGCGAAGATCGCGCCGCCGCCCGAGACAAGGCCGGAAGCGAACGCTTTGTCGAAGTGTTTGTCGATTGCCCGATCGAAGAATGCGAGCGCCGCGATGTCAAAGGGCTGTACAAAAAGGCCCGGGCCGGAGAGATTTCGAACTTTACGGGCATTAGCTCTCCTTTTGAAACCCCAGAGCATCCCGATGTCCGCGTCGAGTCGGCTGTGGAAAGCATCGAGCAATGCGCCGAGCGCATTTTGGCCCATGTCCTTCCGAGAATTCACTTCTCTGCTACCCAAACCCACTAAACCGCTTAATCCACCCGTCCATGAGCAGCTATCTCTTGACCCACCTCAAAGAACTCGAGTCTGAATCGATCTACGTGATTCGCGAGGTCTTTGCCCAATTCGAGAATCCCGCCATCCTGTTTTCGGGGGGCAAAGATTCGATCGTCGTAACCCATTTGGCGCGCAAAGCCTTTTGGCCGGCCCGCGTACCTTTTCCGCTCGTACACATCGACACCGGACACAACTTTCCCGAAACCATGGCCTACCGCGACAATCTGGTCGAGGAGTTGGGCGTAAAGCTGGTGGTGGGGTCGGTCCAAGACTCGATCAATCAAGGGCGTGTCAAGGAAGAAACCGGTAAGAATGCCAGCCGCAACGCGCTTCAAACCACCACCTTGCTCGATACCATCGAGGCCAATAAGTTTGATGCGGCCATGGGCGGTGCCCGTCGGGACGAAGAGAAAGCCCGCGCCAAAGAGCGGTTCTTTTCGCACCGGGACGACTTCGGTCAGTGGGATCCCAAAAACCAGCGCCCGGAGTTGTGGAACATCTTTAACGGCCGCAAGAATATGGGCGAACACTTCCGGGTGTTTCCGATTTCGAACTGGACCGAAATGGATGTTTGGCAATACATCCTTCAAGAGAACATCCCGATCCCATCGCTCTATTTGTCGCATGAACGCGAAGTGATCTGGAGAGATGGTTCGTGGTTGCCGATGTCGGAGTTTACCCAACTGCGTCCGGGCGAGGAGGTGGTCACCAAGACCATCCGCTTCCGCACCCTCGGCGATATCACCATTACGGGTGGGGTGGAAAGCGATGCCAACACCGTCGAAAAAATCATTGACGAAGTAGCCTCGAGCCGCAATACCGAACGCGGAATGCGCGCCGACGACAAGCGGAGCGATACGGCCATGGAAGACCGCAAGAAGCAAGGCTATTTCTGATCTCTCCCCTCACTTAAAAAACGAACAGACCATGTCTACCCACAACAGTTATCTCGATATGGAATTGCTGCGCTTCACCACTGCGGGAAGTGTAGACGACGGCAAGAGCACCCTGATTGGGCGCCTTTTGTACGATTCCAAGTCGATTTTTGAAGACCAAATTGAAGCCGTTCGGAGCTCATCAGAGCGCAAGGGGCTGGATCACATCGATTTATCCTTGCTTACCGACGGTCTCAAAGATGAGCGCGAACAAGGCATCACCATCGATGTGGCCTACCGCTATTTTGCCACGCCCAAGCGGAAGTTCATCATTGCCGATACCCCCGGGCACATTCAGTATACCCGGAATATGGTGACGGGTGCTTCGACGGCCAACCTCGCTTTGATTCTGGTCGACGCCCGCAAAGGCGTTATCGAACAAACCTGCCGCCACAGCTATATCGCCAGCTTGCTCCAGATTCCCCACCTCGTGGTGTGCATCAACAAAATGGACCTGGTCGAATACAGCGAAGAGACCTATCGCAAAATTGTCAAGGAATACGAGGAGTTTGCGGCCAAGCTCGACGTCAACGACATTCGCTTTATCCCGATTTCGGCCCTGCTCGGCGACAACGTCGTGAACCGTTCGGAGAACATGAAGTGGTACAACGGGGCTACGCTGATGCATACCCTTGAAACCATCCACATTGGTTCGGACCAAAACCACATCGATCCGCGCTTTCCGGTTCAGACGGTGGTGCGTCCGCACACCAACGAGCACCACGACTATCGCGGTTATGCGGGTCGCGTGGCCGGGGGAATTTTCCGCCCTGGCGACGATGTGGTGGTAATGCCTTCGGGTTTTACCTCCAAGATCAAGTCGATCGATGTCTTTGGCGGCCCCGTCGAGCGGGCTTTCCCACCCATGTCGGTCAACATTACGCTCGAAGACGAAATCGACATCAGCCGGGGCGATATGATCGTTCGCGAAAACAACAAGCCCCAGAGTTCTCAGGACATCGAGTGCATGCTGTGCTGGTTGAATGCGCAGCCCTTGCGCCCCAACGGCAAGTACTTGCTTCGCCATACGTCCAACGAGGTGCGGGCCATGCTCAAGGAGGTCGTTTATCGCATGGATATCAATAGCTTGACCCGTGACGAAAGCGCTCAGGAATTGGGCATGAACGACATCGGCAAGGTGTTGTTGCGCACCACCAAGCCGCTGATCTACGACAGCTATCGCCGCAATCGCCTTACGGGCAGCTTGATTCTGGTCGACGAGGCCACGAACGAAACTGTCGCGGCGGGGATGATTGTGTAAGGGGGTTCGTTTGGGCCATCGGGAACAAGTCATCTTCCGATGCCTGAATTCCGCGATCTCTTGGAACAATGAAACAAGCCGCCCCGTAGATTCGGGGCGGTTTTTTTTATTTCTCACCCTGAACTCCAGTCTAGGGGAACACGGGACGATGGTTTCCTTTTTTAAAGGTGTTCCATCGCCGCCTCATACCCCAACCGAAACAGCTTCTTCGCCTGCTTGTTGTCGAGCAGAGGCATACCCGCCAATTCAGCAGGCTCGAGGAGCACATCAGGCGCGCAGTCGCGGCTGCGGTCCACGGCCCCGAGTTCAAAGACCCGCACGGCCACTTCGGCGAGGTTCTTTAACGAGTTGGCTTCCGACAAGGGGCTGGCATTGACCGCCATCACGGTTTGACATCGGTCTCGAATGGGCGTAACCGGTATGTTGTCGAACAGCCCTCCGTCTACAAGCATTCGGCCCTCCCATTCAATCGGATTGAACAGGATCGGGATACAGCTCGAGGCGGTGACCAGTTTGGCCAAAGGCCCCTCTTCCAAATATTCGACCCGCCCTTTTTTGAGATCCGATACAGCCACCACCAAGGGTTTGGGCAGATCCTCGAGCCGCTTGTATGGTATGAGTTCGAGCAGGGTTTTTTCCAAACCGCTCAAATCGAGCAATCCCCGGCTCGGGAGTTTGAGTTGGATAAACGAAAACAGGTTTTTGCTCGCAAAGAGCTCGAGGAGTTCTTGCGGGGTTCGGCCCGCGCAGAGCAGGCTGCCCACCAAGGCTCCTGCGCTGGTGCCCGCGATGATGTCCGGCTCTTTGCCTTGTTCGAGCAGGGCTTGATACACCCCGAGATGGGCAATGCCCCGGGCACCCCCTCCGCTGAGCGCAAGACCGAGTTTGAACGCTTTTTTGGGGGGTGGGGTCATGGGTACAAAGAAAAAGGCCAGAACCCGAAGGCCCTGACCTTTTCTAAACGTTCAACCCAGGGTTGAATTACTTGACTTCTTCGAATTCGACGTCGGTGATGTCGTCGGTGGACGCCTCGCTGGCTCCGGGACCTTCGGTCGTTCCGGGATTTCCGGACTCTTGCTGGGCTTTGTAGAGCTCTTCGGAGGCGTTTTTCCACGCTTCGTTGATGCGCTCCATCGCGGCGTCGATGGCCGAAATCTCTTGGCTTTTGTGTGCTTCGCGCAGGGCTTCGAGGGCCGATTCGATCGGGGCCTTTTTATCGTCGCTCAGCTTGTCGCCGAATTCCTTGAGTTGCTTCTCGGTCTGGAAGATCATCGAGTCGGCCGCGTTCAGTTTGTCGGCGGTTTCCCGCGCCTTGCGATCGGCGTCGGCATTGGCCTCGGCCTCTTGCTTCATGCGGTCGATTTCGTCCTTGGACAATCCGCTCGATGCCTCGATCCGGATGCTTTGCTGTTTGCTCGTAGCCTTGTCTTTGGCCGATACATTCAGAATGCCGTTGGCGTCGATGTCGAACGTGACCTCGATTTGGGGCACACCCCGCGGGGCGGGGGGGATGCCATCGAGGTGGAAGCGGCCAATGGTGCGGTTGTATTGCGCCATTTGCCGTTCGCCTTGGAGTACGTGGATTTCGACCGAAGGCTGGTTGTCGGCGGCCGTGCTAAAGGTCTCGGACTTTTTCGTGGGGATGGTCGTATTGGCCTCGATCAGCTTCGTAAAGACCCCGCCCATGGTCTCGATCCCCAGCGAAAGCGGGGTCACATCGAGCAAGAGCACGTCTTTGACTTCGCCGCTCAATACCCCGCCTTGAATGGCGGCGCCGATGGCGACCACTTCGTCGGGGTTGACGCCTTTGCTCGGGTCCTTGCCAAAAAAGCTTTTCACGGCCTCCTGAATCGCGGGAATCCGCGTCGACCCTCCGACCAAAATGACCTCGTCGATATCGGATACGCTGTAGCCCGATTTTTTTAGGGCCGAGCGGCAGGGCTCGATGGTGCGGTCGATCAGGTCGTGGACCAGTTGTTCAAACTGGGCTTTGCTCAAAGTGCGCACCAGGTGCTTGGGGCCGCTGGCCGTCGCTGTGATATAAGGCAGGTTGATCTCGGTCGAGGTCGAAGAACTCAACTCAATTTTGGCCTTTTCGGCAGCTTCTTTCAGGCGTTGCAATGCCATGGCATCGGTCCGCAAATCAAGGCCTTCTTGGGTTTGGAATTCGGCGGCCAGCCAGTCGATGATTTTTTGGTCAAAGTCGTCTCCGCCCAGGTGAACGTCTCCGTCGGTGGCCTTTACTTCAAAGACCCCGTCGCCGAGTTCGAGTACCGATACGTCGTGGGTTCCGCCGCCACAGTCAAAGACGACAATTTTGCGCTCCTCGGACTTTTTATCGATGCCATAGGCCAAGGCGGCCGCGGTGGGTTCGTTGATGATGCGGCGCACCGTTAAACCGGCAATTTCGCCGGCTTCTTTGGTCGCTTGACGCTCTGCGTCGTTAAAGTAGGCGGGCACCGTAATCACGGCCTCGGTCACCGCAGTGCCGAGGTAGTCCTCGGCGGTCTTCTTCATCTTTTGCAGAATCATGGCCGACAATTCTTGGGGCGTATACTGCCGCCCGTCAATTTCGACCCGGGGGGTGTTGTTGTCGCCCTTGACCATGGTGTAGGGCACGCGCTTGGCTTCCTCCCGCGTAGAATCGTAGGATTTGCCCATAAAACGCTTGATCGAATAAATGGTCTTGGTCGGATTGGTAATCGCCTGACGCTTGGCGGGATCGCCCACTTTGCGCTCCCCTCCTTCTACAAAGGCCACAATCGATGGGGTGGTTCTGCGTCCCTCGCTGTTGGGGATAACAACCGCCTCGTTGCCTTCCATCACGGCTACACAGCTGTTGGTGGTTCCGAGGTCGATTCCGATGATTTTACCCATAATGGATTGATGTGTTAAACGGGTTTCGAAACCCATCATAGTCAATCGCTGTGCCAAGCGTTTCGTTCTGACAGATACGGAAAACCGAGCCAAAAAAGGTGTCAGGCTGACAGGAACACCGCGTACGACAAGCCGTTCTCTATCCCAAAACGACAGTTAGATGTGTTCAACAAGTCTCGAGAACAGGACGGGACCGAGAAAATCGGCTGCGAATTAGTTGCACTGACGATTGCCTGTGCAAAAACACGTGTCTTGACCACCGGGGGTGGTAAAAATTCGACCGAAGTTGCGGTCGCAGCTCATGTCATTGACCACAAATTCAATCATCCCCGCTTCGTTGAATTGTTTGTTGGGCACCACCGCCAGCGAACGGCTTCCAAACAGCCCATAACCGCCTTCGATGTTGCTAAAGTCGGGGCGCTCGGTGACGATGCCCGTAGGAGGTTGATTGACCGATAGGTAGGTGTATAAATCTTCGTCTCCGGCCAGGGCTTTAAAATCCATGCCCAATAAAAAACGACGTGCATTCGGATCGACGGGGATGTTCTGCATCAGCGCCCCGAGCAGGGTTTCGGTGGTATAGCCAAAAATCAGCGTAACCCCTCCATTCAGGTTGGTCACAGACTTTACGGGGAGCGTATAAACCGACTCCAAAAAGCGCACATTGGCTTCGTCGCCCACGGTGTATTCCTTGTATCGGGCGGTGATGCTGACCTCGAACACCTTGGCCAATTCCTGGGTCTCAAACGTAACCGAATAGTCGGTATTCGGAACCAGCGTCAAAGGAAGCGCGTTGTTGCGCGGGCTGATCCAATCGACGTCGTTTCCGAGCACGATCGCTTCGGCCGTTACTACGGGCACATTGTCGCCTTTGACAATCCGGAGTTTGTAGTTCCGGCCTACCTGCACATCCTCGGTGGTGCGATAGAGGTGGTATCCTTCGGTGGTAAAAAATCCGTCGTTCAGATCGCGGCTGCTGTCGTCGTAATCCAGTTGAAAAGACCGAACGAGGCTGTTGCCGTTGTATTCGTCCAGCCAGACTTCAAGCACCCCGTAATAGATCGAATCGGGTTCCTGGGCGCCCGCGTCTACGCCTTGGGTGCCGAGATAGGCCCGGTTGATGCGCACCCAATTGGTGTCTTGGCTGGCGTCGAGCAGGGCGTACACTACGGTAATGTCCGACCAGGGATCGTTGACATTCAGTTCGTTGCTGCACGAAGCAAGCGCCATTCCCATCGAGAGGGCAGCCGGGAGTGCAAGTCGAAAAAACTTCATGAACGGGGGCTTGAGGGGGGCGTAAAGATATCGAACTCGTTCCATGGACGCGCTAGGTACGTGCCAAGGACTGTGCGCTGTGTTGTGTGCTGTAGCTTTGAGCGTTTAAACGACGTGTTATGAGCGCTGCCGCCAAGGAATTTCGCAAGGTAACCACCCATTCGCTCCAGGAAATGAAGCGGGCCGGGGAGCCCATCGCTATGCTGACGGCCTACGATTTTACGCTGGCGCGCATGGTCGACAAAGCGGGCATCGATGTGATCTTGGTGGGCGATTCAGCCTCGAATGTGATGGCGGGGCACGAGACCACCTTGCCCATCACCCTCGATCAGATGATCTACCACGCCTCGGCTGTGGTTCGCGCCATCGACCGGGCTTTGGTGGTGGTCGATTTGCCGTTTGGTAGCTATCAGGGCAATACCAAAGAGGCTTTGAGTTCGGCGATTCGCATTATGAAAGAAAGCGGGGGGCATGCGGTCAAGCTCGAAGGCGGAAGTGAGGTGATCGGATCGATCGAGCGGATTTTGAGCGCGGGTATCCCTGTGATGGGGCATTTGGGACTGACGCCCCAGAGCATCTACAAATTCGGAACCTATACCGTCCGCGCCAAAGAAGAAGCCGAGGCCGAGAAGCTGATCAGCGACGCGCTCTTGCTCGAACAAACCGGGTGCTTTGCGCTCGTGCTCGAAAAGATTCCGGCTCAATTGGCGGCCAAAGTGGCTTCGAGCCTCAGCATTCCCGTGATTGGCATCGGGGCTGGGGTGGAGGTTGATGGTCAGGTGTTGGTGTTGCACGATATGCTCGGGATGACCCACGAGTTCAACCCTCGGTTTTTGCGGCGCTATCTCAATCTCTACGAGGAAATTACCTCGGCTTTGATGCACTATGCCCGCGATGTCAAAGACCGTTCGTTCCCGAACGAAAGCGAACAATACTGAATTCCGTGCTCGACGAGGGGCGCATTGTCTTTCTCGACAACCACCTGATTGCCCTCCACAAGCGCAGCGGTGAGCTGGTGCAGGCCGACGACACGGGCGACCGCTGTTTGGCCGACGAAGTCAAAGACTGGATCAAGCAGCGATTCAACAAGCCCGGCGAGGTCTATTTGGGCGTTGTCCATCGGCTCGACCGTCCGGTGAGCGGGGTGGTGCTGTTTGCGCGCACGTCCAAAGCCGCTGCCCGGCTCAGCGAGCAGTTTCGGGATCGGACTACCGAGAAGCACTACCAAGCGGTTACGGCGCTTTGGACAGGTCCCAAGGAGGGCACGTTGACGCACTGGATCGCGAAAGACGCGGCCAAGAACAAATCGAGGGTGGTTCCCGAGGGGCATCGCGACGCCAAAAAGGCGGTGCTTCACTACAAGGTACTCCGCAAGGGCAATCGCTACAGTGTACTCGAAATCACTTTGGAAACAGGCAGGCACCACCAAATTCGGTGTCAGTTGGCCGAGGCGGGTACCCCGATTCGGGGCGATCTCAAATATGGTGCCCCTCGCTCGTTGCCCAGGGGCGGGATCGATTTGTGCGCAGTTTCTCTGGGTTTTGAGCATCCGGTGCTGCGCGAGCGAATCGAAATCCGCATCGAGCCCGATTTTGATATTCGGTTTTAACGTCGATTTGTACCGAGCCTGCTTTCCTCGGAATATCTTTGGGCGCTTAACAATCCCCCCTCTTATGAACATGAAAGCTACTGTCCTCGCCCTGATCGCCACCGCCGGCTCGGTTTTTGCCCAAAATGCCGACATCGCGATTACCCAGACTTCGCCCACCCAAAATCAAACTGTGGGTCCCGGCGTTCCTTTTCAATTCAATGGTACTGTGGCCAATACGGGTGCTCTGGCCATTTCGGCTCAAGATACCATTGTGTATGCTCCGCTCTTGAATGGCCAGTTGCTGACTTCGGGTGGTCAGCCGGTCGTCTATTTCCAAGTGACGGCTGTGGCTCCCGGAGCCAACACCACGTTTACGCACAACGTTGGCGGTTTGAACGCCGGAACAACCGCGGGTCAGTTGGAGTGGTGTGCTTTTGGCCTCGTTGTAGGTCCTAACTGGAACAACGTGGTTGAATCGGATACGCTCAACAATACCTCTGCGCCGACATCAACTACAACCCGAGCATCGGTACCTCAGAAGACTTTATTGGGGTTCCTCCAGTCTTGAACCTAAGCTACTACAGCGCGGGTACCCTCTACATCGAGGTGGCCAACGTAGTAGAGAACAACGCCACGGTGAGCGTGATCGACTTGAGCGGCCGTTTGGTCGCCGAGTTCCCCGTTCGGCGCACCGAGCAAACCTTCCGCGCCGAGCACGCCCTCGAGCTGCCCAAGGGCATCTATTTGGTCAACGTCGCTTCGAAGACCAAGAGCTACGGCAGCAAGAAAATCAGCGTACAGTAAGCGCTTAAGCCGCACTTTTAACCCCGCTTCGGCGGGGTTTTTTGTTGGCGGCGGGTCATTGCATTCTAGATGGTACATTAGACCGCAGGGGCTGAACTTTTTTCGGGTAGTTGCGCCTTATTTTGAGACCAACCATCAGGACTTTGGTCCACTATTTCGCAGGGTATGGATCAGAATTTCATCGAACTTCTAATAGCGCGTTTTGAGGCCCATCCGGAGCGGCATCCGGAACTCGCGTGGTCGTGGGTGCAGGAACGCTTGATGTCGGACTCCGCTCGATTGCAGGGGCTGTGGGAACTGGAGCAGAGCGGGGGAGAACCCGATGTGGTGTCTTTGGATGCGGAGTTGGGCCGTTGGTTCTACTGCGATTGTTCTTCAGAAAGTCCTTCGGGCAGAAGGAGTTTCTGTTATGACGAAGCGGCACGGGCTTCGCGCAAAGAGAACAAACCCAAGGCTTCGGCTTTGGGTATGGCAGCGCATTGGGGCGTGACCTTGCTCGACGAGGCGGAATACCATCATTTGCAGCGCTTTGGACCCTTTGATACCAAGACCTCGAGTTGGATCCTGACGCCCGAAGCAGTGCGCAACCTGGGTGGTGCGCTGTTTGGGGACCATCGCTTCGGTCGCGTTTTTACCTACCACAACGGGGCCGAATCTTACTACGCCGCCCGGGGTTTCCGTGCGAAGTTGGCGCTGTAATATTTTGGATAGGAACTGAAAGGAGTTGTGATGGGCTGTGGCCTTCAGATGTAACTCAATTGTTACTTACTACTTGGTTACTTACCGATGAGTTACTTAGTTTTGGGGTACTGAAAAACGGCTATGGAATCGCCTTTTGTTTTTGGTCAAATCGTTTCTGGTGAAGGGTTCATCAACCGAACGGAGGAGTTGCAGCGCTTGATGTACAATGTGCGCAGTGGGGTGAGCACGATTTTGATTTCGCCCCGCCGTTGGGGCAAGAGCAGTTTGGTGCGCGAAATGGCCCGCCGAATGCAGTCCGAAACCGATTTGGTGTTTTGTTTTCTCGATTTGTTTGCGATTCAAAGCGAAGAGGCTTTTTATGAGGCGTATGCCAAGGCGTTGCTCAAGGCCTTTGAGCACAGTTGGGAGGGGCGCTTGCGCTTGGTCAAAGAGCTGTTGTCGGGGTTGGTCCCGCTTGTATCCTTCAAGGCCGATCCGAACGCCGATTTTTCGATCAAGTTCAAAGTGGAGAAGCCCAAGGACGCGGACGAGATTTTAGACCTCGGTCAAAAACTGGCGCTTCAGCGGAAAAAGCGCTTGGTGGTGTGTTTGGATGAATTTCAAAACATCGAGCAGTTTGATGACCCGTTGGCGTTCCAAAAAAGGCTCCGTTCGCACTGGCAAAAGCATACGGAGGTGTCTTTTGTGCTCTACGGGAGCAAGCGCCACAGCATGCAGCAGTTGTTTGCCAAAAGTTCGCATCCGTTTTTCAAGTTCGGTGAATTGATCTTGCTCGAAAGGATTTCGGACGATCATTGGGTGCCGTTTATTCAGCGTTCATTCGAGCTGTCCGGGCGCAGTGCCCCGGCGGACGAGGTGCGCGATTTGGTAGTACGGATGGAGCGGCATACCCAATATGTTCAGCATTTTGCGCATTTGGCCCTCTTTCACACCCCCGAAGGTGCGCCACTTACAGTATCCATTCTAGACCGGGCCCAGGAACAACTCATTCAGCATCAGTCGGCGTATTTTCAGTCGGTGTTTCAGCAATTGAGCAAGACCCAAATTGCGGTGTTGCGCATGTTGCTCGATGGGTTGCAGTCGGAGTTTACTTCTGCGGCGAATCTGAAAACCTACAGCCTCAATAGTTCTGCAACGGTGATTAAGGCCTTGGCCGCGCTCGAAAACAAAGATGTAATCGACCGACTGGGTGCGGGCGTTTCTTTTACAGATCCGGTTTTTGCATTGTGGTTGCGGGGGGTGTTGGGGTGATTTCGATCATCGCCTGTGTCCCCATATACCATCGTATAGACGCCATGCATGGCGTCTCTGTCGGTCACCGTTTGTACCGCAATCGCAAAGACACCATGTTGGGCGTCTTTGGTCTTGTGGTGCCAGCTGGAATCGAACCAGCGACACAAGGATTTTCAGTCCTTTGCTCTACCAACTGAGCTATGGCACCCGTTTTTTGGAAACAGGGCTGCAAACATAAAACAAAAAACCAAGCGTTCTTCACCCATTCACTACCCCGAAAAAAAACCATGCAACTCATCATCGACATCGGCAATACCCGCACCAAATACGGACAATTCGACGCCCGGACCCTGCTCGCGCACGGAACCTTACCCCCCGATAACCCCCGCGAATCGCTCCGAGAACTCCTCCACAACCGCCCCCCAGACGCCATCCTCCTCAGCCGATCGGGTCAAACCCACGACTGGATCGAAGCCGAACTCACCGCGCTCGGACAATCGTGGAAACTCCTCGGACAAAGCCTTCGCCTCCCTTTTGTCAACCACTACGCCACCCCCCACACCCTCGGCACCGACCGCATGGCTCTAGCCGCCGCCGCGGTAGCCGAATTTTCGGGTACCCCCTGTTTGGTCGTCGACGCCGGCACCTGCCTCACCTTCGATGGGGTCGATGCCGAAGGACATTACTGGGGCGGAAGCATCCACCCCGGGCTGCGGATGCGGCTCGAAGCCATGCACCACTTCACCGATCGACTCCCGCTCGAATCCCTGCCTGACAATTGGGGGACCGAAAATGCCATTCCGAATGTTCGGGGACTGAGCACCCGCGATTGTCTCCTTATTGGGAGCGTACACGGAATGGCCGCCGAAATCGACGGAATGGTAGAACTCTACAAAGTCGAATCGCCCGATCTCAAAGTCGTTTTGACAGGAGGAGACGCCCCCCGTTTGGATGGGCTGCTCAAAACACCGACTTTTGCGCGCCCCGAATTCCAGTTACACGGTCTCAACAGCATTTTGCTATTCAACTCCCTCGCCCCGCTTTGAAGCGAGCCCTCTACCTCACTTTCAGCCTATTGGCCCTCGTCGAATCCGCACGCGGACAACAGGCAACGGTATCGCCCTATTCGCGCTATGGACTCGGCGAACAACTCACCCCCTCTTTGCTCCAAGGCATGTTGATGGGCAACACCGGTGTCGCGTTGCGCAACCCGTACAGCCTCAATCTCGCCAATCCCGCTTCCACCAACGCCCAAGCGCTCACTACCCTCGAAATGGCCTTTCGGGCTGGGACCGTGCGCCAAAGCGCCCAAGAAGTACCCAGCGTAGAACACGGAACCGCTTTGTTCAACTATTTCGCGCTCGGCATACCGGTGAGCAAGCGCTATGGATTTATCGCCGGGTTTTTGCCCTATTCCGCGGTCGGCTATAACAACAGTGAATCCCAACTGCTCAACGGAGAAAACGTCACTTTTCGGTACGAAGGCGATGGGGGAATCAACAAAGCGTTTATCTCGCAAAGCCTCGGCTTTTTCTCCAATCGCCTCCACCTCGGGCTCGAGGCCTCGTATCTGTTCGGCAGCATCGATTACGTGCAGCGGGTCGATTTTAGCCACACCGGCACCCTCAGTTCGCTCTTTCGCCGCAACTACGTCCTCAGCGACTGGAACTATGTCGTGGGTCTGCAGTATATCCAGCCCATCGGCAAAAACGAACTCGTTCTCGGACTATCGTACGACGGAGAAGCCCAACTGGACGGACGATATACCGAACTCGCCTATACCATTACGGGTACCACTGCGATTCCCCGGGGCTACGATACCCTCAGCACCTCCGAAACTCCGGTGGCACTCAACCTACCCGGCACCTTGAAAGCCGGTTTGAGTTGGGGCCGCAGACACCCCGATTTGCTCCAAAACGCCTATACCATCACCGCAGACGCACAGACCACCGACGCCTCTGGGTTTATCGGATTCAATGGACCCCAACCGCTGGCAACCGGAATGCGGTATGCCTTCGGCGCCGAATTGATTCCCGCTTATGCGTTTGGATCGCTGGTGCGCAGCCGCAATTATTTTGCCCAAATGACCTATCGAGCGGGATATCAGATCATTCAAGGCCCTTTGGAGTTAAAGGGAATCCGCATCGACAGCGAAACATGGACCGCTGGCGTCAGTCTTCCGCTGCGCTCCAAAAGCTCAATTCCGGGCGAACAGCGCCAGAGTTTTGTCCATTTGGGCATGCAATGGATGGATCGTGGCACAATTGATGCAGGCTTAATAAGAGAGGAGAGCGTCCAGTTTACTTTTGGCGTTACCCTCAGCGACAAGTGGTTCATCAAATACAAATACCGATGATGCGCAGTTTGAATGTTCAGAGCCGGATCAAGACGACCGTACTGGCTCTATTGGCAGGAATGGGAACCCTCAGCGCCCAAAAGCTCAGTTTGGCCGACAGCGTCAAGTGTTGGGAAAATACCCAGGTCTACAACCAGTTGTATAAGTCGAAGCAGTACAACGAGGCCTATGACGCGTGGAAAACCGTCTACGACCTCTGCCCGGGCAAGACCAAGAACACCTTTATCTACGGTCCGACTATTGTTGAGGCCCGCATCGCCAAGACCACCGATGCCGCGGCCAAAGAAGCCTTGGTGCAAATCCTTCTCGAATCCTACGACAAACGCCTTGAGTATTTCCCTGAGAAAACCGGGTTTGTGCTGAGTAGCAAGGCGGTGAGTTTGCAGAAATACAAACCCGATCAGGTCAAAGAGGCCCATGCGCTCTACAAACAAGCCTACGAAGCCGATGGGTACGATTTGCCCGCTGCGGCGTTTAACGGCCTGTTTATGACCGGTGCTCAGCTGTACAACACCAAGGACTACACCATCAACCAGGTGTTCGATGTGTACAACGTGGTGAGCGAAGCCATTGAAAAGAACAACAACAAGCTCAATACCGAACTCCAGGTCTACACCGACAAAGTTGAACAGGGAGGGGTGTTGGAAGAGAAAGAGCAAAAAGACACCGCCCGTTTGGGTCGGGAACTCAGTCGTTATAACGTGGTCGATCAGAACATTGAAAAGACCCTCGGTCCGATTGCCACTTGCGAAAAGCTGAAGTTGCTCTACGACGACGCCAGTTTTGAAGCCAACAAGGAGAACGCCGATTGGCTGCGTCGCGCCGCCAAGATGCTCCAAAAGGAACGCGTCAATGCCGAAGGCGAAACCGAAGACTGTACCGATCTGCCGATCTTCTTTAAGATTGCCGAGGCCAACTATCGCCTCGAACCTTCCGCTGTTTCGGCTCGGGCCGTGGGTAAACTCGCTTGGAGCCGGAAAGACTATGCCAAGGCCGTGGAGTATTTCGAGGAAGCTTCGAGACGCGAAATCGACCCCGTTAAAAAAGCCGATGACTATTTGAAAATCGCCATCAGCCATCAGCGCCGGGGCAATCCATCGGCCGCTAAGTCCTCTGCGCTCAAAGCAGCGGCTTTGCGCAAAAACTGGGGCGAACCTTATGTACTTATTGCCACGCTCTATGGTGCCGCCGAGGGCAATTGTGGAGGTGCCAACGTAGTGGAAAACAAAGCAGTGTATTGGGCGGCTATCGACAAGCTCAACTACGCCAAGAGCATCGATCCTTCGGTGGCAAACAAGTGCAATCGACTCATTTCGAGTTATCAGACCCAATTGCCCCAAAAGAGCATCGGTTTTCAGCTCGGGGTCAAAGATGGAGACCGCATCAGCATTGGTTGCTGGATCAACGAAAGCGTAACCGTTCGCTTTTAAATGCCCCCGAACTTCTTGAAATGGAGCATCGTTCCCCTCGGAGCGATGCTTCTTTTTTGGGGATGTTCGAATTCCAAGGCCGATATGGCAGTCTTTCAACCCACCGAAGACCACCCGCTCGAGCGCCAAAAAGACCTCGAATTGGTTTACTCAGATTCGGCCATCACCCGAATGCGGCTCAAGGCCCCCGAAGCGCTCAACTATCCGCAAATCAAGCGCCCCAAGCTGGAGTTTCCCAAGGGCATCGACGTGACCTTTTACAGCGCTCTAGGGCTGGAAGATTCGCATCTGCGCGCCGATTACGCCGTGCGCTATCCGGGTGAGCTGCGCTGGGAAGCCTCTGGCAATGTGGTGGTCACCAATCGCAAAGGAGAAAAACTCGAAACCGAGCACCTCGTCTGGGACGAGCCCTCGGAACGCATTTATTCCGAGGTATTTGTCAAACTGAGCACCGCCAAGCACATTATTCTGGGCGAAGGATTTTCGGCCGATCAGAATTTTACCCAATACGAAATCAGCAAAGTGACAGGGCAGATCTTCCTCGAAGAGTAAAACCCGCTCCGTCCCCAAACCGTACTTTTGCTCCGAATTCCCAACATGAAGCGCCAAACTCAATTCCTCCGTATCTCTGAATGGCTTTATTTGGTCATCGGTACGGTTTCCTTGGTTGAAATGATTTTAGTGTGGAAGAGCGATCGAACCAAAGCCCTGGTTTTTGGCGCGTTTTTGCTCCTTTCCATCCTGATGGTATACGTTCGGAGAACCGCGCGCAAGCGCTTGGAGCGATCGGCTCCGGGTTCTGAGTCGAATTCCAATTCGCCCCGATGATTGCGACCGAGCTCGTCGTGGTCTTGTTCAGTCTGTTGTTCAGTGCGTTTTTTTCGGGCATGGAAATCGCCTTTCTGACCAACAACCGCCTGCACATTGAACTCGAGAACCTGAAGGGGAAGTACTCTTATCGGTTGCTCGCCAAACTCAACCGAAGACCCGCTCGGTTCATTGCCACTATGCTCGTAGGCAACAACTTCGCCTTGGTAATCTTTGGTCTTTACATGACCCAGATTTTGCTCCCCATGGGGCATTGGCTCACCCAGCCTTTGGTGCTGGCCGGGGTTCAAACCCTTATTTCAACAGTGGTGATCTTGGTCTTGGCGGAATTCTTGCCCAAGGCTTTTTTTCGGCAGAACGCCGATTTTCTCAGCCGGGTGTTCGCGTTTCCCGCCACGGCCATTTACTACGTCTTTTATCCGGTGGTCAGTTTGATGATCGCCCTGTCCAATTTTGCGATGCGGTTCTTGGCCCCAGGCTTTCAACGCGATGCCGAGCCGGTGTTTGGTCGGATTGATCTCGACCACTATATCCGCGAGCGGACCGAACTGACCGATCAGGAAGAATCCATCGACGAAGAGGTCAAGATGTTTCGCAATGCCCTCGAATTCAGCAGCCGAAAGGCGCGAGAGTTTATGGTGCCCCGAACCGATATGGTGTCGTTGGAACAGGGCGTTTCGCTGGAGTCTTTGCGCAATGAATTCATCAACAGCGGCTTGAGCAAAATCCTGATCCACTCTGGCAACATCGACGACATCCGCGGCTATGTGCACAGCTATGAGCTGTTCGGACACCCCAAAGACATTCAAAGTATTTTGCGCCCAGTTTCGTTTATTCCCGAAAGCATGGCCGCCAGCGAAATTTTGAAGCTGCTGTTGCGCGAAAAGCGCAGTTTGGCGGTGGTCTTGGACGAGTTTGGCGGGACCTCGGGGATCGTGACGGTCGAAGATGTCGTAGAAGAGCTCTTTGGCGAAATTGACGACGAACACGATGTCGAAGAATTGACCGAAAAGCCGATTTCGGAAGACGAGTTCCTGTTTTCGGCCCGGCACGAAATCGAATACCTCAACGAACAATACGACCTTGAACTCGCGGAATCTGAAGAATATTCGACGCTGGGTGGCCTGATCGTACACCAAACGGCGAGCATCCCGGTCAAAGGGCAAAAAATTGTCCTCGATGGCTGGATTGCCACAGTGACCAAAGCGGGTCGTTCGCGGGTGGAAGAGGTACGGCTCAAGCGGACAGAGGCCCCATCGCGAGACTAGGTCGTTTCCGCCAGCGCTGCGCTCAATAGGGCACAGGCCCCCTCGATTTCATCTTCGGAAATCGGCAGGGGTGGAGCGATTCGCAGGGCTGATGGCTGGTGCAAAAACCAATCGACCAACACCCCTTTGGATCGAGCCGAGGCGACGACCCTCAGCACCCGCTCAGGGCTCTCAAGACCGATCGCCAGCATTAAACCCCGCCCATTGATGCCGCTTACCCCGGGTATTGACGACAACCGCTCCCTGAAACGCGCTTCTTTGTCGGCTACTTCAGAGATCCAGTTCGATTCCATCAGGACTTCCAGCCCCGCTAGGGCCGCAGCACAGCTCACCGGATGCCCTCCAAAGGTGGTGATATGCCCGAGCACCGGCCGGTCCTTGAGTACGGAGAATCCTTCTTCGCTGCCCGCAACGGCCCCCAAAGGCATCCCCGCCCCGAGCGCCTTGGCCAAAACGATCAAGTCGGGCACCACAGCTTCGCGCTGAAAGGCAAACAAAGAGCCGGTGCGGCCCATTCCCGTTTGGATTTCGTCAAATACGAGCAGGGCGCCGACCTCGGTACATCGGTCGCGCAGCGCCTGTAAAAAGCCGGGTACGGGCGTTCGACAACCTGCTTCGGCCTGGAGGGGTTCGATCAATACCGCGGCGCAGCGGTGGTCGATGCGTTCAAGACAGTCGAAGTTATTGTAATCCAATGGGACAAATCCGGGCACCAAGGGGGCAAAGGCATCGGTATAGTACGCATCGTGCATGGCGGCCATGGCCGCATGGGTGCTTCCGTGATAGGATTGGCGAAAACTGCCAATGTGGAACCGCCCGGTGCGTCGTTTGGCCAGCTTGATCGCCGCTTCGATGGCCTCGCTCCCCGAATTGACAAAATAGACGGTTTCAAACCCGGGTCCCAGCAGCGAAATCAGCCGTTCGGCGAGGTGCACTTGGGGGGTTTGTACATGCTCTCCATAGACCATGGTGTGCATATACCGCCCGGCTTGATGCCGAACCGCTTCGACCACCTTTTCGTTTCCGTGCCCGAGGCTGGCGACCGAAATGCCCGAAATCAAATCGAGATAGCGGTGCCCTTCGGTATCTTCGATGTAGCAGCCGTGGGCCGAATGCACCTCGAGCCCCATGGGAGCGGTCGAAGTTTGGGCCACGCGCTGGAGAAAACGATCGTATAACGGCATAATTCCCGCAGTTTGGGCTCCTCTCGGCAACCCCAGGAGCGGGTCCAAAGTTCGTTCAGGGGCGGTCGCGCTCGGCCCGCTTATGGATTTGCTGAATCACCTTGCGTTGAAAGTCCACTTCGGCGGCATAAAGCAGGGCTACTTTTTTGGAGCTCAGCACCTTCTTAAAGCGCTCGTGGTAGGTTTTGCGGAGTTCGGCAATCTTGGATTCCGCGTCCATCGACTGTTTGACGAGTTTTTCGAATTGGGCGTCGGTCAGGGTTGCTTGCTCGTCTTGCACCTTGCGCATGGCTTCAAAACGCCTCCTGTGCTGAGCGTTCACGTTTTGCTGAAACTCGTTGTACACGGGCCAGAACTTTTCCGATTCGGCCACGGTTAGGTCGAGCTTTTGGGTGATGTAGGCCGTGCGCAGGGCTTTGACCTTTTCGCTTTCCTCGTGGGGCGGAGGGCCGCCGGGTTGAGCGCGTACTGGGAGGGTTGCCAACAACAACCCGAAAAAGAGGATATATAATCTCATGTTCGTTCGGTTTGGGTCACATTTCATAGAGCAACAGTCCTGCATCGTTCCAGTGCAGAGACTCGATTTCTTCGGGTTCCAAATCCCAATTTTCGAAGCTTTCTTCATTCAAATCCACCTCGTTTGCCTCATGCAACAGTATGGCAGGGTCAAGTTCGAGCAAAAGGGCCTCGGTACCGATGTGATCGACCGCCGCCCAATCCAAGGGGGGGGGGGGGGGGTCCAAAGGGGTTTGGCTTGAGGTCCCGGTGCGAAAAGCGCCCCAGCCGATCATCAAGACTGCCGCCGCGGTCCAAACGGGCCATAACGTCAACAGCAAGGGGGATTTCTTTGGTTCCGTACGCGGATGTTCCACCGGAATGCGCAGCCATTGCTCGGAGAGGCGCTCGGCGCGCAATTCCCAATCGGCATCTGCATCGGATTTGGGGGACGTCAATCGATATTCTTGCGCCCACCGACTGCGCAAAGCGCTCAATTCGGGGTCCGGCGATGGGGGCGTATGGGGTTTCGAAGATTTCATAATACACAAGCTGTGACGTTCGAAGGAGGCGAAGGTTTAATTCCGGGTTATGGGATACACGGGCTGCCATCAGGGCGGGGCGAGGGCTTTGAGCGCGAGCTCGATTTTCTGCACGGCATGGTGAAAACTGGCTTTGAGCGCCCCTTCGCTCAATCCAAGCAAGGAGGCCATTTCGGAATAGGGCATTTCGTCGAAATAGCGCAGTTCAAAGACCTGTTTTTGCCGCTGTGGTAAGGTGCTCAAGGCTTGGGTCAGGGCTTGTTGGGCGCGATCGCCATCAAAATGGGCATCGCCGGTCACGGCGAGTTCTTCGGCTGAGGCGCTGCTCTGTTGGGTCCGGAGCCGTTGCACTTTGCGCAAATGGTCCATCGCCTCGTTGTAGACGATGCGGTAGAGCCAGCTCGAGGGTTTGGAGTCGAACCGAAATTGAGGCAACGCCTTCCAGACCTTGATCCAGCTGTTTTGGAGGACATCGGCGGCATCGTCTTCGTCTCCGACCCAGCGAACCACCTTGCGGAGCAAGTCGACCTTGTGTCCGTGGATCAAGAGGGTAAAGGCCCGTTCCCACGAGCCTGCTTCCCAGCATTGTTTGAATCCGGATTCGTCGAACGACACGCGGTTGAGACGTTCGGAGTGCACTGGGGTTTAATGGGGATTACAACCTTGCTTTCGACTCACGCATTTTTACGACCCAAAGCCTTACGGGCCGCTTGAGCAACATCGGCCGTACCCAATCCGTATTTGGCCATCAACCCTTCTGGCGTTCCGCTTTCGCCAAATTGGTCGTTTACGGCTACATATTCTTGAACTGTAGGCAGATGCCGCGCTAAAGTCTGGGCCACTGCATCGCCCAATCCTCCGTTGCGCTGGTGCTCTTCGGCGGTGACCACGGCCCGGGTTTTGGCGGCCGAGGCCAAGAGCGTTTTTTCGTCCAAGGGCTTGATGGTGTGCATATTGATCACTTCGGCAGAAATCCCTTCGGCCCGAAGCATTTCGGCGGCCTCGAGGGCTTTCCACACCAAATGACCGCAGGCCACAAGGCTTACATCGGTCCCTTCGACCAAGACTTGCGCCTTGCCGATTTCAAAAGCCTGGTCGACGGGGGTAAAATTGGCCACCTTGGGCCGTCCGAAGCGCAGGTAAACGGGCCCTTGAAAATCCGCAATGGCTAGCGTCGCCGCCTTGGTTTGGTTGTAGTCGCAGGGCACGATCACCGTCATACCCGGGAGCATTCGCATCATGCCGATGTCTTCGAGAATCTGGTGGGTGGCTCCGTCTTCGCCCAAGGTCAATCCCGCGTGGCTGGCGCAGATCTTGACGTTTTTACCCGAATAGGCAATGCTCTGTCGAATCTGGTCGTACACCCGTCCGGTCGAAAAATTGGCAAACGTGCCGGTAAAAGGGACCCAACCCCCAATGGTGAGTCCCGCGGCCAACCCCATCATATTGGCCTCGGCAATACCGACTTGGAAAAATCGCTCAGGGTGCGCATCGCGAAAGGCGTCCATCTTGAGCGATCCCGTCAAATCGGCACAGAGGGCCACGACCTTGGGATGGGTAGAGCCGAGTTGGGAAAGTCCCGCGCCAAAACCGGAGCGGGTGTCTTTGTCGCCCTGATTGGGATAGGCGTTCATGCGTACGGGTTTATTTGAGTTGAACCAGGGTGCTTCCCCCAGATTGGATGCTGAATCGCTTGGAGACGCTGTACAGCGTGCTCCGCGCATTTTTGGGCCGAAAAATCAAGACGTAGTCGCCGGGCTGCAGATCGAAACTAAAGCGGTTGAGCCCCTGAGGGAGATCGGTGACCCATTCCAGCCGGTCGCCGCGTTCCACAAACAGCCCGCCAAAGCCCCCGGAACTGGCCTGAATACTGACTTTGCCCGAAGGAGGTAAGCTCAAGGTCGTGGTCGTGGACGGGTCTATTTTGAGCCCGTTTTCGCGATAGCGGGGCAGGGTAAGGATTTCGACGTCGTAGGTGCCCACCCGATAGAGTTGGGTCGAATTGAGCGACTGCACGTTCAGGGTTTGGGCTTGCCCGCTCATGCGAACAATACAGGGCACCGCGTTGCCTTCTACGCGTACACCGGGTTGTTTGAGTTCGAGGGTGCCTCGGGCCGCTTCCACCCCCACGCGGTTGTGCCGACCCGGTATGAGGACAATGCTGTCTCGGCGGACGGGGGGGAGGGTATGCACTACCAGATCGTAGGTGATCAAAGGATCGAGGATCAAGGTGTCTGAAAAGCCCAAGGCGTTGAGCGTGTGTACGTAATGGTATTGTGGTCTGCCCGATACTCGGTTGTAGAGCGTCATGGAGACATCGGTTTCGCTCGGGCGATTTTGAAGATCGAGCAGGTCGATTTGGGCGGTGGTGTTGTCGAGTGCCTGGCTAATCACAATTCCGAGGACGTCGGAAAACGACTTTTCGTCGGCGGCATCGAAATAGCGCCCCACGCATTCAAATCCCTTTTTCGCTTTGTCTTCAATCCCCACGCCGATCACAAAAGGCTTGAGGATGATGCCTTTTTTCTGGAGCAACCTCGAGGCAGCGCAGGGATCTTCGTCGCAGGCTTCGATGCCGTCGGTAATGAGAATAATGATGTTGCGGCAATTGGCGCAATCGGGAAAGTCGTTGGCCGAGCGAAGTAGCGAACGCGCTATGGGTGTAGTACCCTTGGGCTGAATGCTTTGAAGCGCTTTTTTAATCTTGGGAACATTTCGCTCCGAAAAGGGGACTTCGAGCCGGGTGTCGTCGCAGTCTTGGGGAGGGACCGGGCTTTGGTGCCCATAGACGCGGAGCGCGAGTTGAAACGACCGGCTGTCGAGGCTCGACAACGAATCGAGCATACGCCCCATCAGCCGCTTGGCGACGTCGATTTTGGCCCCGCTCTGCCAGCGTCCGTACATGCTCTGCGAGCCGTCAAATACGAACAAAATGCGGGTCAAAGGGGGTTCGTAATCGGGTTTTTTGGGTACGTCGGTTCCGCGCTGGGCCCAGAGCGATCCGCTTGCCAAAAGGCAGGCTACCCAAAGTCCGATAGAGCGGAGTCTCTGCATCAATAGTCGCCTAGGGTTTCGGGCAGTTGGGCCAAGGCGCGTTCGAGTTGTTCGTCGCTGGGGGCAATTCCGTGCCAATGATGCGTGCCTTGCATAAAATCGACCCCGTATCCCATGGCGGTATGAAGCAAAACGCATACCGGACGCCCTTGGCCGAGTTTCGCTTGGGCCTGATCCATGCCCAACGCAATGGCATTCAAATCATTGCCGTGTTCAATCGAGACCACGGTCCAACCAAAGGCCTCGAATTTGGCGCGGAGATCGCCCATCGGCAATACGTCTTGGGTGGCTCCATCGATTTGTTGACCGTTGACGTCTACCGTGGCGATCAAATTATCGACCCGGTTGCCCGAAGCGTACATCGCGGCCTCCCAAATTTGTCCTTCTTGGAGTTCTCCGTCTCCGTGGAGGCTGTAAACGGTATGTAGGTCTCCATTGCGCTTTTTCGCCAGCGCGGCCCCCAGCGCAACGCTCATTCCTTGCCCGAGCGAGCCCGAGGCCACGCGGACACCGGGGAGTCCTTCGTGGGTGGTGGGGTGCCCTTGCAAGCGGGAGTCGATTTTGCGAAACGTCGAAAGCTCGGCGATGGGGAAGTGCCCCGATCGGGCCAAAGCGCTGTAAAAAACGGGGCTGATGTGGCCGTTCGACAGAAAAAAGAGGTCTTCGCCTACCCCGTCCATCGAAAAAGGATGGGCGGTGTAGCGCATGCGGCGGAAGTAGAGGTCAACGAAGAACTCGGTACAGCCCAGCGAACCCCCGGGGTGACCCGATTGGACCGCGTGGACCATGCGCAGAATGTCCCTTCGAATTTGGGTGCACAGCGCTGGGAGATCGAGGTGTGATGCCATGGTGGTGATGGGTGGAACAGGCAGAGTATGGGCTTGGTGAATCGACAGTGGGGCAATGAGCGCCCTTAAACCTGCCCAAGCGGCAAAAATAAGGTGGGCTTTATCGAGTCGAGGGGGGCAGGGGGGGTTAAATGTCAACACACTATCAGCGGTCTTCCCACAATACCTTTGAGCCAAATTCAACACCTGTGAGTCTCGACGTCCTGCTCCAGCCCGATCTCTGGATTGCCTTTGCCACCCTCGCCTTTTTGGAAGTGGTGCTCGGCATCGACAACATTATTTTTATATCGATTCTCACGAACAAACTCGCGGAAGCCGAGCGGCCCCGTGCCCGTTTGTACGGTATTTCGCTGGCGCTGGTTTTTCGGATTGCCATGTTGTTGGGCATCACTTGGATCATTGGTTTTACCCAGCCGCTGTTTCACATCGGCGAACACGACGTAACGGGACGCGATTTGGTGTTGTTTCTCGGGGGGTTGTTTTTGTTGTTTAAGAGCACCTCAGAGATTCACCACAAGATGGACGAGGTCGAGCATCGCTCAGAGGGAACGCCGAAAACCAAAGCGGTTCAGGGCTTTATGGGGATTATTGTCCAAATCGGCTTGATCGACATCGTCTTTTCGTTCGACAGCATTTTGACTGCTATCGGGATGACCGAAAATGTGGGTATTATGATCGCTGCCGTGGTGGTCTCGCTGATTATTATGCTGCTGTTTGCCGCCAGAATCGCAGATTTTATCGAAAAGCGCCCGACGCTGCAAATTTTGGCGTTGAGCTTTCTGATCCTGATCGGTTTTGTCCTCATCGCCGAAGCAGCCCATATCCACGTGCCCAAGGGCTATGTGTATTTCTCGGTGGCCTTCTCGCTGGGTGTCGAGATGCTCAATATGCGGTTTCGAAAGATTAAGGTGTAGGTTTTTGACCTTGCTGTGAACAAAGGCTGAATTGGGATGCCTAGGACAGCGTGCGAACGCAAGCAGGTGTATTGTTCTCCGAAAACCGAGATCGGGGCGAAGAATTGATCGAGCGTTCCGGAATGCTCGTCTGTAAGGGAGGGCAATGGGAACACCTTCAGCTCGACTCTCGTAATTTGGACAGTGCCATTGCGGCATTAAATCAATGGGCCGCTCTCGCGCACGAAGTCGAAAGCCCATAATACAGGTCGATGGATGGAGAGTCCCTTTTGCTCTGGGCCCCCTGAGAGGTTTATCGTTCCAGGCAGGCTCCCAAGAACATACTGAAGACCCCAGACCATCCCCATAGAACGACAAACTCAAAACTGAGTACTGAAAACTGGAAACTGAAAACTGGAAACTGAGAACTGGAAACTGAAAACTGGAAACTGAGAACTGAAAACTACCATCCCCTACGAAACCCATCAACCGAATCTCCACACAACCAGAGAATTTCTTATATTTGCGGCCCCTTTTCTGGCGGCAGGGATGTCCGGCTGAGGGTTTTTCTTTCCTTTTTTTGAACCCCTCCGACCGGTTGCTTCGCACGACATCCCGCTGCGGCCGCAGGATACAAATGATTGTGCATGTCAGAAGAAACAAGCCGTCCCAGCACTGAGGAAGTGACCCCAGAGCTCACCGCAGAAGCCGCGGTACAGCCGGCGAACGAAGCCGAGGCCACGCCCACCGCAGAAGCCGTGGAGGCAGCAGTCCAAGAAACCATCGCAGCAGAAACAACCCCCGAAGAAGCCCCCGTGGCCGAAGCGGTAGAAGAAACAGTGGCGATCGTTGAAGAAACTCCGGTTGCAGAAGTCGTCCCAGAAGTCGTCCCAGAAGTCGCTGCCGAGGCACCCGCCGAAACGGTAGCCGAAGAAACCCCCGAGGTTGCTGCCGACAAAGACGAAACCAAGACCCGCCAGCGCCGCAGCAAGCCGGTCCAGAGCGAGGAAGGCACCGACGAAGACGATGCGCTTCCGGTGTTGATCGAAGAAGAAGAAGAATTTGACTGGGATCGCTACGAAGGCCGCGCCAACGAAGACGGCACCCGGGGCGAAATGGAGCGGATGTACGAGGCTACCCTCGGAGCCGTCGCCGAGCACCAAGTCGTGATGGGTCGCGTCGTGGCCATGAACGACCGCGAGACCATTATCGACATCGATTCCAAGTCAGAAGGCGTTGTATCGCTCAACGAATTCCGCTACAACCCCGAACTCAAAATCGGGGACGAAGTCGAAGTATTGGTCGACAAGCACGAAGACAAAAACGGACAGTTGGTGCTTTCGCACCGCAAAGCCCGTCAAATCAAGGCGTGGGACCGCGTCAACGACGCCTTCGGCACCGAAGAAATCGTCACCGGCTTTGTCAAGTGCCGCACCAAGGGCGGCATGATCGTCGACGTATTCGGAATCGAGGCTTTCTTGCCCGGTTCGCAAATCGACGTCAAGCCGATCCGCGACTACGACATCTACGTCAACAAGACCATGGAATTCAAGATTGTCAAAATCAATCAGGAATTCAAGAACGTCGTGGTTTCGCACAAGGCTTTGATCGAGGCCGACCTCGAAGAGCAGAAGAAGGAAATTATCGGCAAACTCGAAAAAGGACAAGTCCTCGAAGGGGTGGTCAAGAACATCACTTCTTATGGGGTATTCGTCGACCTTGGCGGTGTGGACGGCTTGGTGCACATCACCGACCTGAGCTGGAGCCGCGTAAGCCATCCTTCCGAATTGCTCGAACTCGATCAACGCATCAACGTGGTTATTCTCGACTTTGACGAAGGAAAGACCCGAATTCAGTTGGGCATCAAGCAGTTGCAGCCCCATCCGTGGGAGCAACTCGACAAAGAGCTCAAGGCCGGCGATGTCATCAAAGGCAAAGTGGTCGTTATTGCCGACTACGGCGCATTTGTCGAAGTAATCCCCGGCGTAGAAGGATTGGTACACGTCAGCGAAATGTCGTGGAGCACGCACTTGCGCAGCGCTCAAGACTTCGTGAAAGTGGGTCAAGAAATTCAATGTGTGGTGTTGGGCGTCGATCTCGACGACCGCAAGCTTTCGCTCGGCATCAAGCAATTGACCCCCGATCCGTGGAGCAGCATCACCACCAAGTATCCGGTGGGCAGCCAGCACAAAGGCACGGTGCGCAACTTTACCAACTTTGGCGTCTTTGTCGAATTGGAAGAGGGCATCGATGGCTTGATCCACATCAGCGATTTGAGCTGGACCAAGAAAGTCAAGCACCCCAGCGAATTCACTTCGGTGGGCAGCGTTCTCGACATTCAAGTCCTCGAAATCGATACCGACAACCGCAAGTTGAGCCTCGGCCACAAGCACGTGCAGGAGAATCCTTGGGAAGTCTATGCGACCATTCTCGAAGAAGGCAGCATGCACAGCGGCAAATTGATCGAGAACTTCGACAAAGGCGGGACCGTATTGCTCGAGAATCTCGGCATCGAAGCCTTTGCCCCCGCCAAGCAGTTGGTGCGCGAAGATGGTACCCCGCTCAAAGTCGGCGATGTAGTGGATTTCCGCGTCATCGAATTCAACCCCGACAACCGTCGGGTGGTGGTTTCGCACAGCAAGATCAACCGCGACAACCGCGACAAGCAGGATGCCAAGGAATCGGCGGAAACCGAAACCGTGCTCCGCAAGGTGCAGGGCAAGGTAGAACGCTCTACGCTCGGCGATTTCGACGCTTTGTCTCAGCTCAAGGCCGAACTCGAAGCCAAGGAAGAACAGGAATAAAAGCGGGGTTGAACCCTTCTGGATCCCTTTTGAAACGGGGCTGTCTCGGAAACGAGTCTGCCCCGTTTTTTTTTAGGTACGGTCGTTATCCGTCCCAAACAAAAAGCGCAACACCCCTTCGAACCGGGCTGCCCAGGCCGCCTCGTTGTGTTCGGCCCCTTCAAAGACCCAGCTCTGCCAGCGTTCTTCCGGATAATCCCACGCCCGAAAGCAACTGTCGATGGCATTTTGATGCGGGGCGTAAAAACGGTCGAGGGTCGCAGAGCCCCGATCGAAATAAATCCGGGGTTTTGGGCTATCGAGTTGCCCCAAATGGGCAAAGAGGTAAGGTTCAAACGCCTTTCGGAATTCAAAACTGTTGGTGTCGAGCCGAATGGGCCAATGCGTCGACACGCACGCCGCCGAGCCAAAAACATCGGGCCGCTCACACACCGAATAGAGCGAAATGAGTCCGCCCATACTGCTTCCGGCAATGGCCCGTCCTTCGGGGGTTGCTTGGGTGCGATAGGTTTGGTCGATGCGCGGAATCAACTCCGTACACAAAACCGTTACATAGCGGTCGGCGAGGAGGGGTCCCTCGCTCATTTGGGGTCTGAGCGTGAGCCGAAGCGAATCCGTCAAGGTTTCGAGCGGCTTTTGGGGTGCGTATTCGCGAAAGCGATGTCGGCTGTTGGCGACACCGACGAGAATGAAAGGCTCGATTTGGCCTTCGAGAATCAGGCGTTCGGCAGTCGTATGGGCGTTCCAAGAGATTCCGCCATAGGCCGCGGACGAGTCGAACAGATTTTGGCCGTCATGCATATAGAGCACCTTATAGCGACGCTCTGGGTGCTGTTCATAGCCAGGGGGGAGCCACACCCATACCGCGCGATCGTCCAAGACCGAATCTGTGAGGGGCCTTTCTGCGATCCGTTGACTCGGCGTCGGCGCTGGAGAACAACCCCACAACAGCGACACTCCGAAATAGAGCCAAAAAAAGCGGCCCGTGAGCCGCTTTGTACAAAGGATTCCCATCGGGACTAGCCTTTTTTGAGTTTGGCCATTTCCTTTTGGCATTTCTCGATGCCCTTGATGGCGTCTTCGATCTCCTTGCGCGCCTCTGAGGCCGACTTCTTGGTATCTTCCCAATCGGTGGTTTTCAAGCCCTTTTGATTTTCCTTTTGGGCCTTTTCAACCACTTTGGGCAATTCCAGTTCAATGCAGGCACAGGTGCGGCTTTCGATCAAAGCCTGATCCAACACCGGCGTAGCCCGTTCGAGCGCGGCTTTGCTTTCCTTCCAGCTGTCGGAACCCTCGGTGGTTTCCAACATCGGAATCGCCGACTTCAAGGTGTTGGCCAAGGTGGCACAACCCTGTTCGCTCACATTCTGAGCGCGGGATGGAAGAGCGGCCAACAAAAGACCGCTCAGCGCAATCAACAGTGAAAAACGCTTCATTTATACGGGCTTCTTCACCAGGCTCATCACCTCGCTGCCGCTGTCGCCGGTCAACTTGATTTTTTCGCCTTCCAACTTGACACCCTGCACTTGCTTGGCGGCATCGATAAATTGCTTTTCGCCATTGCCGGGGCAGGCTTTTTTGGTCAAAGCGCCCAGATCGAGACCCAACTTACCCCCATCGCCGCCCGTGGCTGCTCCGGTAAAGTTGTTACAACCCGTAAAACCCGAGATTTTGCCCAGTTCACCAAAATTGATGTTGGGAATGCCCCCGGCGAAATCGGCCACATTCAGGCCTTTTCCGAATAGGCTTTCGATGTTGAAGCTCTGACCGGCGAGGAATTTCAACGGGTCTTTCATGATCTCGTTGATCGAGCTGCACGAGCTCAGGCCAAAGACGAGCACCGAAGACAATACGACTGCAAACTTTTTCATAGCGGTTGATTTGAAAGGATTGGTTTGTTCGCGAAAGTAGGAAAAGTGCTTTCTTTTGTCCCCATTCGTCGGTACAATCTCCCAACCCCTTCTCGACCGAGAGAATACGGGATGCACCAACTCCAATTCCCCCCTATGGAAACGAGCAATACCCCCATAGCCATCGTGGTCGCTGCGCTCAACCGCATCGCGCCCGAATCGCTGTCGGAAGATTTTGACAATCCCGGATTGCTCTTGGGCGATCCCGAGACCCTGGTCACGGGAATTTTGTGTTGTCTTGAAATCGACGAGGCTGTTTTGGACGAAGCAATGGCTCGGGGGTGCAATTTGATTGTGGCCCATCATCCGCTCATTTTTAAACCGTTAAAGCGGCTCGATCCGAGACAGACCCCCGATCGCTGGGTTTTGAGGTGTATCCGAGAAGAGTTGGCCGTGTATGCGTTCCATACCGCCTACGACAAAGTGGATCAAGGGGTCAGTCGGGTGCTGGCCGAAGCGCTGGGGTTGGTCGATCTCCGCATCTTGCAGCCCGTTCGAGGCGGGTTGGTTCGCTTGGATTATACCGTTCCGGAATCTGCGCACAAAGCGTGTTTGGAGGCCTTGTTCAAGGCGGGCTATGGTCGAATTGGAAACTATGCGGATTGCAGTTTTAGCGCCGAGGGTACGGGAACGTTCACGCCCTTGGCTGGGGCTCAACCCGCTATGGGTCGGATCGGCCTCCCCGAAGAAGTCGAGGAACGCAAGGTGTCGGTTTTGCTCGATGCCGATCAGTTTGAGGGGGCGTTGGGGGTGCTGCGCAGCGCGCATCCTTACGAAACAGTGGCCTATGAATGCATTCCCTTGCGCAATGCCTCCGAACATCGGGGTTTGGGGATGGTTGGAACCTTGCCAAAGCCCATGAAGCCCATGGACTTTCTCGATGGAATATTGGAGTCGCTCGGCAGTGAGGGCCTGCGCTTTGGAACGGGACGAACCGCGCCCATTCAGCGCGTCGCGGTGTGCGGGGGTTCGGGGGCTTTTCTCATCGCGGAAGCCCGCCGAGCAGGGGCCGATGCCTATGTGACGGCCGATCTCAAACACCACGATTTTCAAGAGGGAGAAGGAATGTGGTTGGTCGATGCCGGCCATGCGCCGACCGAAGAACCGGCGGTCCGGAAATTGTCAGAGAAGCTACGGGATTTATTTCCTAATTTTGCCGTCCTTTTAGCCTCTCGATCTACGGATCCCATTCGCTTTCGACTCAATCCCCGCATCGATGTCCACGACCAAAGAGTCTCCCACCAAAGAACTGACCGTTGAAGATAAACTCCGCATGCTGTACGACCTGCAGCTGATTGACACCCGAGTCGATCGGATTCAGGGCATGCGCGGAGAACTGCCGCTCGAGGTGCGCGACTTGGAGGACGAAATTGCTGGATTGGAAACCCGCAAGTCAAAGATCAACGCAGAGGTCGCCGAAATGGAGGCCGAGATCAAGGAACGGAAAAACTTGATCAAAGACGCTCAGGCCCGGATCAAGAAATACGAAGAGCAGCAGAAGAACGTGCGGAACAACCGCGAGTTCGATGCCATCACCAAGGAAATCGAGTATCAGAATCTCGAAATTCAACTGAGTGAAAAGAAAATCAAAGAGGTCAAGCTCAGGGCCGATGCCAAAACCGATCAAATTCAGGAGGTCGCCGCGCGCATCGATGAGCGCAGTCAACACCTGAAATACAAGAGGGAAGAGCTTGACGGCATTATGGCCGAAACCCAAAAGGAAGAAGAGGCGCTGCTCGCCAAAAGCGAACAGTTCCGCACCCAAATTGACGAACGATTGCTCGCGGCCTATACCCGCATTCGGGGCAGTGCACGCAACGGTTTGGCCGTAGTGGCCATCGAACGCGGTGCTTCCGGAGGTTCGTTTTTCGTCATTCCGCCTCAACGTCAGCTCGAAATTGCTTCTCGGAAAAAGATTATTACCGACGAGCATTCGGGTCGCATTTTGGTCGATCCGGAATTGGCTAAGGAAGAAGAACTCCTGATGGAGGCCTTCTTTCGCGAGGTTCACTAAAACAGCGCGAACGTGAAGCCCGGGCTTCGCATTCTCGGCTTTTTTCTGGGAATGGGAGTCCTATCGGTGGGCGCTGCCCAAACGCCCGAATGGACGGTGCGTCCTTCGTTGGTCAAGGCCCAACATTTCCTCCTCGATCTGCGCATCGCCGAAGCGGAAGCCTTGCTTCGTTCCGAAGACAGCATCCACAATGCCCTTTCGAATTTCCTCAAGGCGAGGGCCTTGTTTTTTCAGCATTATGTCGAAAGCGAACATTCGACCCTCGGTTCGGATGCACAGCGCTTTGATCGAATTGTAGAATCCTTGGGCGCCAACCAGCCCGAACAGCAGCCCGAGCGTTTGGCCGCTCTGGCCGAACTCCATTTGATGCGGGCCTTTATCCAACTCCGCAGCGGTGCACAATGGGGGGCTGCCAAAGATGGTTTTAGGGCATTTCAGCGCATCTCGGAGTTGCGGGAACGCTATCCACAACATCCGCTCGGTCGTTTTGCCCAAGGGTTGATCTCGGCCACCGCGGGCAGCTTGCCCAAAGACTATGCGTGGATTACGCGTTTGGTGGGTATTGAAGGTAATGTATCAGAAGGAATGGCGCTGATGCAAGGGGCGCTCGACCATCCCGGTATGCGCACCGATCCCGTGTTTGGCACTGAATTGGCCTATATGTATTTGCTCATTCGCTATCACCTGCTCGACGATGCCCAAGGCAGTCTGACCGACTATGGTTGCGATCCTTCTCAGAGCAGTTTCTTGTTGTATCTCGAAACCCAGTTGCTGATGGCTTCTGGCCAGAACGACCAAGCCATTGCCCTGTTGATCGGGAGACCCCGAGGACCCGATCGGGTGCCCTATCCTTTGATGGACCTGATTACGGGTAAAGCGTTGCTCAACAAACTCGATGCCCGTTCTCCCACCTGGTTTTTGCGCTATTTGAATGCCTCCAAGGCCGTAGACCGGCCTTTTTCGGCGCTTCGCTATCTCTGGTGGGAGGCGAAACTGACCGGAAACGAGGAAAAGGCGGTGTTTTATGCCGATAAAATGCGGAAGCGGAACCCCGTTGCGGAAGCCGATCGGCAAGCGTCGATCGATTTTGAGGCGGGATTCAATCCGGTCTTGGTGCGCTCTCGATTGTTGTTTGACGGCGGATACTACCGAGATGCCTTGCGCGAACTCACCGCACGCCCCTTGGAACAGAGTTGTCCTTCGGAAGTCGAAAAACTGGAATACCGCTATCGATACGGGCATGTGCTCTACAAGCTGGGGCGGCTCGATGAGGCCGAAGTTTTTTTGCGGGCCGCGGCTTTGTGCGACCAACCCACCTACTATTGTGCGGCCAGCCATTTGTATTTCGGAGAAGTTTTGGCGCGCAACGGCAAGCGCGATGAGGCCTTAAAACAGTATCGGATCGCCCAGGAGCTCAAGGGATATCCCTTTGATGAAGGCGTGCAACGCACCGCCAAAGCGCGGACCCAGTCGCTTCCCTAAGCTCCTTGCAGGGGGGTTATAGCGGTTTAAAGGCCAAGGGCAGCGCCTCTTGCGCCGGTAGGGCATAGCGCTCTACTGCTTCGGGGCCTAGGGCTTCTTCTGCCCTCCACAGTTGTACGCGAAATCCCGCCTGGTGGAGTCGATCGGGATAGTCTCTTCCATACATCCGAACATGGTCGTATTGTCCAAAGAGGCGCTCGCGTTCGGCCCGGTCCGTAATACTCGGGTCTTCGAGGGTTTTTTCCCAATCGAAGCGCTGAGGCACCTGCGCAATGAGCAATCCACCGGGCTTGAGCACCCGAAACAACTCTCGGAGCGCCTTGCGGTCGTCGGGAACGTGCTCGAGAACGTGGTTGCAAAAGATCCAGTCAAACTGGTTGTCTTCGAGGGGAAGTTGTTGCACATCGACCTGCATATCGGCCAAAGGAGAGTCCAAATCGGCGGTGCGGTAGTCGAGGTGTTGGAGTTTCTTGAACCGGCTGTGAAAGCACTGCTCGGGAGCAAAATGGAGCAAGGAAGCGGGACGTGTTAAGAAATCGCTGTGGTCGCGCAAATACAACCACATAAGTCGGTGGCGTTCGAGGCTTAAAGTCGACGGAGACAGGGCGTTGGGACGCTGAACGGCACCGTACCCATAAGGCAGCAAGGCACGGTAATGGCGTCCATCGATGGGATCTTCGAAGCGATTTCCGGCATACAGCAACGGCAAAAAGGGCCGGAGCACATAGCTGCCCCGGATCAGCCAGGGCCGGGGAATCGAATTGAGCAGGGTGCGGTAGAGTCCCATTAGGCGGGCATCGATTGAAACGGATTGCCCGTTCGCTCAAAAATGTAGTCGAAGGTGGAAAGAATGTCCGGCAATCCATCCACCACGGCAATGTCGTGTTCGAAGTGGGCGCTCGGTAAATTGTCGGCGGTCACAATGTTCCATCCGTCTTTGAGGTGTTTGACTCGAGCAGTGCCCATATTGATCATGGGTTCGATGGCAATCACCAGACCCTCCTGAATTTTCTTTCCCTTGCCGGGGCGACCAAAATTGGGTACCTGGGGCTCTTCGTGGATGGAACGACCCAACCCGTGCCCGACCAAGTCCCGAACCACACCATAGCCGTGGGCTTCGCAATGCGTTTGAACCGCATACCCAATGTCGCCGATTCGGTTGCCCACCCGGCACGCATCGATGCCGAGCAAGAGCGATTCGTAGGTCACTTTGAGCAATTGAAAGACCTCGGGTAACACCGCGCCGACCATAAACGTATACGCCTGATCGCCAAAGAATTCATTGAGAATAACCCCGCAATCGACCGAAATTACATCGCCTTCTTGAAGCGGGGTTTTATCGGGAATGCCATGCACTACGCGCTCGTTGACCGAAGTGCACAGGCTGTTGGGAAAGCCATATTGGCCCAAAAACGCAGGGATGCCGCCATGGTCCCGAATGTAGGCTTCGGCCAATTGATCTAGCTCCAAAGGCGTGGCCCCCGGACGAATATGTTCGGACAACATGCCCAGGGTTTTGGAGACCAGCTGAGCGCTTTGTCTCAGCAATTCGATTTCCTCTTTCGATTTGTAGTAGATCATGTTTAAAATCCGAACCAGTTGCGCTTGCGGGCGGGTCGCACCTCGATTTCTGGAGCGCCCGAAAGCTGTTGATACACGACGCCCCAGCCAGGGAACCCCCCAAAATTGCGGTCGTCGATAAAAAGGTCTGCGTGAATTTTGCGCCCGGTAGAAGGGTCGCTGGGGTCTTCTTCGGGAAAGGACCGGTTTACGGCATAAAACTCCAATCCTTGGGTCTTGCAAAACGCGACAGCCTCGTCCAATTTGGGGCCGGTCCGATACGTCCACAAGAGCAATCGGTGCCCGTCTTCTTCCATTCGCTTGAGGGTTTCAAACGCAAAGGGCATGGGCTTGCCAATCCCGGGATACCGATCTTCTACAATGGTGCCGTCGAAATCGACCGCGATGAGCAAAGAACGTTCGGCCCTCATACCACGCGCAGCGATTGTCCGGTCATCTCGGCGGGTTTGGGTATACCCATCAGTTCGAGCAGGGTGGGGGCTACATCGCCCAGCACCCCGGGACGCAGTCGCCAATCGCTGGGGGCCCCGAGCAAATGGCACGGAACGGGTTGGGTTGTATGGGCCGTATTGGGGCTTCCATCGGGGTTGATCATGCAATCAGCATTGCCGTGGTCGGCGAGGATCAGGACTGCATAACCGTGCTCTACGGCTTTGAGTGCGACCGATTCGGCGCAGCGATCGACGGTTTCGCACGCCTTGATGGCGGCTTCCATGATCCCCGTATGCCCCACCATATCGGGATTGGCAAAATTGAGACAGATAAAATCAGGGGCTTGCTGCTCGATGCACCGTACCGCTCCCTCCCGTAGACACTCCGCGCTCATTTCGGGCTGTAAATCGTAGGTAGCCACTTTGGGAGAAGGGCAGAGGTGGCGAAATTCTCCCGGGAACTCGGTTTCGCGCCCCCCCGAAAAGAAAAAGGTGACGTGGGGATACTTCTCGGTTTCGGCCATCCGCAGTTGGGTTTTGCCCGCTTCGGCCAAAACAGCACCGAGGGTGTGCTCGAGATGGTCTTTTTCAAAGACGACCCCTACATTTTTAAACCGGTCGTCGTATCGGGTCAACGTCGTGTAATGCAAGGACAAAGGCTGCATGCCAAACTCCGGATAGGCTTGTTGGGTCAGCACTTCGGTGATTTGACGTCCCCGATCGGTGCGAAAGTTGAAGCAGATCACCGAATCGCCATCGGCCATCGTTGCCTGCTGTTCCGGGTTTGAGCCAATGCGGGCCGGAAGGACAAACTCGTCGGTAATACCAGCGGCATAGCTGGCTTCGAGCGCGGCGGTGGCCGTCGGAAATTCGGCTCCGGATCCGTGTACCAATAGATCGTAGGCCTTTTGTACGCGTTCCCATCTCCGGTCGCGGTCCATGGCGTAATAGCGACCGCACAAAGTGGCGATGCGCCCGGTGGTTCGCCGCATATGCGCTTCGAGTTCTTCGACAAAGCGAATGCCGCTTTGGGGATCGCAGTCTCGACCGTCGGTAAAGCCGTGAACGAGCACTTCCTTGACGCCCAACAAAGCGGCCATACTCAGAAGCCCCTTCAGGTGGTGGAGGTGGGAATGAACCCCCCCGTCTGAGATGAGCCCCATCAGGTGCAAACGCGCGCTGCCTGAAGTGCACCGGCTCATGCTCTCGATCAAGACCGGATGTTCAAACAAGGCTCCACTGTCGACTGCTTTGTGGATGCGCACCAGTTCTTGAAACACAACGCGCCCAGCGCCGAGGTTCATATGCCCGACTTCGCTATTGCCCATCTGACCTTCGGGAAGACCAACTGCCAAACCGCTGGCTTCGAGCTGAGTGCTGGGAACGGAATGCCCCAGTTGATCCACAAATGGGGTGTGCGCCCGATCGATGGCAGATACGCTTGGATCGGCCGCAATGCCCCAGCCATCGAGAATCATCAACAGTGTTTTTTGCCCCATGGGTCAAAGATAAAGCCCCGGCACACCTCAGAGCGAGGCGCGTCGGGGCCGGTAAACAATCCGAGCCGAATTTAAAAGACGTAGCGGACGTTGAGTCCAAATCCACCGAACTCAAAATCGGTCTCTTCGACAATCCAAAAAGTGGGGCGGTAGTCCAAACCCAAGGCAATGGGCACACCGTTGAAATGGTATTCTAAACCAATCTCTCCGCTCGCACCCAAGAGAAAGATTTCGTCGGCGACAAAGAGCGATGGGCCGACACCGGCATACCACGTAAAAGCTTCTCCAGACAAGGGTTTATCTACAAAATCCCAAAGGGCGTCAACGCCCAATCCATCGCCAAACGATACATCGGCGTGGACGCGACTCCAATCTCCGAGCGCAAAGACCCCATCGACAGCCACATTGTTGCCCGATACTTGACCGAAGCGGATCCCCACTTCTTGCGCAGACATTCCGATGGACAAAATCAGTCCCAGACCCAAGAATAGCTTTTTCAACATTGGTGTTGGTTTTCAGGCAAAGGTAGGCGGTGGAGTACACATGTTTGACTTGACTCGGTCAAGCTGAACCAGGTGTTTACCGATCCCAGTCGGGCAGTTTCCGAACGAAAAACACGGCGCCGATACCCATTACGGCAGCGGTACCCATACCCACCAGCGCATAAAACCAACCTCGGGTAATCCCCATCCACTGCGCCAATTCCGGGAAGCGAACCAAGGTTTCTGAAACGGCGGCGGCATACAATCCCATGGCGCTCCAATACATAAAACTCAAATGAAGCCGCAAATAGCCCACAGGTCGGCGTCTCCACATCGGAATCATCCCCAGGAAGAGCGTACCCAGCGAAATCAAGGCCGTCCAATGAAAAATACCCCAGGTGCCGAACAAATGGTACAGGGCAAAGGCGGTCGAATTGACCCCCAACATGCTGATTCCGTAAGCCCTACCCCAAAGCCGATGGCGCGGAGTCCCTTTGGGCATCCAGAGTACACCCGTGGCCAAAACAAGCGCTCCAACCGCAAAAGCGAGGTGGAGGGTGCCGATGGGGCCGTGTACGAATGAATTCATCGAAAGGCGCTCAGTCGGTCTATGCGCTGGGCTTTTGCACCAGCGGTACGACGGCTTCAACCCCGAGCCGGATGTTGTGCCAGACCTCGGAAATTCCAGCGGTCATCATATAGCACGGAGCGGAAACGATGCGGTTTTCGGCATCGATGGACACCGAGTCCAAACCGTGGTTTTCGTGTTGCGCGCCGAGGCTTTCGATTCCCTCCGCAATCCCCACAATATCGTACGGAGAGGGTTTTTGGGTCGTGCCCACGCTCAGCTGGGGATGTATTCCGGTACCTTCTACCGCTTTGGCGACCGTTGTGGGGCTCATGCACAAGGCCAGTATGGGTTTTTGGGCCCGAATCGCGCCGACAATCGCCTCTTTCACTTCGTCGTGGATGTGGGCATCGGCTCCTTTGAACGCCCAATCGGTCAGATTTTTGGCCGTTCCAAATCCCCCGGGTAGCGCGAGGATATCGTACTCTTCGTCGTGCAAGGCTTCCAGTGGGCGAATGACGCCGCGGGCAATCCGGGCCGATTCGACAAGGACATTACGGGTTTCGGGCATTTCCGACCCATCGAGGTGGTTGAGTACGTGGTATTGATTCCAATTGGGGGCCACCGAAAAATAGTCGTGTCCGGCTTCGGAGATCGCCAAATAGGTCAAAACGGCCTCTTGAATCTCGGTTCCATCGTACACCCCACAACCGTGGAGTAAAACAGCGAAACGCATAGGAATGGGAATTTAGGGGGAGATAAAGAAACGCAAATCCGCTCAGAAACGGGGCAAGTTGAGCACGCCCGGAGCACATTCGACAGGTTCCTGTCCCCGAACAAAAAGCCGGGCAGTGAGCGCCCCCTGCAGAACTACACGCTCATCTTCGACTTCGAGCCAGCTCGATTCGCGCAACCCCAAAACGGGTTGCGGATTGAAAGCATGGAATTCCCGAATACGGGTTTCTCGGGTTTCGCCCATATGGGGGCTGTGCGGATCGGGATCGAGGTAGTGCGGGTTGAGGTTGAAGGGAACCAGCCCCAGTGCCTCGAGACGCTCTGGGTGCACAATCGGCATATCATTCGTGGTGCCGATGGTCAGGCCGGCTAAATTGCTTCCGGCGCTGCTGCCCATATAGGGACATCCCTCTCGGATGCGCTTTTGGAGGGGTTCGATCAAACGTGCGTCTTGAAGCGTTTTGAGCAAAACGAAACTGTTGCCGCCCCCGGTAAAAATCCCATCGGCCGATGCAATGGCCTGAATCGGGTCTTTGAATTGTTCCAGCCCTCTTATTTCCAATCCGAGCTCTTTAAAACGAGTTTCGGCCATTTCCGAGTATTCGGACGCACTTCTGCCTCCCGGACGGGCGTAGGGTATAAACACCAGTCGAGTGCATCCTTGAAACAAGGTCTGAATCGACGATTCCAAATAGTCGAGATAGGTACCTCCGTAGAGGGTCGATGTGCTGGCAAGCAACAGTTTCATGGCTGAGAAGGGGTTTTCATCTCGATCAGGGCGGTCCAAATGCTGAGTCGCCCCTCGTGGAGCTCGGTCCAAACAGGCCGGACGATTCCGCCTACAACATCGATGGCGTTGTAGTCGCCCATAAATGCCTTGGGACTTGGAACAAAGGGTTCCACGGTGAGCCGCTCTTGGTTCCAATCGAAACCGTTGGCCGACCACGCATGCACCACGTGTGTGGCCCATGGATGCAGGCCCTCTTCGCCAGGGCGTCGCTGCCGGTCGTAGAATACGGCGTGAACCCTTCCCGTGCTTTGATCGACGGCAATCCAAGGCATAAACTGAACCGACGAATCGCCGACGGGGTGAATGGGCGTGGCCGGACTCCAGCTCAGTCCTCCGTCTCTCGACACCCGGACCACCACGTCGATGTCGCTGCCCTTTTGTTCGGAATACATCAAATACAAGCTGCCTTGTTGGAATCCTCGACTGCGGTCGCAGACCAAGACGGGCATTCCATTGGATCGATCGAATCCAGGAACATCTTGAGACCACCCCCCGGTTTGGAAGCCGATGATGCGTTCGGGGGTCCAAGTGCGGCCTCGGTCGGCCGAAGAGGAGAAAAACAGATTTCCATTCAGGGCCCAAGTCAAATAGACGGCATCGCCCAACCCTGCGGCCGGGGTAGCGCCCTCGGCGGTCTCATCTCCATCGAGGCAATTCCCTTCGGTTTGACTCACCACCACCGGTTCTGACCATTTTTGGCCTTTTCGGGTTCCCGAGGAAAACACAATCCGAGAGCGGTCCCGTTCGGAGGTACTTCCATAGGCATCGAATTCGGTCCAGGCGCAGTATAGGGTCTTTCCATCGGCCGACACATCGACCCATTCCTTGTCTTGTTGCTTGGGTGGTCGGTGGCCGATGGATTGCCCTCGGCTCCAATCGGTCCCGTTTCGGGCCTTCGATCGCTGAACCACAATGCGGTCGAGAAAACGCGGACTGCCCCAGCCCTTTTGGTCGGGGTCGGAGAGGTGGAAATAATAAAAATTCCCGCGCCCGTCGGCGACCAAGCAGGGGTCTCCATAAACGCCCAAAGGCGATTCCAGCCGTGCTGTGGTCCAATTGTGACCGCCGTCTTGGCTGGTGTACACATTGCGCAACACCGAGCCGGCCACTATGCGCAAGGGGTTCTCAGGGTCTATGGCGATGTCGGGTTCGCACGGTCCGGTTTGACCGGGCAAACCTTCGCCCAATTGAACCAAGGGCCAAGGTTGGGCGCTGAGCGAAGCCCACGACCAAAGCCCGATCAAAACCGAGATTCGAAGGTGCATGGAGCGAAGATACGCGGAGGGGTTTAGCCCGAGCGCCGGAGGCTGTACACGACCTTGACCAAGCTGCGATCTCGGCGAGGACCCTGCGCAAAAACCCGCATTCTCAACTCGGTGCGTCGGGCTCCGCCGGGTACAAACCAGGCTTCGAGAAAGACCGTTTGAGACGCTTCGGGCCATTGTTTGACTTTGAGCGAACTCGAAACCAGTCGGTAGTTCGGAGATCCCCCCTGGGGCGATTCGAAGAGTTCGCGCCCAAAAGCTTCTAAGGCCTCGAGAACCTTCCAAGGCGAGAGTCCCGATGCCGGATCGGAAAGGGGTTTGCAAAAAATCGGGTTCTGGGCGTTTGGGGTTGGGGTGTTCATGGCAGATCAAAAAAAAAGCCCCGCGGGTTGGGCGGGGCTGGAGGTTTTCGAAGTTGGGGTTTGGCGTGTTACCCCATTTTCCAATGCCCATAGCCCGTCAAGTCCCAAATCGGGTTGCGGTGTTTCAGGCCCATGGATACGGTATACAGGCTCATCACTACAATGTTATGAAATTGTAGCGGCTTGACGTTCATTTGCGCTTTGGCAAGTCAGCGAAAAACGCTGGCGATGAGCCATCGCAGCGAATCAACGAGGATTAAAAAACGAAAAAATGGTTTTGTGGTTCGCGTGGATGCCATTGGGATGGTTCTTGGGGGGGCTATCGGACTTGCCCCCCGCCCGTGCACACGACTACCACGTGGGTGTTGCCGAAGTCCAGTGGACGTCGTCGGGTTTTGAAGTCAGCGCCTTGTTTTTTGCCGACGATTTGGAGCGCGGTGTACAGACTTCAGGGGTCCCTTGGGATACCCATCGGGCCGACAGCCTGCTTCGCCCCTATATGAAGCAACATTTTGGGCTGATCCATTCGCCCTCCGTGGAGTGGGTGGGGCATCGCTCGGAAGGAGCGCAAATCCGTTGTTTTTTTCGAGTACCCTTCTCGGCAGAACAGGTCCCTTCTTCCCAAATTCGACTGCGGTTTGATGTGTTGATGGACGTCTATCCCGATCAAAAGAACCTGCTCCACATTCAAAAGAATGGACGGAGGCAGAGCTATTATTTCAGTGCCCGAAACCCGATTCAAACCCTTCAATAGCAGCCCTTGAGTACGCTACAGAGCTTTTTGCGCCTCGGCTGGGACCATATTTTGGACCTCGGCGCTTGGGATCATTTGTTGTTTTTAGGGATGCTGTCGGTGCGCTTTGTCTTTGCCGATTGGAAGCCCCTGTTGTTTCGCATCACGGCTTTTTCGCTGGGCCACAGCGCCACAACCGTTTTGGCTGGATTGAGCGGTTGGAGCGATTCGAGTGGTTGGGTCGAATTTGGCATTGCGGCCAGTATTGCCCTGACCGCTTTGTTCAACTTTGCCCCGGGCAAAAAAAAGCCTTCGGCCTTTGAGCCTCAAACGATTTTATCCTTGGTGTTTGGTATGATCCACGGGCTCGGATTTGGGGCCTACTTTGCCTTGCTCCCCGCCTCTGATGCCAATTTGGCGCTGCCCTTATTGGGATTCACGCTCGGCATTGAATTGGCGCAGGTCGCGATTGCCCTGAGCGCGCTCTCGCTCTGGGCCATCCTCGAATCGGCCTTTGGATGGAAACACCGCGAATGGGTACTGATTTGGACCGGGGCGGGATTGGCATGGTCCCTCCTTTGGTGCGTTGAAAACTGGCCGCTGTAGGGGGGTACAGTGGGGGCTGTACTTTCCGAACTTTGCTTTCTATGAATCACTGGTTGAACCGCGGCCTCAGGCTCTTGGGGCTCTTTCGGGGCCGTACAATGATCGGATTGTTCTGCGCCCTGAGTTGGGGCCTCTCGGCCCAGGTGCCGGGACACGAACGCTGGAAACAACTCGATGCGGAATTGCCCACGCCGAATGCCTATCGAACGGCCTCGGGTGCGCCGGGTCACGAATATTATCAGCAAAAGGCCGACTACGAAATTCGGGTCTCTCTAGACGAAGCGCGGCACCGGATCGACGGCAGCGAGCGGATTCGCTACACCAACAACAGCCCCGACCCACTCGCTTATTTGTGGGTTCAGCTCGATCAAAACATGCGCGAACCCGAGGGTTGGCAAGACATCACTCGAACCGGGACTCTTTCGACGGACAAACCCGAGCGCACGGCCGGGCAGTTTGACGATTTCGAGGGCGGTTTTAAGCTGACCAAGGTCGCCGACAAAAAAGGCAAACCCCTTCCCTATGTCATCAACCGCACGATGATGCGGGTCGATTTGCCCGAACCCCTCGAGCCGGGTGGCTCGGTCGAGTTTGATATTGATTGGAATTACCTGATCAACAATCGGTTCGAAATGGGGGGGCGATCGGGGTACGAGCCTTTTGAAGATGGCAATGCGCTGTACACCATCGCTCAGTTCTTTCCGCGCATGGCGGTCTACAACGATACCTATGGCTGGCAGAACAAGCAGTTTATCGGCTCGGGGGAGTTTACCCTGCCCTTCGGCGACTATAAAGTGTCCATCGAGGTGCCTGCCGACCATATGGTGGGCGCAACGGGCACCTTGGTCAACGCCAAGAAAGTGCTGAGCAAAGAGGAGCAAAAGCGCTTGGCCGAAGCCGAGCGCAGCACCGATGCCCCGGTCTTGATCCGCACCGAATTTGAAGCGCGTCTGGCCGAAATCGGACGGAGCACGGAGCGCAAGACCTGGGTGTTTGTGGCCGAAAATGTGCGCGACTTTGCCTTTGCCACATCGCGCAAGTTCATTTGGGATGCCATGGCGGTCGAAATCGGCGGCAAGACGGTGATGGCGATGTCGTACTACCCCAAAGAAGGCAATCCACTGTGGGAACAATACAGCACCCGGGCGGTGGCGCATACGCTCAAGACCTATTCCAAATACACCATCGACTATCCCTACGAGAAGGCGATTTCGGTGCACGCGGCCAACATCGGGATGGAATATCCCATGATCTGTTTTAACGGAGGTCGGCCGGAAAAAGATGGAACTTATTCGGCGGCCACCAAATACGGGATGATCTCGGTCATTGTCCACGAAGTGGGACACAACTTTTTCCCGATGATCATCAACTCCGACGAGCGTCAGTGGACCTGGATGGACGAGGGGCTCAACACCTTTGTTCAATACCTCACCGAAAAGGAATGGGATTTGGAATATCCCTCGGTTCGGGGTCCTGCGCCGAATATCGTCGGTTATATGAAGGGCGATCCGGCTTGGCTCACCCCGATTATGACCAACAGCGAGTCGATTTTGCAGTTTGGGAACAATGCCTATGGCAAGCCCGCTACGGCGCTCAATATTTTGCGCGAAACCGTCATGGGACGCGAGCTATTTGATTTTGCTTTTAAAACCTACTGCGAACGCTGGGCGTTCAAACACCCGACCCCTGCCGATTTGTTCCGCACCCTCGAAGACGCGAGCGCCGTCGACCTTGACTGGTTTTGGAGGGCCTGGTTTTACGGGATCGAACCGGTCAACCATGCGTTGGTTTCGGTGCGTTTTCAGAGCGCTTCCGGGGCCATCGACAGTTTGATTCAAACGACAGACAGTGCCGATTTGGAGTATGTCTATATCTCTGACCTGCGCAACCGGTCAGCGGGTATGAAAGGGTGGGTGCAACTCGATCCGCGGTATCGCGATTTTTACAACGTCGAACCGTTTGGCAATCAAAGTGTGGCGGTGTTTGAAGAAGAAGGTAACGCTCCGCCCGATGGGACGGGTACCGAATGGGAATATGTCGAAGTGCGCGTCGACAATCTCGGGGGGGTTATGATGCCCTGGGTGCTCCGCTTTCGCTTTGAGGATGGCACCGACCGGATTGTTCGGATTCCCGTCGAAGTGTGGTTGGGTTCGGAGCAGTCGGTCACCAAGTTGTTTCGCTTTCGCAAACGCCCGGTTTCGGTCGAATGGGATCCCTTTCTCGAGACCGCCGACATCGATGTATCTGACCACTGCTGGCCCCCGGCCAAAAGCGAATCGGCTTTTGAGGAGTATCTGCGCCAAGAACGCGAAGGTCGCGGACGCGAGAACCGAATGAAGTCGAATGGCCCGACCCGTTGATGTGATGGGGTCCAAGTTGCGACGTGCCCTTGGGTTCGCTGCCTTGGGCCTGTTCTGGGCGTGCCACAGTTCCCAAACGACGGCCTCTCGAAACCCGGAATCGAGATTGGAGTTGGATGCCAAAGAATGGGAGCAAGGGGAGTCGACCGCGCCTACGGCTCCGAGGAAGGCCACCGATGCCCAAGGGACCCCACCGCGCGCCGCCGGGGGCGATTCCGATCTAGAGGCGTATGTAGACCGCTGGATGGGCACTCCCTATCGCTATGCGGGCAACTCCTCAAGCGGGGTGGACTGCAGCGGCTTTGTGTGCGCCGTCTATCGGGAGCATTTTGAAGATGCGTTTCAGGGCAGGCGTTCAGAAGATCTGTTTGCCGAAGTCGAAGTCGTCGAACTCGAAGACCTAGAGCCCGGCGATGTGGTCTTTTTCAAGATTCGCGGCACCCGCATCGATCATGTAGGGGTGTATTTGGGCGAAGGGGTATTTGCGCATTCAAGTACCCAAAAAGGGGTGATCCGCAGTCGGCTCGACGAACCGTATTACCAAAAGCGGTTTTTTAAGGGCGGACGAAAGCGCTGAGGTCAGCGGATGAGCAAGAACCGTCCGCGCCGATCTTCCAATGTCTTGTCCAAACCTCGAATTTCAGCGCTCAAGGCCAATCGATAACCATAAACCCCCGCAGGACAGGGTTTCCCGTCGACGGTGCCGTCCCAACGATAGTCTGGGTCCAAACTGGCATACAGCAATTTCCCCCAGCGGTCGTAGACCTCGAATCGGTATCGCGTTTCCCGGCAATCGAGCACCGGACCATACGTTTCGTTCAAATCGTCTTCGTTCGGGGAAAATGCGTCGGCCATAAAAGCGGCGCAATGGCACTGCGCGTCGACCACTTGAAAAGTATCGGTACTGAGGCAGCCGTTGGCCGCGGTCATTTGCAGCCAATAGTGGCCCGTGTCCCGAGGCTCGAGGGCGGCATTTCGACTGCCGGTGCTCCACCAATACGCACAATCGGCACACTCTGGGGCTTCGATGCGCAAATCCTCGTCGATGCACAAGGGAAACTGATCTGGAAAATCAAGGGCCACAGCAGTAAGCATTTGTACCCGAACCGTATCCATTTGTACCGTTCCACTGCATCCGGATTGCACTTCGAGCCAGTATACCCCCGATTGGGCAACTTCGATCGAGGGGGTCGTAGCGCCATTAGACCAACGATAATGATCAAATGCATCTTGGTCGCGATCGCCCAGCGAAAAACGCCCGCTTCCGCAAAAAGTGGTATCGGGTCCCAGATAGAGTTGGGGAGTCCACTGGCATTGATTCAGGGGATCTACACTCCCCACCGCGGGCAACACAGAAGCAGAAGACCAAGGCAAAACGCCTGGGCTGATGCTCGGATTCCACGCACTGCTGGTGGCGGTACCGACTACCACTCCCGGAAGTGACAAGACCTCAAGGCAGTTCAAACCGGGCAAGTTTGGATCGCTTCCGAGTTGAGCGAGAAACAAATCGCCCGCTCGGGTTCCGGCCCCTATCAGTGCACCCTCGGAGCTATAGGCCATTTCGTCTGGAGTTTGGTGACCCATGCCCGAAAAGGGGGTCACGGAAACCGCCGTGGCCGGCTTAAATTGGTTGTCGAGGGTAATGGCCGACCAACGGGAACCCGAGGCCTCGCTTTGGGTAAAACTCAAACAAAGGCTTCCGTTGCTGCTCCTGGCCAGCCGCGGGCTTTGGGTGGGCATATCGAGCTGAAACAAACCATTGCTCGCGGGAATTCCGTTGGGTTGAACCGATAGCCAAGCCACGTCTTGATCCAAAAGCGAATAACCCGATAGCACATACCCATTGT
>Ga0247844_1000738_pt1 | contig 66612 bp, 40 predicted proteins | sample LaCtaG_FD_192421 | JGI IMG/M metagenome (GOLD analysis project Ga0247844, IMG submission 192421) | Freshwater microbial communities from meromictic Lake La Cruz, Castile-La Mancha, Spain - LaCruzMarch201714.5m_1 | ecosystem: Environmental > Aquatic > Freshwater > Lake | place: Spain: Castile-La... | reverse complement strand
GAGTTTAATCTCTTGTATGATGTATAGTTCACTTTTAAGGATCGGTTAATTCCTTCTTTTATACAACAAAAGTAAAAAATTAACCGTAAAAATTTTCATTCTGCAAACTAAGGGATGATGTGATGATATGATGATGTGATGATAATTTAAAAATGTAAATAAAGAAAATTAAATATGGAACAATTACAGGTTATTCCTTTGCAGTATTACATTATTTTTTGTTCGGCACTTTTCTCAATTGGAGTAATTGGTGTGTTGGCAAAACGTAATGCGCTGGTTATTTTTATGTCGGTAGAGTTGATGCTTAATTCAGCAAACCTTTTACTCACAGCATTTTCAGCTTATAGTAATGACCCTGCCGGACAAATTTTTGTGTTTTTTATAATGGTGGTAGCTGCGGCCGAAGTAGCCATCGGGCTGGGGCTTCTTGTAGTGGTGTATCGATCAACGCATACTATAGATATTAATGTATTGAACAGACTAAAGTGGTGATTTCATTAATTAAAAATTTAGAATTAAAAATTAAAAATTATTCATGGAAATAATATCAATATTATTACTTGTTTTTCCACTGGTTGGATTTTTGATTACAGGGTTGTTACAGAGCGAGTTAAATCCTCGTCACTCGGGCATCATTGCATCAACAATGATTTTTATTAATCTGATATTGGCTGTAGTCTTGTTTCAATATGTAAGCACTACCAATCAAATTGTTGAAACACGACTCTTCGATTGGATACGATTTGCTGATGTGCATATTCCTTTTGCGCTTACTGTGGATAGACTTTCGGCACTTATGTTGCTTATTATTAATGGTGTAGGTTTATTGATTCACATTTACTCCATTGGATATATGCACGACGATGATGGCGTTAATCGTTTCTTTTCGTACCTGAATCTATTTGTTTTCTTTATGCTGATATTGGTGTTGAGTTCCAATTACTTGATGTTGTTTATTGGATGGGAAGGCGTAGGTTTGAGTTCGTATTTGCTGATTGGATTTTGGTTTAAAGACCATGCAAACAACGATGCTGCCAAAAAAGCATTTATCATGAATCGCGTTGGTGACTTAGGCTTTCTGATTGGAATTTTCATCTTATTTTTCACATTTAAAACATTATCGATAAGCGAGATAGCTACGCAAGCAAGTTTGTTACCTTATGGCAATGAAACATTGATGCTCATCACGCTTTGTTTATTTATTGGAGCTATGGGTAAAAGTGCTCAAATTCCACTTTTCACCTGGTTGCCCGATGCCATGGCGGGTCCAACGCCTGTGTCGGCATTGATACATGCTGCTACAATGGTTACAGCTGGTATTTATTTGGTAGCACGATCGAGTGTGATGTTTGTGTTGTCGCCAGTTACTATGCAAGTAATTTTAATTGTGGGAGCCACCACCGCTGTAATTGGCGGATTAATAGCTATTTATCAAAACGATATTAAAAAAATTCTGGCATATTCCACCGTTAGTCAGCTTGGATTTTTGTTTATGGCCTTGGGTTTGAGTTCATTCTCAGGCGCCATGTTCCACCTTACCACACACGCTTTTTTCAAAGCATTGCTTTTCCTGGCAGCAGGTAGCGTTATCCACGCGTTGAGTGGCGAACAGGATATTCGGAAAATGGGTGGCTTGCGTTCAAAAATTCCATTCACTTTTGGATTATTCATTATTGGCACCATTGCCATTTCGGGCATTCCACCGTTTGCAGGCTTTTTCTCCAAAGAAGCCATACTGACAGCTGCTTACGAGCATGGAAAGGCAATGGGAATTTTAGCTACTTTTATTTCGCTATTAACCACCATTTATATGTTCCGGTTACTGTTTGTAGTTTTCTTTAAGCCTACAAGTACAGCGCTGCAAGCCAATCATCATGTGCACGAATCGCCCAAAGTAATGCTTTATCCCATGGCTATATTGGCGGTATTATCGGTTATTGGTGGTTTTGTAGAATTTCCCAAGCTATTCCCTGGCAATCAGTTTTTCAGCAATTATTTAGCACCTGTTTTTGCAAAAGCTAATGCACTTATACCTGCAAGCGAGCACGAGTTATCGCACACTGCTGAATTAATGATTTTGATACTTCCAATGCTAATAATCGGGTTGTTGATATTTTTCAGTTACAAACGTTTTGTTACAAACAAAGATTTGGTCGACGCAAAAGGCATTCAAAAATTAATAGCTAATAAATTCTATTTTGATGAAATATATGATTTCTGTATTGTGAAACCACTATCCAATTTGTCGGTTTTCCTACGCGAAACCGTTGATCAAACCATCATCAATCGCGCTGTAAACTCCATAGGTAACAGTACCTTGTTTGTAGGTAAAAAACTTCGATTATTGCAAACGGGCAATGTGGGTTATTACCTGTTTTTCATGGTGTTCAGCATAATTGCTATCTTATTTTTTAATATAATATTTTAAAAAGATATGATTTTAATTTTATTACTTATCCTGCCATTTCTAGCATCGTTGACATTGTTCACTGGCAAATTAGGCAATCACAGTCGCAATTTTGCTTTGATATCGTCGATGGTTATTTTTGTCATCTCGGTAGTGGTTGGATATGCCTTTACTTTTGCCGACGATAAAATCCTTTCGCTCGATTTGGATTTGGAGAAACTGCTTAATATACAGATTATTCTGAAAGCGGATGCCATTTCGATGGTGTTGGTTATGCTTACTACTTTATTGGTTCCAATAATTATCACTTCTACATCCCGAAAAGAGAACCGAACACATAATTTTTATGCGCTTATTTTATTGATGGAAATGGCTTTGATTGGTGTATTCACTTCATCCGAAATGATTCTTTTCTATATTTTTTGGGAGTTGGCATTGATGCCTGTATTCTTCATTACAGCTATTTGGGGAGGCGAAAACAAAAAGAAAATTACGGTTAAGTTTCTGATTTACACTTTGTTTGGCAGTTTTGCTATGCTTATTGCCATACTTTATTTGTATACATTAACGCCACATCCACACTCATTCAGTTTCGAAAGTTTTTATCAGTTACATTTACCCTATTCAGTACAAGTTCCCGTATTTCTGGCTTTCTTTCTGGCTTTTGCCATTAAAATACCGTTATTCCCATTCCATTCATGGCAGGCCGATACCTACAACACTTCGCCCGTTCAGGGAACCATGTTGATGGCTGGTATAATGCTCAAAATGGGTTTGTACGGAATTATACGTTTTCTGTTGCCTATTACACCCGATGTAGTGGCTGGTGGATCGCTCATTTTTTTGCCATTAATTTTGTTTGGTGTTATTTATGGTGCCATAATCGCCATTCGTCAACCCAATCTGAAAAAGTTGATTGCCTTTGCTTCGCTTTCGCACGTTGGAATTATTGCATTGGGTTTATTGTCGAACAACCATTACGGCATCGAAGGTGGCATTCTGCAAATGTTTTCGCATGGTGTAAATGTGGTAGGATTTTTCCTTTGTTACTATATGATTGTAAAACGCACCAACACCGACCGAATTGCCGATTTGGGTGGAATAGCCAGCGTGGCACCACGTTTTGCACTGGTATTTTTAATTGTTGTAATGGCCAATGTGGCACTTCCGCTCACCAATAGTTTCGTGGGTGAATTTCTAATTTTGCTCGGTTTATTCCAGTTTAATAAAGTAATGGCAATAATTGCCGGGCTCACCATCATTTTAGGCGCTGTGTATATGCTAAATATGTACAAAAAAGTAATGTTCGGGCCACAAACCAAAGCTACAGAAGAATTCGAAGACTTATCAATCAGAGAAATGTTGCTTTTTGTACCCATCGTTATTTCCATTTTCTGGGCTGGTATTTCGCCATCGTTTGCTTTGCAAATGATAGAAGGAGTTGTAAAATCATTAATCACTAATCACTAACCATTTTTATATGTACGCCATAATAACTATCTCGATTGTAGCTCTAATTGTACTTATGTTAGGCGCATTAGGACATAAGAAACCTTTATTGCCGGTTGTATTTGCTGGTCTTACATTGGCTTTTGGATTAAATTTAATGGGTTGGAATCAATCGGTACATTTATTTAACGAAATGTATATTGCTGATAATTTTAGCATTGCTTTCAATGGCGTACTAATTTTCACCACTATTTTGGTATTCCTTTTTGCCCCAGTATATTACAAACCCGTAAAACGTCCATTGGAGGATGTATATGCCCTTTTCCTATTTGCATTGGTTGGCGCACTCACCATGACCGCTTTTGGCAATTTGCTGATGTTGTTTGTGGGTATAGAAACAATGTCATTGTCGTTGTATATTTTGGCAGGGAGCAAGAAATTCGATCCAAATTCGAACGAAGCCGCCATGAAATACTTCCTTACAGGTTCATTTGCCTCCGGCTTTTTATTGTTTGGCATTGCCTTGCTGTATGGTGCTAGTGGCAGTCTGAATCTCGAAGAAATACATCAATATGTGGTGGCGCATCAAGCGCATTTGCCCGGTATGCTGCATATTGGATTATTATTAGTGGCTATTGGTATGACTTTTAAAATTGGCGCTGCTCCATTTCATTTTTGGGCTCCCGATGTATACGAGGGGTCGCCAACACTTATTACCACGTTTATGGCTACAGTTGGTAAAGTAGCGGCTATCGCAGCATTTTTCCGACTGATCAACTCCAGTTTTGCCGAAATTTCCGAAGTTTGGAAACTGACGCTCACCATTTTTGCCATTGCTACCATTTTGGTTGGTAACTTATCGGCTTTTTATCAGGATAACGTAAAACGTATGTTTGCTTACTCAGGCATTGCCCATGCTGGTTACATGTTTATTGCCATTATTACACTCAAAGAAAGTGCTGCTGGGGTATTGTTGCTTTATACCATGTCGTACACCATTGCCACCATTACCGCATTTGCCGTTTTGATTCTGGTACGCGAAGAAACGGGTACATTCAACATTAAAGCTTTTAAAGGACTTGCCAAGAGCAACCCAACCGAAGCTTTTGCTATGACAATTGCTATGCTATCGCTGGCAGGAATTCCGCCATTAGTAGGGTTTGCAGCCAAGTACAATTTATTTGTTGCAGCCATCGAACAAGGCAATTTGCCCTTAGTGATTGTGGCCATTATCGGCTCTGTTATAAGTGTTTATTACTACATTCGCCCCATTATTGCCATGTATGTAAGCAAACCCAACGAAGATATCGTTATCGAATCGTCCAACTCGTACCGCCGCCAAATAGAATTAGCTGCCATCCTTATGATTATTTTAGGTTTGATACCGGGTGTGTTTATCAATTTGATTTAAAAAAAGAATGCGTGAAAATCTTACATCTTCAAACATTCTTTCTGACCTTAAAAAAACTAACTATTAAACTAAACCTGATTCTTGTTTAAACGGCGTTTGAATGGTATTTAATGTTTCGCTCGGTACTTCTGGAGTTTTGCTTTGGACTATTTGTGCTAATATCATTTTTTTGCTTTGGATTTTATCAATATATGGATTTTATTTGGTTTGGATTATTTAATAATTTATTTATCTTTGCATGGTAATTACAACTAAAAGTATGAAGAACTATTTCAAAAGACATATAGATAGTTATTTAGAAGAATGGAAATCGGATTTTAACCGTAAGCCTCTCCTTGTTCGTGGCGCACGGCAAGTAGGCAAATCTTCAGCAGTTCGTCAACTAAGTAAAATTTTTAAGTATTTTGTTGAAGTTAATCTCGAAAAACACCAAAATGTAAAACAGCTTTTTGAAGCGAGCATTGATATAAAACTACTATGTAGCCAGTTAAGTGCCATTTACAACACCCCCATTATTGCTGGCGAAACTCTGTTGTTTTTCGATGAAATTCAAGAATCTGAAAGAGTAATTGCCTCTTTACGTTATTTCTACGAAGATTTTCCCGAACTCCATGTAATAGCTGCAGGATCGCTATTAGAGTTTGCGCTCAAAGAATTACCTTCGTATGGAGTTGGCAGAGTACGTTCGCTCTATATGTATCCGTTTTCTTTCGATGAATTTCTTTGGGCGCAAGGGCTTGTTTACCCTGCTGAATATAAAAGACACCAAGCTGATAGTGAACGCCCAATGCCTTTAGCTTTGCATCAAGAGTTGGTAACCTTATTACGTTCGTTCTATTTGGTTGGTGGCATGCCTGAGGCTATTCAGGTATGGGTAAATAACAAAGATTTCGCACGATGTACCACGGTGCATAACGATATTTTAGATACGTATTCCGACGATTTCAACAAGTACAAAACACGCATTTCGCCACTGATTTTGTCAAACACGTTGAAATCAGTTGCACTTCAGGCCGGAAATAAGTTTGTATATTCAGAAGTTGGTGACGATCTAAATTCGACACTTATAAAAGAGGTATTGGATTTGTTAATGCTTGCCGGTCTGATTATTCCTGTTATTCACACTTCAGCTAACGGAATTCCACTCGGGGCAGAAATAAATTCGAGATATCGAAAATTTCTTTTTCTAGATATTGGACTAATGCAATCGCTTTTAGGCTTGCAACCCAAAGATATAATTCTTTCGTCTGAAATTGATTTTGTAAACAAAGGAGGTTTATCAGAGATTTTTGCCGGGTTGGAACTTATAAAATACAGTAGTTACCTTAAAAAGCCCGAACTTTATTACTGGCAACGCACCGAACGAAATGCACAAGCAGAAGTGGATTATGTGATAACTAAAGACGGAAAGATTTATCCCATTGAAGTAAAAGCAAGTAAGTCGGGGTCAATGCAAAGCATGTACAAATTTATTGAACTAAAAAATTGTGATTTTGGTTATCGCCTTAGTCTTGAACCTTTTTCAAGCTATCCCAAAGTAACAGTTATCCCATTATACGCATTGTCGAATTTAAACTTCGTTAAATAAATAAAATAACACCCCACAACCAAGCAATTATGACTTGCTTTGGTGCGGGGTGAAAACTCAACCTTAAAAAACTAACTATTAAACTAAACCTAATTCATGTTTAAACGGCGTTTGAACACTATTAAATGTTTCACTTGGTCCAGCTGGAGGTGCTGATTCTAAAGCTAATGAAATTTCGTTATCAAGAAATATGATTTCGATATGTGGTGCTGTATATATTTTCTTTTCCATGATGTTTCTTTTTTTAACCACAAAAGGCACTAAGTTTTTTCACGAAGTTCTCAAAGTTTTGTGATTTTTGTGTCTTCTTAGTGCTCTTTGTGGTTTATATTTTATTTTACAATAACTCTTGTTGATTCATTATTTACTTTTACCAAATAAACTCCTGTTTTAACTTTTAAGTTTGAAGTTTGATAGTTTGAAGATGTTACACCATTTTCAATCATTTGTCCCATTACATTGTAAATAGCATAATTGCTTTTTTCAGGAGCAATAATCGTGATTTGATTTGCTACATTTACATATACTTGTGCGTTTCTTTTTGTTGTATTTTCAATATCAGTTGACACTCCTGCTGAGCGGAAAATAAGGCTGAAACGTTCGGCAATTGTTGTTGCTGGCAAAAAGTCATACGTCGCTGTGCCATCGGTCAAATCTGTTTCCGCTTGTGTAGCATTGTCTTTCAATACTACTTTTACACCTACAGGTATATTGCTTAATTCATTTGCTTTGATAGTAAACGCTGTGGCATTTCCGGCAACAAAACCTACATTTATTGGTTTGTCCAACTCAATTGCATTCATACCGTTGATAACCAATTTTTCGTCACCAATTTTACTGTAAATTTGTGTTTCAGAAGCCGATTCAGCGTATTTTTGTGAATCGTAATCGTCAAAAGTAGTTGAAGCTGCTGCATCGAAATAAATCAGAGTTTCGTCGGTTGTTGTGCAGTTCGATACTTGCAAACGAACTCGCTGACGGTCGGTTTTTTTTGCTACAGGTGCTTTTAAAGGATTGGCTGCTTGATGCGATTTCAGTAAATCACTGTTTAAAACCAAAGTTTGTCCGTCGATTTTTGCTTTCACCCAAAATGCTTGCATAGGCGCAATAACAACATCAGCCCAACTTGGTACTGTCTCCCCAACCAAAGCATTGTGCGTATTAAACGACCAGCCTCCTGAATTTGAACTGCCCGAATTGATGCGTACCCAAATTGTTGGATAAATTTTTGTAGCATTTGCTGTTGCAAAAGCTTGCGTCCATGTTAAATGACAAGGATATGGATTACCTATCAAATTATATCCAGCATTTGTTTTACTTAAAAGAACTGATACATTGTCCGGATTCATCGTTCCCGAAAACGAAATAGCAGCACTCGATGCATTTGGCAAAATGGGCTACGGAAATGTAACCGAGCCTGTGAAATATGCTGGCACGGGAAAAGTAATACGGATAGGTTAACAAAGTTTAGATAATTGGTTATCAGAATAAAAATAAGACAATTAAATGTATTACATTTAAACATATTGTAGTATTTTTGCAGTGCAAATCCGAAAATATGGCAAAAAAAGCACTTCCACCTACTAAAAAACGTATCACTGTTCGCACACATCGACAGGCGTTTACGCTTAACGATGAGGAAAATAAAGCACTCAACCGTTATATTGCCAAATATAAAGTTAAGAATAAGTCGAAATTTATTCGCGAAACACTTATGATTGCAATTATTCGTAAATTGGAAGAAGACCACCCTAGATTGTTCGATTAAAAAATAAAACCCCCACAGCCCCTCTCAACTTCGCCGGAATATATTGTAAGGTGTTAAAAATGGCACGGAATTTGGAGATATTGAAATCGCTTTTGTAGCAATAGCAGTAAGTAATTGTTGAGCACAAAGGCATGGTGGAAATTTAAAGTATTTAAAAATGGTTCGATTTGTTTTTTGTAGCTTGTTTTGTGTTTTTGCATGTTTTAGTTTTGCTTACAATACGCAAAATAACGATACTATATATAATGGTCATATTATTGATTTGGATGCAGCTCTTGATAGCTTAATAACTAAGCCCGCTTCAGTGCAAGCCACTATAGATGAAAAATCAAAAATGGATTCGATTATTGTAGAGGAACCTGTTCGTATTATTGATGCTCGTACTTTGCGCGAAGAAATTGACATGATTATTCGTAATGTTCCCTTGATTAAAATTGACACATTATTATCTGAGAATAATTTTTTGTTTTTGCCATTGGTGCTTCGCAAACATCCTTTTCCGTTCGATTATAAGAAAAATCTATTAAAATATAATCTTTTTATTGGTCGTCAGCCTGTTACATTGATAAGGTATAAAATACGTGTGCCCGAAATTGAAAATGATGCTGATTATCTTCAGAGTTTGCGTTTTAATGCGTTGCAATATATCGTGATTACGAATCCTCAACTCGTGGCTTATCGGGAATCTGAGTTGCCAAGCATTGAGGATGTAAAAAGTGGAAAAATCGACATTAATTATTACGAAAAATCAAAAATTATTGATGATACAAAAATGAGCGTAAAAGCACAGCGTAAATTAATTGTAGAAAAAGCTTCGTTAAGCCCATGGACCCGCAGAGCAAATGCATACTTACAGTTTTCGCAGAATTACGTTTCGAAAAATTGGCATCAAGGAGGAAGTGACAATGTGGCTATTTTAGGTACTTTGAGTGGTAAACTGAATTATGATAACAAAAAAAGCATTCAATGGGAAAATTCAGCCGAATGGCGTGCAGGCTTCAATTCTACTGAAGGAGATAATATTCGGCCATTGAACACAAACGATGATATATTTAGGGTAAATAGCAAATTAGGTATTAAAGCTAAAGGAGCATTTTTCTATTCTGGTTTATTCGATTTTTCAACGCCAATATTTCTTACTTACAAAAGTGTTAACTCAACTGATTTGAAAGCTGCCTTTATGACTCCTGTGCGTTTGAATATTGGTGCTGGTTTGGACTATAAATACAAAAAACTGATATCGGTCATGGTTTCGCCATTTTCATACAAATATATATACCTGAATAATCCAAAAGTAGATCCCAAACTTTTTGGTATTAAAACGGGCGAAAATGTGTTAAGCGAGGTGGGTAGTTCGCTCAAAATTCAAGGTCAGTATGCTCCAACTAAAGAAATTACCTTGGATTCACGATTGAACTTTTACACCAATTATACCAAAGTAGAAATTGACTGGGAAATAATTGGAAATTTTCAGGTGAACCGTTTCTTGTCAACCCGTATAATTTTGAATCCACGCTACGACAATACCGTAATACTAGCTGCTGGCGATAAAGCTAAATTGCAGTTTAAAGAACTCCTGACATTTGGTTTTTCGTATAAATTATTGGATTAACAACAAAAACGTGCATTCCAAGTATCAAACATAGCTACTTGATAGGTGCCATATTTAGCCAACCCTTTACGTATTTGATCAAGACTATGTGGCTCTGCAAGTTTTGTTTTTGAAAAAAACTTATCAGCATAACATATCACCTGTTCTTCGAGCGATTGAGGGAAATAATCTTGTGCAGGAATGTTGAGTTTGTTTTTGAGTATAGTATCTTTGGTTAATCCGGTGCCTGTATGTCGTTCGCACACCAAAGCATGTTGAGGTAAACCTTCGGCACGCAAAATTTCGGCACCCAAATATCCATGTTCAATGTATTGATGTGCGCCTTGGCAATGAATGCGAGGAGCGTCGCACATAAAAACACCAATATCGTGAAGCATGGATGCTTCGAACAAAAATTGCTTATTGAGCTTTAAGTCAGGATGCTTATCGGCAATATGAAGTGCCTTTTCGCACACTTGTTCGCTATGTATTTTTAAGATAAAGTAAATGTCAGTATCTTTTGGGTAATATTTTTCGATAATTTTGTAGGGGTCAAGCATTTTTGTTGAAAAATTCGTTTTTATGCTTATTAACAAATAATGCTTTAAATTGTTTAGTAATTGAAGTAGGTGCCCCTACAGCTAATGGGAGGGATAGGAGTTAGGCGCAGTAATCAAAACCGTTGATGAAAATTGTTGTTTATCATAATATGCGTGTACAATATAAATGCCCGATTTTAAATAATTTACGGAGACTTTATATTCGTTTTGAGCCTGATTTTTTAAATTAGTGGTATAAACCATTCTACCATTGGTTTCAAAAAAACTTAATTTCAAATCTCCTGATATATTTTCATTTAGTCTGATAGTGAGTTGTTTATTATTAGTCGGATTTGGAAAAATCGACAATCCTTTCAATTGCATTTGTGTTAAACCCGAAACGGTGTAATTTTTATAACAAAGCGTGATGTCTTTCAAGGCCAAACTATATGCCTGACCTGTAGTTTGTGCATTTAAGTAAAAGTTGAAGTAGTTCAGTTTTATGGGATAAATTGAAATATCATTTGTGCTGAACATTGATGCGATTGGAATCGCAATCTCAACATCTTTGTTTTGTGGAATAACTGTAAATTCCTTTGTAACATCACTCGTGGAATTGGCAGTTCTAAGCGAAATCAATAATTTTGAAACAGAAATATTGCCAGCATTTACTGTAATTTTAAATGTGTCGGGCAAACTGTAGAAATTTAAAGATTTGGTAAGTTTAATGTAGGGGGCACGCGTAGTATTAAATACAAAATTCACAGCCGATCCTGTGGTCCAGTTTAAAGGCAGGTTTTGGGTGCTTAATACAGCATTTAATGCAGCTGAAGCATCCAAATTCCAACCTGTCGACCTAAAATCGTCGGCAGAGTATGTTTCGCTTTCAGGAATTTCGACCTTTACAAGGAGTGAGTCTTTAAAACTACCCAAGGAACCATAAATTTTTGTTTGTCCATTTTTCAATCCTTTTAATATGCCATTTTCAATAGAACATATTGAAGTTTCTTTAGTTGACCATGTCAACGCAGCAGGTAAAACATCCATGGTGTTATTGCCAATAAAACTCTGAATTTGAACGGGATATTCGCGTTTGCTATCAATAAGAACCGAATCGAGTTTAAAAGCTACCTGTGCCGAATTGATTAATTCCACCCGAAATTGAGTTTCGATATTACCAAAATGCGCTTTTACAATTCCACCTTGCAAACCACTTGCCACAAATCGTCCATCGGCGGCTATTTCGCCCACTTGTGCATCGCAACTCATAATTACTCCTTGTAAATCTTTGTTTATTAATGCTCCGTATTGATTATAGGCTAAAAACTTAGGCATAAACACTCCAAATTTTGGCAGTTTAATGGTTGTATTGTAAGCTCTTATTTCGGAAACTGTATTGTCGGTTGGTGCCGACGAAACTGCAAAAATGCCATTGGCAACTGCACGTTCAGTACCATCGCTGGTAGCGTTCATTGGGCCAAATTCTTTTACATACATGCAACTTGAACCGCCACCATCCATGTTGAATGCGGTATAAGCTCCGGCAGATTGTATGAGTTGTGCTAATTGTTTGGTGGTAACTCCTGCCGAAAGTCCACGCCCATCAACTACACAGAAAATAACAGTTTTTTTATCCTGTGAATAACCAACTCCTGTGCGAGGATGCAATTCGTTCCAAATGTCAGATTGCTCAACCACACCATTTTTAAGCATGGGAGCACGACTTTCGCCACCCACAATATTGCTGAACGAGGCTGCAACACCATCGAGTAACATATTGAATTCGAGATTAAGTTCGTCGTTTAACACTAAGGTATTGAGCAATGTTTGCGCTGTTCCATGTCCCGAAAGTACAGCATGTCTGGCAGGAATAGCCATATTGCCTTTGTTAATATCAATTTTAACGACTTTGGCTTTCAGAGTTTTGTTTACGCCCCAATTTTCACCATCGGCCAATTGAAGTAACACCTCAGTTCCAAAGGCATTTGTGCGAGTTCCCTTGCCATTATGTTGATTAAAAAGCACCAATTGGTTAACATCCCGCAAATGGTTTACGCGATTCACAGCCCATGTTTCAGTGCCTTTTTTTACTTTTACATTGTAGGTCAACACACCTATTCCGGGTGTTTTTTGCTCATCAAAAGTGATGGATTTCCAGCTTCCTGCTGGAGGTGTAGCAATTTGTCCGTCAATCATAGTGCAGCCAATTGGCAAACCTATGTATCCAGCAGTATTGTAAAAATCGCCATTTGTTCCGGCAAAATACATAGCGCCATCTTTGGTTTTGCGCTTAGCCATAGCCGAAGGTTGCTCACCCGTATAAATGGAATCGCGACCTAACACCGTTTTGAAATTCAGATAGTGATTATTCAAATCAGCTTTGAGAAAAAACACATCCAATCGCTTAGCAGCTTGCAGTCGCAACGAAGTGTACTGCGTGCCCGGACCAACTTTGTAATTAGCCAATGTATCGACAGAGTAGCTTACCCCATCAACAGTGAGATTTTGAGCAGTGACAGTGCAAATAAAAAACAATAAAAAAACCACCCCTAGCCCCTGAAGGGGAACTAAGTTACTTTTGTCTCGTAAATGTTTTACTATCTTATTAATCATATTAATATTTTTTCAGACATTGTTAACTCAATTCCATTTCAAGGATTAAAGGTGATTTTTTCTTATTCCCCTTCAGGGGCTAGGGGCAATTTTTAGTTTACAGCTACTTTCTGAACTTTGCTATCACCATTCAGGTCAGTTACTGATACCAGATAAATGCCTTTACCCAGTTTAGTGCCAAGAGCAGCCACGTTTTTAGCCGAAGCAAATTTCTGACCTGTTGTGTTGAAAATATCCAGTTTAGCTACCGATTCCGAAAGCTGAATTTGGTTGTTTACAACGTTGATGGTAACTTTGGAAGTGTTGGGAGTAGAAAAACCTGCAGGAGCAGCTGTTTCTAACTCGTACATTCCGTAACCGTTTTCACCTGTGTACACATAAATATTTGCTTTTGTGCCACTTACTTTTACGCTTGGCATTGCAGTACGATAAGTATTTGATGCAGCACCCATACCAGCCTGTGGAAATGTCCACAAACATTTCAAGCCCGCAAATGCTTTATTGGCATCAGCAAATTGATACAAACGAAAAGTTGAAGGTGGAACACCAGCTGTATTCGAAGCTGCCATTACAATAAAATACTTACCATTTACTTCAAATTCAGCTAAACCATTATGTCCTTGGTTCATCGACCAGATTGTTTTTGGAGTAGCGGCAGGAGCAGTTACAGAATCTTTTATGCTATTAGGAAGTGTAGCTTTAAAACCATCTACCGTATTTCCATCTTTATCACACAATACAGGAAAAGTAGCATTACCATCTACATAAAAATAAGTTTCGTCAAGTGGAAATACTTGAGGAGCAGTACCTAAATTAGCTAATCCAGCAAAATCCTTTCCTGTAGCAACCGAAGCATCTAATTCAATTAAAGTTGGAGCAGCAGCCACACCATTTGTTATTTTCCAACTATATACTTCCATAGCTGTTGCAGATGCATTCGCAGCTAAAATTACAGCATTTTTAGTAACATCACCCCAAACTCCAAACGCATCAAATCGCATAGTTGTAGCTGTTGGATACAAAGTTGCTAAATCTGCTTGATCAATTACCAATGTACCTGCACCAGTTGTTAAATCAACTTTCCAAATCTGAAAGCGTCCAGCATTTGAAGTAATTAAGTTGCCAAGTAATACATTTCCGGCATTATCAATTTTAATATCATTATGTGTAACTGTACCAGCAGAATAAGTACTATCCGCTGTATTGGCCTTATTTCTACCCAAATATGTAAAAAGATTTGATGCTAAAGTTATTGGTGTTTCGCGAGCACCAGTTTCTCCATTAACTACCACAATTTTTTTATTCGTTCTATCAATAAATAACATTTTTCCATCCTTAGCAGCCATACCACGAGCCGTAGCTGCTGGTGCAATTAAATCAATAGCCGCATTATAGTTATTTAATTTGTTCGAATACAACCATTTATTGGTTAATTGCATTTCGTTATTTACACCACGACGTGTGTACACTGCTGGGTCAACTGAAACTGCTGCCTGAGCAAAAAGTTCGCCACCTAAAACAACACTTAGTACAAGTGCCATTCCAAAAAGTAATTGTTTTTTCATGATTATTTTGTTTTTTAAAGTGAATAAATAATTTAATTGATTATTTTATATGAAATTGTTTTTAAATTGGATTTTATAGTCAGAATATATGCTCCTTTGGAGATGTTGGCATTGCCCAATGAAATTATATTTTGCCCATTTGTAATGTTTATCTCTTTGTTTAATAGTAAATTGCCCGTCAGGCTGATTAAAGATACTTGTGAGTTAAAAGTTTCATTTGATAAAATTACCAAATTAGTTGCTTGATTGTTGTTGGAACTAATAAAGCATTTTAAATTGGCTAAGTAACTTTCAGGAACTGCTGTTTGACCAGACAAAACAACACTTGCAACATTCGAAGCTTCGGTTAAGCCTGTACTAGTTAAAGCTTTCACTCGTATAAAATAAGTTGCTGCTGTTAAAGCATCAAATGTTGTGCAATAAGTATTGGCATCAACAGTTTTTAGCGTTGTGCCACGAGCAGGAAAAGTTGCATCTTTGGCGAGTTCAATACGGAAGCCGTTTGATGCCTGTTGCGCCCAGCATACCTCAATACTTGTACCGTTTAGTGTTGCTCCGGTAATTGGCTTTGTAAGTTGTGGAATTGGAATAAATGCGTCCTGCGTTGTAAAAACAACAATTTCGGAAGTGGATTGCACAATACCATCCGATACGCTTACCCGTACAAAATAGTTGGTGCTCGATAGCAATATACCAGCCGATAAGATTACCGAAGTATTGGATGTAGTCTGTTTAAAAACTTGTTTAGCAACACTAAAATCGGCTGTAGTGGCAATTTCGATGGTGTACGAAGCTGTTGCGCTTACGTTATCCCAACTAATAGTTGGTGTTAACGAAACGGCACTTGCATTATTCACTGGTGAAACAATGCCAAATTTATTGGTTGTAAATTTTTGACCAACCGACCAACTATCCACTGCATTGGCTTTGCGCGTTCGCACACGCCAGTAATAATCGGTATTGTCTTTCAGGTTTGTTTGAAATCCAGAGAAAAACTGAGGCTGAACTGTTTCGCGCGAGCATACCAAATCAGTAAATTGCGCATCGCGAGCCACCTGCCATACATAGCTGTCGGCGCTATTTACGGCATCCCACTTAAATAAACATGGTATAAGCGTTTGTGCATTATTTGATGGAAAAGTAAGATTTGTAGCTAATGCTGTTGTTGGATTTTCGCCCATAACACGCGCTGCAAATTCGTTTTTAAATCTATCGACTACCGAAACGGCAATTTTATGGGTGGATGAATTAACAGCTGTTGGTAATGTAAACAGCTTATTATAAGCCATTCCCAACAAGTATTTTGAACTTGCAAAGATTCCCACATCATTTCTGTTTGCATTTGGGACTGCATAAACTGCAAAAAGTACATTTGAGCCTGTGTAAGTCCAACTCAAGTTCTGTCCTGATACGCTTAAGTTTTCAACAAGCGATTGATCCACCGATTTTTTCCATCCAATGGCAGGACATAAACTTTGTTGGGTAAATTTATTTTGAACTAAATATGCTGGAAAGCCTGCAGTATTTACCAATTTATCGGTAGCATAAAACACAGTGCCCGGTGCATCGTTAATGTCGCTCATGCGGTTAAAGTCTATTTGCAGTAATACTTCCGAACCTGTAAAATTAGTCGCCGCAGGTGCCCGCATGCTTTTCGAAAGTGTATTCTTACTCAAAGCAGTCAATTCAATGGTCGAAAAAGCACTGTTTTCTAATTGTTCATTTTCTAAACTAACAACTTTAGCAGCAGGAGCCGGCGAAGCAGCTGTTAATGCCGAAATTGAATGACTTGAATAGAAATGTTTACCAAACCGATTCGAAAGATTCGACCACCACGGAGCTAATTTACCATAAGGATAGGCGCTGTATGTTGTCCAGTAAAGCTGTGGTGAAATATAATCTACCGTTCCTTCTTCGAGCCATGCAACAGGGTCGCAATAAATTTCAGCATACATATTTCCGGTTGTTCCCACACCTGTAGGAAGTGGCACACCGCGCTGTGCAGCCACAGTGGCATCGGTAGTCCAAGTACCAAAAGGCGAAACACCAAAAGTTACGTAGGGTTTTGTTTTTTGAATGGTATCATAAACTGCAGCTATCATGCGATTTACATTTTCACGTCGCCAGTCACCTAAGTTTTTATTTGTAGGTTTGTAAAGTGCTTGAGTGGTTGCATCTAATGTGCTATTTGTACCACCATACGCATAAAAATAATCATCGAACACAATTCCGTCCACATCATAATTGTTTACTATTTCGCCTACCACTTTTTTGATTTGTAAAACAACTTCGGGTAAGCCTGGGTTCAGAATTTTTGCATAACTATCGTATGCTAATAGCCAACCTGGTTTAGTGTGATAATAATCTATCGCAGTTTCGCCATGAGTAGTTTGCGACGATGAATAACGGTATGGATTAAGCCACGCATGCAATTCGATGCCGCGTTTGTGTGCTTCCCCAATAGCAAAAGCCAAGGGGTCGTAGCCAGGATTTGCACCACGCTCACTCGAAATAAATTGACTCCAAGGTTCGTATGATGATTGATACATGGCATCGCACATGCTACGTACTTGCATAAAGGCAGTATTCATTTTGGCAGCTTTTAAACCATCCAAAATTTTTATTAAATCGTTTTTTTGTTGCGTAATAGCCGCTTGGCGTGCTGCATCATTTGTACCTGTAGAAGCAGGTACAGTAACTGATGGCCAATCGAGTCGCCACACCGTTGTAAGCCATGTAGCGCGCATTTCGCGCTTGGGCGATTGAGCAGCTACAAATTGAACAAAAAACAACAGCAAAATTATACCCCTAACCCCTAAAGGGAAATTAAAGTTAGTATTGTTTCCTGTATTTACTTTGAAATTCATCTTATTTAATCTATTATAAATTTTTATACAATCCACATCAGTTGTGGGGTTTTCTTATTCCCCTTCAGGGGTTAGGGGCTTTTAAAATAATTTTGATTTTGTTTTATTTACTGCTACGCCATACACTTCAATACCTTCAATAACATGCTCAATAAATCCAGTTGCAGGATTGTAGCGCATTAATCCTGATTTTACAGTAGCATCGGCAGAGCGTAGTCCGAAATAAACTGCACCTGTATTTTCATCAAGAGCCAACTGACAAATTCCGATAAATTCACCTGCTGATCCTTCACCTTTACCAGCTTCGGTAATTGGTGTAACGGTTTTTCCGTTTGCCAGTTTCAGTTTGTAAGGAGTAAGATGGTCGCGTGATTTGATGGCTACGAGCTGTGCAATGGTACAACGGTATAAGCCTTCGTAACCGGTATCGAATACCGTAAAATAAATCACCTGATTTTTAGCATCCCATACAAAAGATTTTGGCGACATGCCTTCGAGCACTACGCCCGAGCTAGGTAACACTCCATTTCCTGTGATTGGTTCTTTTAAAATATCAGCATCAGTAAAGCGGAAGATTCCATTACCATTAAAAGTTTTACACCAATACCATACACTGTTAATTTTTCCGAAGCCGGCGTTCATTGCACCAAAGCTTAAACCCTGTCCATAATACCCAAGAGTTGCATTTTGAACATAATATGGGAAATCAGCACGTACAAGTGAGCGATTTCTCTCGGTTAAATTTATGGCGCATATCCCGGTATTACGGTCTCCAAAAAATAATTTTGTACCTTCGATATATCCATAAAATGGATCGCTAAATGCTTGTCCTGAGTTAGTTAACATTGTCTCAACTTTACTTCCACTGCGCGAAACTACTGAAATACGTCCATCGCCCTGATTACCATCTGCATCGTTCACATACGTAAATTGTCGTCCAGCATCCAAAATGTAGAGCGAAGTATCATTAAAAAGTATGTTTAATGGTTTTTGACCAGATTTTACCCCCAAATCATAAGGGTTGATTTTCATTCCAATGGGTGGATTTGAAGCTAATTTCAACGCCATGATATTGCCAGTTTTTACTGCGTAATATAATGTTGGCACAGCCTGATTGTATGCAACTGGAACGTTAATAGCTCCATCTTCTAAAACTCTACCCCCAAGTTTAACTTGCAAAATTACTTTTTGTGAACCTACATGACTAAACTTTAGCTTGCCCGGGTTTTTACCAGTAAATGAAGTTAACGGAGCACCTGCTTCGTTCAAAGTGCCATCCGGGAAAATCCATTTGTATTCTTCGTTTAGAGCTTCAGGATTGGGAAGTTCCATGTTTATTTCTATGGCAGTGCTCAATACTTCGCAAATTAAACCTGGAATAGGTTTGAGCGACATAATAGGTTTTATATCACTAATTAAAATTTTCTCAGTTAAATATCCGCTACCATCAACTGTAAGTTTTACAAAATAAGTTCCTGCAACCGAGTATTTATGGGTTGCTGTTTTTCCTGTTTTAATCGTACCATCTCCGAAATCCCAAGTGCATTCGCCTTGAGCTGCCGAAGTGCTTACAAATGAGATATTAGCACCTACATAGTAATCGAGTTTATAAGTTGCATCTGCTACCGAATACTCAAAAGCCACATCTTTACTTGGTAAATCCTCAACTAATGGCAATAAGTCGGCACAACTACTAAAAAGCGTAGAAGCCAATATTATCGATAAACTAAATTTTAAAATATTGTTCGTTCTCATTTTTCTAAAATTAACTGATTAGTTTAATGTGATATCGCTGTTTAACGAAAGTCCAGCAACTCCTTTTTTATCAAAGCATTTTATCAAAGCATTTAATTTGTACGATCTTGAGTATTCAACATCATAGGCATTGGTCGATTTATTTAAAATTAAATCAGAAAATGGAATATTTTGATAAATATCAATAATGGCTTGAGGCACAGGAGTATTTCCTTGTGTATCTTTTGGGAAGTGATAGTTATAACCACCAGTAAGGTCGTTTTTGGTTGAGTCCATATAAATTTTAAAATTTGGAACCAAGTTTAAACCTAAGTACATTTTCTGAAAATCAGTTACTTTCATCAATTTAAATAAACTATCCTTGAACTGTGTTATAAATGCTTGGCCAAAATACTTCAACATTTTATCGTTTTCGTACGTAGTAGGTTTAATCCAGGTTGTCGCTGCAAGTGTATTACTTGTAGGGAAGGTTGCTTTAAACGAATAGGCACTTAACGAATCAGACCAATTGGCAGTTTGATGTGGAAATTCAATTATTTTCTGCGAAATACGTTTCTGACTTGATTTAGTAGATGCAATACTATAAACAAATGAAGTTGTCCACGGACAGCTCACTGTTTTCGATTCGTCTTCGGTGAGATTATACCATACTTCCAACTTATCAACTTCTTCTTTGCCAGTGGTATAATACTGTACAGTAAATGGCACATTACTTCCAGCAGTTACTGTGCTACTTCCAACTTCCCAATATACATGTGGAGCCATATTTCCAATTAAAACAACTTCATCCATGGGGTCGTTTATATCGCTACAAGCAGCAAATACTGTTGTCAATATCAATATTGAACTATAAATATATTTTCTCATATAATTTGCTTTATAAAAATCGTTACTTCTTCTTACTTCTTACTTCTAATTTGGTTACTTCCATTCTGTTTGATCAGCTGTTGTTACTTTCGAATTGTTTTTTACAGCCCAAATCATTCGTTTACGTAACCAATCTGGATTTTTATAAGCACCAAGTCGTTCCAATTCTTTACGGTTGTATTTATCTTCAGTTTCAGGGTCGTAATTGAGTCGGGTTATCCACGCATTAGGCGATAGTTTTGCTTCGGTACCAAAATTTGCTGGTGTGTTCCAATAAGCGTCGTACAAATTATAAGGACGGGTTAAGGAATACTCAACTAAATAATTTGAAAGAGCCACACCATTCGAAACGCCATCGGGGCAGTTTTTTACAGTGTATACAAATACACCATCGTAAGCAATTCCATTACTTTTACTGCTGTAGTTATATCGACGAACATCTGTCCATAATTCAGGTTGCATATACATGGCCACATATTTTTGCTGCATCAAATCACCAATAGTAAATAGAGCATCACCGGGCAGTTTTATTTCAAAAAACTTATCGTAATACGTTTTATATGGAGCAGTAGTTTTATTCACACCTAATCTGTCCATGTTTTTATTAACCGCAGTAACCGTAGTAGCATAAGCAGAAGGTTTGTCGCCTTTCCAATACTGAGCTTCGGCTTTCATAAACAATAGTTCTTCCTCGGACATGAGCATGATATACCCATTGTTTTTCGAGTATGGGTTTTTACCTGCACCGGCATAAAGATCAGGATAGTAGTTAACTTTCATCGAAGATGCTATTCCAATATTGTTTTCGATATGTCGAAGTACCTGCAAACTCTTGTCGTCAATACGAGGTGTCATAAGCTCAACGGCTCTAGGGTCAAGTGCAAGACCTCTTGAAGCACGGTTGTTTTGATACGAACCCAAAAGTGCGTATACCAAGAATTTAGATGGTATTGATTCAGCTAATAAATTTTCGCGACCTTGTGCCCAACCTAAATTTAATTTTGGTTGTGCAGGTCCCCACGGACAGTTTTTTTCCGTTGAGCCTCCATCGTATCTGTAAAGTGCATCTTGGTACGAAGGGTCAGTTAATGCTGCATCTACGGCTGTAATTATTTGGTCGCAAGTTTCAGGAGTGTTGTCCCAATTGGGCAATTTACGCAATAAAATTCGAGCTTTTAGAGATTTTGTAAATGCACGCCACTTGCCCAAATCGCCACTGAAAATTCGATCCATTTTTGCAGTAATAGTTTTATTATTAGCATTTTCAACCCATGTAGGATCGTTGTACAAAGCTATTAATTCATTTACTTCTTGATTCATCCAGTTATACACATCTTCTTGGTTATCGTACGATGGCGAATTTGATTTATATACTTGTGAGTGAGGCATATCGCCAAAAGCATCGGTAGTAAGTAAAGTTGAATGGAGCAGAATGGTGCGTGCTATTAGAATAAAATTCTTCGAATCAATTTCTTCAGCAGCTGCAATTAATGCGTTTACATTTACTCCAATATCGTAATAATGACGACGCCATTGAGGGTGTCGGTTCATCGAAAGCATTTCCCAACCACTTTTATATGCAAAGGCACCTGTCTGACTACGTCCACCAGTAGTTAATGCTTGAGACAAATACATACCATATTCAGCATGGTCGTAGCAAATTTGCGAAGCGTAAAAAACGACCAAAGGCAATGACTGATCTACTGTCACAGTTGTTGGGTTATCCAAACTTGTATTTACATCAAGCCACTCTTCGCAGCCTGTTAAAAACATAGCTCCTACAACTATCAGTAGTAATGTATAAAATTTTACTGTTTTCATTGGTTTGTTTTGAATAGAATTAGAAGTTTGCATTGAGTGTAAAGTTAATTCCTCTAGTATTTGGAACAGGGTAGTTATCAATTCCCATACTGCCGGTACCTCCAGCCGAAGTGTTTGCATTGGTTTGAGGGTCAGCTCCTGTATATTTTGTTATTAAAAACAAATTACTACCAGTTAATGAACAACTTAAACCTTTTATGCTGCTAGTTTTTTTCAAAAGTTTGGATAAATTATACGATAAAGTAACATAGCTTAATCGAATGTAGGATCCATCTTCAATAAAATTGGAACTAACACCCGCAAACGATTCGGTAATAGTCCGATAATCCAATACTATAGGCGTTTTGTTTTGTGTAAATGTGCCATCGGCTTGTTCCACAACGCCATCCCATACTATTTGACGACCTCTATAAAACTCTAAACTCTTATGCTGACCTGCCGACCATAGTCCTCTGCCAGTCACATTCACTAAATCGCCTCCTTTTCGTCCATCGAGCAAGAAACTTAACGATGCATCTTTGTATTTAAATGTAGAGGAAAGTCCAAGTAAAAAATCGGGCTCACGATTACCAATAATGACACTTTTTGTTGGATTAATTTTGGGTTTTCCATCTTCGCCAACAATCACTTTTCCTTCAGGAGTTCTTAAATAGTCTTTGCCGGAAATAGCAGTTGTTGAGCCATTTAAGTATGCAGTTGGGAAAATGTCGCCATACTGAGTTCCTTGAATTTCAACAATATCGTCAGGTAATTTTACTACTTTTCCTCTGTTTAAACCAAAGTTCAGGTTGGCAGTCCAACTGTAGTTTTTCTTTTTGAGTAATTCTTGTTCTAATGTCCATTCCACACCATAATTCTTAATGTTTCCTTCGTTACGTGTCTGAAGTATATAGCCTGAAGCTGGCGATACACGCACTGTAACTATCTGGTTGTCTACTTGTGTGGAATAATATGCAATATCCAGTTTTGTTTTATTGTTGAAAAAACGCAAATCAAAACCAACTTCCCAAGAGTTCGAAATCTCAGGTAAAAGGTTATTTGCTACCGATTTGGATGGGTCAGCTCCGTAACCTCCATCGGGCAAAGTTGGATATTGAGTGAATTTACGGTCGAACAAAAACGGAGGAGCATCTTTACCTACACGTGCCCAGTTGCCACGCAATTTACCATAGGTCAGGTAATTAGATTGAATTTTAAAAAGTTCAGTAAAAATGACACCACCTGTAACTGATGGATAATAGTATGGGTTGTATTTTTGTTCAATCGTCGATGACCAGTCCCAGCGCGAAGTAACGCTTAAATTTGCCAAGCCTTGGTAATCAATTTTAAACTCTCCAAAAATACCAGCATTTCTACGTTTCGAATGTGCTAGAGTTGCATCTTGTGCTTTTACAACCTCATCAACATTGGACATACTGTAAATGCCTGGAATAATAAAATTGCGGCCATCCATAGTGGCCGATAATCCATCTCTCATTTTGATTTCCGAACCAGCAAGCAGTTCAAGATTAAAGTCTTTAGCTACTTGATACTTGTAATTGGCAATGAAGGAAGCTGTTAGCAAACTACTATTGCTGTTTTTATAGGCGTAATTTCCAAATAGATCTTTGTCTATACTTCCAATTTTCTCGGCATTGAAAAATGGTACAGAATTATAATTTTTATAATAATTTGTAAGAGCTACTCCATAAAGAGTGGCATTTGCAAAATCTTTTTCCAAAGGAGCATTAGGCAATATCACCGAATCGTCGAATCTTGGAACTGAATAACCATCGTAGGTATAATTGCTTTGATCATAACTCAATCGGCCAGTTAAATCCAAATTTTTAATGGGTTTGTAAGTTAAACTACCCTGCATTAAATTACGTGAAGAACGATTTACACCATTGTCTTTCATGCGCGACCACAATGGACTGATAGGAGAGTCTTCTTTGGCTGTTTCGCTTAAATACCTAAAACGTGGCCAACCGTTTTGTTCGTAATCCATTATGTCGTCATTAATTGGCCAAGTATAAATTGATGAAATTCCTCCTGCACTTCGATATGTTGAATTTAAAATGTCAACCGACATATTAGCAGTCAAATTGGTAGTTATATTGTAATTGCCTTTAAGTTTAATTCCAAAGCGTGTTAGATAGTCATTAGGTACAATGCCTTTATTACTTGAGTAATTTGCCGAAGCCATTGATTGAAACTTATCGGTACCTCCGCTAATTCTAAGGTCATATTTTTGATAAATACCATTCTGAAGGTAATTTTCGATATTATTGTATTTCTTTTCGTCGTCGCCTAATAATGGACCCCAACCGCCACCGGTTAAGGGTTTGTAAAATCCTAACGAACCTGGCCCAAAAAGTTGTTGTATTTGTGGTAATCGTACTGGATTATCAACTTGTAGACCCGCACTTATATCGGCTGACACTTTTCCAACTGTACCTTGTTTGGTAGTGACCATAATAACTCCATTTGCAGCTTCTTGTCCATAAAGTGCAGCGGCAGCAGCGCCTTTAAGCACGGTTACATTTTCAATATCGTTTGGATTTATCAAAGCTGCACTCGACCCACCACCCGATATAGGCATTCCGTCAACAATAAATAATGGCTCGTTACTCTGTGAACTATTAATCGACGAAATTCCACGTAAAACTATTTGTGTACCTGAGTTTGGTGATCCTCCTGCATTGGTTACACTTACTCCTGAGACTTTGCCTTGTAGTGAATTTACAAAATTAGCCGATTTGCTATCGGTCAACGACTCAGATCCTATTGTTTGCACCGCAAAGTTCAGTTTTTTCTTCTCTTGTTTCACACCCATAGCAGTTACTACCACTTCGTCCATGGCTACTGCGCCAGATGACATGATGACATTCAGAACTTTTTCGGCGCCAACTTTGCGTTCTGTTTTGTCCATGCCTACGTAGCTTATCACCAAAGTAGCTCCATTTGATACTGAAAGGTTATAAACTCCATCGAAATTGGTTATTGTTCCGTTCGAAGTTCCTTTTTCGACTACCGATGCTCCAATAATTGGCAAGCCATCCTCCTTGGAAGTTACAGTTCCGGTAATTGCTGTTTTTTGTGCAAGTACCGACTGATAAATCAGAACGAAACCTAAGACAAATAAAATGATTCTCTTCATAAATATCTAGCTATTATGTAAAATATACATTAATATTAAACCGCATTATTAAATATATTGTTAAAACGACTGCAAAGTAAATGATTTTTTTTGAACCTGCAAACGTTTGCATACATGTTTCAAAACATAAATTTTACTTTTTTTATTTACATGTTCTTTTCGCGATATGCATCCACCGCCTTTTTTACAGAGCCATGTATTAATAAAATATTCTTTGCTTGCTCGTATTCCAGTCCAATTTCCTCCATAATCATTCGAGTACCTCTATCAACAAGTTTTGCATTGGAAAGTTGCATGTTTACCATTTTATTCCCTTTTACTCTGCCCATTTTAATCATGGTGGTTGTTGTTATCATGTTGAGAATCAGCTTCTGAGCTGTTCCTGATTTTAAACGCGTGCTTCCGGTTACAAATTCAGGTCCTACAATCGCTTCAATTTTTATCTCGGCTTCTTGTGCTATTGGCGAATTCGGATTGCACGATACAGAGGCTGTTAAAATACCATTAGCTCTTGCATTGCGCAAGGCGCCAATTACATAAGGTGTTGTGCCCGAGGCAGCTATGCCAATTACTGTATCGTTTTTATTAATGTTCCGTTCCAACAATTCTTCCCAACCTCGTTTCAGATTGTCTTCGGCATTTTCAACTGGATTGCGAAGTGCTACATCACCTCCAGCAATTAATCCTACTACAAGTTGTGGGGGCATTCCAAAAGTTGGAGGTATTTCAGAGGCATCTAAAACTCCCAATCTGCCACTTGTACCTGCACCCAAGTAAAATATTCGTCCACCTTGTTTCATGCGAACTACAATTTTTTCGACTAATTCTTCAATTTGAGGTAAAACTTTAGAGACCGCCAAAGGTACTTTTAGGTCTTCTTCATTCATTTCGGAAAGAAGCTGACTAACTGACTTCTTGTCTAAATCAGAATGCAGAGATGGTTGCTCCGTGATTTTTACAAACTCAGTGTATGTTGTTTTATATTCCATTTCAATTTAATTATTTTCAATTTATTTTTAAACACAGAGTTAACAGAGAATAAACAGAGAACTCAGAGTTATTTTTTCAATATCATATTATGATATTCAACCAGCCCTTCCATTGGACTTTTTTCAATTTTTCCAATCTTCACTCTGCAATTTTGAGCGGCCAACTCAAGTGCTTCTTTTAAATGGTAAGCAACCGAACCTACAAACGATGTTTCGAGCTCTTGATATGGATATTGATGTACATTACGTTCAAAAAAAGCAACAAAACCTTTATATACAACATTGTAAATCTCCTTTTGGTTTATGTTTTCGGAAAGAAAAGGAGTGAATTGTGCTAAATATCGATTAGGGAATGGTTTTTTATAAATATTTTCGAGAATCAAAGCAGGCGTCAGTTTATATTTGTCAAAGAATGCATTTTTCAACGATTCCGACACCTGATTTTTAAGGCAATCGGCTACAAAAATTTTCGACAAAACGGCGCCACTTCCTTCATCGCCAAGCATATAACCTAAGGGCGACACATTGCTTACTATTTCATTTCCATCGTAATGGCATGAGTTAGAGCCAGTTCCAAGAATGCATGCAATTCCTTTTTTGTTGAGTAATAATCCGCGTGCAGCACCAAGTAAATCACTTTGTACTTCGATAAGTGTATGTACAAAAACATGATCTAGTGCATTGCTTACCATGGCTTTTTTTTCGGGGAATGAACAGCCAGCACCATAAAAATATATTCGGTCTATATCAAATCCTTGTAATTGAGGGGCTAAGTTTTGTTCAATTTCAAACCTTATTTCACTATCTGTTTGGTAAAAAGGATTAATTCCTTTGGTGAAAACACGTTGAATAATTTTTCTATTTTCAACCAAACACCAGTCTGTTTTTGTGGAGCCACTATCGGCAATTAGTATCATTTATTGTTTTGTTTTTTAATATAATTTTCAGTTGATCCTGCAAAATAACATAAAATGATTGACTTGACCAAAAAAATATTGAATTTTATGCAAACGTTTGCGTAAAATTTGAATATTTCAAAAATTTGACTACTTTTGCAACTGATTTAATTGTTGTAATCAAACTTACATAAACAAATGAAACGAACATGACAACTAAAAATCAATCATAAACACATGAAACGTCCATGTTAAAATAATTATTAACACACAAAGAAATGATTATTTTAACATGGTAAGTTCCATCTGACAATAAAAAGATTAAATATAAACAGATGAAAACAAATTTAAGTTCTCAAATCACATTGACTCGTATCCCCAAAAAGTATTATCAACCGGAGGATGTGTTTGAACTATCGCGCGTTACACGTTTTGAAAAGATACCTACTGAGGTTTTTGATAATGAAAATATTGGATCAATACATGTAGCTCACGAAATTGCTTCATTAATTAAAGAAAAAGCATTTGCTCACGAAAAATGTGTGATAGGACTTACCAATGGCAAAACACACGTAGGTGTATTTAATGAATTGGTGCGTCTACATAGAAACGAGAATCTGAGTTTCGAGCATGTTGTTTTTGTAAATCTTTTCGAATTTTATCCGCTTGCATCTCCAACTAAAGGTTGCTTAGGCAAGCTGAAAGAACTTTTGTTTAACCATATCAATGTTTTGCCCCAAAATATTCATACACTGAATGTAACGGTTGATAAATCGGACATTATTGAAGAATGTAAGCGCTACGAAGAAAAAATAAAAGAGCTTGGTGGTATCGATTTTCAATTGCTTGGTATAGGTAGGTCGGGTAATATAGGTATCAACGAACCGGGTTCGCAAATGAACTCTGCTACCCGTTTAATATTGCTTGATAATTTATCGAAAAAAGATGCTGCGGAGCTGTTTGGCAAAGTAGATTTAGTGCCTATTAGTGCTATCACATTGGGCATTGGCACATTATTAAAGGCAAAACGCGTTGTGCTTTTGGCTTGGGGCGAACACAAATCGTCGGTTATTAAAAAAACGATAGAAGGTGTTATGGGCGACGAAATGCCTGCTTCGTACCTTCAAGCACACACCAACTCCAAAGTTTGTCTTGATCTTTCGTCGGCCAGTGAACTGACACGTTTAAGTCAACCGTGGCTTGTAACTTCGTGCGAATGGGACGACAAATTAATTCGCCGTGCCATCGTATGGCTTTGTCAGAAAATAAACAAACCTATTCTGAAATTGACCAACAAAGATTATAACGACAATGGTCTGAGTGAGCTGTTGGCAGTTTATGGATCAGCATACAATGTAAATATTAAGATTTTCAACGACTTACAACATACAATTACAGGTTGGCCTGGAGGTAAACCCAATGCCGACGATACTAATCGCCCTGAACGTGCATTGCCATATCCTAAAAATGTACTCATTTTCAGTCCGCACCCCGATGATGATGTTATTTCGATGGGCGGAACTTTTAAGCGCCTTGTTGACCAACATCACAATGTACATGTGGCTTATCAAACATCAGGTAATATTGCGGTAGCCGACGAAGAAGTGATTCGCTTTTTGGCTTTTATCAAAGGATTTAAGGAAATGTTCGACACCGAAAATTCCGTTTTGGAGCAAAAATACACCGAATTTAAAGATTTTTTATTGAAAGATAAAAAGAAAGGCGATTTGGATACACGCGAAATATTGAATCTAAAAGGACTTATCCGTAGAGGTGAAGCAAAAGCAGCTTGTCGATATATCAACTTACCTTCAAAAAATGTACATTTTCTGAATCTTCCATTTTACGAAACCGGAACTGTAAAAAAAGGAGTTATCAGTCAGGCCGACATAGATATTATAAAAGATTTAATAGAAAAACTTCAACCTCAACAGATTTATGTTGCAGGTGACCTTGCCGATCCACATGGAACGCATAAAGTATGCTTGGATGCTGCATTGGCTGCAATCGACGAATTGAAGGACGAAGCATATATGAAAGATTGCCGCGTTTGGATGTATCGTGGAGCATGGAAAGAATGGGAAATTGATCACATAGAAATGGCTGTACCGATAAGTCCGGAAGAATTGCGAAACAAACGCAACTCCATACTGCGCCACCAGTCGCAAATGGAAAGTGCTCCATTTATGGGAAATGATGAGCGACTATTCTGGCAACGCTCCGAAGACCGCAACCGTGCTACTGCCGAATTGTATTCGCAACTTGGTTTGGCTTCGTACGAAGCGATAGAGGCTTTTGTGCAATATCGGTTTTAAATTTAATGACGACGGATAACAGACAACTGACAACTGAATAAAGAATTTAGACAAGAGATATAACTTTTTAAGAAAACAAGATCTTGCACAAAATAATCAACTCCCTCTCCACTTGGAGAGGGTTGGGGTGAGGTAAAAAAACAACAAACTAAATACAGATAATATAATGAAATTCATCAATTGTTTTTTAGCATATAAAGATGCAGAACAAGCCCAAGCAACAGTAAACAGTTTATTGGCATCAGAATTAGTAAAAAGCATTTACTTATTAGCTACTGAGCCTGAAAATAAAGAAATTCCTGGCTGCGAAATAATTCAGGTTGACTCGCTACAGAGCACTGCTACCTTACGAAAAATTGCAGGAAAAGCCGATGCTGAATTTGCTTTAATTTATACCAAATATACCAGTTTGGAATTAGGTCAATATGCCCTTGAACGTTTCAGCGGAATTGCTAGAGCAACACAAGCAGGTATGGTCTACGCTGATTATTTCCAAATTGTCGATGGGGTACGTTCAAATTTGCCCGTAATTGATTATCAGGAAGGTTCGTTGCGCGACGATTTTAATTTTGGGTCACTGCTTTTTTACAATGCCAAAAGTTTGCGAAAAGCGGTAGATAAAATGAAAGTGGAATATCAGTTTGCCGGATTATACGATTTACGCTTAAAAGTATCGCGCAAAGCTGAACTTTTTCATATCAACGAATACCTCTATGCCGAAGTTGAAACCGATACACGCAAAAGCGGCGAGAAACTTTTTGATTATGTAGACCCAAAAAATCGGGCCGTTCAAATTGAAATGGAAGCTGCTTGTACAGCTCATTTACAAAAAATTGGTGCTTTTCTGGAACCATTATTTACACAAATTGAATTCGATAAAGGCGAATTTCCAGTGGAAGCATCCGTTATTATTCCAGTGCGTAACCGCGTAAAAACGGTTGACGATGCTATTCGCTCAGTACTTTCGCAAAAAACAAGTTTTGCGTTTAACTTGATTGTGGTTGATAATTATTCGACAGATGGCACTTCTGAAATAATCGAAGAAATAGTAAAAACTGATAATCGACTTATTCACATAACCCCTGACAGAAGCGATTTGGGAATTGGAGGTTGTTGGAATGCAGGTGTTGACTCTCCATTGTGTGGAAAATTTGCCGTACAGCTCGATAGCGACGATATATACGAAAACGAAAGCACCTTACAGAAAATTGTAGATGCTTTTTATAATCAAAACTGCGCTATGGTAATTGGTTCGTACACCATGACTAATTTCAAAATGGAAACCATCCCGCCGGGATTGATCGACCACAAAGAATGGACGCCAGAAAACGGACGAAACAACGCTTTGCGCATTAATGGTCTGGGAGCTCCCCGTGCATTTTACACGCCTGTGCTTCGTGACATAAAAGTGCCAAACACCAGCTATGGCGAAGATTACGCACTCGGACTTGCCATAAGCCGCGAATACCAGATAGGACGTATTTACGACTCTATTTATATGTGCCGACGCTGGGACGAAAACTCCGATGCCTCACTCGACGTGGTAAAAATGAACGGACATAATTTTTATAAAGATAAAATCAGAACGATTGAGTTGAAGGCGAGAATGAAATGAAAAACTGCCCCTAACCCCTAAAGGGGAACAGAAATTAGTATTGATAACTATAACATCAGATTGGTTACTTTTCAGAGACGAAACTAATCAACACCCCTTTAGGGGCTTGGGGCGGAAATCAGAGACGAAAGTAATCCACATCTCCGTTGGCTAACGAACTTGGGTAAGAATAAAAAAAATGAATTTAAATACGCAAATAAAAAACCTTTTAAAATCTCAGATTGGAGATTGGGAATTAGCCAGCACCAATTTTGCCGGACTTAAAACCGTTCAAACAAAATCGTTCAATTTTGGCGATTTTGATGTAAATGTGCAGTTTAATCCTGCTCGCATTGTTTCATCGGGTGCTAAGGTGGATGCGAAAACCATTGCCGAACGCAAGTGTTTTCTCTGTACAGCCAATCGTCCTGTAGAGCAAAAAGCCCTGGAATTTGGCGATTACGAAATTCTGGTGAATCCATTCCCCATTTTCCCCGAGCATTTCACCATTCCACGCAAAGCGCATGTGCCACAGCAAATATCGGCTTTTTTTCCTGATATGCTTGACCTTGCAAAAGCCTTGGATGACTATCTTGTATTCTATAATGGACCATATTGTGGGGCTTCTGCACCAGATCACATGCACTTTCAGGCAGGAACAAAGGATTTTCTGCCCTTGGTTAACGATTATAAGCGACTGAAACAAACACATACCGATTTATTGGTAACAACTGAAAAAATGCAGTTGCTGCAAATGAAAAACTATATGCGGACCGTTTATTGCATTGAATCAATGGATGTTGAAAGTGCAAAAGATTCGTTTGAGAAATTATATTTCCATTTTCAAGGAGAAGAGAGTGTTGAGCCATTGATGAATATCGTTTGCCTTTTTGAAAACAATAAATGGTACGTTTTTGTGCATCCACGCAAAGCATTTCGCCCTTGGCAATACACAGCCGAAGGCGACAAACAATTTCTTGTTAGTCCTGCCACAGTCGAAATGTGTGGCATCTTTATAACGCCAATTGAAGCTCATTTTGAACGAATTACAAAGAAAGATATTGAGAGTATATTTGAACAAGTCTCTTATTAATCATTCACCATTAATCATTTACCATTAAATGGAACTTTCAGAACCAATCATACATGTAGGCATAGTTTCAACAGTGCAAATAGAATTTGTGCTGAACGGGACTTTTATTGATAAAAACAAAATAGAATTTTCGGGTCAGCAGGTTGCAAAACTCGAAAATGGAAAAATCCGATTTAACAATATTTTATCAGACGAATTAATTTTCGAACCCGTTTCACCCAATGCCTCCTTCGACCTTATTGATGTGGTAATTGGTATTAATTTTCATTGGGAACGCAAAGAAAATCAACGATTTAAAGGAGTTTTGAAGTTGATAGTGGACAGTGGACAGTTAACAGCCATAAACCGTATTGGCGTTGAAGATTACCTCACAAGTGTTATTTCGAGCGAAATGAGTGCCACAGCTTCGGATGAATTGCTTAAAGCACATGCCGTGATTTCGAGAAGTTGGTTGTTATGTCCGCTGCAAGAACCAAGAACCAAGAACCAAGATTCAAGACTTGAAACTCGAAACACGAAACACGAAACCTCAAACTCTTCAAACCTTTCAAACCTCAAACGAATAAAGTGGTACGAGCGCGATGCGCACACGCATTTCGATGTTTGTGCAGATGATCATTGTCAACGATATCAGGGCATTACTCGAGCATCGACTTTGGCTGTGGAGAAAGCTATCGAAGCTACAAAGGGTGAAGTTTTGTGGGCTGATGGCGAAATATGCGATGCCCGATTCTCAAAATCCTGTGGTGGTGCTTCCGAAACGTTTGAAAATTGTTGGGCACCTGAACGCCATAGTTATCTGACTAAAGTTATTGATAATCCCACTGAACCCGAAGGTTTTGAGTTGGATTTGACGGTAGAAGCGAATGCCGAACGTTGGATTCGCCAATCGCCCGAAGCCTTTTGCAACACGACAGATAAAAAAGTGTTGGCTCAGGTTTTGAATAATTACGATCAGGAAACAACCGATTTTTACCGCTGGAAAGTGGAATACACACAAACTGAAATTTCCGAATTGTTGGCTCGTCGTTCAGGAATTGATTTTGGTGAAATAATTGACATGATTCCTGTAAAACGTGGAGAATCAGCTCGATTGATAGAGTTGAAAATTATTGGAACAAAACAAACAATCACTGTAGGCAAAGAACTCGAAATTCGCAAATGGTTGTCGAACTCGCACTTGTATAGCTCAGCATTTGTTGTTGATAAACTTGACCTTGTAAACAACATTCCACAAAAATTCGTCCTTACTGGCGCTGGCTGGGGACATGGAGTTGGGCTTTGCCAGATTGGTGCTGCCGTTATGGGCGAAAAAGGGTATCTTTACAACGATATATTGATGCATTATTTTAGAAATTCTGAATTAAAAAAAATATATTGAGATATGGACGCAAAGAATAAATCTCCCTGGGCTTGGATTCCAACCTTGTATTTTGCACAAGGACTTCCGTATGTGGTAGCCATGACAGTGGCTGTAATTATGTACAAGCGAATGGGCATTTCGAACACCGACATTGCGTTGTATACCAGTTGGTTGTATTTGCCATGGGTTATTAAGCCTTTTTGGAGTCCGTTTGTGGATTTAATTAAAACAAAGCGCTGGTGGATTGTAATCATGCAGCTTTTGGTAGGTGCAGGCTTGGCAGGTGTAGCATTTCTTATTCCAATGCCATTCTTTTTTCAGGCTACATTAGCCGTATTATGGCTTATAGCTTTTAGTTCGGCAACTTACGACATAGCTGCTGATGGTTTTTATATGTTGGCGCTAGACAGTTCACAGCAATCGTTTTTTGTAGGCATACGAAGCACTTTTTACCGTTTAGCCATGATTACCGGTCAAGGTTTACTTATTATAATTGCCGGAAGTCTCGAAACTTGGACAGGTGTTGAACCTATGCAATTTAAAGTGTCGTCGTCAACAACTGCTCAAACAGAAATTGCATCGACAGACCAAAATCATATAGTACCTCAAACTGATGAAATGACTTTTGTCGCTTTTCCTCACAATTTGGTTCTCAATATCAATAATATTGCACCCGATTCGCTTACTCGAATCAAAGAATATGTCAATGTTAAAAACCAAGAAAATGGTTTTGTTTCGTTGGAAGAAAAGTCGAGCGAGGTGAATAAAGAGAAAAAGTCGTGGTGGTCGAGCCATGTTTCTACACCGCTTGGCGACTATATTAAAACCAATTTTGGCGAAAAACGAAAACTTGTTGCGGGTACCGACGGAAAAGTGGGAAATGCTGGAGTCATAGCTGTTCGATTATCCAAAAAGCCTGAAGAAGGCAAAACCGTAGTGTTGAATTCGAGCTTAAAATCGGGCGATAAAAGTATTTCCATTATACATGGCGAACGTATTGTTTTTACTACGGAAAATTGGGATAAACCTGCGTATATGGTAGTACAATTGGACTATAAACTTAAAAAAGAAGTAACTGCCGAATTTAAAGGTGTTTCGGGCAATATAAAATTAGCTTGGAGTATTACTTTCTTTATTTTGGCAGGATTTGTGATTTTAATAATGGTTTATCACCGATTTATTCTACCTCATCCAGTAAGCGATGTGGCTAAAGTTACACATACCGCAGCCGATATAATAAAAGAATTTGGAAATACTTTTGCAACATTTTTCAAAAAGCCAGGAATTGGCACAGCATTGGCATTCTTACTGCTTTACCGCCTTGGCGAAGCCATGTTGGTAAAAATGGCTTCGCCATTTTTACTCGATGCACGTGAGGTAGGTGGTTTAGGACTTACAACCGGGCAAGTGGGAATTGTATATGGTACAGTGGGAATTTTAGCGCTCACCTTGGGCGGTATTGTGGGTGGTATAGCGGCTTCGCGTAAAGGTTTGAAGTTTTGGATTTGGATTATGGCCTTGTGTATTACACTGCCTCACCTCGCATTTTTATACCTGTCGTGGTTTGTGCCCGACAACTTCTTCCTGATAAATGCAGCTGTGGCATTTGAACAGTTTGGCTACGGATTTGGATTTACGGCCTATATGCTCTTTATGATTTATTTTGCCGAAGGCGAACATAAAACCGCTCACTTTGCAATCAGTACGGGTTTAATGGCACTGGGAATGATGCTTCCGGGTATGATTGCTGGTTGGCTTCAAGATATGCTGGGATATAATCATTTCTTTATTTTTGTAATGATTTGTGCTATACCAACTCTAGCTGTCATTCCGTTTTTGAAAATTGATAAAGAATTTGGTAAAAAGGTGCAAAAATAATGATTTGAAGAATGAAAACTTAATGAAAAGCCCTCCTGATAGATTTCGGGAGGGCTTTGTGTCTTATATATACTATATTTTAGCTTTTAAAAATCAACTCTTATTAATCCTCTTCATTTTCTATTGCTTTGGTTTTCAATACCTTGTTTAGAAACAAAATACCTAATACAGCCGAAATAAAGGAGCCAAATAGAATGGAGATTTTTGATGAATTAACCAATGCTACATCGTCGAAAGCTAACAATGTTATGAATATTGACATGGTAAAACCAATTCCAGCCAAAAATCCAACACCTAAAATATTGCTCCATTGCATGTCCGAAGGCAATTTAGCGAGTTTTAATTTCACACCTATGTACGACATGATAATTATACCCAACGGTTTGCCAATAACAAGTCCAGCAATTATTCCTAAACTTCCAACTTGAAACAAATCAGCCTGCCAATTCTGATTTATTACAATACCTGTATTGGCAATAGCAAATAATGGTAAAATAAAAAAAGCAACAGGTTTATGCAAGAAATGTTGGATTTTGTATGAAGGTGAAGTCTCTTTTGATTTGCCAAAAGGAATAGCGAAAGCTAATAAAACACCAGTGATTGTAGGATGTACACCTGAGTTCAACATAAAATACCACATAACTACACCTCCAATTAAGTAAGGTGTTAAATTACAATATTTCAAACGGTTTAGCAAAATTAAAGCTGTAAAAACAGCTAAAGCAGTAGCTAAATTTATCCAAGCTATTGAACTTGAATAGAATATTGCAATTATTATTATCGCACCCAAATCATCGATAACGGCTAATGCTGTTAAGAATATCTTAAACGATGCTGGCACTCTACTTCCCAAAAGCGAGAGTATGCCTATTGCAAATGCAATATCAGTTGCAGTAGGTATTCCTGTGCCATCTTTTGCAATACTATCAGAATTTAAAGCAAAATAGATTGCTGCGGGAAACATCATACCACCTAAAGCGGCAAATAGTGGCAAAACCGCATTTTTAATATTCGAGAGTTCACCTTCGTATATTTCTCTTTCAAGTTCCAGACCAATCAACAAGAAAAATAGAGTCATTAGTCCATCATTAATCCAATGAACTAGAGTATGGCCACCAATATCCATATTCCAAAACGACAAATAACTCTCTTGCCACATAGAGTTGGCCATTAGTATTGAGAACAAAGTTACTATGACAAGTATAACACCACCTGTTTTTTCGCTTTTAAAAAATTCGTTGTACAATTGTGTAAGTCTCAAACTTCTTAAGTTTTAAGTTTGTATTAAATGTTTTATTAGTAATATGATAAACAAAACACACTAAGATAAAGTTTATCAAAGTGTGTTTTGTATTAAAAAAATTTATAAGATATTTGTAATTATAGAATTTAAATTTACTCTGTTATTTTAATAAATAATTTCTACTTAATTATTTTCTGTTCTTAATTTCCTCTTCTGTTTTTACGCGTTGTACTGGGTTTTCTTTTACAATTTGGCGTAGTATTTCGTCGGAATAACCAGCGCGTATAATGCCAGGAGGAATGTGAAATTCATTTTGCATAAATTTGCCGTCTTTCTCTTTTTTGATATTGCCATCCATGTATTTTACAAGTAAGTATTCTCCTAATTTTTTCCATGCTGCTGTTGAGTTTTCGGCTTGTGTATGACTGAATGAAGTAAGGAAATTACGAGCATCGGCTTCGGACATGTTAACAGCTGCTTTATCAACCGCAGGTACAAATTTCTGAAAATCCGATTCCCATTGTGTTTGTACCAATTTAATGTCTTTCATCATATAACTGTATTTGCCGTATGCAAAATTGGCAACCTGATTGTAAATCCAAAAAGCCGAAGTGGGTGAATATTCCAATAGATGTCCGTTTTTGGCACTATAACAATTCGGTACGCTGTTTATGCCACAATACATAGGCACAAGGATATTGCTTGCCGCATCGTCGACCCCAAACCAATGAATACCACCAATATAGTTAGGTAGCCAGCTCCGCATTTGCGATACAAAAACAAATCCCGATTGCTGAGTTGCTACTGGGCGTTCGTGCATATATTCCACACTGTCAACTTTAAAACCAAGAGGACTATGACGCAGTTTACTGCCGAAAGGAGCAGCACAAACTCCTTTTGTCATATCAAATTCAGTTCCTTCGTACTGATTACGCATGTATTCTTTCATTTTTTGCGCATCAACTTTAAAGCTTGGTTTTATCCAAAGTGGCATGCGCTCTTTGGTTTCGCCTTTTACATAGCTAATGTATTTGTTCATGGCTGGGTCTACTTGGCGGAAAAAGCTCCATACGCGTGCTTCGCAAATACGTAACGCGCTGTAATCGAGCGGTGCATACACATCCGAGAAACTAAATTCAGAGTTGCGACCTTTAAAGTAACCTTTTTCACGAGCAAAAAGAATCACATCTTCGGCATAAAGGCAATTGTTTTTATCGTCAAAGGGGAAGGTAGTAATGCGCGCCTGATTGGCATGTCCCGAAACACAATCGTCAGGAATGAGTTGAGCTACCCAAACAGCACCTTTGTTGCGTGGTCCTTTTCCTATCATTTCCATAATCCAAACTTCGTTGGGGTCAGCAATCGAAAACGACTCACCCGAGCTGTAATAGCCATATTCAGCAACTAGGTCGGTCATAACTTTAATAGCTTCGCGGGCAGTTTTAGCGCGTTGCAAAGCAATGTAAATTAAGCTTCCGTAATCAATTAAGCCAGTTGTATCCACCAACTCTTCTCGTCCGCCATAAGTAGTTTCGCCTATCGATAATTGATGTTCGTTCATATTACCTATGACCGAATAAGTTTTTTCCACTTGTTTTATTTTCCCCAAATATTTGCCAGAGTCCCAGTCGTGAATGTCGAGCATGGTGCCTGCAGGATAAGTTGCTGCTGGATAATTGTATAAAGCACCAAACAAGAAATAAGAATCGGCCGAATAACTTATCAGTGTCGACCCATCGGTAGTGGCATTTTTACCAGCTAGAAAATTGGTACACGAAAAACTTAAACTCCACGAAACTAGAAATAATGCTAGAAATAATAACTTTTTTATCATTGTATGAGAAATTTTAAATGCAAATAATTTTTTAATTGATGCAAAAATAGTATTTTAACTTCAAACTTCAAACTTTAAACATCAAACCTTATGCCAACACACAGGCCATTGCAATGCTGTAAAATTTAGATTGAATGCTTTCACTGCGCGAAGTTAACACCACAGGCTTATCGGTGCCTTGCAATAATCCGGCCATTTCGGCATCGGCAAAGAGCGATAAACCTTTGTAAAACGTGTTGGCACATTCAAAATTTGGAAAAATCAGAATGTCGGCATCGCCTAGCACCGGTGTAGGCACATTTTTTATGCTTCCACGTTCTTTGTCGAGAGCCAAAAAAATATCCAAAGGACCATCCAGTATCACATCGCCAAACATACCATTGCGCCATTCTTCCTTAATATCCATATAATCCTGCATATACTGAATTTTTGGATTAGCAACTTCGGTGGCATGAATGAGGGCAATTTTTGGTTTCAAAATCCCGAATTTCCGAGCTGTTTCAATGCTGTAATTAATCATTGCAGTGCGCTGCACCAAGTTTGGCGAAGGGATAACAACCGGATCGGTAAAAAATAGCAATTTATGATACTTGGGAATTTCCAATGCAGCAGTGTACGACAAAACTTTACCGGCAGGCAGCAATCCTTTTTCCTTATCTAAAATGGCACGTAACAAAATATCTGTGTTCACTAAGCCTTTCATCAGGATATCGGCTTCGCCACTTTTAACCATACGTACAGCTTCCAGCGTTGCTTCCACCACATCGGGCTTATCAATAATATGTATAAATGGCGATGGATTGTGTTCAAAAAGTTCAGGCGACTCAATAGATGCTACATCACCAATGAGGTACGCTTCCACTATACCACTTTCAACAGCTTGCAACACGGCTTCGAGCGTATGCGAATCAACTGCATTGGCTACTGCCATTCGCTTTCGGCAATTCACTTGCGAAAGATGCGATGTTAGATTTGCGAATGATGCAATAGAATCCATACAAAAAAATGTTTGCTTTATTTGGACAAATGTAGACATAATTATTTAGCAATGCAAACATGCAATGAAGCTTTAACTGTTTGTTAATTGGGCATTTAATGTATTTTCTGTCGGCTTGATTATAAGTTGTCAAAAAAAAACAGATGCAAATTTTATTTTCATCATAAATACAAATCTTTAACTACAATTTGTAACAGCTAAAAATTGAAAAAAAATCAATTTTATTTTGTAACGAATTAATTTTAACTAAAATACAGTCGCTACTTTCAAAATGCTGAATATTCTTTGTATCTTTGGTGGCTTTTTGAGTGATAACTAAAATTTTCAACGATATTTATGAAGAACTTTAAAATTCTGAACAATGTTTTCGGTTGGTTGGCATTTGCAATTGCCGCTGCCACTTATCTAACTACTATGGAGCCTACAGCGAGTTTTTGGGATTGTGGCGAGTTTATTTCTACAGCTTACAAACTGGATGTAGGTCACCCACCGGGAGCACCATTCTTTATGCTCACAGGTCGATTTTTCTCTCTTTTTGCGTCGGATCCTACACAAGTAGCACTTATGATTAATGCATTGTCGGCTCTTTGTAGTGCATTTACCATTTTGTTTTTATTCTGGACCATTACACATTTAGCACGAAAAGTTGTTGCAAAAACTGAAGAAGAATATACAACAGCCAATATAATTGGAATTTTAGGTTCAGGATTAGTTGGAGCATTGGTTTACACATTCTCGGATACTTTCTGGTTTTCGGCTGTGGAAGGTGAAGTATATGCCTATTCGTCCTTATTCACAGCCATCGTTTTTTGGGCTATTCTTAAATGGGAACGCGTTGCTGATCGCGATGGTTCGGATCGTTGGTTAATTTTAATAGCCTATTTAATGGGTCTATCTATTGGTGTTCACTTACTTAACTTGTTGGCAATCCCAGCTATTGTATTGGTATATTATTTCCGCAATTATAAACCTTCAACCAAAGGAGTTCTCACAGCCATGTTGGTTTCGGGAGTTGCTCTAGGAGTAGTTTTGTATGGAATTATTCCAGGATTTGTTGAAGTAGCTTGCTGGTTCGAATTATTTTTTGTAAACACACTCGGCATGGCTTTCAATACAGGTTTATTTATATATATCCTTTTATTGATTGTAACTTTAGCGTGGGCACTTTACGAATCATACGTCAATAAAAGTTATGTGCGAACAGCCATTTCATTTATACTAGCTATTGCTTTGGTTGGAATTCCGTTTTTTGGAGCTCATTTGTTTTTAGGCATTCTTATCATTGCTGGTATGGCAGCCTTGTTTTATTTCAAAAAAAGCGTTATCAATGGTCGTTGGTTAAATACGGCTTTAGCCATGATAACAGTGATTCTTATTGGTTATTCATCATATTCAATCATTGTTATACGTTCGGCTGCTAACCCGCCTATGGACCAAAACTCGCCTGATAATGTTTTTGCACTAAAATATTATCTCAATCGTGAGCAATATGGTGATCGTCCATTAATGTATGGCCCTGTTTATAATGCTCCTGTAAAATTGCGTGTGGAAGGAAATAACTGTATTCCTGAAGAGAAAAGAGGAGAAGCACAATATACACCCAAACCAAAAACATCTCCAAGCGACAAAGATGCTTATTTGTTGACTGGTTATAAAACTGATTACATAATGGATGAGCGCTTTAATATGCTTTTTCCACGTTTGTATAGTACCCAACAATCGCATATTGATGCCTATAAACAATGGGCTGATATTACAGGGACCCCCATCACTTACGATTATTGTGGGCAACAGAAAACTGAAAACAAGCCTACTTTTGGCGAAAATCTGCAATTTTTCTTCAATTATCAGATTCGTTTTATGTATATGCGTTATTTTATGTGGAATTTCTCTGGACGTCAGAATGACATTCAAGGTCATGGTGAGATTGATAGAGGAAATTGGATAACGGGTTTCAATTTTATAGATAATTATTTGGTTGGCGATCAAACCAATTTGCCTTCGGAATTGGCTGATAACAAAGGACGCAATAAGTATTATTTGCTACCAATTTTACTTGGTATATTCGGTATAGTATTTCAATTTTATGGAGGCAAAGAAGGACGTCATAGTTTTTGGGTTACTGCGCTCCTTTTTGTGTTAACTGGTTTAGCAATTGTAGTTTATCTAAATCAAACGCCTTATCAACCACGCGAACGAGATTATGCCTACGCAGGTTCGTTTTATGCCTTCTCTATCTGGATAGGTTTAGGGGTATTGGGCATTATTAAAATGATTGATAAATACATTCCAAAAACACTAGCTGCAGGAATAGTTGCAATAGCCGCTTTGGGAGTGCCTGCAATGATGGCATCCGAAAACTGGGATGATCATAATAGAGCTAACCGCTATGTGGCACGTGATTTTGGAGGTAATTACTTGGCTTCGATAAAACCAAACGCTATTATTTTTTCAAATGGCGATAATGACACGTTCCCGCTTTGGTACAATCAAGAGGTGGAAGGTAACCGTACTGACGTTCGCGTTTGTAACCTGAGTTATTTGCAAACCGATTGGTATATCGACCAAATGAAACGCGGTGCATACGAATCGGCTCCACTGCCTATTTCGTGGACACCCGCCGAATATGTTACAGGCAAAAATGAAGTGGTATGGGTAGAAGAGCAAATAAAAGAGCCACTTGATTTGAATGTCGCTTATGATTTTCTGTTGAAACGTGGACAGTTTAAAGATGTAGAAGGTGATGGATTTATTCCAACTAAACAATTGTTTTTGCCAGTTGATCCTAATCAAGTACTTCAAACGGGTACTTTACCTGCAACTCGTGCTGCCGAAATCATTCCACAGATTAATATTGATTTAACGCAACGCCGACTTACAAAAAGTGAGTTGATGATACTTGAAATGCTTCGTACCAATAATTGGAAACGACCAATTTACTTTGCTGTAACAGTTGGCGACGATTATTATTTAGGATTAAGTGATCATTTTGAACTAACTGGTTTGGCTTATCAGATTTTACCTGTAGGCCAAAAAGGTGCAGGATCTTCTGTAAATACCAAGGAAATGTACGAAAACATGATGACTAAATTCCGTTATGGTAACATTGGTGATCCAAAAGTGTATATCGACGAAAATACAATGCGTATGTGTCGTACACATCGAATGATGTTCTCGCAACTTATTGGTGCATTGTACAACGAAGGAGACTCGGCAAAAGCATTGAAAGCGTTGGATTATTGTCAGAAAATGATTCCAGGTAACACTGTTCCTCACGATTATATTTCGACCATGTTAGCTGAGTATTACTACAAATTGGGCGAAAGTCAAAAAGGCGATGAAATAATGGAGGCTGTGGCGAAAGGAGCAGTTGAAAATTTAAACTGGTATATGAGCTTAAATTCGGCACAACGTAATAGCGTAGCCAATAGAGTTAGTCATAATATGGCTGTATTAAATCAGGTTTTACGTATCTGTGATCAGGAAAAACAAAAACGTATTTTGGATAAATACTTGCCAGTTTATATGGGTTATACCAAAGGAGCTGGTGCTGATTTGTAATGAATTTGCAGTTTCCTCGATTTTTTCGTCCTTTAGTTGGCAGAAATATAATATGGCGCAAAAAAACATCATCGAAAGTGATTTATCTCACTTTTGATGATGGGCCTGTGCCCGATATAACACCTGCCGTTCTCGCTATTTTGGATCAATACAAATGGAAAGCTACTTTCTTTTGTGTTGGCGAAAATGTTTCAAAACATCCCGACATATATAACGAAATTCTTCAACAAGGTCACAAAACAGGAAATCACACTTACAATCATTTAAAAGGATTTTGTCGTAATTCAGAGGATTACTTATTGAACGTACAAAAAGCAGCCCAATTTATTGATAGCGATTTATTTCGTCCACCACATGGGCAAATTTCGGCAAAGCAAATAAAATTGTTGAAAAATGATTATCAACTCGTAATGTGGGATGTTATTACGCACGATTACAACCAAAAACTTACACCTGAGCAAGTCCTGAGCAATATTACCAACAATGTTCGTAGCGGATCAATAGTTGTTTTTCATGATTCCGTAAAAGCAGCCGATAACATGCTAACAGTATTGCCATTGGCTCTCGATTTTTGGATTAGCAAGGGTTATACTTTTGGTTTATTGTAATCAGGGAAAAGTATAATTTGTATTTTCATACAAAAAAAACTACTTTTGTGTTTCAATCATTTCAATAATAAATTGTTAAAGATTTAAAGACAATTATAACCAGATGAGAAACAAACTTATAAAATCAACGCTTATGGCAGTGGCGGTAATAGCATCGTCGTGTGTTTCGAAAAACGATGACCAAATTATTGGCAAGCAGAATCCCGAAGTTAAAAATGGACGAATGACTCCCGAAGTGCTTTGGTCTTTTGGTAGAGTAGGAGGTATGCAAGTATCGCCCGATACTAAAAAAGTGCTTTATTCGGTGTCCTATTATTCTATAGCTGAGGACAAAGGCAACTCTGAACTGTTTGTAATGAATGCCGATGGTTCGGATAAAAAACAAATAACCGAAACGGCCACTCGCGAAGCTTCGGCTAAGTGGATGAACGATAATAAACGTATCGCTTTCCTATCGGCAGAGTCTGGCTCCATGCAACTTTGGATTATGAATGCCGATGGTTCCGACCGTAAACAAATAACCGAACGCGAAGGTGGTATCAACGATTTTGCTTTTTCGCCCGATGAAACAAAACTACTTTTTGTAGCCGACGTAAAATACGGCGAACGAACTGTTGACAAACATCCTGATTTGCCAAAAACGAGTGGGATTATTGTAAATGATTTGATGTACAAACATTGGGATGAGTGGGTGCAGACTATTCCACATCCATTTATTGCCAATTTTGAGAATTCAAAAATAACTGATGAAAAAGATTTACTGGATGGCGAACCATTCGAAAGTCCGATGAAGCCTTTTGGAGGTGTCGAGCAACTAGCTTGGAGTCCGGATGGGAAAACGATAGCCTATACTAGCCGAAAAAAAACAGGCAAGGCTTATGCCATTTCAACCAATTCGGACATTTACTTTTACGACATTGCTACGGGCAAAACCGAAAATAAGACCGAAGGCATGATGGGCTACGATATTAACCCTTCGTTTTCGCCCGATGGCAAATGGTTAGCTTGGGAAAGTATGGAGCATGATGGTTGCGAATCGGACAAAAACCGCTTGTTTGTAATGAATTTGGTTACTGGCGAAAAAACGGATTTATCGGCTAACTTTGATCAAAATTCGGAAGGATTGCAATGGGCTGCCGATAGCAAATCCATTTATTTTACAAGTGTTTGGCATGCTCTAACACAAATTTATAGGGCCGATGTGTTGGAAAATAAAATAACGCAAATCACCAAAGGGCAGCACGATTACGAAGCCGTAGTGCCTGCTGGCGATAAACTGTTGGCTTTACGTCATTCCATGAGTAAACCCAACGAAATTTATTCTGTAAATTTACAAAATGGCGAAGCTACTGAACTTTCGTTTGAGAACAAGGATTTGCTCAGCAAACTCGAAATGGGCAAAGTAGAAGAGCGTTGGGTTACAACCACCGATAACAAACAAATGTTGGTTTGGGTTATCTATCCGCCAAAGTTTGACCCAACTAAGAAATATCCAACCTTACTTTATTGTCAGGGTGGACCACAATCTGCTGTAAGTCAGTTTTGGTCGTACCGTTGGAATTTCCAGATTATGGCTGCCAACGATTATATTATCGTAGCGCCTAACCGTCGTGGTTTACCTGGTTTTGGCGGCGAATGGTTGGCGCAAATCAGTGGCGACTATGGTGGGCAAAACATGAAAGATTACCTTTCGGCAATCGACGATGTAGCCAAAGAACCTTATGTGAATAAAGATAAACTAGGTTGTGTGGGTGCTAGTTATGGTGGTTTTTCAGCTTTTTGGCTGGCGGGTCATCACCAAAAGCGCTTCAAGGCCTTTATTGCGCACGATGGTATGTTTAACCTACCGCAGCAGTATTTGGAAACCGAAGAAATGTGGTTTGTAAACTGGGATTTGGGTGGAGCTTATTGGGAAAAAGATAATAAAACGGCTCAAAATTCATACTCCAACTCACCACATTTATTTGTTGATAAATGGGATACGCCAATTTTAGTTATTCATGGCGAAAAAGACTATCGTATTTTAGCATCGCAAGGCATGGCCGCTTTCAATGCAGCTATATTGCGTGGTGTGCCAGCCGAAATGCTCATTTTCCCCGATGAAAACCACTGGGTACTTAAACCCCAAAACGGTGTGCTATGGCAGCGTACATTTATTGGCTGGTTGGATAAATGGTTGAAATAGTTGAGTTTGTGTTTTTTTTATTTTTAATATTGTGCTTATGATTCGACATTTCATTAAAAAAATAATTTTTTCTCTGTTGTTGTTTGTGTTGATTTTAATTTCAGCCAATGTAAAAGCTCAAACTTCTGCGCGTGAGCATTCCCACGAAGTAACGCTTTACATTATGCCAACCATGTATCCGTTGGATTGGAGTAGTCCTTCGGCTTTATATAAAACCATGAAGGAGTGTTATTTGAAAACCATTGGTCTGCCTGATAATTATTTGCTTGGTCATTTAGCTGTCAGACTCGAGTCGTCATTGCTCGAAAAACCCATTCTGATGGCACAAACTTCTGGTACCGTTCAAGAAAAAACTGACTTAATATTGAAACAGAAAGTAGGTTTTGGTATCATGGGAGCCGCTCTTACAGGACGTATTGAAACTGAAAAAGAATTGAATCATAAATTAAATGTTTATGCAAAGCGTCAGAAATTAGCTTTTCTGAAATACCGCATTAGCGAAAAAGCGATGTATCGAATTTTGACTTTTATTGATAAATACAAGCAAAAAATAAATGAAAAAAATGCCGCATGCGATTTTTATGGTGGGGCTTTTTGGCCTCGCTATCAAAACGAAGGCGGAGGATGTACTACTTTTGGTTTTGCACTACTCGATTTGGTAAATGCACTTACACCCGAAACCGAAAAGTGGCGTATGGAGCTGAAAATACCAACCGAAATTATTGGTGGAGAATTTAATAATGGTAAAAAAATAAAAAATACAACCATTAAAAGAACCAAATCGTGGTTTGAAAAAGCGGGAACGCTTAACGAAGATTACGTAAAATATCTAGTGTATGAGCCAAGTATAATGTTCGATTGGATTTTGGAAAATAGAGCCAAAAATATTGATGGTTATATTGCTTCCGATGAAGCGGGTGTACCAGGGGTTATTATTGATAAACGTAGTGCCGAATTTGACGAAAACGAACCACTTTTCATTTCCCGCCCTGAACCTAATAAGTTTATAGACGTTTATTATAAAAAAATTGGACTTTAGGGGCTACGCCGTTATTTGTGCTTTGGGCGTTATTAGCCCTGCCTGCGGCAGGCAGGTTCGCGTTATTTAGCTACGCTGTTATTAGCCCTGCCTGCGGCAGGCAGGTACGCGTTTTTTTTGTTGAAAAGACTTTTGACTCTCTTTATTTTCTGTTGTCCGTCGTCTGTTGTCCGTCGTCTTTTTTAAAAATCAATTATATGAAAACACTTACATTAATATTTTTATTATTCATGAGTATCTTAGGCGCTATATCACAGGAAAATCTTGGTTATCAATTACCACCCGCAAGTATTTTACAATTAGCCGATTATCAGCGTCCACCATCAGTATCTATGGATACGCGCAAAACGTTTATGTTACTGAGTTATCGTCCAACTTATAAAACGTTGGATGACCTCAATCAACAGGAAATAAGTTTGGCTGGACTTCGAGTTAATCCTGTTACAAATATAAGTTCGTCGATGAACTATATTAGTTCACTAAAAATGCGCAGATTAGCCGAAAAAGAGCCTGTGAATTTTGCCGGATTATCCGAAAATATGCGTATTGCCAATGTGCTTTGGTCGCCCGACGAAACAAAAGTGGCTTTTACCAATACAGTGGCTACAGGTGTGGAACTTTGGGTAGCCGATTTTAAAACTGCCACTGCTCAAAAATTAACTGATGCAGTTCTCAATGCCAATATTGGAAATCCCGTAAATTGGTTTCGTGATAGCAAAAGTTTATTGGTGCGTTTACTCCCTTCTAAACGGAATGCATTAATCGATGTAAAGAAATCGCTCCCAGCTGGACCAATTATCTCGGTAAGTGATGGTTCCAAATCGCAAAACAGGACGTATCAGGATATGCTCAAGAACCCTACCGACGAAGCAAATTTTGTAACGCTAACCACCGCCGAACTTTACAAAGTGCATCTGGATGGAACCAAAAAACTATTCATAAAGGCCGATTTGTATGCAAATGAAATAATTTCGCCCGATGGTAATTATGTGTTGATAACCACTTTACAAAAGCCATTTTCGTATATTGTACCCCTTAACCGTTTTCCACAAAAAAACATATTGTACGATTACAATGGAAATTTTATAAAAGAAATTTCAACATCTCCATTAAATGAAATACTTCCTAAAGGTTTTATGGCTGTACGGAAAGGAAAACGTTCCATAAGCTGGCGCTCCGACGAACCGTCGACTTTATTTTGGGTGGAAGCCTTGGACGAAGGCGATCCTCAAAAAGAAGCACCATTTCGCGATGCCGTTTACCTGAGCAAAGCCCCTTTTAATGCCGACCCAGTGCTGCTTAGTAAAACTACGCTTCGTTATTCCAGAATTGTATGGGGAAATGCCACTACAGCAGTTCTCAGCGAAGAATGGTACGATACCCGACAGATGCGCGTTTCGGTCATTAATCCTTCGGCTCCTGAGCAAACACCTCGTTTGTTTAGTGCGCGTAATTTCCAAGATGTTTATTCCGACCCAGGTGATTTTGAAACACAAAAAAATGAATTTGGTAAATATGTTATGACCATCGATAAAGATAAAGCATACTTATTGGGCGATGGTTTTACCAAAAACGGACAATTTCCGTTTATCGACGAGTTGAATTTGACTAGCTTGAAAACTAAACGGTTGTATAAGTCTAATTTGGTGGACAAAATGGAAGAAATTCAGGATATTATCGATGTAAAAAAAGGAGAAGTGTTGGTACGTTTGCAATCGAAAAACGAATTTCCAAACTATTATATTCGCACTATCAAAAAAACAACGGCTCCGGTTCAGATAACATTTTTTAAAAACCCGTTCGAATCCATTGCCGGAGTTCACAAGGAATTGATAAAATACAAACGGGCCGATGGTGTGGAACTTTCGGGTACACTTTATCTACCAGTGGGTTACGACCGCAATGCAAAAACACAAAAGTTGCCCTTGTTAATATGGGCTTATCCTGCTGAGTATAAAGATAAAAATAGCGCCGGACAAAGTACAGCCAACCCGAATGAGTTTACCTATCCGTATTATGGTTCGTTTGTGTATTGGGTTACGCGTGGTTATGCCGTGTTGGACGATGCTGCGTTCCCCATTGTAGGCGAAGGCAAAACCGAACCCAACGATAGTTTTGTGGAACAATTGGTGGCGAATGCCAAAGCGGCCATCGATGCAGTGGATTCGCTGGGTTATATAAACAGGAAAAAAGTAGCTGTAGGTGGACATTCGTACGGTGCATTTATGACAGCTAATCTGCTTACCCATTGTAATTTGTTTGCTTGTGGCGTAGCTCGTAGTGGCGCATACAACCGCACACTTACACCTTTCGGTTTCCAGAGTGAGCAGCGCAATTATTGGGATGTTCCGGGCGTGTACAACACCATGTCTCCATTTATGCAGGCCGATAAAATGAAAACACCTATGCTGTTGGTTCATGGCGAGGCCGACAATAATCCGGGCACATTTACCTTACAGACAGAGCGTTATTTTCAAGCCCTAAAAGGTCTCGGCGCACCTGCCCGCATGGTTATTCTACCAAAAGAACAACATGGTTATGTAGCTCGCGAAAATATTCTGCATTTACTTTGGGAACAAGACCAATTTTTGGAGAAATACTTGAAGTGAGCCGAATTGTAAAAAGGCGAACTAACTAAATGTTGGTTCGCCTTTTTTTTGAAAATAGAGTCAATGTCAACATTAGGCTTCAATCCACCTATTAATTGTTTATTATGTATAATGCAGTGATTTCCAGAATACACAAAAGAACATAAACTGTTCTTTGTATTATTCTTTGAGTAATTATTTTTAACTGTTTTTCTCATAAAGTACCACTCACTCTACCACAAACTTTGCCGACTTACCATTATACTTATAAACGTACATTCCTTTTTCGTAACTCGATACATTCAGCACTATTTTATCAAAAGTGGCATCAATTCGTTTGGTTGCAACCAACTTACCATTCACATCGTATATCTGCATATCGGTTTGTTCGCCTGAGTTTAGCTGATACGGGAGATTAATGGTTTGTGCTGCGGGGTTTGGGAAAGGAAGTTGCGAATAACTCTCAACTTTTAATACTTTTGCATCGCTGGGTATTTGAGTATTGAAGCCGTATACTTTTACAGTTAAATCGTTTGTATTTGTAGAACCCGTTGCAGTTAATAGTTTAATTTCATTATTTGAATTTGTTTGAAGATTTATAATCCGTTCGACCCCAAAATCGTAAATAACATTGCCGTCTTCGCCATACAAAATTGGGTGGAAAACTGTGTTGGCATTTACATCATCAAAGCCTAAGTTTAAAATAAACTCCATAAAGTTATCCGAGTTAAATGTGTTTGTCGATAAATATAATAAGTCTCTGTATTTTGCATTTTTTGGTGTTTTTATATCAACGGTTTTATAAGTCGTATAATCGAAGTTATAAAAAGTTAGTTTCAGTACCGAATCAACAAGTAGAGATGAGCAATACTTCTCAACTTGTAAATTCTCAAACGAATCACCCAGAGCATATTTTTGTACTTTATATGGCATTACACTTACTGAAACTTTATTAGAGGATTCCAAAACAACTTGAGCACTTGAAACCAACGAAAACCAAATTAATAATACAAAAACCCAATACTTTTTCATAAAAATCTATTTTGATAATTTTGCCTACTCATTAAGCTTTTCGGCTTCCGCTCCCTACAAGTTTATGGATTTTAAGGGTTATTCCTATTCAATAATTTGAATGGATTTATGTAAAAAAATGTACTGTGACTGCTCTGCCTATTATTAAAAAGCTATAAAAGCCATAACAAGATTTTTGAAAATAATACTAACTTGTTATGGCTTTTTTTTGCTTTTGGGCGATTGTTTATTTTAAGCTTTTAGTTGATTACTAATTTATTTCTTAAAAGTTTTCCATTATTTAATCGTATTTGAACGATAAAACATCCTTTATTTAACCCACTCAATATCATTTTTTGTCGAACATTATTGTTTTGTTGAAGAATTCTGCCATCAATAGATGAAACTGATAACTGAGCTCGTTGAAGTTCCACTTCGAGGGCATTTATTTCCAATATAATTTTCTGATTGATGCTAGCAGGATTTGGATACATCTTTAACTGACTCATTATAGATTTCACATCTTTGACACTTTGAGCTTCTGATATGATATATGAAAATTGAGTAACATTACTATCATCAAAACCTGCTTTTACTGCAATTGCTTTTATGGTCATTCCCTGACTTATCTTTATTGGCTCTGTATAAACTTTACGTGAACCATTTACATCGAAAGGTAATGTTCCATCTGTTGTATAGTAAATTGTTGCACCTGAAGTTGAAGCATACAATGTAACCGTTGTATCCTTCGGAACAATAGCACCCGAAGCTATGGAAGCAAACGGAGCAGTAACTTGCGTTGTCATCGAGACATTGACTTTTGTTACCGCAGATACATCATCTACATCAACCATTGTAAACTGGACGGTTGTACCACCCGGCAAATCGCCATTTACATTAAATGTCGCTTTTCCGTTGTCATCAAGAACTGCTTGCGTACTGGTTAAGGACACGATAGAAGATGAAGCCGAATTTGCCAACAGCATCTTACCTTTGGCTGCTGCCGCTGGAGTTACGGTTACGGCAATTGTTCTATTGCCATGTATCTTCATTTCGGCTAATGAGTCGGCAGCAATTGCTTTTACTTCCTTTTCAATATCTACCGTTTGGGTATAATCGCTTGCCATCTTCATTCCCGCATAGCTTAGGACAGTAGATTTTACCGTTACCGTTACTTTATCACCTGCTGTAAATGCCTGCGAAGGAACAAAGCGAACTTTGGATACATATTTTGCCGTATCTGTCGCATAACCCTCTTCTTCATTCAACATTCGTATTGTACCGGAAACATCGAGACCATTATGATTTACAACGATCTCCTTTGTTGTCATGGTGGCAGGTTTCATGTATTTATCGAACCTGATATTAATACCTTCTTCATATCCCTGTATCTTCTTTACAGTGGGAGGTATCGAATGCTGCATACCAACGTTGATATCCAACTGTGGCGGAGGTACGGGCAACCAGTCACTATACATGGTTTCGTATCCGGCTTTCTCATATTTTACCCGCCACAATCCTTCCGGTACATCCCATGCATAAACTCCGTTTACATCCGTAACCAGTGGATTAATCTGTAGATATGGAGTAGCATCCCACTTGGTAATTACATCATGTTTATCACCATACATATCCTCTTCTTTTGTTTTGCAATAGATAGTAGCCGTTACGCCTTCCAACCTGTTCTTAGAAACTGCTTCGTAAACATAGCCAGAGGGATCTTGAACCCAAGGAACATTACCGGAACCAGAATTTCCACTAGCTCCACCCCCATTGCCACCTGAACCTCCATTTTCTGGATTTGGATTTGGATTCGGATCAGGGTCAGGACAAGGAGGAGTTTTACATTTGTTGCATTTTAGATTCATTATGTCTACCCAATAATTACCTCTCTTGTTAATAAAATTCTCGATTACCTTCCATTTTGACCATTCTGCATATATGTCTAAACTAGATGATATATACCATTGAGGTGTAACAAAAGGAATACTGGCATCTGTATCTAAAATTGTAGCACCTATTTCTGCTCCAATAATGCTTACATATTCAACAACTAAATTTCGAGAGTCAACAAAAATATTATCTTCTAATTTTTGTGCATTTGAAGCATCATTTTCACACGGCATCTTAACTTCAATAGCATTTTGTAAATCAATCCATTCTTTTATCTCATCAGTAGCATCCCACGCATCAATTCCTATTGATGCTACTTGTACAATAGTTCCAAAAATTCCACCAAGTTTTGCTGCCGTATTAACCCATTTGTTTATTTTTACATCTTTAGTTAGTTTTAAAGGTATATTGTCTAATGCTTTTTGCGCTGTCCTGAATGTTTCATCAGTACCTAATTTCATCATTTCAAAAGCGGATTTTTGCTTTTGAATAATCAATAAACCATCAGATTGCTTTGTAATAAGTTCATCTATAGATTTTATATTTGTTGACTTTATTGACACTTCATTTTTTTTATTACTTATTGAGTTTTTTAACTCATCTCTTATTTCAGAAGCCAAGTCGTCATTTAATAATTCTTTTTCAAGTTCCGATATTTCTTTATTCAATTCTGCTAAGTCTGCATTTTCTTTTAATAGTTTAACTTTATAGATGTTAATGTATTGTACTTTTTTATCAATAAGATCTTTTCTCGAAAGAATATAGTTATTCAATTTTTCTACTTCGTTTTTATATGTATTTTTCAATTTAATTTCACAATCATTTCTCAATCCTTCATAATAGCAAATTGAACTTGATAGCGTACTTTCTAATACATTAAGTATCTCTTTAGATAATGAAATAATACTTTTAGGATTACTTATATCTGCATCTTTTAATTCTTTCTTAAGAACCAAGAGCTTTGCTGATAAATTAATAATATCATCTGCACATTTTGTAAATGAAGTTAATGAAACCGAACGCATTTTTTGTTGATTTACAACATTATTAGTTTCTGAAGTAATAATTGAGTATTTCAATTTCTTATATGTATCGATATAGATGATACTATCAGTAGCATATTTATAAAAGATCTTCGATGAGTCAGTGATATCATTATAATAATAACCTTGGTCAATTAAATCCTGTTTTATAATGTTTGTCAACAAAGTTTGTGAATAAGTAATATTTTTTGAACCTATTGAAACAACCCATTCTGCATTACCTGTAGGCATCTGAAAATTTAAAAATTCATCTGTTGGGTAAAACGTATCTAAAATATGTTTCTTTTCTGTAAAATAGGAATTATTCTTCCAGTCGTTAAACTCTTTTGTTAATTTATCTTCATCCAAAGTTATTTGTTCAGAACTTATTGTGTCACCCGTAAATGGAATTCCTTCAGTTATTTCATTAATATAAATATTCAACAGTAATGAGTCATAATTTCCTGATAGAAGCAATGAGTCTAACTTTTCATACGGTCTTTTATCTATATATACATTTTCAATATCAAACAAGGAATCTGCAAACTTTTTTTCTGAAATTGATTCTGACAAGAAAGAATTTAAGCCATTATAACTATCATTTATATATTCTCTGTCAACTAAATTTTCAGATTTATTTTTATTATACCCCACACTCAAATTCACAGGTAAGCTACTTGAATTAAACTTCCTCGTTGCCACCCAAATATCCTTCACTTTGTCGTAGGTTGCAGAAATTGGTACAATCTCATTGGATGAAGTCTTTACATACAGTTTTACGTTTGATACATAAGCCGTATCGTTGTTTGTAAAGTCAATTTTAAATGTAAAGTCGGGATAACTTGGCCAGTACCAATAGGGAGGCATAGTTGCACTCGGATGTTGGAAATCGAAAACAGTATTGTATTCTTTCAGATTTAATGATTCCGGACCATGCGCCGTGTTAATCATAGTCACCGTTTTTACCTCAACCAGAGAAATGTTATATTCAACTTTCTGCGTTTCAGTCTGAATCGTAATGCCTGCCGGAGTATGAATCTTTGCACTAATCTCGTGCGTTGTGAGGTTGTATGCTTCAAACAATTCGCACGAGGTCATCCACGTACCGGTTGCAAAGGCAGTGGTTTGACCAATCAAGGTTGTTCCATCGTATATGCTTACGGTAGAGAAAGCCGGTGCTGTACCGCTAATAGGATTCGTTTTCTTGGCGGTCTGATTCGGAACGGTAATGCTCATATCGGTAGCTGTAAACGAAGCAGAGCCGATAGGTTGTGTTACCGTTTTGTTGTTTGAATCGAATTTTACAAATGCACTGGGTGTATAAGTGCCACCAATAGTAGGAGTAATACAGAAACGAATCTGATCGGTATAATTTCCATTCAGCGGAATGATTATTTGATTGCCATCACGGACGTACGCTGCAATAGCAGTACCAATCATCACGGAGTTATTCACAAACGAACAATTATCGGGAATATCTACAATCAAATTTACATTATTTACTTTCCCTGCATACTCACTCTTGAAATCAAGTTTAGAGCGAAGTGTAACGTAATTACCCGCCACTATGGAAGTCTTGTTGACAGAGAAAATTGTATTGCTTCCGGTATAGTAGAACTTGCTTTCGTTTAACAAGGGAATGGAAGATACACTAACGGTTGAAATAACTCCACTCTTTACTACCATATTGTTCAGTGTATAGTCAGTACCTGATGTTAAACCCGAGGTGGTGAGTTCGGATAAATTCAGAACAGAATTAAAGAACGTGCTGTTTGCCATCGATACCAATGTATAATTGCCATCAGCAAGACCGCTAAGCATGAGCATAGTATTGAAATAATTCTCTTTCTTAATGAATTGTCCCTGTGCATTGTAGAGAATTCCCACATTAGAGCCATTGTAGCTATCCGTATAAGTTGCCTTGATGGCTCCCAACTCCTTCAAATTAAAATTGGCTGTATCTTTACTGTTTTGGTTTACTATAACGATGCATTGTGTCGGACTAAATTCCCCTACACGGCTGGTTACCGTAATTCGGATTTGATCGCCGACATCTGTTTTATCCTGAATAATCAGATTCGGGTATTGCACATAAACCTCACCGATAGCTTTATTCTTCGTTACATTGTACAGTTGGTAAACCACATTCTGATAGTTGGAATAATAGCTTTCGGTTGTAGCTGTTTCTCCCTCAGCCACACTGGGTGTATAGGTAAAGTTAGTTGCTACCGTAACCCCTGTTATTGGTTTCAGGATGATCGTACCCAAATTAGTAGAATCTTTGAAGTTAGTGTAAGTACGTGACTGGCTAATATACCCCTGGGAAGAAATAGTTACCGTACTGCTGTCGTTGTAAACAGTCAGTGAGTATTTACCATTCTTATCGGTTTGAGCCGTAAAGCTTTTGGCACACGTACCATTGAGCAACTGCGAAATAGCTACCGAGGCTCCGGACATTACCCATTTATTTTCATCCTTTACGATACCAGTAATGGTCACTGAATCTATCGGCTGTAAAGTACAAACAAGGTTATTGCGTCCTGTAGTAACGGTATAAGGCTGCTTATCAGGCTCTATAAACTGAGAACCCAGGGTCTTATTCAAGGTCACGGTATAATAGATCGCTGTGCCGAATGTCATACCGGGCAAACTATCATCTTGTGCCAGATATTGATTGTTTGTATTATACCATTGTATAGTGACATCTTTAGTGACATCTATCTTCGATGGAGTATTCACCTGAATCTTTACAGAGACACTGTTTTTAATATCAGTGAATTTGACCGAATTAATTCCTCTACTTAATCGGATACTGTCAATATCTGCCATTATAGCACCTTTAGTAGTTAATAGTGCTACATTATAAACATTGAAAGGTAACAATCCATTAAAAGAATAGGTTTGTTTACCTGTAGTTGTTAATGATATTTTTGCTCCTGTTGTTTTATTAATCAACTGTAGTTTATTTCCTTTAAAACTGGCTGCATTAACTGTTTCAGGCAAAGAAACATCTAATGAAGCACTATTATTTACAGTCAACGTAAAGTTGTCAATATTGCACCATTGATTAATCTTAGTTGCAGTTCCATTAACTGCAATAATCACAGGACTTCCATCGGTGGTAAAAGTAATGCCACGTCTACTCCAACCGAATCCAGTTCCATTGTTACAATTTTTTTCAGCAGTTCCAGTTAAAGCATCTTCCCATATTTCTCCACCAACTGCACCATTCGAAGGAAAATCAACTGATACCCCTGCAACTGACATAGTCATTTTTGTATCTGTTGTTGAACGACCGGCTGCACTCAATGTGTAAGTACCTGCCGGAAGTCCACTGATAGTTTGTGTTATAGAAGATGTCCAATTTGATCCTGTATTTCCAAAATAAAAATAGGGGTTAGTGGTACCTGTCCAATGCCCTGTACTTTGATTAGTAACACTACCACTGGAAGTCCATCCTGTTTTGCCGTTTGTTGCATCCGGATTGATAATAAATGAACTCAAATCAATATTACCATCATTCAGAATAGCAGCAAAAGTAGAATCGCTAACTGAACTCCATGCTCCTCTTGTATCTTTGAAGCGAATATGCAAGGTATTCTTTGTTGCATATTGGTAATTTCCGTTTGCATCTTTGACTGAAACAATATTAGCAGGTGTAATTTTATTATTCAAACTATTTACTGGCAAAAGAATTTGCTTTAATTCCAGTGGGTTAACCGGATTAACTGTAACATACTTACGGTTACTAATAGAATCATTATACCAATATTCATAGGCCGATATTTTATTATCGCCCATATTGGCAAGATTTGGCTTTATAAAGAATTGCGTAGTGGTTGAACTCCATGCCCCCGTAGTTTCCTGAAAACGGATTTGGAAAGTATGCAACCCAACAGGCAACGAGTTGGTAGCTAAGGACGATACCAACGATAAATCTTTTTGGGACGATACGGATTGTCCAGTTTTTTTGCTGTAATCGGTATCAAACCAATATTCATATTTTACGATTTTGGTTTGTTCGCTTGTTGTGCTGGGTTGCTTTACAAAAAACTGAGTGGTGGTAGCGCTCCACGAGCCGGAAGATTGTTGAAAGCGGATTTGGAAGGAATGTAACCCAACCGGTAAGTTTTCTGTTGTAATAGACGAAATTAGGGATATCTGTTGTTGGGAAGCAACGCTTTGAGTTGTTTTTCCTGAATAATTACTATCAAACCAACATTCATATTTCACTATCTTAGTTTGTTCGGTGGTAGCACTCGGTTGTTTTACAAAAAACTGAGTGTTGGTAGGACTCCACTTTCCTGTATTGTCTTTAAAGCGTATCTGAAACGAATGCAGGCCAACAGGTAGTTGAGAGGTTAAAACAGTTGAAGACAATGAGATTTCTGTTTCAGTAGATACTGATTGCTGAGTCTTATTGCTATAATTTGTATCGAACCAGTACTCATATTGCGTTACCTGATTTTGTCCAGTAGTTGTATTTGGTTGTTTTACAAAAAACTGAGTGGTGGTAGCGCTCCACGAGCCGGAAGATTGTTGAAAGCGGATTTGGAAGGAATGTAACCCAACCGGTAAGTTTTCTGTTGTAATAGACGAAATTAGGGATATCTGTTGTTGGGAAGCAACGCTTTGAGTTGTTTTTCCTGAATAATTACTATCAAACCAACATTCATATTTCACTATCTTAGTTTGTTCGGTGGTAGCACTCGGTTGTTTTACAAAAAACTGAGTGTTGGTAGGACTCCACTTTCCTGTATTGTCTTTAAAGCGTATCTGAAACGAATGCAGGCCAACAGGTAGTTGAGAGGTTAAAACAGTTGAAGACAATGAGATTTCTGTTTCAGTAGATACTGATTGCTGAGTCTTATTGCTATAATTTGTATCGAACCAGTACTCATATTGCGTTACCTGATTTTGTCCAGTAGTTGTATTTGGTTGTTTTACAAAAAACTGGGTGCTTGTAGCACTCCACAAACCTGAAGTCTCCTTAAAACGGATTTGAAAACTATGCAAGCCTGCGGGAAGTCCTGTAGTTGGAACAGTGGTATTTAGTGCAAAAGTGGAGGCAGGAGTGATATTTGTAGCTGCCTTGGCAACATAATTATCATCAAACCAGTACTCGTATTGTTGCACTTGCTTTTGAGCAAAAGCACTAATTACCAACCCGACCAACAGGCTGATTAGATATAGTCTTTTTTTCATAGTCGTTTAATTATCTTGTGCTTTTACTGTGAAGTTGATTTACAAATTTCCATTTGCATCGGTTTGATTGCCCACTGTTTTAGTTAGAATCTGTGGATTAGATGGCAATCCCTTGTCTTTAAATGGTGTAGTTCCTCCATAAAGTCCTACTTGAGTACCATCTGTACCTAAGTAAGTTGTAGGACTCTTTAAATGATAATCGTGATTATAATTAATTGTATTGCCTGTTTGATTAACAAAAATATTGGCTTGAGAAACATTGGAATAATTGTTATTATAGGAGTTAGTCCCAAAATCAATAGTAGATCTTACAAATAAGTTGTTTGTAAATATATTAGAATTGGTTTCTCCACCTATAAATCCATAAGAAGAACCACCGTTGTTAAGAATGATATTATTTTTTATTAATGAACCTTTGATATTTCCAAAGGTAAAATGAGTATTTGCTAAAAATATATTTCCAAGAATTAATGCAGAACTATTTACATTTGAAACACTTAATTCAAACCAGTTTCCAATATAAACTCTAACACTTGTGATAATAGAATGTTGAATAAATAGATTTGTTCCATAATTATTAAAATTAATTCCTCCCTGTATAAAACACTCATCGTACGAACAAAAATTCTTACTTGCAGTAGCAGAATTTGAATTAAATAATGCACTAGCTAACCCACATCTTATTACCTTCACATAATTGATAGAAGCATCACCTTGATAATTTATATTTCCATTGATATATAATCCTTCCAATCGTAAGCTATCCGCCCCCTTATTTATTGTTATTCCACTTAAAATCATTGTTCGTTTGGCAACATTAGCCGAATCGGGGAAATGGCCTGCTCCTATAATTTTTATTCCCTTTGCGATAGAAGTTGGTGCTGTAAAATAACCTGTTGACAAATAAAGAGCGTCGCCATTAACTGATGCCGTGTAGGCATCTACCAAGGAATTTTGGCCATAAAAAATAGTGGTTGTACCCGCATGTTCCAAGGTTGTAATCGGGTTTTGAGCGATGGCTGTTTGTACTACAAACATACTGCAGACGATGGCTGCGTAGAAGATTAGTTTTTTCATTGTTGGAGTATTTAAATGATGATATGTTTATTAATTATCTTGTGCTTTAACGGTGAAATTTATTTTCAGATTACCATTAGCATCGGTTTTTGTATCGACACTTTTAGAGGTAATTTGTGGATTAGAAGGAATACCACCATCTTTAAAAGGAATTAACCCACCGTAAAGTCCAACTTGTGTGCCATCAGTACCAATATAAGTAGCCGGATTTTTTAAGTGATAATCGTGCGAATAATCAATAGCATTACCTGCTTGATTAACAAAGATATTGGCTTGAGTAATGCCAGAATAGTTATTTATTTGGGTATTTTTATTCCACGATGGATTAGCCATTACCAACAGGTTGTTATTAAATGAATTTCCAGTACTGTTATTACCATAAATAGTTTTTGAATAAGGATTTGTTGAAAAAATTATATTGTCTCTTATTAAACTTCCCGAAACAGAGTTAAATACATCAGAAGCACATAATAGAATATTTTTTTCAATCAATGCTCCGTTAGAAATGTAATAAAATTGTTTAAAAAAAATATTTTTAGATAATAAAAGGGAAGTGCCGTAATAAGAAAAATTTAAATCCCCATCAATATAACACTCCTCGTAACTACAATAATCTTTTGCTGCACCAGCAGAATTTGTTCTAAATTCAATATTTCCCACTCTACTGCGTAATACTTTCACATAATCCACCGAATTTGAACCATCATAATTTATATCACCATCAATATACAAACCCTCCAACCGTAAACTGTCAGCACCTTTGTTAATGGTTAAACCAGCTGAGATAGTAGTTCGTTTGGCCACATTCGCCGAATCGGGGAAATGGCCTGACCCATACACTTTTATCCCTTTGGCAATTGCTGCAGGTGCATAAAAATAACCTGCTGATAAATAAACTTCATCACCATTAACCGAGGCGTTGTAAGCATCGTTAAATGCTGTAATTCCGTAAAAAACGGATGTTGCACCCGCATGTTCGAGTGTTGCAATAGGATTTTGCGCCTGCACTCCCATAAACAAGCTACAAAGCATTGCAACTAAAAATACTTTTTGTTTCATATTAATTTGTTTTTTTTATTTCTTACTTTTATAATAATACCATGCTGCACAGGGTACAAACACCAATGCAAACAAGAGCATCGAAATACCAATCATTTTACCCCCAAAGTCGGTATGAAGTATTTTGAAAAACCAACCGAGCACAAAAAGTGATAGGGATATTGCCCCTGTCGAAAACACAATTTTACGCATAATATTTTTTGTTTTTATTCCCTGCCTACTCTCCAGCTTTTCGGCTTCCGCTCCCTACTCGTTTGTGGATTTTCGGGGGTTATTCCATTTATGTTTTTAATTAGTATAATTTGTTTAATTCGTCAAATTTGTAGTTTCCCTCACTCCACCACAAACTTAGCCGACTTATTATTGTACTTATACACGTACATTCCTTTTTCGTAACCCGATACATTCAGCACTATTTTATCAAAAGCTGAATCAATTCGTTTGGTAGCTACCAACTTACCATTTACATCAAATATCTGCATATCGGTTTGTTCGCCTGAGTTTAGCTGATATGGGAGATTAATGGTTTGGGCTGCGGGGTTGGGGTAAGGCATGGTTTTAACTAATGATTTAGCTCCTGCGATGTTTGTATTCTGTTTTTTTGAAAGTACAAAGTAATTTAATGTACTTGACCCAGATAATGTGCGATATAAAAATTCGTCATTTATTCGAACAAAATCGACTCTTCTACCTTCACCAAAATCATAAAATAATTCACCATTATCAGTATAAACCAATGATGAATAAATATTAGTTGCATATTTAACGTCTACAAATACTTCAATATTCTCATCTCTATTAAAGAGTTGTGTTGTACAAAAAAATCCATCAAGCAGAAAACCTGTTGGCAGTTGAATATCTATATTTTTATAAACTGAAAAATCTGTATTAATGATTGATAAATTCACATTACTATTGCCACTTTGTGTCTTGGTTGTAAAATATTTAACAACTTCTGTTTTGTTAATATCCTTATAAACATATCCATAGCCCATGTCAGTGCTCAGGATTTTTTCTACCTGAGCGTAAAAACGCGTTGACATTATCAAAATAAATAAGAAAATTGTAAGTCTTTTCATAAAAATCAAATTTTAATAATCATTTGCCTACTCTTCAAGCTTTTCGGCTTCCGCTCCCTACTCTTTTATGGATTTTCGGGGGTTATTCCATTATTGAATATCATTCTATTATAATCTTAGTAGTTTGTCTGTCAACCTTAACGAAATAGATTCCGGGATTTATAATACATATTTTTTCGAATTCAGTTGCTTTTTGAATTGTTGAAACTATTCTTCCAGAAACATCTAAAACAGTAATTTTACAATTCATAGCATTATTTATAAGTATATTTTGGCCTTTAGTAAAAATAGCATATTGTAGTTGATTCGCGTTGTCAATACTGTTTATATCGCTTGAACTTAAATTCTTAAAATCTTTCCATATTGGAGTTGTTTTATATGCTATCAAACTACCTTCAGGCACAATAACCGGAATATTCTTGTCAACTAAATTAAATGTATTATCGTTTAAAGCAGGAGGGATTATTGCATTTACTTTTATCTTAGAAATTGATTTACATGCTTCAAAACTATTATCGCCAATTGATAAAATTGAAGACGGTAGATTTACGTTTTTCAGGTAATCACAGCTCCAGAATGCACCATCGCCAATTGTAGTAACACCCGTTGGTATATTGATATTCTCCAAAGCATGACAGGCATAAAATGACCAATTCCCGATTGTTTTCAATTGACTATTTTCTCCAAAATTAATAGTTTTTAAACTTCGGCAATTTTCAAATGCCCGCATTTCGATATCAGTTGTTGATGCTGGAATTAAAATTTCTTTTAAAGAGACACAATCTGATACTCCTCGATAAGGTATTATAACAATACTTTTAGGTAAACTTAAATTTTCTAACGAATAAAAATTAGATAATAGTTCAGCAGGCAATTCTGCATTTACAGACTCACTTAAATCTATAGACTTGATTGTACGATAAGAATTTTTCAAAAAATCAACTCCCATTTGTTTTAATGTATCAGAATTAATTTTGACTAACTGAAGCTTATTTGAAAAGCGATTTGAATATTGACTAAAACTATATCCAGGAGTCAAAACCTGATTTATAAGTTTTGCAGGAGCATCTACAACTTTAAGATTAAGGCATTCGCTCAGAATACCATAACCAATAACTTTTGTTGTTGATTTAATTCTTATCTCTTCCAGTTTCAAACAAGATGAAAATGAATTGTCTAAAATTGTATCTCCACTAAAGTTGATTGGGGTAGATAAATTAATACATCCTGAGAAAGCTTCTCTTCCCATATATCTCAACGATGTAGGTAATTCAACATTATTCAGCGAACTACATCCTGAAAAAGCTCCATATTCAATATCCAATAAGCCATTTGGTAAATTAATGGTCGCAAGTTTTGAACAATTACCAAATGCAGCAGTTCCAATATATTTTATAGTTTCTGGCAATGAAATAGATGCCAATGAACTACAACCGTTAAATGTAGAATTTCCAATATATTCAATATTATTTTGAAATACTATCGTTTCAAGACTTGTACAGCCAACAAAAATACCTTCACAATTACTACAAACATCATTTTTTAAATACTTACCCAATTTTATTAAAGATTTTGGAAGTGTAACGGATTTAAGTTTAGAGCAATTTAGGAATGCCTCCTTTCCTATACTGGCTACTTCATCGGGTATTGAGATTGAAACTAGACCTTGGCAATATCGAAATGCATACTCGCCGATTGAGGTTGTGTTTTTTGGTAAGATTACGGTTTTCAAAGTGTTTTTTCCACTCCAAGCTCCTGTATAAAAAGCAAAATTAGGAACAGTGTTTATTGGGTATGTTGTGTTTGTATTATTTGCCGTGCCACTTACCCCTGAATATTGTTGAATATTAGCGTTTGACATATCTAAAAAAGATAATACTGTCAGATTATCCCTCATAAATTTAAAATCCTGAGCATTAATATTACCTGAAACTACTAAACTATCAGTAATATTTAATTCTTCTGAAGAAAATAAGCTAATCAACGAACCAGCATTTCCAACCGCAACATTTTTAGGTGTTTTGGAATATGTCACTACGGTGATTAATAAAAACGTTAAAATTAGAACTTTTGATTTCATTGCATATTTTTTAATTATCCCTGCCTACTCTCCAGCTTTTCGGCATCCGCTCCCTACTCTTTGTTTATGGATTTTCGGGGGTTATTCCATTAATGTTGTTTATTAACCACAAATATCACGAATGAACACAAATAAGAGAGAATATTCATTTCTTGACGAGCCAATGGCACATGCCGTGAAACGGTAGCGGCAGAGCCGAGTGGTGTCAATTTGTGTGCATTTGTGCTATTTGTGGTTGACATATTTAATTCGTCTAATTTTCCGCAGGTGTTTCTTTTTTCTTGTTTTCGGCACGGGTTTCACTTGCTTTTACAGTGCTCAGAGTGGTTGTGATTACTACACTTATCAAATAATTAAAGATTTATAACGAAATTTTGTAAATTTCGTTATCTGCTTTCACAATATATATTTGATTTGCTTTTAGTTTGAAAATAGTTTCATATCCATTTGCGATTGCTATTTGTTGACTTCGACCATTAATATCAAAAACCTCAATTGTTTTTCCATTTCCAACTCCTGAAACTATTAAATTATCAACAATAGTTTTTAGTTGAACATTACTATTTTTTATACTTGGGGTTGTTGTTATATCAGCTTGTTTAAATACTATTTCTAAAGTGCTGTTTAATGAAATTATTGGCGTAGTAAAAGTGTTATTTATGATTTGATGGGTTAAATCTGTGGAGTTAAATTTCATGCTATAAATATTCCAACCAGTTGATGGTAAAAATGAAATTTTTCGAGTGCTATTTCGTTCTACTTCTAAACCAACACTTCCGCTTTCACCACTCTTAATAGACAGCATTAATGGTTTTTCTTTGAATGTCACTATAATAGTAGAAATTGTTGTAATTGCAGGTGTTGTGAATGTGTAAGACCCATTTGAACCAACAAGCTGAGAAGTGACATCTGTGTTGTTAAGTAAGATTGACTGGACAATGTAATTGTAACTTGGTGCTATTATAAAAGTAATGACTTTGTTCTCTTCTATTACAAGGTTTGCTCCGTTTGCTATCAAATCACTGCCAATATATACTTTCCCATTTGCAATATAGTTAATATTCACATTATAAACTTTGGGTGTGTTTGGAATATCAAATTCAATAATATTTTTAAAATCTTTCCAACCTGTGGCATAGCTATATGCCACTTTAGAACCAGTTGGAACATATAAAAAACAAGCTGTTTTGTCGACGTCTCTAAATGAAGTTGAGATTATGTTAATTGGAGAAGGGTTTGATACTTTTATACTACTAAACCCTATACTGTTCAAACCTACTTCACCAATTGTTGTGACAGATGATGGTATCTCGACCGATGTTAAATTATTACAACCCCAGAATGCAGCATATCCAATTGTTTTTAAAGTTTCAGGAAGTTTCAAAGACCCTTTCAGGCTTGTACAAGACATAAAGGCCTTGTCATAAATATTTACCAAACCATTAGATAAATTGACTTTAGTGATACCTGAACAATCACTAAAAGCATCACTGCCAATTGTTTCTACTGTTGCAGGGATGTTTAATACTCCTTTTATCCCTGCACACATCATAAATGCTAAAGCACCAATTGAATTAATTCCTTCCTCGAATTTCACATAAGGGATTTTTGAACAACGGAAAAAGGCACCAGTACTACCACCACCCGCACCAACAATTTTAGTTATTGAACTTGGTATTATCAAAGTATCACTTATGCCAGAACAATCAGCAAAGGCTTGATTATATATTATTGTGCTACTTGTTGCTTTAGTATTAAACTTAATTTTTGTAACACCTGTACATCCCGAAAAACTTGAAGATCCTATTACTTTTATTGTACTTGGAAAAATTAAATTTGGGATCTTTATACAATTCATGAAGCTATTATTTTCAATTGTATCAATGCCTTCGTTCATCTCAAATTCATTTATATTTGAACAAGATTGGAATGCACTTTCTTCTATCTTTCTAGTATTTGTCTCAACTAGAAATACTTTTCCTATTGAGGAGGTACAAAAAGAGTATTTCCCGATTTTTTCTAATGATTTTGAAAATCGAACTACTTTTAAGTTTGAACAGTACATAAATGACTCCTCACTAATTGCTGTAACATTATCAGGAATATCAATAGAATCTATATTAATACATTTTTTAAATGCTTGCTTACCAATATAAGTCAAAGTTTGTGGTAACTTTATTCGTAAAAGTTCGACCTTGCCTTTGTTCGTTGCGCTATTATAAAAAGCCATAGCTGGAAGTACATTTCCTTCTATTGTAACATCACTTAAGTCTATAATTCCCAAGCTAATCATGTCATCACGCATAGTCTGAAAATCACTAGCATCAATTGTTCCATTGATTTTAAGATTAGTTACCGTTTTTAATTCATCTGAAGTTAAAGATGTAGATAGATTACCGGCTGATATAGTAATAGTTTTCAAAACTTGAGCAGTCAGCATATTTGTAGAAAATGATAAGATGATAAAAAAGAATAAATTTCTCATTGTTTACATGCTTTAATAGTTGTTATATAAGTTATAATTATATGATATAAAAGTTGTTACTTTGCAAACATTATGCAGAATTACAACGATTTAAAATTAAACGAAGCCCAATTTCTATCAGTTGTGGGCGTTAAACTT
>Ga0247844_1000732_pt1 | contig 67024 bp, 68 predicted proteins | sample LaCtaG_FD_192421 | JGI IMG/M metagenome (GOLD analysis project Ga0247844, IMG submission 192421) | Freshwater microbial communities from meromictic Lake La Cruz, Castile-La Mancha, Spain - LaCruzMarch201714.5m_1 | ecosystem: Environmental > Aquatic > Freshwater > Lake | place: Spain: Castile-La... | reverse complement strand
AAACCTGGGAGACCGGCAAAACCTACCTCTCCCTCAACTAACAAAAACCAACCCGAAAACTACAAAAACAACCACCTTCAGAAAAAAACATCAGCCTTTTTACAGAAAAAACTTTGCGCGGCCGCCATACCGCCACATCACATTCTCAACTCGTTCTGGGTAATGCAACTCATTGTCTTGAACTTGTCTTTAACTCTGTGGTTGGGCTTGGCCATTTCAGCACTGGCGGAACCTGGGGGATCTCTTGGAAATCTCTGAAGGCAACCTGTGGGCTCCCACGATGATTGAACATAAAAACTGAAGACAATTGAGAAGGATCGGCAAAAATGAGGCAATGCTCCAGTTTCAGGAAACACAGCACATGTTTATAGAATGCGTCAAACGTCATTTGGGGGTGTGCGGATACGCAGACCTGCCCCGTTTTGCCAAAAGCGATCCTGATTTCTGGAACCTCATTTCAATTCTGGAGCCTTCCTTCCCCCGCCTCACGATGCGGGGCTTCCGGAAGGTGCATGGGGCAAGATTTTATGACGTGACCGGAGTGGAAGGTCTCGATGGCGATGACATGTTGGGTGTTCCGAGATCTGAGCATATCCGGGCGATCTTTGAGTTTGCGGATTCGTTGCCAGGCCAACCGCTGCTGGTCCACTGCCGGGCCGGGGTTTCCCGGAGTGCAGCCGTCGCGCTTGCGATCATTGTGCGGGCAATGCGCCAGAACGGGGCCACGTATGACCAAATCCGGGTGCAGGCTCCTGACACCCTCATTCAAATCCGGCCCCAAGCCATGCCCAACCCCTTGGTCCTGGAATTGGGCTTTGCGGAATTCTTTCCGGCCGAAACAGCGAAGCAACTTATGATCGGGATCGTCAACCATCCGGTCTTGTTTGCGAACCGCCATCACGGAGGGCTTCCGGGGTGAACCTCCGCTATTCATGAACCAGGAACTTCGCGGGCGGATCATTCAGTGGACCAAGGAGGCCGAGGAACTTCAACGGCAGTTGCTTCTGGCTGCAGAAGAGGGGGCACCGGCATTGAGGGAGCAGCTGCTTGAACGCCTGTCTCCTTGGGACTTTTCGGAAGGGACACTTCGTGACCAGTTTGCTCGCTTGCATGAACGGTGGCCCGCTGTCCGTGCGGAACTCGACTCCGAGCAACACAAATCAGCCGAGTTTGACTTTGGGTTCCATGACAAAATCGAGCGTTTGGTGCGATTGATCGGGACAGTTCGTTTGATGGGGCTTTTTTCCGATGTCTCGAAGATGCTGGAAACTGACCTGACAAAATACGATTCTTTGCTGGAGGGGGTGATCAAAGAGGTGTCCGCCCGATCAAGGCGACTGGCGGCACTCCGTGTCAATCCATCGGTCTGGAAAACATCCAAAGCAAGAACTTCCGATGTGATCGACCGGATTGAACAGCGGGTCCTGAAGCGCCAACCGGTCGGGGAAGACAGAATCGGGTGGGCGGATATTTTCGATCTGACATTCTTGGCAGGCGATTTTCAGCCTGGACGTCTCTACCTTCTCGGTTCGAGGCCGGGAGAGGGAAAAACCGCTTTTGTTTCCATGCTGGTCCGCACCGCCTCCATCTCCAAGAAACGGGTCGGATTCATCGCCCTGCGCGATTCGGAGGAGAGCGTTTCTCTCCGGTTTATGGGCGGGGAGGCACAGTGCGATCCGACTGACTTCCATAAAGGCGAACTCGGAAAAGATGACATTTGGCGAATGGCCAGCTCTGCGCGTTTCATGTCGGGCACGTTTCCAGCCATCGCGGCTCTGCCTGATCCCAGCACGATTTGCTTGTGCGAATTCGCCAAGGAGCTCAAGGCATCCAAGAAACTTCAATTCCTCGCGATCGACGACGTTGGCTTTGCGTTTTCCGGCCATGACTATCCCGACAAGCAGGGCGCATTGATGGCACGCATCGCCCGCCTGCGGGAACTCGCCCGGGTGTTGCAAATCCCGGTGGTGGCGACAGTCACCTTGGACACCTCACATATTTGCGAGGACCTTCCCGGAATCGTGCCCACCCCGGAAGATGTCCTGAGGTTTTCGAGCGCGGACTTTCTCGCCGTGCTGACCGCAACCCAGAATCAGGAGGGTAATCGCATCCACGAGTTCGAGATTCTCCAAAACCCATTCGGGCCGACAGGAAAAATTCCGCTCGTGTATCAACGCCGCCACCAACGGTTTTACGAATTGGCGGATGAATCACACATTGAGGATGATCGGTTCTGAAAAAAAGCGGTAGTCTCTGCATTTCAACTCAAACCCATCACAATTATGACGCGCACAATATTGACCCTTGCCGTTTCCCTGATCTCCGCGTCCGCAAGCCTTGCGGACACATTGCACGTCAAGGTGCAGGAGTATGTTCTTGCACAAAATGCCCAGGGTGAACCATCGTTTGTCTCCCGTGGAGAGCCGCAGTCGTGGGAGGTCCCATCCACCAAGGAGGTTGCCGGTCACGCGAAGCTTAACAAAACCGTCGGCTTTCACATCGAAGTCAGCGGGCGCGGGCGCATCAATATTGACCTGGCCAATTCCACCTACTCCGAACCGCGCCGTGTGCACGCGCAGGACGATTTCTTTTCCGGCATGAGCAGTCTTGCATACAACTACTCAGGGGACGTTGGCGGGGCGTGCAAAATCGAAATCATGGCATGGATCACACGGTAAGGATTATCAACATCGTCTCGCTTCGCCCCGCTGGCGTTTCGCGCCGCAACCGTCCCGGGGCGATCATTTCCTTCTGCTGAACTGTCTCGTGAACGCGTAGGTGGAGTCTCTGCTCACTGGAGTGATCCGACCAACGCCCGCACGACCCAGATCCTGCGGCTGAGAACTAGAATCCTCTGGCCACCCGCAGTGCACAGCAATCGGGTTGAAGGAAGCGGGCGGGATTTTTAAGAATATTCGCTGAAAATCCTGATTTGCAGTCTGATCCGTAGGAGGTCACTCGGGGCTGATGCGGCTCATTCTCCAATTGTAAGCTCGGCTCGGCGGGACTCGAACCCGCACGGAGTTACCTCCAGAAGATTTTAAGTCTTCTGCGTCTGCCATTTCGCCACGAGCCGGATTGGGGAACACTCACAGAAAGAAGGCTCGAATGCCAGCGGAAGGTTGGGCTGGCTGGTTTGTCCAATTGGACATTTATGTTCCCATAAACGATGGTTTACCACGCCTGAAAATCCCAAGTTTACTCTGTAGCTGGGTAATTCGCCTGGGGTGATGGGGGATTTTACATCCTCAACGCGCAGCAGGTGATTTTTCCAGTTCGCAGCTTCCTTAAGAGATTTGACGGCTGTCTTGGGGTCCTTTCCCTGCCAGAGTCCAGCGTCGCTTCCAGGGTGTTGAAGAAATACTGTGACATAGCCGCGGGCCGCCCAGTGTCTGCCGAGATAGTCGGCCCCACCATTTGTCCCTCCCAACCCATGACTAAAAAGGATGACAGGTGTTGGTTGTCGAATGCCTGAAGGGATATAAATTTTGCACGGCACTTGACGGTCTCCGTTTCGGAATGTCATTTCCTCGACCGTAAAATCGAACTTGGTTCGCAGCGGATCGTAACCAGCGGAGGCGACATTCAAGCCCATCATCATGATGGCTACTGAAACCAGTTTTCTCATGATTCATTTAACCGTCGAACGCCCCTAAAGTTGCAGCCAAGAAGGCTGGTTCATGCCTGACTGTTGAACGCTCCAGCACCTCAGCCAACAGTGCGGTGCCAAGGTCAGGCGGCTTGGCAGCCGGCACCAAAGCTTACGCCGTCTGCCTCGCAAGGCTGGCTTCGATGTCGTCGAGGACGATGGAGAGGGGGAGTTGGATGACGTGGCGGCAGTAGGCGGTTTCGGTCGAGGCGAAGCTGCCGTTCTCGAAAAATTTGTTGGCCGGGGCGCCGCCGCCACAGAGTTTGAAGTAGGCGCACTCGTTTCGGCAGCGTTCGACTCCGGATTTCGTATCGTTGAGGACTTGGAGGAAGCTGGTGTTTGTGAGCGCCTGCTCAAGGCCGCCGGTGCGGAGCGACCCGAATGCGAACGTTCCGTATTCCTTCGTCTCGACGCCGAGCATTTCCGGAGAAAACGTTGAAAAATTTCCCTGCCAGTCGACGCTGAGGATTCCGAATGGCCGGACTTGCTCATTCTCGTAGACGAACTCGGTGGATTCCGACTCGCGTCCGGCGAGGATCCTCTGGAGCGCAAAGTCAAACTCCCGGATGCGAACGGCGCCGCCGCTGGCCTTCTGGCGTTCGAACATTCGGCGGAAGAACAACTCGACGCGATCTGCCTCGATTCCATCGAGCGAGCTGCTCGTGTGGATACCCTCCTGCTCTTCGACATTGAAACCGAATCGGACGATCCCGTTGTCGACAAAGAAGTCGAAGATCTCGTCGGCGAAATCCAGCGACTCGCGGGAGACGACGGCGATGACGTGAAAATCGATGCCGTGCTGGTGCAGGAGCCGGACGCCGCGCATGGCCTGTTCGTGCGAGCCTTTGCCCTGTCGGGTCTTCCGATGCGCGTCGTGAATAAATGCGGGTCCGTCGATGCTCAGGCCGATGCACAGTTTGCGGGACTTGATGAATTCGCACCAACGGTCGTTGAGGAGCATTCCGTTGCTCTGGAACGAGTGGATGATTTCGAGTCCCTCGGGGGCTTCGGCGCGAATGATCTCGAGAGCGTTCGCATACCATTCGATCGGGACGGCCAGGGGCTCGCCGGCGTGCCAGACGAAGGTGATCGCTTGACGCACGAGATCGGTGCGAAAAATCGAGGAGACGACCGCCTGGAGTGTCTCGGGCGACATCCGATGGGTCTCCGAGCGGCCCGGGAGGTAGCAATAATCGCAATTGATATTGCAGAAGGGAGACGGCTGGATGACCGCGAGGTGCAGCCATTCCTCGGGTGCCGGACGGCCTGACTCCACCGGGTGAGCGACTTCTTCCCCGGGGAAAGCTGGGATCATTGAGGCAATCGCCTACCAGTTGTGCCAATTGCCCCAGCCGCCGCCATTGCGCCAGCCGTTATGCCAATTGTGCCAACCACCATTTCCCCATGCATTCCGCCACCACATGAGGTCGGAATCGCTAGCTCCGGGACGAAGGCCAGAGGCGCTCAGTTCGTTGCCGCCCGTTTGAAGAGTTTCGCGAATCTTCGCCACCCGATCGTCCGGAGTCAGCTTTTTGCTGTCCGTAGGAACCTGAACGGCTTTGGCCGATTGGTTGGCGCTGAGGGCGATGGCTCCGCCGAGCAGGAGGGCCTTGAGGTGGGAAGTGAAGGAAGGTTTTGGGTTCATGGTTATTTTCCTTGGATCAGTTTTTGGGCTGCGGCTTTAGCGGTTTCGGTTTGATCGGCGAGGCAGGCGTCGTGAAGTTTGTGGTCGAAGATAAAGGCACTTCCGTAGCCAGTGAAGGTATTGAGCTCGAAGAGTGCTCCGTTCTTTTTTCCGAGCCAGATCGTCGAAGGACCGCCGTCTTCGGAGTCCTGCCCCGGGCCGAAGGCGTAGACGAGGACGCTTTTGAGGGCGAGCGAGTCTTGGCCGTCGTCCGTGTGGAAGGCGACGCCGTAGAGTTTGCCATCGAAAACATAGTAAAGAATCGTCTCCAGATTGGCAGGCCCGAGGAGTGGCGGCTCATCCTTCGACTGATAGATCTTGAGCTTGCCGCGGTCCTGCTCGAGTTCGAAGTCGGCGACAGGGAACTCTGCGCCGAATGCGATCCCTCCGTAGCCCGGAACCTTGTCCACCGCCTCATTCTTCGAGGTGTCGGTCGTCAGCCCTTCCGGCGAAGTTGGCGGCTTCTGCGGAGCGTTTTGGGCCAGAGCGAGGCCGGCAGTGAGGGTGAAAATCCCGATCGCCAAGAGATGCACTTTGGGGAAAGTCATGATCTGGATCAAATATTCCTCGTTCTCGATTCCCGCAAGAAGAATCTTTTGTGTAACAAAATTGTCACAGGCGAGCGAGGCCGAATTGGGAACATGTGCTCGACTCCCGAATGCGATTTGCACAGGATGCGGGCACGATGAAACAAATCATTCTCTGGGCCTGCGTATTTGCTGTCGGAATCGGTTTTGCCAGCGCGGAAGATGTGACGGTCCGGATTGGGGGCAAAGAAAAGTCCACGGACTTGATCAAGGTCGGGAGCGCCTGGCGGAAGGATTTGCCAGATCGCATCAAAGTGCGGCTGAGGGCAGGGAAGGAAACGTCGACATCCGGCATGGTTTTCAAGGCCTACTTTTACGATGAGAATGGGCATCTGTTGCGATCGCAGGACGGGCCTAATGCGATTTGGACAAAGACCAAGCGAGGGATCGAGGAGGTGGGTCTGCCTGCGACACTGGAGCCGGCGAAGGCCTCGGAGGTTTTCCTCGCGCTTCCTGAAGATTTGAAGGGTCTCCGCACGACGATTGTCGTTTTTGGAAAACCTTCGGAGCTCGTTGCGGATATCTACCCGAGCGGGAAGAAACTGGAGGACTTTGATTTTCCGGAGAAGGCCGCCGTTTTGCCGAAGGGATAAAAGGAATAGCCAATCTGGTGAGCGAATCCTCTTTCAGCGCGGCGGCCAATCTCGTCGCCTTTGACTCCCGTTCCGATGCGATCCCTTCCGTCGCGGACGCTGTGCGGCGATCTCAGGATTATCTGCTTTCGATCCAGAAACCCGACGGGCACTGGGAAGGCGAGCTCTTCGTCGATGCCACGCTCTGTTGCGACACGATCCTCTACCTGCACTGGACCGGGAAGGTCGACGACGACCTGCAGAGGAAATGTGCCGCGCACATCCGGCAGCGCCAGACGCAGGACGGGGGATGGAATATTTTTGTTGGCGGCCCGAGCGAGATCAATGCTTCGGTCAAAGCCTACTTTGCCCTCAAGCTGGCAGGTGACCCGACGAACAGCCACTGGATGCGCGAGGCGAGGGCAAACATCCTGCGGCTGGGCGGAATCCCGCAGATGAATACCTACGGGAGGTTCTATCTGGCTTTGCTCGGGCAGTTTCCGTGGGCCTACGTTCCGACCGTCCCGCCGGAGATTTTTTTGCTGCCGCGCTGGTTCTTTTTCAATCTCTACGAAATGTCTTCGTGGAGCCGGACGATCATCGCGCCGCTGGCGATCCTGAACCACTTCAAGCCGACCCGGGTGCTGCCGCCGGAGTTTCACCTCCACGAGCTCTATCCGGCCGGGCTGGAAAATACTGACCTCTCGCTGAAAAAGGATCCGCGATTTTGGGCTTGGCGGAATTTTTTCCTTCGTTGGGATTCGATCCTCAAGATCCACGACCGGTTTCCGTTCCACCCGATACGAAAAATTGCGATGCGCAAGGCCGAGCAATGGATGGTCGAGCGGATGGGCGAGGGGAGCGAAGGGCTTTCCGCCATTTTCCCGGCGATGCTCAACGCGATGATGGCTCTCCGCGTTCTGGGCTACGCAGACGATCACCCGCTGGTGAAAAAGGCTTGGCGGGATTTTTCCGGGCTTTTCGTTGACGATCCGGCCGATTTCCGGATTCAGCCCTGCCTTTCGCCCGTTTGGGACACGGCGATCACAACGATCGCTCTGGGCGAGTCAGGCATCGGGCGGGATCACCCGGCTCTCGTGCGAGCGGTCGAATGGCTTGAGAAGCGCGAAGTTCGTTTTGCCGGGGACTGGGCCGAGCGGATTCGGGGAGTCGAGCCGAGCGGGTGGGCATTCGAGCACGATAACAAATTTTATCCTGACACGGACGACACGATGATGGTCCTGATGGCGCTGCGCCAGGTGGCGACGGATGATGAGTTCACCCGGAATGCGCAGTTCTCCCGCGCTCTGGAGTGGCTTCTGGCCTTCCAGTGCAGCGATGGCGGATGGGCGGCCTTTGATAAAGACGTCACGGCCTCGTGGCTGGAGCACGTCCCGTTTGCCGACCACAATGCCATTCTCGATCCGACCTGCAGCGACTTGACCGCGCGGGTGCTCGAGTTGCTCGGGGTCATCGGATACGATCGTCAGAGTCCGGTCGTCCGGCGGGCGGTCGCCATGTTGCGTCGGACGCAGGAGACGGACGGCTCGTGGTATGGACGCTGGGGCGTGAATTATATTTACGGAACATGGCAGGCCCTGCGTGGGTTGGCTGCGATTGGCACGAACATGGACGAGGAGTGGATTCGTCGCGGCCGGGACTGGCTCGAGAGCTGCCAGAATGAGGATGGTGGCTGGGGGGAGACCTGCGAGAGCTACAATTTTCCCGCGCTCAAGGGCCGGGGGCCGAGCACGGCCAGCCAGACCGCGTGGGCGCTGATGGGGTTGTTGGCCTGCGGGGGCGAACCCCGCGAATCGATCCGCAATGGAATCCGTTGGCTGGTGACAAGTCAGAACGCAGATGGATCATGGACCGAGGACTACACGACGGGGACAGGATTCCCCTGCGTTTTTTACTTAAAATACGACATGTATCGGAATCACTTTCCGTTGCTCGCTCTCGCGACCTACGCACGTTCGTTGACCTAGTGCGAGTCCGTCGGGGCGGGATCAGAACGCCGCGAATTTTTCCGTGATTGCCACGAGTGAGGAGTCTGTTGGACTCTGGAGTGCGTAACCCTACGGAATGAAAAGTGACACCTCTGGACACCCTGGCACATTAGGCCCGACGACAGCCGGGATTCCCTCGAAGCTCAAGATTCCCCGGGGGAAGGCCCTGGCGAAGCGCGCGGTCGTTGCGACGGCGGCGGCATCAACGGAGTTTTCATTTTCTCTGAAGCCCCGGGACGTGGCGAGGCATCTGGACCGTTTTGTCATCGGGCAGAGCGAAGCCAAGAAGGTTTTGAGCGTTGCGCTCTGCGACCACTTCCAGCATGTGCGCCTGACATTGGCCGGCAAAGATGCGCCGTATTATCAAAAGCAAAACGTCCTGTTGCTCGGGCCGACCGGGGTGGGGAAGACGCATTTGATCCGCTCGGCAGCCGACTTGATCGGTGTGCCATTTGTGAAGGCGGATGCGACGAAGTTCAGCGAGACCGGGTATGTCGGCGGCGATGTCGATGATCTCGTGCGCGACCTTGTGAGGCGGGCCGGCGGAGATGTCCGGAGGGCAGAGTATGGGATCATTTACCTTGATGAAGTCGACAAACTGGCGTCGCACTCAGAAGGCGGCCGTGATGTTTCCGGGCGAGGCGTGCAAACGAATTTGCTCAAGCTGATGGAGGATGGAGCGGTTCCGCTTTTGTCGCCCAACGATGTCACTGGCCAGATGCAGGCGGCGATGTCGGCTGCGAGAGGAAATTCGCCCGCCGGGCCGGACGCCGTCTCAACCCGAAACATTCTCTTCATCGCGAGCGGAGCGTTTTCCGGGATCGAAGCGGTTGTGAAGCATCGCCTCGAGGGCAGTGAAGTTTTTTCAGGAAAACTGCCGCAGGATCTTCTCAACAAGGCGTCAACAGCGGACCTGATCCGATATGGCCTTGAGCCCGAGTTTATCGGCCGCCTCCCGGTTCGTGTAGCCTGTCACGGACTGGACACAGAAGACCTGTTTAACGTTCTAAAAAAGAGCGAGAGCAGCCTGATTCACCAATACGAAAGATCGTTTGCGGCTTACGGGATCAAGCTCCGGTTCCGCGACGACGGGCTGCGTCGTCTGGCCGAGCTGAGCCGCGACGAGCAAACGGGCGCGCGCGGGTTGATGACGGTTTTGGAGCGAACATTTCGTGAGATAAAATTTCGGGCGCCGTCGTCGGGAATCCGTTCTCTCACGGTCACTCAAGCGGTCGTGGATCACCCGCTCGGCGAGTGGAAACGGCTCGGGCAAAAGTAACCGTCAATATCGGGTCGGAAGATTGACATTCGAATCCGATGAGCGCACTGGGACGGCTACAATGCCTTTCGGACGGGAGATGATGCTGTCTCGACAGCATGGCCGATGGTGCCGTCGTTTCTCCATAAGGACGACGGTAACAATCGGCCCGGACACGGAAGCATTGCTACGGGAGGAGATTCGTCGCACCGGGCTTTCGTTCGAGGAAGTGCTAGTCGGATTTGTGCGGACTACCATCATGCTCAGGATGCCGCCGAAAAATCTTTGCCGGAAAGTCCGGGCGATTTATACTCAATTCCGATGAGCGCACTGGAAACCATATTTGAAGAACTCAAGCACCTGCCGCCGCACAAACTGGCGCTGGCGGCGAGCTACGTGCATGGTCTCCGGGAAGTCAGTCTCAAGGAGCGGATGGATGCCATTGCCGCAACGGGGGGAAGCCTCACGGCGGAGGAGGCCGATGAACTCGAACGAGCCATTGAGGAAGGCTGTGAGCGCATCGACCCCGCCCATTGAAAATGACGTCTTGGTGGACACCACGATTGTGGTGAACCATTTCAGGACGGCCAACGAGAGGTTGAAGTCTCACGTGGCAGCAGGGGGAACGATCTTCGTGCCGCTTACGGTGCTGGGCGAATTATACGCGGGAGCCTGCCGTGTGGCCCGGAAGGAAAAAGCCCTCCAGCAGATCGAGGCATTTCTTCTCAGTTCCACGCTTCTGCGTCCTGACGAAGCGACGGCGAAAAACTACGGGGAAATCTACGCGGAATTGGCTCTCGCCGGGACCCCCATCCCTCAAAATGACATGTGGATTGCCGCATTCGCGAGGGAACATGGCTTGCCGCTCGCCGCTCAGGATGCGCATTTCAGGCAAATCAAAAACCTGACCGTTTTGGCTTGGTAAGGGCCGGATCGGGTTGGATTTGAGATTGTCCCTCTCGAACCACGTTTGAAGTTCCCATTTGGTCGGGCCGGCGGGATTCGAACCCGCGGCCTCCTCGTCCCGAACGAGGCGCTCTACCAAGCTGAGCCACGGCCCGCACTCGGAAAACGTTCGCTGCACGACCCAGAGAGAGCAAAAAAATTTGCTGCTCCGGGATCTAAAGAAAGTGGCATTTTTGCAGTTCGATAGATCGGCCCCCACAGACCACCGGATGTGGGGTCTCAGCAGGCCGCGTCCGGCAGGCGACAATGATGTGAAACTCGTTCCATTTCAGTGGAAAACGACGATTTGGCAGGTTTTCGGAATAACCCAAAAAAGCACAACATGTAGTATGCCTGTAAAATTTTAACCACAATATGGCGGATTTCTATTGACGATTGTTCCCATTGCGATATTTCTGAACCTCGCCGCTGGAAAAGGGACAAAAAGAGGGAAGTTTTCAGTGTCCTGCTCCCCAGCGGTTGTCGTAAAGAAGAACGAAAAAGCACACATCAAATGGCAACTACCACAATCACTATCGGGGACCGTCAATTCATCTTGGATCGAGACAAAGCGGAGGCCGCCTTTGCAGCCAAGCGGGTCATCAACGGGAGGCAGACAATGTTCTTCAATATTCTCCCGCTCAAATACCAATGGGCCTACGACCTTTATAAGAAAATGAAGGCCAACCATTGGGAGCCCGAAGACATTCAGATGCAGAAAGACTGCGAGCATTGGCGGGATACGACCGGGTTCATCTCCGACGTCGAGCGCTGGATCATCAAGATGGGGATCGGATATTTTTCTGCGGCGGAAGGGATCGTCGGGGACAACATTTTGCACGTGGTGCGGGAGCTGGTGACCGCGCCCGAGCTTAAGTTGGTGCTGGGTCGGCATGCGCAAGAAGAAAACATCCACGCGGATTCGCTCGTCTACATGATCAGCTCGCTCGGGATCAACCCGCATGAGTGCGAGGCGATGTTCGAAGACGTGGCGACCATCAAGAGCAAGACGGATTTTGTTGTGAGCAACAGCCGGGCCCTCCGGCGCGATGTGGATCTCACGACGCTGGAAAACAAGCAGGCGCTCGCGAAGAACATCTTTCTTTTTGGGCAATGCATGGAAGGTACGCAATTCTACGGGCTCTTCGGCATGGTCCTCGCGCTCTACCGGCAAAACAAGTTCCCCGCCATCGGGCAGATGTTCAGCTATACGCTGCGCGACGAGTCGAACCACATCGAGCTGCTGCGTCAGCTTTTCCAAGATCTTGTGGACGAAAATCCCGAGATCTGGACGGCGGAATTCCGCGAGGACCTTCGGCAGACGATGTTGGAGGCCGTGACGCTCGAGAAGAGATTCATCCTCGACTGCCTGCCCGTGGCGGCGGTTGGGCTGACGGCTGGGGAGTTCACCACCTACATCGATTATATCGGCGACCGGCGCCTCGAGGGCGTCGGGCTGGAACCGCTGAACCCGCCGATTACAAACCCGCTCCCGTGGCTCTCCGAGATGATGGAGATCAAGAAGGAAACAAATTTCTTCGAAGGTCGCGTCACGGAATACCGCCGCGCCTTGGATCACGCCGGAGTCTCCGACGACGACCTCTAGGAATCTTTCAATAAAAAAACGACTGCTCACTCTGCTACCTGCCTACACCCATGATCCGCCACATCTCGCTCGACGAAGACATCGCCCTCAAACGCCTCGTATCGACCCCCCGTGAAGAAAAGCCAGGCTTTGATTGGCCGAGCACAGTCGATGCCGAGTTGGTGTCGTTCGCGGACATCGTGATTTCCCGCGTCTCCGGGGAAGAACATGCATTCAATCTGGCCGATGTCGCCGATGAGATCGGAGCCGCATTGACCGACCTCTTGCTCTCCCGGCAGGAGAAGGACATTTTCAATGAGGAAAACCGGGGATTCGTCGCGAATGTCGCCCACTCCGTGGCGACCCGCCTGCTGGACCAAGCTCGCGAGGGCAGCGGATTGAAGCTTTCCGAGAACGATCTTTCGTTGCTCATCGAAAAGGCGCTGATCGAAAATGATGCCCATGATGTCGCCAAGAGTCTGGTCTTCAAACGGTCCGTGCGCAGCCATCGTATCGAGGCAGACAAGGATTCCGCACCGGCCGCGCTGAGTGTGCGCCTGATTCGGCGGAACCGTTCAGTCGTTCCATGGATCGAGGCGAAGATCGAAACGGCCTGCCGGAAGGCATTTCTCTCGACGAAGGAAAATGTCGAAGCTGCCACGAACATCGCCCGCGCGGTCTCCGAGCGCGTCCGTGCGAGGGATCAGGCCTTCGTCCACATCGAGGAAGTGCAGGACATGGTGCAGGAAGAGTTGATGCGCCAAGGATACTACAAGGTCGCGGAGAGCTACATCCTCTACCGTGCCCAGCGCGCGAGGCAGCGTGAGGATGAGGGACTGCAGGGCGGGGAGCCATCCGAGCAGCAGGACTCACTCATCGTGGTTCGCCAACCTGACGGGCAAAGCATTTTTTGGGATGGGTCGGAGCTGAAGCGGCGGATCCAGTTTGGAATGATCGGTCTCGATCTTTGCCTCGACGCCTCGCAAATCGAGCGTGAGCTCCGGAGATCGATCGGGACGGAAGTCACCGAGGAGATCCTCAAGCATACGATCATTCTCAACGCGCGAACGCTGATCGAGCGCGATGCGGACTTTGCAAAATTTGCCGCGCGCATCCTGCTCTCGTATATCTACGAGGAAGTTCTCGATTGGAAAATCATGCGCGATGGCATCGAAGGCCTGCGCGATGCCCATCGGAAGCACTTCAAGTCCTACCTGCGGCACGGGGTCGCGATCGAGCGGCTCTCGCCGAAGGTGATGGACTACAATCTCGACGTGCTGGCCGAAGCGATTGATCCCACGGCCGACATGGATTTTGACTATCTCGGCATCCAGACCCTTTTCGACCGCTACCTCATTGTTGACAAGACGTGCAAGCCGGCGCGCCGGATGGAGACGCCGCAGTTTTTCTGGATGCGCGTGGCCATGGGTCTTTTTGTTGCGGAGCCGACGGACCGCGAGCAATGGGTCATCCGCCTTTACAATCTCTACAAGAGCCGGCGGTTCTGCTCCAGCACGCCGACGCTTTTCAATTCCGGAACGCTCCACAGCCAGCTCTCGAGCTGCTACCTCTACAAGGTCGATGATTCGATTGAATCGATCATGCAGCGGGGAATCGCCGACAATGCCTACCTATCAAAATGGGCGGGCGGGCTCGGGGGCTCGTGGACATCGGTGCGTGGCACCGGGAGCTACATCAAGGGCACGAACGGGGAGAGCCAGGGTGTTATCCCATTCCTGAAACTCCACAACGACCAGCTCGTCGCGGTCAACCAAGGCGGCAAGCGCCGGGGATCCGGTTGCGCCTATCTCGAAACATGGCATAACGATGTCGAGGACTTCCTCCAACTCCGCCGCAATACGGGTGACGATCGTCGCCGCGCGCATGACCTGAACACCGCCAACTGGGTGCCGGATTTGTTTATGAAGCGGATGGAAGCGCGCGAGGTGTGGACGTTGTTCCGGGCGAATGAAGTGCCCGATCTGCACGATGCCTACGGTCGGAAATTCGAAGAGCGCTACCTCGCCTATGAGGCGATGGCCCGCGAGGGGAAGATCGTGGGGAAGGAAGTTCCCGCGATTGAGATGTGGAAGCAAATGCTCAAAATGCTCCTTGAGACCGGGCACCCATGGATCACCTTCAAGGACCCCTGCAACCTTCGCAGCCCGCAGGACCACGCCGGAGTGATCCATTCGTCGAACCTCTGCACGGAGATCACGCTGAATACAAGCGAGGACGAGACGGCGGTTTGCAATCTGGGTTCGGTCGTTCTGGATACCCATATCCACGCCGATGGCACGCTCGATCACGACATGCTTCGCGAAACAATCACGGTGGCGGTGCGGGCGCTCGACAACGTGATTGATATTAACTTCTACCCAACCGAGTCCGCAAGGCGCTCGAACCTCCGCCACCGTCCGATCGGGCTCGGTGTCATGGGAGTGCAAAATGCCCTCTTCAAGTGCGGGTTCGATTTTGCGAGCAACGAAGCTGTTCAGTTTAACGATGAGTTCATGGAAGCGATTGCGTTCTACGCCTACTCGGCTTCGAGCGACTTGGCCTCGGAACGCGGAGTCTACAGTTCGTATCTGGGTTCGAAGTGGGAACGGGGTTTGCTCCCGCAAGATACGGTCGACATTCTCGAGGAGGAGCGGGGGCTCAAGATCGATGTGCCACGCGGCGGGGCGATGGATTGGACTCCGGTGCGCGAAAAAATCCAGGCGAATGGAATGCGGAACTCGAACGTCTTGGCGATTGCGCCAACGGCAACGATCTCAAACATCATGGGAACGACTCCCTGCATCGAGCCGAACTACAAGAACCTCTACGTGAAAGAAAATCTCGGCGGGAAGTTCACGATTCTGAGCACCGAGCTCGTGAGGGATCTGAAAAAGCTCGGCAAGTGGGACAATGCGATGCTCGACCAGATCAAGTATTTCGAGGGCGAGCTGAAAAACATCGAAGGAATCCCGGAGAACCTCGTGCGCAAACACCTCACGGTTTTTGGTATCCCGTTCGAGTTTGTCATCAACGCCGCAGCCCGCCGCCAGAAATGGATCGATCAGTCGCAGTCGGTGAACCTTTTCCTGAGCGAGCCCGATCTCAAGGTGCTCAGCCACATGTATCGGCGGGCATGGCATACCGGGCTCAAGACCACATATTACCTCCGCACGCTGGGGGCTTCGAGCATCGAGGGGCCGACGACCAACGTGAAGAAGGAACTTCGCGGAGTCGTCGCCACCGCCCGCAAGGAATTTACCGAAGGGGAGAAAGCCGCTTGCTCGCTGGAGGCGATGCGCAACGGTGGGGAGTGCGAGGCTTGCCAGTAGCAAGCGGGTAGCACTCCGGCAAAACCGATGGATACCACACTGCTCGTCCTGGCGGCAGGTATGGGCAGCCGCTACGGCGGATTAAAGCAGGTTGATCCCGTCGGCCCGTCTGGCGAGACGATACTGGACTACTCGGTTTTTGATGCCGTGCGGTGCGGATTCGGCAGGGTCGTCTTTGTGATCCGTCGCGAGTTCGAAGAGGAGTTTCGCGAAATGGTCGGTCGCCGGTTTGAGGACTTGATCGATATCGGATACGTCTTCCAGCAGCTGAACGATTTGCCGGAGGGGTTCAGTGTCCCCGAGGGGCGGACAAAGCCTTGGGGCACCGCACATGCCATCTGGTGTGCCCGCGAAGCAGTGGACGGCCCGTTCCTCGCGATCAATGCCGACGACTTTTATGGTCGGGGAGCGATCTCAGCCGTCGGCGATTTTCTGGCGAATTCCGATGCCGACTCAACGGAGTATTGCATGGCCGGATATCCGTTAGCCGCGACGTTATCTCCGAACGGAACTGTTTCCCGTGGGGTTTGTCACGTTTCCGCAGAGGGTTTCCTGACAGGCGTCAACGAGTTTACCAAACTCTTGCGAACCGATTCCGGGATTCAAAATGAGGTCGACGGGGCAAGGTTTTCCGGGCGGGAAAATGTTTCGCTCAACTGCTGGGGATTTACCCCCGCGATATTTCATGGGCTCGAGGAACTGTTTGCGAAATTTCTCACGGATGGCATTGGGGAGAAAAGCGAGTTCTACATCCCGAGTGCCGTCGCTGATCTCGTGGCCTCGAACCGTGCCACCGTGCGCGTGATTCCCGTCGAGAGCCAATGGTTCGGAGTAACCTACCGCGAAGATCGGGCCACCGTTGTGGACTCCCTGGCGAAACTCACGGACTACCCCACGCCGCTCTGGAGCTAGAGAGCAGGCCCTATTGGGCCCTATTTGTGATTGATTGACGAGAGCATCATCAGGATGCCTTCGGCATTGGCCGCGACGGCCTTTTCGGGGGCCCATGTGGTCACGACATAGAACTTGTCGCTGCCAACTTTTGCAAATTGGAACAGGCCCAGCTTGTGTGTGCTGCCGTCCTTGCCGATGCCGATGCCTTCGTTCGAAGTCAGGGTCATCCCGGTTGCCTCATCCACCTTGGTGGCAGGCTTGCCGCCTTCGTTCCAGTTGACGCTTTGGTAGCGTGCGGTGACGTCCTTGCCGATCGAGTCCGTGGCATCCATGATGTGCTTGGTATCGATCGCAATGATGGTGGCGGTAAATAATTTGTCGGCCGATTCGACAAAGGCACCGGTCTCATCAGCCTCGACTTTCCAGTCGGCCGGAACATCCATCACGAAAGTGGGGTTCGCCTCATTGGGGTAGCTATAGGTTTGCTTGGCGGGCCCCCCGCTGGCGTGCGAGGTGATGGAGTTGATGATTTCTCCCCCGGTCTCCGCATATTTTTCGAAGGCGGCCTGCGAGGAGACACATTTCAGCACGAGAAGAGTTTCCTTGCCTTTCTTTGCCATCATCCAGACGTTGATATTCGCGACGCCATCGGCGTCCTCGCCCTTGGCATTGATGAGCATGATGTCGATGTCGCCCGCCTCGGCGGTTTGCGGCTCTTGATACTGAACATTCTTGAAAAGCTCGGCGATGCCTTCCTTGACCTCAGCGAGCGCAGCCTGCGGGTCGGCGCTGGTGGATTCCAATGCCGTGAGAGACATGAAGTAGCTCGAGTCCCCCTCGGGGTGCGCGTAGAGGGCCTCGGACTTTGGCTTCAGTTCCCAGCTGCTGGGAAAGGTGATGTCAATAATTGGACTGCTCTCAGGAAAGCTGACGGTCTGTTCCGCCTTTAGGGCGGCTGAAAAAAGGAGGCTAGTAAGAGCGAGAAGAAAGGACGTTTTCATGGAAGCGTTACGAGTTTGACGCCCATGAAAGAAGTTTCTGGGGGGGCAATTGTCAAGGGTTTTGAAAACCCCCGAATCGGCGGGTAAGATCAGCCCACCTAGAACGGCTCGAACGGAGCCTCGCCCGCCCGGGAGGGCTAGCTGAAGGAGAGCTTGGTGACGCCTGCGGCCGACGCCGCGTTGAGGACATCCATCACCCGCTCATGCTTCGTTTGAGGGTCCGGACGCAGGATGACGGGATCCTTCCCGCCAAATTTGTCGATCGTTTCCTTGAGCCAGGCTCGGAGTTCCGGGAGATCCTTGCTTGTTGGCGTGTCGTAGACCTTGTTGTTCATCTGGACTTTGCCATCAGGGAAAATATCGATGATGATTGGGGTCGTCGGGATGGAAGCGGCTGCCGAATCAGAGCGGCCGCTCGGCAGGTTGATATTCAGTTCCTTTTCGATCACCTGCGAGCCTGCCGAGGCCATGAAGAACAATAGGAGCACGAATACGACGTCCACCATCGGCGCGATTTGGAATCCCGCATCTCCATCTTCTGATACACCTCCTCCGGCCATGGTCTAGAGAAGGGAAGGGGGTTGAGGTTGGAATGAGCGTGTCATAAGAAACTAAGAAGGTTTCTGGCCTGAGGCATCCTTGTCCACGACGGAGAACGTGACATTTCCGACGCCAGCTTTTCCGACGGCTTCCAAGAGTTGGCGCATGTATTCGTAGCGAACTTCCCGGTCGGCACGGATGAGAACTCGCACGAGCGGATTCGTTGCGACGCGCCCTTGGAGCATGGTGACGAGGTCGCCGGGTGAAGGGTAAGTTTTTTGATCTACCTCGATTCCTGTGGCGTTGTTGATCGCGGTGTGGGTGACATTGATGATGACTTGGCCCGGATTATCCTTTGCCTCTTTGGCCTCTTTCGCGATGGGAAGGTTGACCTCCTTGTTCGCTTGGAGCACCTCCGTCGTGCTGATCGACATAAAGAAGACGAGCAAGACGAGCAGAATATCAATCATCGGGGCGATTTGAAATTCTGGCTCCGCCTCCGGATCGGCTTTCCGGACAGCTTTTTTCCCGCGTCTGTGTGCGGCTTCCGACATCAGGCCCAGTCAAGTGTGGCCCCGCAATGCGGGCAGGGGTTTTGGCCAGCCTGAATGGCTCCATTACAAACCGGACAGTTTGTGGTGAGTGCCATCGAGACTTTTCGGGATCCGCCAACTCCGGCGGCTGGTGCGCCTGCGCCGGCTTCGAAGTTGTCGCCGATCCGGACCCCAGAGAGTTCTTCGAACGGGATGTCTTCGATGAGGCGGTTCAATTTGTCATCGGCATTGACGAGAACGATCGTCGCACGGTTCCGGAAATAGTAATAAAAGATGAAGGCTGGGATCGCGATGAAGAGACCGCTGGCCGTCGCCATAAGAACTTCGCCGATTCGAAGGGCCAAGCCGCGCGGATCGGCAACGCCAGACTGGCCCAAGACCGCGAACGCGCCCATCATTCCGATAACCGTTCCGAGCAGCCCGATCATCGGTGCGATGACCCCGATCACGGACAAATAGCTATTCTTCGTTTTGAGGATCTGTGCTTCGCGCAAGCCGTGTTCGATGAGGGCTGTCTCGACAGCGTCTTTCCCGCGGCCGATGCGCTCCATTGCTCCCTTGAGGACCTGAGCGATGTAGGCTTTGTTGGCGCGGCAGATTTCCCATGCTTCTTGGTAGTTCCCCGCGTGGATCGTGCTCTGCAAGGAATCGATGAGCGCTTTCGGCGCGAGCTGTTCGTCCCGGAGGGTCAGAAAGAGCTGGATGATAAATGTCATCATGACAATCGACGTGCCCAAGATACATATCCAGATCATGATGATGAGCGGTCCGCCATGGAGGATCGTCTGGATGATGTTCATGTTCTCCGGAATCTCTTCGGCGGCAGAGGCGGTGAGCAGGGAACTCGCCAAGGCGAGAATGACGAGTGTGAGAACACGGTGCATGGGACGGGTGGGCTTGATCATTTTTTCTAATTAAATCTAAAAGTTTACGGGGCAATCACGTTCTTCTCTCTGAGAGCGTTCGCGCGATCTTCGGCTTTCGCAACAACAACTTTGTCTTCGCGAAAAACGGTGGCGGCAAGAAGGTAATTTGCCAAAGCGGCAGAATTCTCGCCCGACGATTCCTGGACTTCGCCCATGAGGAGGAGGGCTTGGCCGAGGACGGCACTCTCGCCCGAGGCGGGGGAAAGCTTCTTCTGTGCGGCCTCGACGATGGGGGCCAGCTTCGTGCGCGCAGTCTCAAAATCCTTTTTCGCGATCGCGAGCCGGGCGAGGCCCACGTCGGCGGAATTGGCCGCGTCGGGGTAAGCCTTCTGAAAATTTCCGAAGGCGGCTTCGGCCTCTGCAATCTTCCCATCGGACAAATAGGCTTCCCCGAGAAGGGCTGCGGCTCGAGAGGCCCACTTGGTCGGGAGACCGAGAAAATTTTCGACGAGAGGCTTGAGCACGGTAATGGTCCCGGCGGCGTTGCCCTTCTGCCACGCCTCGAGAGCCTGATCGAATGCCTTCGGAGGCTCCATCGTGACCGAGGCAACGTTGGCCATCGGGATCCCTGTCTCGACCGGTCCGACTTTGAGGCGGATAGAATCCGTGCGAACGCCAAGGATCTGTCCATCCCGGCGTTGCCCATCTTTTTGGACCACCGCATCCTGCGCCACAGCGGCCCCGAGGGCGATGCCGAGAATCGCGATTGCGAGTGGTGCCGGGGAGACGCTTGCTTTCATCCCGCAAAGGCATTAATCACTTTTTCCCCGCAAATCAACAAACTTTCGGAAAGAAGCCAATGAATCACATCCTCCGCAAAAACCAACGCGTCCTGATGCTCATCGTCGCAGTGCTCACGATCATCGCGTTTATCTTCCTCTACAACACGGCCACAATCGACGAACTCAGCTCGGTTCAGGATCCGACGATCTATGGTCGAACGCTGAACCCCGGGGCAATTGACCGGCAGGTTAAGAACTACCAACTCACCGTGGCTCTCGGCCAATACGAGCTCCTCTCGAAGCTCGGCGGAGCCTCTGCAGATCGGAACGAGGCGCTGAATGCTTTTGTTTGGAATCTTCTTGTCCTGCAGCATGAGGCCAAGGTCTTTGGTGTTGAGCCGACGGTGGATCAGGTGGCCGATCGCATCAAGACGCTCCCGGTTTTTCAGACGGAGGGGCAGTTTGACCCGACGAAATATAGCGCGTTTGTTCGCGATCAACTTGCGCCGAGGGGATTTACGGAGCGGCAGTTGGAGGAGGTCATGCGTGACGCGATCCGGGTCGAGAGAATCAGCGCGATCGTTGAGGCTCCCGTCGCGGTGAGCGAGGCCGAAGTGCGTGAGGCCGCCCGCATCCTGCGGCCTGTGACATCGACGGTTATCTCTTTCGATGCGGCAGAGGCGCTTGCCGCCGTGACGGTGCCCGATCAGGAAGTTGCCACCTATTTTGAGCGGAACCTGCCGCAGTTGAACACGCAGGAAACCCGCGCCGTGCAGTATGTCTCGTTCGGACTCCCGGCGGGATCAGCGTTGGAGGGGAAAGAAAAAGTCGAGGCGATGCAAAAGCTGGCCGATGCCGCGAGTGCGTTTGTGGATGCGATTGCGGCGCCGGGTGCATCGCTCGAATCCGCCGCCCAGTCGGCCGGACTTGCGGTTCAACAGACGCCCGCGTTTGACCGCTCGGGTTCAATCCCGCCGAGCGCAAGCGGCCCAGTCGACGCGAAGGTTGTCGAGACGGCGAAGGCCTTGGCCCCTTCGGCATTCCTTTTGCAAGGACCCGGATCGACCAGCGATGTGATCCAGGCGGGGGACGGATTTTACGTCCTCGGGCTTTCTCAGGTCAACCCCTCCCGCCCGCTGACACTGGATGAGGCTTCCCCGGCGATCCGAGAGCGATTGAGGGCTGTCGCTGCCGAGCAGTCACTCCGCCAGAATGCCGCCGAGAAGATCAATCAACTCCGCGAGGCGCTGGCTGCCGGGAAAACAATCGAAGCAGCCATCGGAGAGATCGGGCTGAAGTCGACTGAGATGAACGGGATTGTTCCCACGGCCGAGACGGTGACGCCGGAGCAGCGGGCTTATATTTTTCCGACGCTTTCCCTGCGTGAGGGCGAGGTGTCGAATTTTCAACCCGGGCCCGACGGGGGATTCGCCGTCTATTTGAAATCGCTCGGCCCGCTGGACGAGAAGGCCTTTGCCGAGCGGCGCGAGGAAATTCTCGACGGGCTCCTGGAAGGCAAGCGCGGCCTCCTCTTCGCCGAGTGGCTCCGGACCAGCCGCGACGCCGCAAAAATTTCTGTGCCCGCCGGCAATCGAGGCTGATGGATCCCTCGGTTGCCGATCTTTTTGACGACGCGACCGGCGACATCGCGCTCGGTGACCTGAGCGCGGCGGTGGAGAAGTATCAGGCGTGTGTGAGTCGGGACCCGAATTTCTTTGATGGCTGGCATGCGCTGGGTATGGCCTTGATGAAAGAAGGTCGGTATCCCGAGGCGATCCAGGCTGGGCTCCATGCGGTCCACCTGCGCCCGAACGATCACCTCGCATGGTCGAGCCTCTCCCTTTTTTACGTGAGGAACGGGCAGGTCCCCGAGGCGGAGTCTGCCGGTGCGAAAGCGCGGATTATCTCTTGGGGAGGCAAAGTCGACCCCGCCGCCATACCGGCTCCAACACAGCCCTAGCATGTCCCAATCATTTTTCATCACCACGGCCATTGACTACACGAATGGCGCGCCTCACATCGGTCACGCCTACGAAAAGGTTCTGGCCGACGCGCTGGCGCGTTATCAACGGCTGGCGGGACGGGATGTCTTCTTTCTCACGGGCGTCGATCAGCACGGTCAGAAGGTTCAGCAGTCGGCGCAGAAACAGGGCGTCGCGCCCGCGGAATTTGTTGCAGGTGTCACGGCTAAGTTTTTGGAACTCTGGAAAAAACTCGGCGTGAGCTACGATGGTTGGGCGGCGACGACCGACCCGGTCCACAAGCGCTCGGTCCAAGCGATCCTCCAATACCTCTGGGATCGCGGGCATTTCTACAAGGCGACACAAACTGGCTTTTACAGCGTGCGCCAGGAGCAATTTCTCACCGACAAGGAACGCGGGGAAGACGGGGAGTTCGGCCCGGAGTGGGGCGAGGTGGTTTTAATCGAAGAGGAAAACTACTACTTCAAGCTTGCCGAGCACCGTCAGTGGTTGCTCGATCTGATTGATGGGAGGTCCTCGGCTGGCAACCCGCTGGTGATTCCTGATTTCCGCGTGGCCGAGCTGCGCAATGCCGTCGAGAAAATCTCCGGCGACCTTTGTATCTCGCGGCCAAAGTCACGGCTCGAATGGGGGATTGAAATCCCATTTGACCCCGAATTTGTCACCTACGTGTGGTTCGATGCCTTGGTCAACTACATCAGTTTCGCGGGCTTCGATCCGGTCTCGGGTCCGCAGGCTGGAAGATTCGGCGAGCTTTGGCCGGCGCTTCACGTGATCGGGAAAGACATTCTCATTCCGCCGCACGGGATCTACTGGCCGGTCATGCTCAAGGCTTGCGGATTTTCTGATGCGGAGATTCCGACATTTTTGGTGCATGGCTGGTGGAACCTTTCCGGCGCGAAGATGAGCAAGAGCCTCGGGAATAGCGTGGATCCGGCGCTTTTGGCTGACACATACGGCGTATCGGCCACGCGATTCTATCTGCTCAGCGACATTGTCACGGGTCGCGATGCGGATTTCAGCGAGGAGCGGCTCATCCAACGATACAACACAGATCTGGCTAACAGCCTCGGCAATTTGCTGAACCGCTCGATCAGCATGGCAAAGCGCTACCGGAGCGGTTCGCTCCGCCAAATCGAATCTCCTCTGTCCGGTTTCATTGCCGAAAAGACTGCCGCATGGTCGCGGCACATGGAGGCCCTCGAAGTGCAGGCTGCCATTGAATCGACATGGGAGATCATCACGCGTTGCAATGCCTACGTGGAGGAGACGGCGCCGTGGAAACTGGCGAAGGATCCGGCCCAGGCGGGCAAGCTCGATGAGGTCCTTTATACGCTGGCGGAAGCCCTCCGCATCGTGTCGATCCTCGTCACGCCGATCATTCCGGACTCCGCTGAAGCGATCCGAGGCCAGTTGGGATGGTCAGGTCCGCTCAGCGTTGCGGCGACGGCATGGGGAGGGCTCTCGGATGGACATCAACTCGGAGAGCCAACACCGGTCTTTCCGCGCATCGAGGTCGCGTGAGCTCTCGACCGAGCCTCCGCCACCAAGCAGAATTTCTCGGCCTTGCGGCAGCGGCGCGAATCGCTCGCAGGCTGCCGTTTTCGGCACTTCGACCGATCGCTAACTTCTTTGGAGGACTCGTCGGTCGGAGTGATCCTCGAGGTCGCTCGGTCGCCCTTGCCAATATCGAGACGGCATTTCCCGGGCGGTATTCCGACGCGGAGAAATTGCGGATCGCCCTCGGTTCCTACCGCACGTTTGCACGAACGATGCTCGAACTTTTCTGGGCTCCCAACATGACGCGGCCGTTTGTCGAGCGACATGTTGTCTTCGAGGGATGGGGCCGCGATTACTGCCGGCAAGATCCCTCGAAGCCGGCGATTTATGCCTGTTTCCATTTTTCGAATTTCGAGTGGCTCGCGCTTGTCGGTGCCTACACGATTACGTCCGGTCCGGTCATCGCCCAGCGCTTTCGTAACCCGCTCCTCGGCCCCGTTTTTGACGGCCTCCGGAAGAGCACGGGCAACGAAGTCATCCCGCAAGAACGCGCGATGATCCGCATGCTCAAACACCTGAAGTCGGGTGGAAAATTTGGAATGCTCTGCGATCTCAATCTCGATCCGCGCGAAGGCAGCGTGGCGATTGATTGCTTTGGCGGGCTCCTCACGAGCGTAACGCAGACGCATGTGGCCCTTGCCCAGCGCACGGGGGCGGCGATTGTTCCTGTGGAATGTCGTCCGACATCGGGCGGTGGCTACCGGGTCGTTCATCACGCTCCGATCGAATGTCCGGCCGAAGCCCGACCTGTCGACCTCGTTCAGGAATGCTGGAATGCCCTCGAACCGGCCGTGCATGAGAATCCTGAGTGTTGGCTCTGGCCGTATAAACACTGGCGATTCAAGCCCCGTGACGGATCGGACCGGTATCCGTTTTACGCGAATCACGCGGACCGGTTTGACCAACTGATCGCTGGCTGAGGAATTCAGAGGTCGGCTTCAGCCTTTCGAAATCTCGCGGGCAAGGCGAGCGATCAACCGTGGGCCCTCGTGGGAGAATTCGCGCTCGGCAGTTACCACATAAAGATTTTCGTGAATCCCTGTTCGGCATGGAAGTTCCTGGAGTTTGTAGCGGGCAATCACGTCGCTCATCACGGCATCGGCCACTGGTGCGGCACCCACTCCCGCTGCGGCTAGTTCATACATCGCCGCCGCATCGTCGAACTCGGCCCGGATATCTGGAACCCACCCGGACTCGGCCCACCACAAATCGATATCGCGCCGGAGGGCCGACTCGCGGGTTGGAACGAGGACTGGAAAATTTGCCAGCCCGGTCGAAGCGCGGAACCGCTTGCGGAGGGCTGGAGTGGCGGCAAAGCGCACCCCGAAGCGCCCGGCTCTCGCGCTGAAAAGTGCCGTGCGAAACGCGGCTGGGGCGGGCTCGTTCGCCAGCACCAAATCAATCTGATGGCTGGCAAGAGCCGGAAACAATTCCGATGGCAGTCCCTCGCGCACAACGACGCGCAAGGCTGGCAGTTCCTCCCAAGCCCGGCTCAGTAGACGCGACGCAAAAAGCTTTGGAACGGAGTCGGCAATTCCCAACAAAACCGTCTCGACTCCGCCAACCCCACCCCGGTGGATCACCTCGACCATTTCATCGCCGAAGTCCATGATCCGCTCAGCATATCGTCTCACGACCCGCCCGGCCTCGCTCAGGTGCATTCCACGGCCTTCCCGCCGAAACAGCGCCACGCCGAGGAAGCTCTCGAGCTCGCGCACCTGTGCGCTGAGCGTGGGGGGCGACACATGGACAATCTTTGAGGCAGCCTGGATTCCGCCCTGCGCCGCGACCGCCAGAAAGTAGCGAAGGTGATGGTAGTTCAATTGGAGATTCATTCGTTTTTAACGAACGATAGATTCGTAACATCGGAATTTGCAAACGTAAAAGTGTAGGGCAAAGTGACCTCATGTTTATCGCACTCATGTTATTTGCTGGCACGATGGGTCTCTCGCTCTGGGCGTCCTTCCGTGTGAAAAGTATCTATCGTCGCTACGCGGAGGAGGAATCGGTCTCCGGGATTACCGGTGCCCAAGCCGCTCGGCGGATCCTTGATGACGAAGGGGTCCAAGACGTCGAGATCGCCTCGCAACCCGGCGAGATGATCGACCATTACGATCCGACTCACCGGCGACTTGTTCTCAGCGAGGCAAACTACCACGGCACGTCGATCTCAGCCCTTGCGGTATCTGCGCATGAGGCTGGCCACGCGATTCAGCACTCGCGAGCCTACCTCCCGCTCCACTTCCGCATGGCGGCGGTTGGCGCGACGACATTTGCCAGCCAGATCGTGATGTGGCTCCCGCTCATCGGGATGTTTACGGGGTTCATGACGACGACCACGAGCCTCATCATCATGTCGCTGGGCTGGGGGGTCATCATGCTCTTCAACCTTGTCACTCTGCCCGTAGAATTCGACGCATCGAACCGTGCGAAGCTGGCCCTGCAGACGAGCGGGCTTCTTTCGACCACGACGGAGGCCTCCGGGGTGAGTCGTGTGCTCAATGCCGCCGCGCTGACCTATGTCGCGGCCTTCATCACCTCGCTGGCTTACTTGATCTGGCACCTGCTGCCGCTCCTGATGGGCCGGAGGGAGGAATAGACCCATGATTGAACCACACCGACCTCGCATGCATCGGGCTACGACAGTTCGACTGCATGGCGGAAATGGAGACGCCATATCGCTGGATGACTTTATCGACGAGTCGCGAGCCGAAATGTCAGCAGCGGAAATCCGTGAGCTTGCGACATTTCGCGCTCAGGTGGAGGCCAAGCTGGCCACCGAGCAAGCTCGCCAGCATCACGACTTGCAGGCAGGGATCGGGATTTTGTTTCACTTCATCACGTCTCCCGAAGCTCAGCGGGCCGAGGACCCGCTCCCGCAGGACATCGCGGAGGCTGGCGTGGCGATCCGGTATCTCCTCAAGGGAATCGATTTTATCCCTGACTCGGTTCCTGAGATCGGGATGACGGATGATGCACGTCTCGTGGCTCGTGTTTTGGATCGAAATCCGGGATTGATGAAAAGGTATGACGATCGCCATTTTTCGACCTAAAAAATACTTATGAATATTCCTGAAACTCCTTCATCCGGTTCCCAGGATTCCCTGCTCTCGATTTGCCTCTTCGCGGCGTTTGCGGACGGAGAAAAGTCTGGCGAGGAACGGGAGGAAATCCGTCGTTTTGCCGAAGAGATCGGATCGGAGAATGTCGCGGCCCTGTCGCGCCAGATTTTGATGGGCAAGCTGTCAATCGCCGCGGCGGTCGCAGGATTGGAGACCCAGCAGGACCGACTTCTGGCCTACGAGATGGCACTTGGAATCTGTGAGGCAGGCGGGTCGGTCTCTGATGAGGAGAAGGAGTTCCTTGCGACCCTCCGGGGGCATTTGAGGCTCGGGGCGGACGAGTCCCAGAAGGTCGAAGAAGAGGTCTCCTCGGTCGCTCTTGTTCCGGTCACGACGGCGGCCCCGGAGGCATCGGCTCCGGAAAACGGCAGCATGATCTTGAAGTATGCCATCCTGAACGGAGCTCTGGAACTGCTCCCCGAGACGTTGGCGACGATGGCCATCGTGCCGATGCAGATGAAAATGGTCTTTCGAATTGCCAAGTCCCACGGCGTCGAAGTCGGGACCTCGAACGTGAAGGAATTTCTTGCGACAGCCGGCCTCGGGCTCGGATCTCAGATGGTCGAAGGCTTTGCTCGGAAGCTCATGCGGGGCGTCGGAAAAAAGATCGGTGGCAAACTCGCCGGGCGGGCCGCAGATCAGGTGACGGGTTCGGCATTTTCTTTCGCGGCAACGTATGCCATCGGTCACGTCGCTGAAAAATACTACTCCGGCGGTCGGCGCCTCGATCCTGCCAGCTTGAAATCTCTCTTTGTTCCGCTCCAAGAGCAGGCCAAAGAACTCCACACAAAATACCTGCCAGAGATCCAGGCCCGGGCGAAGACGTTGGACCCCGGGGCGATCCTCTCGATTGTGCGCGGATCGAGCCCGGTCTAGGCAGGGAGCGGTTGGCGATATTTCTTCTCCGAGAGTTGGCAGAGCGCGCGAGGAGTGGTTAACTGGCGTCCGAATGATCGAACGTTACAGTCTGCCCGGAATGCGGTCCATCTGGACCGAACAACGAAAACTAGAAATCTGGCTCGAGATTGAGACTCTTGCCTGCGAGGCGATGGCCGATATCGGGGCGATCCCCCGCAAGGATGCCCTTGAGATCCGGGCGAAAGGAAAGTTTGATATCGCGGCCGTTCGGGAGATCGAAAAAAGAACCAACCACGACGTCATTGCGTTCTTGGAGGATGTGGCCTCGCACGTCGGACCGGCCGCGAGGTGGATCCACCAAGGTCTCACATCTTCTGACCTGCTCGACACGACCATCGCCGTGCAGATGCTGGAGTCCTGCAACATTCTGGCTGCCGACCTCCGAGCCCTTCGCGAGGCGGTTGCCATCCGCGCTATCGAACACAAGTTCACCCCGATGATCGGCCGCAGCCATGGGATCCATGCCGAGCCGATCACATTCGGCCTCAAACTCGCGCTCATGTATGACGAGTTCTCGCGCTCGCTCGAACGGCTCGAGCAAACCCGCGAGCGCATCCGCGTCGGCAAGGTCAGCGGCGCCGTTGGCACGCATGCCCACCTCGACCCCCGCGTGGAGACCCACGTCTGCGAAAAACTCGGGCTCATCCCGGCGGCCCTCTCGACGCAGATCATCCAGCGCGACCGTCACGCGGAGTTTGTGATGACGCTGGCACTGATCGCATCGAGCATTGACCGATGGGCGACCGAGTTCCGTCACCTCCAACGGACCGAGGTCCTCGAGGTGGAGGAATATTTTAGTGCCGGGCAAAAGGGGAGCTCGGCGATGCCCCATAAACGGAATCCGATCACCGGCGAGAGGCTCAGCGGATTGGCTCGGGTGATCCGCGGAAATGCCGTCGCGGCGATGGAAAATGTCGCCCTCTGGCACGAGCGGGATATCAGCCACAGCTCGGTGGAGCGGATTATTTTGCCCGACAGTTGCACGCTTCTGGATTACATGCTCGTCACGTTGACCAAGCTCGTCGCCAAGCTCGTCGTCTACCCTGCCAACATGAAGCGGAATATGGAGCTCACCGGCGGCCTTTACGCGAGCCAAGCCGCGTTATTGCAACTCACGGCCAAGGGACTTGATCGGAAGGATGCCTACGAGGCCGTGCAGCGGGCGGCGATGAAAACCTGGAAAGAAGGCGGTGGCCTGCCGATGCATCTGTCGGGCGAGCCAACGGTCTCCGCGCATCTCTCCGAGAGCGACATCGCCGAGGCCTGCGCGCCCGAACGCCACTTTCAGCACGTTGAGAGGAAGTTCCGCGCTGTCGGGATCGAGAGCTGAACGCTGGGTGATGCAACGCGGTGTTGCCCGCCGCCTGAAGAAATTTCCCTCCTCGCGCTGGTGGCGGTGGTCGGGTAAGCTTCGTGACCCTACCAGACATTATGGAACCGATCGTTACCTACACCGTCATCCCGAAGCTTCCACAAGCCCTCGAGCCGCTGCGCGAGATGGTTTACAACCTTTGGTGGACGTGGGAACCGGGCGCCCGCCGGCTGTTTCGGTATCTCGATGTCCCGCTCTGGGACGCGACGAACCACAATCCACTACGGATGCTCCAATCCGTCCGGCAAGCTCGTCTTGTCGAGGTCGCGGCGGACGAACATTTTCTCAAAGACCTTCAATCGATCTATCGGCGATTCCAGGCCTATCTCGGTCGCGCAGATACCTACGGAAAACTTCGCGCGGCCGCATCGCCCCTTCGGAATCCCGTGGCGTATTTTTCGGCCGAGTATGGGTTTCATGAATCATTTCCCAATTACTCCGGCGGACTCGGGATCCTCTCCGGCGACCACTGCAAATCCGCCTCCGACCTTGATTTGAATTTCGTTGCGGTCGGGCTCCTTTACCGCGACGGATATTTCCGCCAGCAGATTGATCGCGAGGGTTGGCAGGAGGCGGTGGAATTGAATCAGAACTTCCACCATCTGCCGATCCGCGAGGTAAAGATCGATGGTGTTCCGCTGAAGATCTCCGTGGCGCTGCCGGGCCGCGAGGTTTTTGCGAAGGTCTGGAGATTGGCGGTTGGCCGGATCGATCTCTTCCTCCTCGACACGTTCATTCCGGAAAATGCACCCGCCGACCGGATCATCACGGCCCAGCTCTACGGGGGCGACCATGATCTCCGAATCCGTCAAGAGATCGTTCTGGGGATGGGTGGCTTCCGCGCGCTCAAGGCGATGGGCATTTGCCCGCAGGTCTTCCATATGAACGAGGGGCACTCGGCATTCCTCGGACTGGAGCGCATCCGCGAGTATGTGCGCCAGGACGGGCTTGATTTTAACTCCGCGCTTCAGGTGGTGGCGGCCTCGAGCGTCTTCACGACGCACACTCCGGTGCCCGCCGGAAATGACGCATTCTCCCGCGAGCTGATGACGAAATACTTTGCCAACTACCCCGCGGAGGCAGGCATCACGTTCGATCGCCTCTTCGCTCTGGGCCAAGCCACGATCGCGCCGGAGAATACTTTTAGCATGACGATCCTCGCGCTACGGGCGAGCCGGTTTGCGAATGGGGTCAGTCGCCTGCACGGCAAGGTCAGCCGCGGGCTCTGGAAGAATGTCTGGAAAGATGTGCCGGAGGACGAAGTCCCGATCACGAGCATCACCAACGGCGTCCACATCAAGACATGGTCGGCCGGAGAATTTCAGGACCTCTACGAGAAATATCTCGGTGCCGATTGGGAGGATCAGCTCACCAATGCGGATTTCTGGCGTGGCGTGATCGACATCCCGGATGATGTCATCTGGGACCTCCACCAGCTTCTAAAGCAACGTTCGATTGAGTTTGTGCGCGAGCGGATCCATCGCCAGCGGGAACGAAATGGCGAGCCGCCGCAGGAGGTCCGTCACGCGAATCGGTTGTTAAATGCCGAAGTTCTGACGATTGGCTTTGCCCGTCGGTTTGCGACCTACAAGCGGGGCACACTCCTCTTTCAGGATATCGAGCGCCTCCGCCGCATCGTGACCCACGCGGAGCGTCCGGTGCAGCTGGTCTTTGCCGGAAAAGCCCACCCAGCCGACGATGGCGGGAAGAAGCTCATCCAGGAAGTCTACAAGCTTTCAAGGGATCCCCAATTCGAGGGTCGGATTGTTTTTGTCGAAGATTACGACACCAATGTCGGGCGACGCCTCTACCACGGCGTCGATGTTTGGCTGAACACCCCGCTCCGTCCGCTCGAGGCCAGTGGGACGAGCGGGATGAAGCTCCCGCCAAATGGCGGTCTGAACTTCAGCGTGCTCGACGGATGGTGGATCGAGGGTTGGAATGGAAAGAATGGCTGGGCGATCGGCCCGGAGATCGAGAGTGGTTCGGAGGAAGCGCAGAGCGAAGTGGATGTTCAGAGCCTCTTCCATGTTCTCGAAAATCAGATTATCCCGCTCTATTACGCGAAGCCCGACGGCCGTCTCCCGCTGGCGTGGATTCAGCTCATGCGCGAGTCGATGCGAACGATTGTCCCCGTCTTCAATACCCATCGGATGGTCTCCGAATACAACGAGCGCCTCTACGAGCCCGCTGCATCAGCGTTTGCGGCTCTCAGCGACGACCAGTGTGCGAACGCCCGGGCTCTCAGCTCGTGGAAAGATAAAATCCGCCACCAATGGCCGGAGATCCGCGTCGTGGACTATTCGATCTCGTTCGATATCGCCGACGGACGCAAGGCGCTGGAGGTTTTTTATGTGGGCGAGCAAACCCGGGTCGTCAGCCAGGTCCACCTTGGCTCAGTCGATCCAGCTCATGTGAGGGTGCAGGCGTATTTTGGGCCGGTGCTCGACAATAAGATCTCGTCGGCATCGATGATCGATCTCACTCTGGAGAAGCCGCTCGGGGGCGGGGTTTTCCAGTTCGCCGGAGCGGTCCCTGCCAGCGAGAGTGGCACGTATGGATTAAATATTCGCGTCATTCCCACCCATCCTCACCTCACGCAGGAGCATGAATTGCGATTGATTACTTGGGCGAGATGATTGCCATTGTTGGAGCCGGACTCGCCGGACTCTCGTGTGCACAGGAGCTCCAGAGGCAGGGGAGGGAATTCGTCTTGTTCGAGGCAGCGGACGAACCTGGTGGCCGGGTGCGTAGCGAGGTGCTCGATGGATTTGTGTTGGATCGGGGGTTTCAAGTCATCCTGAGTTCGTATCCGGCCGTGAGCGATGCTGTGGATATCCCGTCCCTTCGTCCGCGATTTTTTGCGCAGGGAGCATTGATCTGGAGCGGAGGGCGTCTATCACGCTTGGAGAGTCCTCTCGCGAGTCCCGGGAGCCTTCTCTCGGGGATCACGACGAGGGTTTTCTCTTTCTCCGACAAAGCCCGTCTCGCCCTCGTTCTGGCGCGCCTGCTCGTCACGCCCGATCGGGCGTTTCTGTCGGAATGCCGTTCGCCGCATGATGTGAGCGTTGCCAACTGGGTTGCTGCGCGAGGGTTCAGTCCGGAATTTTCAACGAGATTCCTTCAACCGTTTTTTGGAGGCGTGTTGCTCGACAATGACCTCGGCACGAGTGCTGGACTCTTTCGGTATTATCTCAAGAAATTTGCAACCGGGCGGGCATGGATTCCGGCGGCGGGGATCGCGGCGTTTCCGCGAGCGATGGCCGACTCGTTGCCCCGAGGCGCGATTCGCTTTGGCAAGCGGGTTTGTGCGATCGATGTGCGAGGTGATCGCGCGGCGGGTTTGGTTTTTCAGGACGGCACGAAGTTCGCCGCCACCTCGATCGTCCTCGCCCTCGATGAGCCCTCGCTCGCGAAGCTTGCGGGCTGCGAGGCAAGACCTGGACGTGCTGTGACGGTCGTGTATTTCAAGTCCCCAAAGCCGCTTTACCACGGTGCGTTCCTCGTTCTTCCCGAGGGGAAAACCCGATTGGTCCGACACTTTGCCCAAGTCACCAATGTCGCCCCCGAACTCGCTCCCGCTGGCTGGCATCTCATTTCGGCATCCGTCCTCGAACATTCGCACCGGGACGATCTCGCTGATGCCGCCGCCCGCGAGATCAACGAGATTTTCCCTGACGCCACGCTCTCCCACCTCGCCACCATTCGCGTGCCCTACGCCGTGCCGACCCAGTCCCCGGGCTTCGCCGGTCGGGTTAAATTCCCGACCTTTCCAAAAAATGTCCACTGCGCTGGCGACTGGGCGACTGGAGCGAGCATCCAGTCGGCGCTGGAGTCGGGAAAATTCGCAGCAGCTTTTCGACAGGATTCACAAGATTAACAAGATTTCAGCGAGGGACGGCGCAGGACTCTGCGGGGAAGCGTTACATCTTCATGTTCGATGTTTGAACGACATGCGTGGGGCTCATTGGAGATGCCCAAGAATGTTCGTGCGGGCGGCGAATGCCGGAATCCTCAAGGCGGCTATCACGAATGAACAGACGATATTTTTTTAGAAGCCCGCCACTCTCTCAGCCGAACATTTGAAACTCCGGGTGCCGAAGGTGAGAAATTTCCAATGGGGAAAACATCTTTTGCGCTGGCGACGGGGATGGGGGAGCGAGTATCCCATCGATATGCGAGTCGGGCGCAATGTCGGCGACTCAATGTCTATGATGCTTTCCCTGTCAACTTGCTGGAACTCGCGGCGGCACACTTGCGGCCGCGCGATGGTCGAAGAGATCCTCTCGGTCGGATTTCGCTCGATCGAGTTGAGCCATGGGATCCAGTCACCGATGCTGGAGGGGATTCTTGCTGCGAAAGAACGACATCACTTTTCGGTTTCCAGCGTTCACAACTTTCTCCCAATGCCCGTCGAGGTTCTGGCGGACGCTCCGGATTGCTATGAGTTCAGTTCCCACCGATCCAGCGACCGGGCGCGGGCTTTGCGACTCTCCAAACAGACGATTGAGTGGGCCGAGCGGCTCGGAGCGCCTTTTGTGGTGGTCCATTGCGGGCGAGTCCCGCTGCGCCTCACCGCACCGCTTCGAAAGATCGTCGAGGATGGGGGCATCTTCAGCCGGGAATATGTCCGAACAATGCTGGATAGTGTGCGACGGCGGGAGGATTGTTCCGAGCTTTTCGTTCAACGCGTGTTGGATTGTCTTGTGGAGATCGTCGATTACGCCGGAGCGAGGGGAGTGAAGCTCGGAATCGAAAACCGGGAGTATTACGAGGCTGTTCCAAGCGAGCGTGAGTTCCTCTCGTTTCTCCGACGGTTGGACTCTTCGCATGTCGGATATTGGCACGACTTCGGGCACGCACAAATCAAGCACAACCTCGGCCTGCTCGATCACGCCCAGTGGCTGGCTGCAATCGGCCCGCTGGCCGTGGGAAGTCATCTTCACGACGTGCAATGGCCATTCCGCGACCACTCTCCGCCGTTCACCGGGGAGATCGAGTATCACAAACTCGTGCCGTTGCTGCCCGAGAACTGCACGTTTGTCTTGGAGCTTTCCCCGCGGACCAAACGTGAAGACCTCGAGGTCGCCAGAGATCGCTGGCTGGCGGAATTCGCGAAGATTTGAGGAGTCGGGCTCCCTGAGGTTCCATTTGCTAGGGGGCGGCGAGTGCGATAGTCTTACGGTTCGAAAAATGTCTGGAATCACACTCGAGGTCATCCTCATCTTTATTTTGCTCTTGGCCAATGGCGTGTTTGCGATGGCCGAAATCGCCCTCGTTGCATCCCGCAAAGCCAAGCTCAAAACCCTCGCGGATTCTGGGGATACGGGAGCGAAGCTCGCGCACAACCTCGCGGTTTCACCTGGAAAATTCCTCTCGACCGTGCAGGTCGGAATCACACTTGTGGGCACGCTGGCCGGCGCATTTGGTGGAGCTCGGATCGCCGAGACCCTTTCCTTGCAAGTCGATAAAATCCCGGGACTTGCCGGCACCCCATCCGATTACATTTCGTTGTTCATTGTCGTTGCAATCATCACTTACTTTTCCGTCATCATCGGCGAGCTTGTTCCCAAGCGTCTCGCCTTGAGCAGCCCGGAGAAGATCGCCTCGGCACTCGCGCGGCCGATGAACGCTATCGCCACGACCTTTGCGCCGGTGGTCAATCTCCTCAACCACTCGAGCGACTTCCTCATGGCATTGCTCGGAGTCCGGAAAACAAACGAATCATCTGTCTCGGAAGAGGAAGTCCGGGTCCTGATTGATGAAGGGTTGAGTGCTGGCGTGTTTAAGAAAACCGAAAGGGACATGGTCGAAGGGGTCTTTGACCTCGATGAGCAGACCGTTGGCGATCTCATGACCCCTCGCGCCCGGATGATTTGGCTCTCGCTTGACGATTCCGATGAGGAGAATTGGCGGCGCATTGCAGGCAGCGGACACTCGCATTTTCCTGTCTATCAGGGCACCCGCGACAATGTGGTCGGGATGGTCTCAGTGAAGTCTCTGTGGGCGAATCTCTCGCTGGCTGGGCGGGTCGAGCTCCGTGCGCTGGTCACCCCGCCGCTCTACGTCCCCACCGCGATGCAGCCGGGAAAACTGATCGAAGAGTTCAAGAAATCTGGCAAACACATCACGTTAGTCGTGGATGAATTTGGTGGACTGCAAGGCCTCGTCACACTCAATGACGTCATGATGGCGATCGTTGGAAACCTACCCGAGCGCGAGCAGCGTCATGATCCCAAGGCCGTCCTGCGGCAGGATGGGACGTGGCTTATTGATGCGATGCTGGATATCGATGAAACAAAATCCAGCCTTGGCATCGAGGGAGACCTTCCGGGCGAAGGCGAAAACCGTTTCTCGACTCTGGGAGGATTCATTCTCTCTCGGCTCGGTCACATCCCGCGCGAATCCGAGAAATTTCAATGGGGGTGTTTCGAATTTGAAGTCATCGACATGGATCGGCAACGCATCGACAAGGTTCTGGTGACGCCCCGAGCACCCAAGCCGGTTGTGACGGAGGAAGACTCGGCGGAAGAGAAATAAGAGACCTGATGAGGACGACTTTCCCTATCGCGATGATGACCCGAAGCCGAGTGCTCCGCGCCGCAGGGTTGTTTTCACTCGCTGCCTTGCTTCCGGGTTGCGCCGTCGTTGACGGAATTCCGAGCAGCCAGCGAGCGGAGGGCTGAGGAAAAGCGGCTTGCGGCCATGCGAGCCGAGGCGGCGGCCAACCACTCGGCTTGGCGGGCGACCTCCGGATGGAAATCGAAAACCTATCGGAATCCGTCCGTCATCGCTCTTGCGACCAAGGAGAATTCGGCCGTGGAAATCGCGCTGAAAGAGCAACGCGGGCTTCTGCTCGTCGACGGGATCATCGCGATGGATTTTCCCGTCGCCACAGGGAAAAGGTCGCACCCGACGCCGGAGGGTTCCTTCACGATTATCGGTAAGCAGAAAGACTACGGATCGAATCTCTACGGCAAGATCGTCGATGCTGCGGGGACGGTTCTTGTCTCCGATGCCGATACGCGCACGGATGTGATCCCTGAAGGTGCCAGTTTCGTTCCGGCTAAGATGCCCTACTGGATGCGTCTGACGAATACCGGGGTCGGCTTGCATGTCGGCCACGTTCCGGGAAGGCCGGCATCCCACGGTTGCATCCGCCTGAAGCGAGACGTGGCGATCCAGCTCTTCGAGATTACGAAGGTCGGCACGCCGGTCGTCATTGCCGGGGTGGCTCCGGCCTTGAGTGCCCCGCCGAAGCCCTGATGCGGCGCGGGACCTAGGCCCTCGGGTGGAATTTGTTTAGCACCTTCTTCAGTCCGCTTTTCTCCACGTGCGTATAGATCTGCGTCGTTGAGATGTCGGAATGACCGAGCAGTTCTTGGATGATTCGAAGATCGGCTCCACCAGCAAGGAGGTGGGTCGCGAAGCTGTGTCGCATGAGATGCGGGTAAATGTTGGATTCCAAGCCCGCTCGGGCCGCATATTGCTTGATAAGCTGCCAGACTCGCTGCGGCGTGAGCTTCCGACCGCGGATCGAAAGAAAAATCTCCGCGCCACTCCGCCGCGAAACCAAATCCGGCCGCTCGCTCCCAAGGTAGCTGCGGATCGCATCGAGCGCAGGCCCGCCTACAGGAATCAACCGGGTCTTCGATCCTTTTCCCGTAACTCGCATAATCCCTCCCTCGAGATCCAGGTTCTCCAGCCGCGCATCGCAGAGCTCGGATACCCGGAGCCCGCTCGAATAAAGAAGCTCCAGAATCGCCCGGTCTCGAAGTCCGAGCGGGTCGCTTCCGCCCACGCTCTCGATCAGCTTCCGAACCTCGTTGGCATGAAGGGTCTCTGGCAGATGCTTCTCCGGTCGAGGCAAGGAGAGCGTTTCCGCAGGATTCGCCTCCCATCCCTGCCGCCCGCTCAGGAAGCGAAAAAAAATCCGGATCGCGACCGCATCCAGTCGGATGGTCGCGGCTTGGAGCCCGCCATGCTTGCGAGAGGCCAAGAAATCCGTGATCTGGAGCGGAGTGACATCCGCAAATTTGCTCGTTGATGTCGCTCCCAGCCATCCGGCAAACGCCTCCAACGAACGCTGGACATTCAACTGATACCGGGTCGAAAGCCCACGCTCGGTCGCGAGATACATTAAGAATTGGTCAATGTCGGATGACATGCAGCTCTGGAAAAATACGCGGTGAGGGGAGGGAATTCACGCGGATTCCAGAAGATTCGTGCGCCGGTGGCCAGAGCAGGACTCGATCCGATGGAACCATAATTCCGTATAACAGAATGTAGATTTCGTTTGATGGAACGCAGATTTTCCGTCTAAATCAGGCACATGTCCGATTCCATCCTTTCTCAACTCGACGTTCTCTACCCCGCCGTAGTCGCTGACGTGCTCGATGCCATGGGCTTTCCCAACCAGGTCCTGCCGCACGACATTCGCCCGCTGACCCCTCAGAAGAAGATCTGCGGACGGGTCTTCACCGCACGAGCGGAGGCCGTTCATGAGGTTCCAGCCGAGCCCTACAAGCTTGAGATCGAAGCCGTGGAGAGCATGTCGTCCGGCGATGTTTTCCTGGTCTCGACGGGTCAGGATCGCACTTGCGGATTCTGGGGCGAACTCCTCACGACAGCCTGTCTCTACAAAGGTGTGCGTGGCGTTGTCATGGATGGCTGCACGCGCGACTTGTGGAAAATCAACGAACTCGACTTCCCGGTTTTTGGCTGTGGATACCATCCGGCCGATAGCAAAGGGCGGGTGGATATCTCGGAGATCCAGATCGAAATTCGGCTCGGTCAGGTTTCCATCCATCCGGGAGACTTTCTGATTGGGGACGAGGACGGGTGCGTGATCATCCCGGCCGCCCAGTCCACCGAGGCTGTGCGACTGGCGATGGAAAAAGTCTCTGGAGAAAACATTGCCCGAGCCGATCTGGCGGCGGGAGTGCCGATGGGCACGGTGTTTCGCAAATACGGGATCCTTTGAGACGTTGGCGAATCGGACTTCCAACATGAAAATTCTTCTCGCCTGCCTGTTCCACGAGACAAATACGTTTGTCGAGAGCGCGACAACTTTGGAGGGATTTGCGAGAGCGCGGGGTGCCGAGCTTCTCGCGCGCCGCGGCGATGACTCGCCGATGGACGGATTCCTCGAATCCGCAGCCGGGTATGGGTGGGAAGTGATTCCTGCGGTGGACTACCATGCGTCCCCTTCGGGAATGGTTGATGACCATGTTTTGGAGGAGTTCTGGTCCGAGCTCAGGCCGCGGCTCGAGAGCGCCGTGGGCGAGGGTTTGGATGGTATTTTCTTGATCCTCCACGGGGCAATGGCGACGTCGACAAATACGGACCCCGAAGGTGAGATTCTCGAACGGATCCGAGCCATCCCCGGTGCTGCGGACCTCCCGCTTTTTGCGATATTGGACCTGCATGCCAACGTGACAGAGCGGATGGCGCGGCATGCTTCAGCGCTGATTCCCTACCGCGAGAATCCCCACACGGATGCCCGCGAAACCGCTCTGAGAGCGGCGCGGTTGCTCCATCGGTGCCTGACGAGCGGAACAATCCCGAAAACCCATTTTCTCCATTCCCGGATCCTGCTAGCGCCCCCCGACACCGGGACGGCCGATCCGCTGATGAAGTCGTTGGAGGCACTCGCCCGCGATCTCGAGCGGTCCGGGGGACACGAGGAAATCGGGATCGGCGCTGGATTCGCCCATGCCGATACTCCAGACACGGGACTTTCCTTTTGGGTTGTGAGCCACCAACCGGAAATCGCCTGTAGCAAGGCGCTCGAGTCACTCTTCACCGAGGCACATTCTCTGGTTACCAGTCTTGCGAGCAAGGAATGGGGTTTGGCAGATGCCTTCGATGCCGTGGAACGCGAGCGGCGATTTCCCGCGCTGCTCGTTGAGCCCGCAGATAACATTGGCGGTGGCGCACCCGGCGACGCGACGCTTCTTTTGCGAGCACTGATCGAACGTCCCATCGGACGCGCAGGGGTCATTCTGAATGATCCCGAGGCTGTTAAGAAACTTCAGGACTCTCCCATTGGCGCGACTGTGCGGATCAAGATTGGTGGCAAGGGATCGAGTTTTGATCCAGGTCCTGTCGAGCTTGATGTCACCCTCCTCCGCCTCACGGACGGGTTTTTCGAACTCGAAGACAAGCAAAGTCACATGGCATCCATGCAGGGTTCGCGAGTAAACATGGGCCCGTGCGCCGTCGTTCAGCATGGGGCGATCACCATCCTTCTCACATCAAGAAAAACCGCGCCCATGGACCTTGGTCAGTGGCTGAGCCAGGGGATTGACCCGGCGGGATTTGAAATCATTGCCATCAAAGCCGCAGTCGCCCACCGGCGGGCCTACGACCCGATCACGGCCTCCTCGTTTACGGTGAGCACACCGGGCCCGAGTTCAAGCGATCTCTTCTCCCTCCCTTACCGAAAAATCCGCCGACCAATCTTCCCACTCGATCCCAGTTGATTCTTTGAGATCGGCGAAAGTATCTTTAAAGATCGGGAACTGGCGAAAACCGAGTGGACCAACGTCAGCTACCCGGGGCATTTCAGACGCCGTCGAATGACCTGTCGTCAAGCCGGTCGATTTCACGCCGGGGAGTCTGTTGGAACCGACTGAAACAGAGATGGATTTCCGAAAGCTAGCCCACAGGGTGAGCTGGGGGCTCATCAAAACGAGCGTATGCAAAACCCCTCACTGCTCGCGGCAGGGCGTTCCGGGGGAACTGAGCGCAACCGCACCTCGGCTAAAAGAAGCCAAACAATAAACCAATTCGCAGATCTTCGGTTGTGAAGCGTCCCCCTTGCGGGGGGCAGGTCAACGGCACTCTGACTCGCATCCTGCTTGGTGTCTCGCCCTGTCGGGCTGTCCTGCGGACAGTCAATCTCGCTTTGGCCGATTGCTGCCGTGTTCGTGATCGCATCGCGCGCAGCGCCCTCAGTGGTATCAGGCTGGATGGATTGTCGGCCAACAACCCCGGAGCGAAGGGTGATGGACTTTCAGCGACGGATCCAACCGGATCCAGCCCGGTTCTGATTTGTCATCCACGAAGGCGACGCCGATCGGCATTTCGAGTTGCTCGTCCGCAAGCCGGGTGATCTCCTCGCGGGCCCTGTCCGTGGCGGCGATCCATTCCTCCTTGAGAGCGATGGGATCAAGCTTGCGAGCCTTGATCTTATCCAGTTCGACGGGATCGATCCGGGCGAAGCGGATTACCATCTTCAAAAGCGAGAGCGGATTGAACCCCGGATCTTTTCCGCATGCAGCCCAAATAATGGCTTCCAGCGGATAGTGCCGCGTCAGCTCGACGATATCCACGTAGTCGCGCGTCTCCATCCGTGCGGAAAGGGCGAGGGCCTTGTTCGTGGCCATGTCGAAAAGATGCAACCTCCAACCCAGAACCTCATCGGGCACGATGGGGAAGAACCGGAAAGCCGAATCGCGCGCCCAATCGATTTCAACCCTCTGCCCGGAACGCGTCACGCGCGCTTTGCGGAACGATGAGGGCTTATGCCACTCCTCATCCCTTTCAATCTTCTCGACCGAGAAGCCCGCCTTTTCGAGGTCGGCCGCATCGCGTTCGCTCGCGACGACGAGATCCTCGACCGCCTCGTGAAAAAAGTCGAAATCGTGCGAGAAGCGTGCGGAGTCATCCGGGGCGTTGAGCACGAGTCCTCCCGCCACATGGCTGGCCTCGGACCGGTTCGCGACAAGCACGGCCAGCACGTCCTTTTGGAAGGGGGTTAACGGCATTTTCGGAGTTCTTTAGCAGCATTCCATGCCCGCTTGTCGCCATATTCGCGCAGGTGTTCGATGACCAGCTCCACGTCGTCCTTGTAGCGGATGCTGGCGTCAGCCCGCCAAAACCAGAAACATTCCGCGAACTGTCGGACGAGTTCAGCCGCGCGCGCCGCAAGTTCCGGAGATGCCGGAATGCGGACCGGGTAAACCGCTGCTGGCTCCTCGACTTTCATGGCGAAAGGGTAACTTCCACGCACTGAGATGGCAAGAAATGGCGGCGGAGCCGCGCACGCCCCAGCGGAGTGGGGCGGCTACAGCGAGCGCACGGCGTGGTGGGTCGCCTTGCGCCTGTAGCCACGGCACTTTGACTCGTCCCCTGCCGGGGGTGTGTCTCGCCCTCTCGGGCTGTCCTGCGGACATTCTATCTCGCTTTGGCCGATTGCTGCCGTGTTCGTGATGGTCCACGCAATGCGCGCTCAAAACTCGATGCGAAACACTTCGAACTCAAGGAAATCGAGTCGATCGCAAAAGCAAGCAGCCTCCGGGTCGGAATGATGCTCGATATGCGGGATCACGGAAATCTCATTGGCCTGCGCGATATCGTGAGGTCGGGGAGGATTGGGGAGGTGCAAACCGTCGCATTCTCCGCACAACACCCGTTGCTTTGGGGCACTCGGCCATCGTGGTATTTTGAGCCGGGAATGCATGGGGGGACATTGAATGATATCGCGATCCACGCGCTGGATTTTCTCCCTTGGGTAACGGGGTTGGAGATTGAGAAGGTGGAGGCGGCGCGGACATGGAACGCCAAAGCCACTGGGGCTCCCCATTTTAACGACTGCGGGCAGTTCTTGCTCCGGCTGTCTAACGGCGGCGGCGTTTTCGGCGATGTTTCCTATCTGGCTCCCGACAAGTGCGGCTATGCCATCCCGAACTATTGGCGAATCACGGTTCATGGAACCAAGGGCTTCGCTGAGACCTCTTATGGTGCCTCCGGTGTGAGCCTCGCGGACGACGAGTCCACCGAACCCGAACGGATCGCTCCTACGCCAACTGTTCCCGGTGGGTATCTTACGGATTTTCTAGCCGATGTCGCCGGGTTCGCCAAGCCGGACGGCCGCGCGACCGGCTCCTGTTTGCGCGCCACACGCCAAGCTCTGGATCTCGAATTAGCCGCCCAACAAAAATAGCGGCCCAACTGGCGATTGCCTGCTCGCGGCAGCTCGTCCGAGAGGCCGTTGGTGCGCACCCCGTTTTTTGCACAGACTCATATTGTCGTTCCTCCCTCCTCGCCCAGGGGAGGCAGAGGTTCGTTGTCGCTTCATTGGTTGGAGTAGTGTGCCCTTTTCGGGCTCCGATCTCACTTCAGCTCTGGCCCAACTACGGGGGGGACTCGGCGGAGCATAACGATTGTTGTCAGAAATCTTTGACTGACCCCCAATCCTGGCCCAACTACGGAGGGGAAGCTCAAACGATTGTTGTCAGAAATCTTTGACTGACCCCAAATCCTCCCGCCGCAGCATTTCAGCGCGCGCTGCCACCCGCTCTCCTCGTCCTCATATCCCTCGGGATGCAGGCCGGGAAATAGGTAGGCAACAGCGCTCCATCTGCGGAGGAAATCGGGCTTGGGGAGTTGTTCGAGTTACGAGGCGAACGCGCGGCGAAACTCGCGGCCTACAGCCCGTAATGTGTTTGGAACGGAGATGCAAGTAGTCATTCATTGAGCACTACCAGGCCGTCATGCTCTTGCCGGGAAAAAAGAATACGTGCTCAATAAAGTTGCACAAATTCCTCGACTGTAAGCTGACCTCCCGCATGCCCGGCAGCAGGGAATGTGTTGAAACCTGTTGAGTCATCTGCGGGAGAGAAATCGTCGATTACCCAGCCGTAAACGCTTGTCCCTTCGCATCGAACAAAGGTTTGATTGGGGGTCACATTATCACTGGACGATGTATTGATGCGAAATGCCGCATCATCAGCACCGCCATTGAATGTGATAATCCGGTCGCGGATTTGTGCATATGCAGGACAATGCGCTCGAATCGCTTCCAAACAGATATTGCACGCAAACGGATTCGCTCCGCGTGGGGCACCGTCTGGTGATCCGTACTTTACGCACCAAACTGCATCATCGCAGGCGGATGAATGAACTTTTCGCGCTTGGCTGGTAACCCAAAGAAGACGCTCTACTTTTCCAAGCCCAACTGCATGCGTAAAAATATCTGTCATCGGTGTTCGCGTGGGCTCCAGCGGAAACACAGCCAGCGGCCATTTCATGAAAGTCTCAATCCATGTGTCGATAGGCATTGCCTCGCGATTACCAAAACACTGCTGCGCATAGATGGCGATGACTTTAGGTGACTGGTATGATTTCGCGAGCCCATCGTAAATCGACCCAACTTCGGCTGATGTCAGAGCCTCAGGGCGCAACAATCCCCTCCTAAGATCATTCAGCATAAGGAGAAACAGAATGGTTCTTGGTGGTCCTTTTCCGAAGGCGTTAAAACACTCGATCGCTGTGTCACGCAAATTGTGGGGAATGTTCGCCCCATTGATTATCGCCAGCAATTGCTCCGTATTGAATGAACCACGAAGAGGCTTGCGGAAAGCGGTGAGTCGAATGTCGCCCACTCGCCGCTCTTCACCGTAGTGCTGGCCGATCAATTCCGCCACGCGAAGGAGGTTTCGAAAATTTGGAAACTCGGCCAACGGATTGCCTTGATCGAGAATCTCCGCCAACGTGGGGAGAAGAAAGTAATCCATCTGAGGAATGGCCGCGGCAGCGCCTACTCGCACTCCGAATCTGCTCGCGAAGTAGTGTGTTTGGATCAGTTCACCCTTGCGACCGCTCTGCGAGTTCCAGCTGGCAACAAATCTGGCTAACCCGAAAACCTCATCCCATGTTCTTCCGAATGGCAACAGATTTCCGTACGCGTTAGCCACGACTCGGTGCCACATCTCACGAAGAACTTCGTTTGCATAATTGAGAGGCGGTTGAAATGCGTTAGTAACGTCTCCCAACCGAACAGGATCTGTTACGCCAAATCGGGCCCGAACCTCGCCTTCCATGGTCAGCCGATAGGCCGCATTTGCATCCAACGCCAAGTCCTTTGTCGTGATAATGCGAACTTCGATGCCATCCGGATCGAGGGGTTTTATTCGCTCAACGTAACCGAAGATTCGATCTGCGGCCAGAGGCCGGTCGCCCACTGGCATATTCGGCCTAATGGCGTGGAAATAGTATATTGGGAAAAGAGGAAGGTCTGGATCGTAAAGATGAATCAATGGAAGCCAGCGATGGGGAACCTCATGGAGGACAACGGTGTGTTGATACGCGAGAGTTTCGAGAGGCATATAAGTTATTTTGCTCTGCTTCGTTTAGGTTTCGGATATTTACTCGGAGATTGAGCGACTTGGATTCGAGCGGATTTGGGTTTTTCGGCTGCAGTGAGCACGAAATCTGATGGTGCATTCAAGGGTTGACTCAGCGTGCGGACGACGCTTTGTGCAATTCGCTCTACGACGGGAACGACAACCGAGTTTCCGAATTGTCGATAAGCCTGCGTATCTGAGACAACGACCTTATATGTCTCCGGGTAGCCCATCAGGCGAGCGCATTCGCGGGGAGTGAGCCGGCGGGGAATTTTTCTACTCTGCGCAATGAGAATTTCCGAACCGTCCTTATGGTAACGTGCGCTGAGGGTGCGAGTGGTGTCATTCTCGGTCACGAGGCCAAATCCGAATCCATTGCCTGCTGCTCGATGTTTAGTGGCGTAGTTCTGGAGGTAATTCCAAAGGTGGTCGGAGAGTGTGTATTTCGGATCCGGCTTCGATTCGAGGATGCTTCCAAGTTTTGGGCCTTTGTCGGGGAACTGTGGAAAGTCGAAATAACGCCACTCGCGGAACCCGACAAGAAAGATGCGCTCCCGATGCTGGGGGACCACGCTTTTCGCGTCTATGATCTTGTGATAGACCGTGTAGCCCAGCGCTTCGGTAAGGGTGCGATAAATAATATCGAACGTCTTACCGCCGTCGTGGCCTTTGAGGTTCTTGACGTTCTCCAAGACAAAAGCTGCGGGGCGATGGAAGTCGAGGATCTCGGCGATAGAGAAAAAGAGATTACCCTGTTTTTCGTCGTCAAAGCCATGCTTGCGCCCAAGGCTCAGCTTTTTTGAAACTCCAGCAATGCTGAACGGTTGGCAAGGAAACCCCGCGCATAGGATGTCATGCCCCGGGATCTCAGCAACGGCCACGCTATGGATGTCACCGTGCGGGCGTTCACCAAAATTCGCCTCGTAAGTCTGCTGGCTGAATTTGTCGTAGTCTGATGAGAAAACGCATTTGCCACCGGCTCTCTCAAAGGCGATGCGAAAACCACCGATGCCGCAGAATAGATCAATGAATCGGAATGGTTGTTTTGCGCTTCCGTATTCCGCCGCATCTTCCCGCGTTCGGGTTAATTTTTTTCTGGGCTTGGTCATGATTCTGCCTTGATGCGCCACGCTTCAAATTCTTTCGGAAGCAAACGCAGGACTGCATCTGGTTGGGTCGCTTGGAGATCAAAGGTTCTACTAAGCTGTCCGACCAAAGAAACAAACCGACGGAGAGATCCTGGCTTCGGCGAGTTTGTGGCCCATCCACGGAGGGGTTTGTTTTCCGATGTTTTCCAGTAGAGCAAGCTCATTGTCTGTAGAAGTGCACTGCTCGATGATATTTCCTGCCTTGAGCCAATCTGTTCCTCTTGATCTGACAAATTGTGAAGCCCGGACGATAAAAAAAGCTGAGCCGCGCTCTGTCCAACCCGGTAAAAAGCAACCGGACCGCTAATGCGATGCCGGTAGTTCTTGCGGAAATCTGAGGTGAAGCAATAGCGTTCGGTGGCTTTCGGCTTCCTTTTTCCCTCTAAGTTCGGGCAAATTTCCTCGAAGTAAGTGAGAGCCAGAGCGTCCCAGACGCCGGGCCACGAGGCGTCCGGGATGCGGGCGGTTTCGAGGCCGATGACGGTTGGCAGGAGTTGCTTGGCCATTTCGAACTTTGTGCCGAACGGGCCGGCCGGGAGCGGGACTGCCGTTGGCGGGGAGAGGGATGTCTCCGGGTTGGCGAGCAGGTCCGAGGGGACCGGGAGCGAGGGATCGAGGCGCAGGTCCTCGATCCATTGGCGCCACCGGCGGCGGCCTTCGTCGTTCAGGATGCGGAGGTTTTCAGGCATTGGCCTCCCGGGTTTTCATGGCGACGAAAGTTTCGAGGGTTTTCCACCTGCGGCAGAACCTGGCGACGGCACCATCGATCCATGCCGCGCGGACCTCGGCCCCCGACCCGTCCTCCTCGGGTTCGGCCGGGAGCGGGCCGGCACCGAGCTGGGTGGAGGCGAAGCGCAGCCAGTCGTGGTCGGCTTCGTCGTCCGGCTGGATGACTTGGGTTGTGAGCGTGAGGGTGTGGAGGATTTCGCGGACGACGGCGGGATAGACGAGAGAAAGAAACTCGGGGTCCATGCGTGCCATCTGGGTGATGTCCCTCGGTTCGGTGACCGATTGGTTGACTTGGAGGACGGGCATGTCCTCGCGCCAGTCGAGCCTCCAGAGGCGGTCTCCGAGGTCGGCGCGTTCAACAGGAAGAATGCTTTTGCGTCCGGAGCTTGCCTCTTCGGGGAGGACGGGACTGATCTTGTCCGCCCATGCGAGGATTCTGCGGAGCTCGTCGCTCTCGTCCACGACTTTGACACGGAAGAGGACTTTTTCACCCGGGCGGAACCTGTCGAGAACGGTGGATGCCGGAGCCACCGGGGACGAGGCGGGGCCGAAGCGGAAGCGCATCTGGACCGGCCCCGAATAGGCCTCGATCCACACGACCGCGTGAGGGATGGCCGCGACCGGTTCGGGCAATTCGAGCGCCATGTCAAAGCGCGAGGGGCTGGATGGAAACTCGTGGACAAGGATCTGGAGTGATTCCCTCGGAATCCGGGCGCGATGGGTGTAATTGAACCGGCGGATCATGGGGCAGGTTCGAGTTCGAGCGGTTCTTCATCCGGTCCGGAGTTGGAGGCCACCGCTGCGCGGGCTTTGACAATGAGGTCGCGGTGCGTGTCGAAGCCTTCAACCGTGAGATCGAAGTCCGGGGCGACGGGCTTCACATCCAGAATGTTCGGTGCGACGCCATAAGCCTCGATGCCGACACCCGTGATGCGCAGATCCCCGTTTGCCGCCGTGAAGTCGAAGTCGGCCGGGTGGTGCTGGGAAAATGCATTTCCGCGCAGCGTCTCGTAGGCGGCACGGATCCGGATTTTTTCCGGCAGGGGGACGGCGGCCCCGGTGGATTTCAAAGTGAACCCGCCGGCGCATTCGGCGAGCTGAAAAGCCGACGGGCGGCTTGGGGGCAGGTCATCGGGAATAACGGGAGGGCTGTCGCCGGTCTTCGCCTTCGGCTTGGGGAGCTTCACCCCGTCGTTGAGCGGAATGCTGAACAGGTGCTGGAGAAGATCGGGATCGAGCTCCGCATCCACCCGGCCGAGCCAACCAGCCAGAGCGGAGGCGGCATTTTTGACGTATTTGAGGACAGCCGCGCCATTGCGGTATTTTCCCCGGAAGTGCTTTGTGGTCTGGAGCCATGTGGTGTGCGCGGGATTCTCCGCGTCGCCGAGGAGGCTCGAGAGAGGGTTGTTCTCGATGCGCGTCAGGGCGGTCACGCCGGGCTCGCGGAGGGCTTTCAGGCCGGAGATGGTTAGCCCGTCCCGGATAAACACCTCGAAGGGTTGCGAGGACGTCTCGCCCCTCTGCAATATGACGGAAAAACTCCCATCGGCCACATGCGGTGACCGGAGAGTCGCGACCTCGACGGGCAGGTCGAACCGGAGAAGCTTGCCGTCGCGGAATGCCGCCCGTGCCGCCATGGCTTCCTCCGGCGATGCGAAAAGCTCTTCGGGATCCGACCACTTCGGCGGAGTCGAAGCCCGGAGAGTCCATGAGCCGGGCATGCCCTGCGTGAATGCGCGGGCCTGTCTTCCAAAGGCAATCAGATCCAGAAGGCGTCCGCGTTCGTCAGCACCGAACTGCGTCAGGCCGGCAATGGCATTCTCGATGGAATCTTCGCGGATTTCCGTCTGAAAACCCAAATCGTCCTCGACAAGCACTTCGAGCCGGCCGCGGAGGATTTCCTCGAAGTAATGGTGGATCACGCTTTGCGCGATGCCCCACGGCGTGATCTCCGCCAAGGGAAAAGGAATCACCAGGGAGAGCCCGGGTTCGCCCGGAGCTCGCCGCAGCCCGAAGTCGCTGCGGAACCTGCCCAACAATTCCGGATCTTCGACCGGAGTGCAGAAATCCTGATATATTTCGTCGTCGAATCGTCCGAAATACCCCTCGGAGTCGAAATCTTCGCCGGCAATCCGGTGAACCGCCAGAACCGACCGACCTATCAGCAATTCCCTGCTGTCCGACCGCCGCACGGTCAGCGCAAAAAACGACCGGATGGCCGATGCGGCCGGATAGACGATTTTTCCGAGCCCCCAGCGCCCTCTGTCGCTGCCCTTCTTTCCCGATCTGCCGACATTCCGGACGAACCAATAAAAATCGTTCCGGCCATCGAGGTGCTCCGGGTCGCTTGTTGTGAGGGGATCTCCCACAAGACCTGTCGTGAGGAAATCTTCCAGCAGCACGCAGGGCATGGGCGCATCCACAGAGACCCCGGAGTCCAGCTCTTTCACCGCCTCTCCCGCCTCAAGGTGGGGTTTAAGATTTTCCAGCCACCCGGCAGCGGCAGCTTGCGGCAGGCTCGCGAGCCCCGTTCGGAACCTGTAGCAAACTTTGATCCGGTCTTCTCCGGCAGCCCTTGCATCCAAACGGTTCTGGATGTCCTCCCTAACGAGGGCGTCTACCGGATTTTCCAGCGCCTCATCCCGGAAGAACTCCAAGTGCGTCGCGTTGACGCGGGTGTCATTGGGGGTGAGTTTTTTAAAGCGCCAGTTCATTAGCTACTCCGTGAAACCTGAATTGCTGTCCAGTCCTTGCCTGCTGAGCCAGATGAGATTGCGGATGGCCAAGGATTCATCGGGGCCTGCTTATAGAGAGTTTGAAACATTTGGGCGAGAGGGATTATTTCAGGCCGGAGGCAGGATCCGGGAAATGGAAAGCCGCCAGGCGGTGTTCAATTTGCGGAAAAGAGAACCGACGCTTGCTCGAGGGCGCGGTGTTTGAGTCTTTCGCCGTCACCGAAGCAGATGCTGTTCATCCGTTGCCAGGGTGTCGCGAAGCGCGAATGGTGGTCGAGCAGTTCGGTGACTCCGTTGTAGGCCGCCCAGAGTGTGCCCCGGATTCCTGTTGCCTGATTGCCCTTGCCCTCTTCAAAAAGGCGGATGCCATCATGGCGGGTTGCGGACACCTTCGCTTTTGCCTCCTCAAAGCTCCGCTCGCTCTGGCCCCGTTTGCGGGTGGGGGTTGGAAAAACACGGATGACATAGCGGGCGATCCGGTTGCCCGTCATTTCGAAGTCCGCGAACTCCTGGAACCGCTTTTCGATGTCGTCGTAGTAGCCCAGAATCGCTTTGACTGACTCCTGCGCATTATCCAGGCGCCGGTACATGCCCGGATTATGGTAAATCTTGAAGCGGTCGTTACCCTCGGAAAGTGCGAAGGAAAGGGTATTCTGGCAGACCACTCGAACGGGGGTGAACCGCACACGGACTGCCGTCCGGCCATCGTGGCCGTTGGCGAGCAGTAGGTATTTCTGAACGACATCTTTCCCCTTGATGGCAAATTCGCCTTTGGATCCCTTCACCTTGGCGAGCACCCAGACCCGTTCGCCCTTGCCGAGCGATCCGGCCGTTTCGTAGCTGACCGCGCCTGATCCGACAACGGGATCGAAGAACGTGAATGCATCCCGGTTCTGGAGCGGGACGTACTCCGGGCCGACGAGCCCGTAGACCGGGCAGTTTTCCTGTCCCCATTGATCCGCTCGAACGACAGCCTGTCGGCTCGGAATGTTGTAGAACATTCCCTTTCCGCCGGCGTAGACAGGCCTTAGTTCCACCCGCCAGTCCAAGTGCGCTGCGGTGATCGCCTCCTGGGCGGTTGCGGGAGCGGATTCGAGGCGGGTTCCTAAGCCGTGCCACGGGACGCCGCCGACATACATCAGCGACGCCTCGCCATTTTCAAAATTCAGTTCGTGGGACATAGGAATTGGTCGTTGGTCGTTGGGGTGGTTTATTGGATTCTACTTTCCGATTTTTAATCTCCGCTCTCCGCTTTTCCGTCCCCTTCCTCCGGGGTGTCCGTGTCCTTGTTCCAGAATGCGTGGATAGCTGCCTCGGCTTGGTCGTCGGCGAACTCTGGTGTCATGCGACCGGAGAGAACGCTGGTGAGATAGGGGAAGACGATGTCTGCGGTGCGGACCATACTGTGGAGCATGCCGCGGAAATGCTGCCCGGTAAGCGGGCCGATCAGCGTGTCTGTATAAGCCGCGAGGCGGATCTCCCCGTCACCGTAATCCATCTCCCAGTATTTTCTCTTCGCGCCGTAGTTGAGGCGATGGAGGAACTCGCCGGTCTGCGGACGGAACTCCGGTGTCGCCCGCACCGGTAAAACGACCAGGATGGTTGCAACGTCGTCCGGATTCCCCCAGCAGACAACCTTGACGTCCAACCGATCGAGCATCAGGTGGACGACAAGCCGTCCATCTGCGTCATCGAAGTTGAACTCCATTCCGCGGAGGACATCCCGCATGACATCGAGGGGATCGGGGACTTCAGCCGTCGGCTGTGAATCTTTTTCGTCTTTCATGGCCAACATATATCACATCAAAATAGACAAAGACTGTCCTACCCCCGAAGAAAATGCGGAAAACCAGCGCGGAAGCGCTTTGTTGGTTGGGATGAGTCGAATGTTTGGTGCAGGGAGCACAACCGAAGCGGAGCGGAGAAAACCAGCGCGATAGCGCTTTGTAGGTTGGGATGAGTTGAATGTTTGGCCAGGGTGGCAACCGGAGCGTCAGCGGAGTGATGCTGAAATCGGAAACCGGAGAGCGGATAGCTGAACACCCGCGCGATAGCGCAACTTAGAATATTGGGGTGGTCGAACGTGTAGCTGGGACCCAGGCGGCGAGGGGGCCGCACGGGAATCGAAAGCCATGGGTTGGCCTGAGAAAGAGATGCCGCAGGACATGTCCCGGAACGGGGTGAAGGTTTCGGGAGAAACCTCATCAAAACCGCGAACGCGAGACCCGAAGGGTGAGACGCTCGGGAGAGCGCGAGTCAACGCAAACCTGAATATGTCTCGGTGGGAACGGCGCGGATAGACTGTCCTCTGGACAGCCCGTAAGGGTGACATGAGCGGGCGCGAAGGAATCAACGCAGCAAAGCCGAGAGTCGAGGGCGGACCTCTATCGGGGGTTGGCGTTGATCAGTCGGTTTTCCCAGATCGCGGTCAGAGGCTGCCAATCGGCGCGGTCGGCCGCCTCCAATGCCTGGAAATAGGATTGGCGCTCCGATTCGTTATCCGGGGCCAAGACGACCCGGGGGAGGTCGAGGCGGCGAAGGATTTCCAGCAGAAACAGGCGGATCGTTCGCCCGTTGAAATCCGTGAACGGGTGGACCGTCAGGAAGCGCCCTTCGGCGAAGGCGAGAAATTCCAAGGTGAGATGGCCAAGGCCAGCGGAGGCGTCGGGCCAGCGGGCAGAGAGGTCGGCCCCGTAATCCCGCATCAGGACAGCGATATTATGCGGCAGCGGCGGCTCTAGATTACCTACGCGGACCTCGATTGCCCTCCATTTCCCGGCCCAGTCCGGAACGATATCGGCGCAGATGAGTTCGTGGAGATCAGAAAGGAGGCGCTCGCTCAAATCGCGGTTTTCAAAATCTCTGCCGTAGATCCGGGTTTCGACGCGCAGAACCCGCTCAGCCAAGATCGGAGCTAGCTCCGAATAGGAGAGGGTTCCAAGTGCTGTTTCGATGAATCGGGTAGCGCGATCTGGCCGAGTATCTCTTGGAGGCGGCTGATCTGCACCGGTTCCCTCTCGAATGCCATGCTCTGGGCCACGTCGTGCGGGATCGATCCCCATCGGCGAAGGAGTTTCTCTTCCGCCGGGAGTTGCCGCCACGCGTTGACGCTCTCGATCCAGCTCATCACTCATAGGCTATATCAGTTCCACTGGGCTTTCAAGTCTTCCGGTTGGAGCCGAACTTGCTACGAAAGAGGCGAGATCGCGCCCCTTCGTCGAGGAGAAAATTCATGCCGCCGCATGATAGGCGAGTTCCTGATAGCCCGTCATTTGGCTGGCAAACTCAAGGGCCGCGGCAAGATCGGCTTTCGTGAGTCCGGGGTAATCCTCCAAAATCATTTCCTGGGAATCGCCTGCGGCAAGCGCCCCCAAAATGATGGAGACGAGAACGCGGGTCCCCCGGATCACGGGTTTGCCATGGCAAATTTCCGGATGGATTTGGATTCGCTCATTCATCACCGGAATCATGCGTCACGAACGGCTGCGCTGCAAGTGAAAGCAACAACCTCGACGTGCAGGACCCGCTCCGTCAGAATCGGAACCGGCTCCGAATACTCCAGACTTTCGACAGGATCTTGAGCGGAATAGCCCATGGGTAGCCCCATTGACTCAGCTGCGGCGGCTGCTGCTGCGACGATGGGAGTCTCGCAAGCCCGGGTTCGCTTCCCTTCACGGGAGAGAGCGGGTGAAGGGAATCGAGTTGGGATGCACGGCATCCCTCTGCAAATTTGGCTGCGCCCGGCAATGGCGCTTTCGCGCGGGCAGTCTCGCAAGCTCGGGTTCGATTCCCTTCACGGGAGAGAGCGGGTGAAGGGAATCGAACCCTCGTATGTAGCTTGGGAAGCTACCGTTCTACCATTGAACTACACCCGCGTGAGATTATTCCCAGGAACGGACGGCTTTTCGAAAGTGCGTCGGATCTCGGGATTTGTCGGAAGAATTGGCGAAATTGAAGACGGCTACCTTTTTGATTAGGTCGGTTAAAGTATCAGATCCTGAAGCAGTGAGCTTCCCCGCCGTGACGGTGACTCTGTTATTGTAGCCGCCGTCCAAAGTAATTTGGTATGGGTTTCCCCAAGGATCGACAAAATTCCCGCCTCTCAATCCGCTTTTGCCTTTTTTATTCGTGACATCATTTACTTCGATAAAAACAATTCCCCGAGGGTTGTCGGCGTTCGGCGAATTCAAGTTTGCCAAGATCGAAATTATGTCTCCCGCAGCACTTGCAGCGGCTGGAATAGTTACATCGGAGGTTGGCCTTGTAGGAAGGTAGCCATACTCCGTCTCATAAGCCGTGATCGCGGTAGCGATCTGAACAGCGTCGTTTTTTGCTTGGGCTTTGCGGGCGGCGTCGATGGCGCTGTTGACGGCTGGGAAGAGGAGGGACATGAGGATGCCGATGATGGCGATCACGATGAGGAGTTCGATGAGCGTGAAGGCTTGGTGGGGGCGGGGTGAGCGTGAGGTGGGATTCATCGGATTGGGCGGCCTTGGGCCATGGGGAACGTTCTCACAAGGGGCGGAGCGGGCAAGCATTTTCTTGTCAGTCGGGCGCGGAGCCGCGATAAGCAGTCGGTGAATAAACAACGCCCGGGTGACCGGAAGCCTCGGGAGTCTGCTTCGGAATCCTCGTCCCCATCGAATGCCAATCAACCATCGCGCCGCAGGCGGCGAAGGGGGCGCGGGGGGAAGCCGTCTGTCAATGGGCCGAAGGACCCTGCGCGCGGGCCGGCGGCGATGAAGCCAAGGGCTGGAGTGGCTCCGGCGGGCAGGCAGGGTGGGGGGCCGCAGAGGGATCATGAGATGCGGGCGGCGATTTTGCGTTTGTTGGCGGATCGCCCGTTGGATAAAACGGAGATTGCCAAGGTTGCGGAGATGCCGCCCGGGCAGCGGGCGAAGTTGGGGAATTTGCTTCACGAGATGGAGCTGGCCGGGGACATCGCGCGGATCCGGAAAGATCGCTACATCATTCCCAAAGAGGCCGATCTTTTCACGGGGGTGATTCAATTTCATGCCACCGGGGCAGCGCATGTTTTGAACGAGAAGGCTGGGGAGCCGGATCTTTTTATCAGTCCGGAGAATAGCTTCACGGCGATGCACGGCGACCGGGTGGTGGCGCGCATCGCGACCGAGCGACCGGTCGAGTGGGTGCCAGGTCGTCAAACGCGGCGGGAGGGGCGCGTGATCCGAATCCTGAGTCGGGCGAACGAGACGATCGTGGGGACGCTCCAGAAGTCGAAAAACTTTTTCTACCTCGTGGCGGACGATCCGAGGTTCGTGCACAACCTGTATCTGCAAGCGCCGGTGCCGCCGCTCTATGCCAATGTCGGAGACAAAGTGGTGGCGCAACTCGACGCCTGGCCATCGCGGCATGTTAATCCCGAGGGGCATATTATTGAAGTGCTCGGGCCTGTCGGGAAGCCGGGCGTGGACATGCTCTCGATCATTCGCAAGCACCGGTTGCCTCTGCATTTTCCGCCGGACGTGCTGCGGGAGGCGAATGAAGTCTCGCCCGAGGTGGATCCTCGCGAGGCCTCGCGGCGGGAAGATCTGCGCGGGAAATTCATCGTGACGATCGATCCGGATGACGCGAAGGATTTTGACGATGCGATCGATGTCGAGCGCACGGATGATGGGTGGCGGGTCGGCATTCACATCGCGGATGTCTCGCATTATGTGCGGGCGAAATCGGCACTGGATGCCGAGGCTTACAAGCGCGGGAACAGCGTTTATATGGCCGATCGGGTGATCCCGATGCTGCCCGAGTCGCTGAGCAATGGGATTTGCAGTCTCAAGCCGGGGGTCGACCGGTTGGCGTTTTCGGTCTTTGCGGAAATCTCGCGCGAGGGAAAGGTCAAGTCGGCACGATTTGCGAAATCGATCATCCGCAGCGCGGCGCGACTGACTTACAAGCAGGCGTTTGAAATCCTGAGCTGTCCGCCGCGAGGGGACACGCTGGCCGAGCGAGTTCATATTGCATGGGAGCTATCGTCGACGCTTCGCAAGAAGCGGTTCGCTGCGGGATCGCTCGATATGGATTTTCCCGAGCTGAAAGTCTGGCTGGACGACCAAGGTCGGCCGGTGCGCTTGGAGAGGATCGAGAACGACATCTCGCACCAGCTCATCGAGGAGCTGATGTTGCTGGCGAATGAACTCGTTGGACGGGAGCTGAAGGTGAAGCGACAGCCGGCTCTCTACCGGGTGCATGAAAAGCCAGATGCAGACAAGCTGGCCGAGTTCCGCGATTTCGCGGCCGGGCAGGGGGTTCGATCCGGCGATCTGACGCACCGTCCCGAGCTGCAGAAGCTTCTCGCCGGTCTGCGCGGGCAGCCTCATGAGTCGGCAGTAAAAATCGCCCTATTGAAGAGTCTGAAGCGTGCGAGGTATTCCCCCGATGCGCTTGGGCACTACGGACTCGCGAAGGCCGACTACACACACTTCACGAGCCCGATCCGGAGATACAGCGACCTGATCGTGCACCGAGCTTTGGAGAGGCTTCTCGGGCTCACCCGGGCCAGCTTGGATCCCTCCGGCCTGGCGACAGCTGGGGAGCATATCTCAACGACCGAGCGGACAGCGTCCGATGCGGAGAAAGAATCTGTGCGCCTGAAAAAGCTCGAGTATTTCCAGATCCAGAGTTCGAAGCGCGTCGGGCAGCCGTTCCGGGCGACGATCATGGACGTGCGGAACTACGGGATGTTTGTCGAGCTGCCGGACTTTTTGATCAGCGGGCTTGTCCACGTCTCGTCTCTCGATGGAGACTTTTACGTGCTCGATCCGGCGAAGCGGCGGCTGGTCGGGAGAAAGTCCCGGCGAGTCTACCAAGTCGGCGACAACGTCGAGGTCATCGTGGCGAGGGTCGACACATTCAAGCAGCAGGTGGATTTCAAAATTGTCCAACCCGAGTAGCGCGAGCGCCCCGCTAACTGACGGAATGAAAAAGACCCGACCGAATGAGGCGCGGGTCTCCTTCTTGGCAAAAATTGCCGACGGTTACTTCGAGGCTTTTTCCTCGATGTATTTAATCACGTCGCCGACGCTCTGGAGTTTCTCAGCATCTTCGTCCGGCACTTCGACTCCGAATTCTTCTTCGAATGCCATGACGAGCTCCACGGTGTCAAGGGAGTCTGCGCCGAGGTCCTCAATGAAGGAGGCGCTCGGTGTGACTTGCTCGGCTGTGACGCCGAGTTGTTCGACGATGATATCTTTGACTTTTTCTTCGATGGATTTTTCGGACATAACGGATGGATTGTTTAGAGATGGAGTATTGAGCGTGCGGCGCGTTGGCAACAAGTTATTTCGTTGTTTCTTAGCCGGGTCGCGAAAATTGCGGAACGGTGGCAGAGGTCAAGCGTATTCTTTTTATGAAAACACAGATCTTTGAGGCATCGACGTGGCTTGAGGCTGATGTGGAGAGGGTTTTCGCGTTTCACGAGAACCCGGAAAACCTTCGGAAAATTGCGCCTGCCTCGCTTCGGATCCGCGCGATCACGTGTGCGCCCCATGCGGTAGTCGGAGAGAATTTTGAGTTGAGCGCCACGCAGTTCGGCGTGCCGATTCATTGGCGGGGGGTGTGGGAAGTGGTGGACTCGCCAAGCCAGCTCGTCGACGGAGCCGAGAAATCTCCGTTCGCCTATTGGAGGCACAGCCATCTTTTTGCGCGCGAGGGAGGGGGCTGTCGGATGACGGATCGCGTGGAATGCTTGCTGCCCGGCGGATGGGCTGGCCGATTGGTCGGAGCACTCGTATTGCCAGTCGTCTTCGGAGCGATGTTCCGTGCCCGGCATGCCGCGACCCGGGACTGGTTTCGACGGACTGCGGCTACTGCGGGGTGATGGTTTCCTGCGTGAGGAAATTCGGCTCTGTCGTCGAAAACGTATCAACGCGATAGGTCTGCTCCGGCTTCATCTCGCGGGTCGGGATTCTTTCCTGATACTCGATCCGTTCTTTCGGATTGATGACAACGATCCCTTCCTCGGGCGTGAACGAGCGGTCGTCCGACCATTTATCGATCACGGCACCTTGGGAGTCGTAGGTGAGGATCTCGATGCGCTGGGACGTCGGGTATTCGAGGCGCATGATTTTCTTGGTGTTGTTCTGGATCGTGTAAGTGACGTTCAGCTCGCGGCGGTCTTGGAGGGGAAAAACCGTCGGGTCAACGCTCATCTTCGAGGTCACTGGCGCGGAGCGGATCGGGCCGATGTTGACGGAAGCGAACATCCCGGTGAAGAACCCGCCGAACTGCGCCCAAGCGCTATTTTCTGCGCCTCGATTTTTTGGATACTCCGCGACCGTGGTCGTTGAGGGGCCCGAGCCTTCGCTTTCCGCTTGGCGGGCGAGAGCAGGATCGAAAAAGAACGGGCTGGCCTCGTCTGGAGGACGGATGGCAAAGGCCGAGATCGTGGAGGCGGGAACTGGCGTGGCGGCCGGTTGCTGCGCAAAAGCCGGGGTGACGCTGGCGACGACGGCCAAGAGAACGAAACGAATCATCCCCCGTGCCTATCTCACTACGGGCGCGGTTGCAAATCGAATTCCCTGCGGGTAGGGTTCGCGAATGCGCTCCCTTCTCCTGCTCCTCGGTCTTATCGTCCTCGCCATGCCGCCTGCCTTTGCAGGAGAGAAGAAGCCAATTCCGGTGACGATCCGGCTCCACGGAGAAGGAAACGAGAGGGAAGGCGAGTCGTTCGTGACGCAAATCGAGCTCTTGAATCCTTCCAAAAAAATCTTCATCCGAAAAGTTCCCGTTCTCAACGAAAGAGACATCAAGGCCTTTTTGCCTTTCCCAGGGCGCGACGGGATGATCGGGGCGTATTTTGTTCTCGATCCGCATGGCGCTGACAAGTTGCTCCAGTTTACAACGGAAAGCCGCGGACAGATTGCGACCGTAATGGTGAACGGACGCGTCGCCGCCGCGATGCGTGTGGAGACGCCTGTGAAGGATGGGATTTTTCTTGTCCCGGGGGGGATTCTCCCCAGCGAGGTCGTGCGGCTCGAACAGGAATTTCCCGTCATCGGACGTGAGGCGGACTTCGGAAAAAAGAAGCCCAAACCCGAGAAGGAAAAGAAGACTCCGGCACAATGAAGATCGTTTGCGGGTTCGTTTCCGTCCTTCTCGCGACAGCGACGGTCAGCGGGGCGCTCATCGATTTTCCCACCGAAAATCGGGCTTTGCTGGACGGGCGTCCGGAAGATTTTTTCATGTATGTTGAGCGCGATTTCGAGGGGGAGAAAACACAGCCTTGGGAGGGAGGCTCGTTCGGATTTGTTCGGGGACCCATCCGCACCGGGCAGAGTGTGGTCATGGCGACGCTGCATGAGGGGGTAGACATCCGCCCGGTTCGCCGTGACCCCGCTGGAAGCCCGCTGGACGAGATTCGCAGCGCAGCCGACGGTGTGGTCGTCCACGCCAGCACTCAGGCGGGCGGATCAAATTACGGCCGTTACCTCGTCATCGAACATCGTTTTGGCGGGAGTCCATTTTATACGCTCTACGCCCATCTGGCCACGATCTCGGTGAGTCCGGGACAGGCCGTCAAAAAAGGCGAGGTCGTTGGACGCATGGGCTACACCGGGGCAGGCATCGACCGGACCCGTGCGCACCTGCATTTTGAGGTTGCGCTCATGCTCAATCGAAATTTTCAGGGATGGTATGATGCTTTTCAGGGCGCGAACCCCAACCTCCACGGGCTTTTCAATGGAATGAACCTGATCGGAACCGACCCATCCGCCGTTCTGGCTGCTGCGGCGGCGGATCCCTCGTTTCAACTCGCGAGGCACATCTCCGCGCTGGAGCCGTATTACAAAGTCACCGTTCGAAACACGCCCGGCCTGACGATCCTCCGCGATTACCCGTGGCTCGTTCCCGCCGGGCAGGATGCCAACCCCGCTGCCTGGACGATCTCGTTCACGGCAAGTGGTGTGCCTGTCAGAGCTGTCGCGACGTCCACGGCGGTTGTGGAGCCCCGCGTCGAATGGGTGAAAGAATCCCCGGTCGCCTATTCCCACGCGACTCGCGGGATCATTGGCGGGCCTGCCGGGCAGCCGCGGCTTACGGAATCTGGAACCCGCTTCTTCCGCTTGCTGACTTGGCCTAACGCTCCCGCTGTCCGCTGAGAGGAGCTTGCAAACGGGCTTTGCGAAAACTCCCCGGAACACAGCCGACGACTTTCTTGAATGTGCGATTGAACTGTGAGATCGAGCGGAACCCGGACGCGAACCCGACCTCGCCGATGCCGAGTCGTGATGACTCTAGGAGCTTGCACGCCCGCTCGACCCGCAGGCGTGCGAGGCAATCGCTAAACGTCTCGCCAGTCGATTTGCGGAACACATCGCTGAAATAACTCGCGTTCATTTTCACGGCCCCGGCTACCCGGGTCAGCGTCCAATCCTGCTCAAGATCATTGCGAATCATGCGCAGGGCTTTTTCCACGGCTGGATAGCACTCTTCGGCAGCTCGGGTGGGGAGCGTCTCCGAGAGTTGATTGGCAAAGATCTCAAGAAGGTGGATCGCCGACTCATATCGAGCGGCATCAGTCGTCCGAGCCGCCTGCAGCGCGGCTTCGCAGGCATCCGGATCAAGGCCATTTCGCACGATGAACTGCTTGAGGCGCTTCCAATTCTTGCCGGCTCCGTCGGCAAGAAAGACATGGCCGGTCTGGAGGTAGGCCAGAGTTTTTCCCCGCACTTTCACCGGCACGCTCGATGAGGTCATTCCGGCGAAGCACTGTGCCGTGCGGCTGGCACCGTCTCCCGGTGCTTGAAGCGATGAGTGGGCCTCGTGACAGGCGTCGCATGTCCGCGTGGCGAGTCCCATGATGCGACAAAAATCGGGAGCATTTTCGGGAATGTCGAAGGACCCCGGCGCGATGACATCCAAGGGCAGGCCAGTGAGCCCTTCAAAGGCGGCGCGGAACTGCCTGAAAAGTTCGTTCTTGGGGGGGCGATGGTCTGTGGAGGATTTCATTCCCACAGAAGAGCATAGGGCATCGGGCTCAGCGCTCAATGCAAGATCCGCTCGGATTTCCAAAAATCTGCGCAGGAAATCCAATGCGGTGCGGAGACGAGCCCTGTGAAATCTCTAGACTCAGGTCATAGAAATGGAAGTCCCCGCGCCAGAGTGAACGTGCTTTATCTGACAATCTTCGTGAGCGTCATGCTCGCATTGTTCTTCGTGGCGGCGTTCCTCTACCACCACGATTTTTCCGGCGGCGACCCTCTGCGCGACAGCTTGCTTCCCTTTCAGAAAGAAAATCCGCCCAAGCCCGCGGAGAAAAAATCCGATTTCATTCATGAAGACAAAAACCGTTGAGTTTAACGACCATGTCGTCCGGCAGTTTGTGGTGGCCTCCGTTTTCTGGGGGCTGATCGCAATGGTCGTCGGCGTGTTGATCGCGTCGCAGATGGCCTTCCACGTGCTGAATTTTGATACGTCGTGGCTGACGTTCGGCAGGCTCCGCCCGCTCCACACGAATGCGGCGATTTTCGCGTTTGTCGGCAACATGATTTTCGCCGGGATTTACCATTCCACCCAGCGCTTGGTGCGCACGCGGTTGGCATCGGATTTTCTCTCCGGCCTCCATTTCTGGGGTTGGCAGGCCATCATCGTGGCGGCGGCCATCACGCTGCCGCTCGGGTTTTCGCGCGGCAAGGAATATGCCGAGCTGATCTGGCCGATCAATATCGCCGTCGTGGTGATCTGGGTTGTCTTTGCCATTAACTTTTTCTGGACGCTAGCGGTGAGGAACGAGAAGTCGCTCTACGTCGCGATCTGGTTCTACATCGCGACGATCATCACGGTGGCGATGCTCTACATCACGAACCACCTCCAAGTGCCAACGAGCCTGACGCACTCGTATCCGATCTTCGGCGGCGTGCAGGATGCGCTGGTCCAGTGGTGGTATGGCCACAACGCGGTGGCGTTTTTTCTGACAACGCCAGTGCTAGGCATCATGTATTACTACATGCCGAAGGCTGCCGAGCGACCGATCTACAGCTATCGGCTCTCGGTCGTTCACTTCTGGTCCCTCGTTTTTATCTATATCTGGGCGGGCCCGCACCATCTGCTGAATACCGCGTTGCCAGAGTGGTTGCAGACTCTGGGAATGATCTTCAGCCTGATGCTTTGGGCGCCCTCCTGGGGTGGGATGTTAAACGGGTTGCTCACCTTGCGTGGCGCATGGGACAAGCTCCGGACCGATCCGGTGCTGAAATTCCTGGCGGCCGGGGTGACGTTCTATGGGATGTCCACGTTCGAGGGGCCGCTGCTCGCGATCCGCTCAGTGAATGCCCTCTCGCACTATACAGATTGGACGATCGGCCATGTTCACAGTGGCACGCTAGGATGGAATAGCTTCATGGCAGCAGGGATGTTCTACTGGCTCACGCCAAGGCTCTGGAGCACCAAGCTCTACTCGACCAAGCTGGCTGACATCCATTTTTGGATCGGGATGGTCGGAATCCTTCTCTACATCGCATCGATGTGGGTCTCGGGCATCACGCAGGGGCTCATGCTCAATGCCGTGACTCCCGATGGCGCTCTGGCCTACCCGAATTTCCTCGAGGTCGTGAATTCCACCAAGGCCATGCTCCACATGCGCATTTTGGGAGGCACGCTGTTTCTTGGGGGGATGATCCTGATGACTTACAATCTCTACCGGACGATTCGAAGCGGCCACCCCGCCACCGCATCGATCGACGTGCAGGTGCCGGAGATCCCTCCAAAAGAAGGGATGTCGCTGGTGGCAGGATTCCTGAATCCACCAGTCCTCTATTCTGTCCTCTTGGTCGTCTTCTCTTGCGGATGGGGATTTCTTACGGGAATGGCCAGCACGGTTTCCCTCGTCCTGCTGGTCGAGACCGCAATCGTGGCGATGATCCACCTGAGCGTTTCCGGGAAAAAGTGGAACGACTGGTATGAAAAGCTCCTGGAGAGTTGGCTGCCGTTCACGGTGCTGACTTTCGTCGCCGTCGTAGCTGGTGGGATGATCCAGATCCTCCCGGCGGTGTTTATCAAACAGACCGCTGGCGAGGATGCGCCGATCCAAGTCGTTTACACTCCGCTCGAGCTGGCGGGACGAGACATCTATGTTCGGGAAGGTTGCTACAACTGCCACAGCCAGATGATCCGGTCGCTCGTTGGCGATGTCCTTCGCTATGGGAAAAGCGGGCGCCTTACGGAATCGCAATACGACTTTCCCTTCCAATGGGGATCCAAACGCACTGGACCGGATGTGGCGCGCGTGGGAGGGAAATACCCAAATATCTGGCATTTCCAGCACATGATGGACCCTCGGTCGACGTCGATCGGGAGCCTGATGCCTGCCTATCCATGGCTCTACAAGCAACTCACGGATATCCCGGCTCTCACGCCGAAAATCCGTGTGCTGACAGGGTATGGAGTTCCCTTTCCGCCTCGTTCGCCGGAAGAAATTCGTACGGCAGTCCTCGATCAGGGGCGTCTCATCACCGACGACCTCGCGAAGAACGGAATCAAGATCGCTCCGGATAAGGAGATCATCGCAGTCATTGCCTACCTCCAACAACTCGGAAAAGCCACTCCCGCCGCACCGCCGGCCGCACCAATCGCGGCCGATGCCGTGAACCAAGCGAGCACCCAATAATATGTTTTACCAAGTTGCCTTTGCTAACTGGAGCGCGCTCGTGACGGCAATCGCCTTTGCGGTCAGCTTCTGTGTTTTCGTCACGGTCGTCATCGGGGCATTGAGATGCTCGCCCGGGAAAGTCCGTCGTCTCGCCGAGATGCCACTTGAAGAGGAGAAAACGTCATGAACAAAAAAACCGACCGCGAAGGCGATGGGGAGCTGCGCGCTCATTCATATGATGGCATCCAAGAGTATGACAAGCGGCTGCCCAACTGGTGGCTCTTCACGCTCTACGGCGCAATCGTTTTTGCCGCCGGCTACTGGGCGTTCTACGAGTGGACGAATCACATGCAGCCAGGCTACGTGCGCGTGGAACAGAAGCTCGTAGAGTTCCAGAAAAACGCCCTCAACAGCGGGGCGGCTCCGACCGATCTGCAGCTTTGGACGATGAGCACGACACCGGACGCCGTTTCAGCCGGAGAGAAGATCTACAAGACAAACTGCGTGGCCTGCCACGGGCCGGAGCTTCAGGGTGGGATTGGCCAGAATCTCACCGATGCCACATGGATCCATGGCGGCAAGCCGACCGACATTTATTCTGTCATCTCCAAAGGCGTTGCCGATAAAGGGATGCCAACTTGGGGCCCGGTCCTGGGGGCCGCCCGCGTGGCGGATGTCGTCGCCTTCGTGGTCAGTAAAAACAAGACAATCGAAAAGCCGCTGCCGTGAACTTAGAAGCTTCGGCCAGCAGCGGTAGGCTTGGATCGCGCTTATGAAGCCACGTGCGCCGACGATTGATTCCGTCACCACGATCAACGAGGACGGCTCGCGCTATTTCGTCCATCCTGCCGATGTGCGCGGGCATTTCACGACCCTTCGCCGGGTGTCGGCGGTTGCTCTCATTGCGATCTACGCCATGTTGCCGTTCGTTCGGATCAACGGAGAGCCCGCCGTCTTTCTTGATGTCATGCATCGCAAGATCCACCTCTTCGGCATCACGCTGATGTTCCAGGATCTATGGCTTCTGTTTTTCTTGATCACCGGACTCGGGTTCGCCCTCTTTCTTATGACCGCAATCGTCGGCCGGATCTGGTGCGGCTGGGCGTGTCCGCAGACCGTTTTCCTCGACCATGTCTTCCGGCGGGTCGAGCGATGGATCGATGGGGACGCGCCGGCGAGGCGGAGACTCGAGGACGCTCCGTGGACTGCCGGCAAGCTTGTGCGGCGTGGGCTCAAGCACGGCGTTTACATCCTGCTCGCCGCCCTGATTGCCCATCTGTTTGTTTCCTATTTTGTGTCTCTGCCAGTCCTCTACTCGATGGCCCATCGATCGCCGCTGGAGAACTGGAGTGTCTTCCTCTTTGTCTTCGCGCTCACCGGAGCCCTCTATTTCAATTTCGCGTGGTTTCGCGAGCAGTTCTGCATTGTTCTCTGCCCCTATGGCCGACTGCAATCTGCGCTGATCGATGATAATTCGATTGTTGTCGGCTACGATGTGGGCCGCGGCGAACCGCGTGGCAAGCCCGGCGCAACTTCTGGTGACTGCGTCGATTGCCGCCGGTGTGTGCAGGTCTGCCCGACGGGGATCGACATCCGTCAAGGACTCCAGCTCGAATGCATCGCCTGCGCAGCGTGTGTGGATGCCTGTGACGAAGTCATGGAGCGGCTTGGACGGCGTCAGGGGCTGATCCGTCATGATTCCCTGAACGGGCTCACAGGAAAAGTGACGCGGTTTCTCCGTCCGCGCTTGTTTCTTTATCTGGTCCTGATGTTGATCGGTGCAGGGGCTTTTCTCTTCGCCACGCAACAGGTCAAGCCGGTCATCGTCTCCGTCTTGCGAATGGAAGGGGCTCCCTATTTTCGGGATGCAACAACGATTCGGAACAACTTCCTCCTCCGCCTCGCCAACAAGCGCGCAACGCCGCATACCTATACGATCTCTGTCCACTCCGAAGCGCGAGCCCTCGAGGTCGCGGAAGGGAACAATCGGGAAATCCGCCTGCAGGGTGGGGAGGAAGTCCAAGAGCCCCTCATCCTCTCCCTGCCCGACGCAGATTTTCACGGTCAGTTTGAGGTTGAGGTTTTTGTCAAAGGAGAATCAGGCACCGTCGAAACCGCGCGCTCCGTGCCTTTCCTAGGGCCATTTCGCGAATGAAGACGTTCACCTCCTTCTTCAGGGAACGGCCGTGGCTGATGGTTGTTTTGGCATTTGTGATCCTGATCTCGGCGTGGACGACCATCATCTCGCTGAGCGGCCGGGTGCCGAGCAAGCGCCTGAGTGCCGACGAAGAGGCCGCCATTTTGGAACGGGGGACTCCGCCATGACGACGATGCTAGCCGGTCCGGTCGCGGCCTTGGTCGCTGGCCTCATTACGAGCATCCATTGTGCAGGAATGTGCGGCCCGCTCGCTTGTGCTGCCTGCACAAAATCCGGCGGGGTGGGGAGCCTGTCGGCAGCGGTGCTTTATCATGGCACGCGGATTCTCTCTTATGCGGTCCTTGGGCTTATGGCCGGGGCGATCGGGCGCGCGGTTTCCGACGTGCTTCTCGGTGGCGGAACCCGCTGGCTCACGTGGGCATTTGTTGTTTTCTTTGTCCTTGTGGCGACCGGGCTCGACAAGCGTTTAAGAATTCCGGTCGCTGGGGCATGGATGGCCAAGGCCATGGGCGGGCGGGATGGCGTCTTCCCGCGAGCGGCGATGCTCGGGATCTTAACCCCATTCATCCCATGCGGTCCGCTCTACCTCATGCTAGCGGCTTCCGCACTGGCCGGATCCGCGTGGTCAGGGGCTGCTATCATGGCAGCGTTCGCGGTTGGGACAGTTCCGTTGATTCTGGCCATCCAGAGCCAGTATTTCCGGTTTAGCACGCGGTTGACTCCGGTCGGGCTTGAGCGAATTCGGCGAGTCTTGGCGGCGGCCAGCGTGGCAATCCTAGTTTACCGGGGACTGGGCGATCCCGCCCTGATGTGCCAATGAACGCGATCTCTGAGACGCTCTGCGTTCATTGCCGGACCCCGTTTAGGCCCACTCCGCAGCGGACGGAGTTTTGCTGTCCCGGGTGCCAATTTGTCAGCCATCTTCTCCACAAGCGAGGGTTCGAGGAGTTCTACAACTACGGGGATCGGAAGTCTCCGGCGGGAAATTTTGTTTTTCATGAGCGAGATCTTGCTTGGCTGGATGAGATTCGCGAGCAGGCGGAGTCTTCAGAAACTGAGTCGGCGGTGGCGACGCTCGATATTCAGGGAATCTCCTGCGCCGGTTGCGTTTGGTTATTGGAGCGCGTGTTCCTTGAGCATCCCGGGGCGATTTCGTGCCGGGTCAACTCGACGAACGGCACGATCCGGTTGGAGTGGATTTCTGGAAAGTGCGACCTGGCTGCCTATGCCGAAGATGTGAGGAAATTCGGATACCTTCTCGGTCCCGCTGCGACTCAGTCGGCGTCGACAACCCGTCCGCTTGCCCGCCGCCTTGGTCTGTGTGGGGCTCTCGCGATGAACGCGATGATCTTCGCGCTTCCCCGCTACTTGGGACTCCATCCGGGAGATGCGCTCTCCGGACTCTTTGATGTGATTTCGCTCGGGCTGGCCACGGCGAGCATCGTCGTGGGCGGAGGCTATTTTTTTCGGAGGGCTGCGATGGCACTTCGGTCGGGGATGCTGCACATCGATCTGCCGATCTCGCTCGGTTTGATCGCTGCCTACGTCGGGTCCTGTGTGGCGTGGGTGAATCAGATGCCATCGTTCGCCTACTTTGATTTTGTTTCGATCTTCACATTTCTGATGCTCCTCGGTCGGTGGCTTCAGGAACGGGCGCTCGAGAGCAACCGTCGTCGGCTTCTTGCCATGAAGCTTGGGCCCGGAACGGTCCAAAGGTATCGCGACGACGTTCGGGAGGAAATTTCTGCCGTGGATCTTTTGATCGGCGATGTTTTCGGCGTGGGCAAGGGACGCATGGTTCCGGTGCGCTCCAGGCTTGTGGCAGACTTTGCTGTTTTTGCCCTCAACGGCATTACTGGGGAGCCGACCCCGCGCGAGTTCTTCCGCGGTGGCATCGTCCCCGCAGGGGCTCGCAATCTTTCGTCAGAGGCCATCGAGTGCGAGTCGCTCGAGGTCTGGCAGACATCCCAGCTTGCCGCCTTGATGAACGTGGAATCAGGAATGACATGGAGAAATCAGGCGATGCAGCGACTGATCAGCGTTTATTTATCTATTGTCCTCACCGTCGCAGTCATTGGATTCGCCGCATGGGGGATTGGCAGCGGAGACTGGATCCGGGCAACCCAAGTTCTTGTTTCCGTGCTGGTCGTTTCCTGTCCCTGTGCAATCGGCGTGGCACTTCCGCTTCTCGATGACATTGCGGCGGCGAGGCTCCAGCGGTCGGGGATCTACATTCGCGAGGGATCGCTGTGGCCGCGCCTTCGCCATGTCACGAATATCCTTTTTGATAAGACAGGAACCATCACGCTCG